>Ga0163217_1114771_pt1 | contig 12890 bp, 10 predicted proteins | sample SynspAceP_FD_185933 | JGI IMG/M metagenome (GOLD analysis project Ga0163217, IMG submission 185933) | Saline lake microbial communities from Ace Lake in Antarctica - Synechococcus sp. Ace-P (PacBio error correction) | ecosystem: Environmental > Aquatic > Non-marine Saline and Alkaline > Saline ... | reverse complement strand
ACTCCAATCTGCCTTATCGACTCAAAATGAAGATTAGAATCAAGCCTATTCCGAGAACAACAATTATTGAATTTTGCGACCTTTCTCGAGTACGTTGAATTTGTGTATAGACTTTCGTGCTTTTTAATTATCCTCCTGATTGATATCATAGTGCTGAGCCAAAAAGTATTTTTCCGATTTTTGTTAAGACCAGAAGACACCAAGTTAAATCCGCAAATAATTCAGGACTGTAATTGATATGGTGGCAAATAGGAAAAAAACCACCCTTCCCCATGCTTTTTCGTATCTTCTCCAAAATAGATTTTAGTAAATCCTAAAAGAAGCGTAATTCAAAAGTGGAAAATTAGTCTGGAAGTTGTAAAGATTCATAGGTTTGATTTGTGGTTTAGCTCAATAAAGCAAAAATCATTAGGAAGTCAAAATTTTGGAAAAAGTAAGTGTTTTCTTGTAAATAAGGTTTTGGGAAGACAATGTTTCAATTTTATTAAGATTTACCAACTTAAAAATTGAAATTCAGGAAAAATTATTTGTCCCATTATAGACATAGTCGCAAACAGCTGTTAATTCAGGCCATGAGAAAATTAAATCCAATTCATTTCAGCCTTTTTCTTGCAGGCTTTCGTCTTACTTTTTTCTTGCAGTCCAAAAAAGCAAGAGAAGACTTGGCAGTCAATCAAGAAGTACCTACTCCAAAAGTTAGTATCTCCCAATAGAAGAAGTCATCAAGCTTTTAATCGTGATCAACCGAAAAGAATGACGGTTCTTTCCAGTGAAGGATTGAAAATCATTTGATATGAAAAATTGAAAGCTGGCTCCGAGTCCATACCGAAATCTTTCAAACTTGGGCCCCAAGAGCCCATTTTTGCCTTGTGGGATTGGTGACGAAAGTGGAGATGTCTATGATGTAGTTTTTTTCATGGAGGGAGAACCGGGAGGAATGGGATGTGACTCGACCACAGTTCATAAAATTGAAGGGGAAGCCATTCACTCTTGGAAGCAAAATAAGGAAGATAAAACTTGGGTTTAGAGTTGCCCTCGAGCAAATCAATAAATAATCTTTGGGCGTCCGTGGAAGGAGCGATGAGTTTGATTCTACTACACAGCTTTCAAATTTCCACATTAGAAGGATCCCGCAAGAATGTGGATTCCATAAGCGAATCAGATGCATTTCAAAGAAGTAGCCTTTTGGAGTCTTCAGTTCCAAAAAGGGTGCCTAAAAGAATAAAAGATGGAAATTATGGGAATACCACTTTTGTTTATGGAACTGGGGCCAGGAGAATTCGGGAGAGGAAATTTCACTCACCTACGCCGGTAAAACGTAAGGAAAAAGGACCATATGATGCCGCCGGTTGCCGGATAATGTCACTTTATCTAGCCTCAAACCAAACTAATGCCCACGGAGGAAAGATTTGAGGAGCATAGCTAAGGGAAGAAACTAGGGAGCAAAAAATCAATGAATCGCAATTTTTGATTTCAAGCGCGAAACTCTATTACGACTACGTGATCGACAATATGCGCTTATAGAAGTTTGGGGGCTACGGAAATGGAGACTCTAATTTATGCCTGTGCGACTCCAAACAGGCAACTGTACTGAGTTTCATTCTTTTCATCCTCTTATGGCGAGATCTGTAGGGATTCCTGCCAGGTTTTGCCATCGGAGGCGTCGATTCCCTTCGGTCGCAAAATGAAGGCGGAATTGATGGGTACCATTTGCTCGGGCTGAGTTTTATGCGGATGGTAAGGTGGCCTGTAGATATTCATGAGAGGAAATAAGTATGCGGCTCTGGCTACGTATTAATTTTGGAGACACCAGCCAATCGATTGAACTGAGCTCGCGGCAGAGATTTCGAAACTTACTCCGGGACCAGAAGCTGGACCTATCAATTTCTAGCGTACCCTTACCTGGAAAATTGAAGGCAAAGAGTCAAAGTCAGCTCCAAGTTTCTTTCAGCGGAAGTTAAAGCATAAAAAAAGGCTGTGAAAACAGCCTTTTTATTTTGTGCGTCGGTTATTTACTTAGCCGGGTGCTTGTGCTGTCAGCTGCTGCTGGATGTTCCCCGCCTTCAGCTGCTGCTGGATGCTCTGCAGCTTCTTCGGTTCTGCCTCTTCGTTGTTTGCGTCTTTTTTCCACCGCATGAGGTAAGCTAAATGCTTGAAATAAATAGGATGCAAAATGCAAGCGTAAAGGTTGATTTAGTTTTTTCATAGTTTTTAATAAGTCAGGTTTGATGTAAAGGCAATATTATTGAGTCCAAAGATAAAAAAAGCTTTGATTCATTCACTTTTTTAAACTTGATTTAAAATCAGCCGATTAATTCCCAATCCATTCTGCTACAAATAGATTGGTTATCACGGGTGTCCGCCATTATTTCTGTTTGAAGAAAAAACCAAGTGCCTTGCCATCGTTTTGAGAAGACAGGGAAAAGCATCAAATTGTACCGTTCATTGGTGATTTTTGTCAAGCCTGTACCATTCCAGATTGCATCTGAATAGTGAAAGGATAGCCCCTTTCCGTTGTGATCGAGCGAAATGATCTTCTCACTGATGGATGAAAGAAACGGAGCCCAGTTTGCTTTTCCTAAATCAGTTTAATTTTAAATCAGAAACATCAGCATTGGCGAGTATAATTCATGCTGGTTGCATTCACCAATCCATCAGCCAGTAAAAATTCTTTGTGATCTTACCTCTTCATCATCTGTTGGTTGGATGCTCTCCACGATTAGCTTTGATCCATCCGGGAAAGAAAGCTCTCCGTCATATCCTAAGATCTGTAGTGATCTTGCTTCACATCCGTTACCATCATATTCAGGTATAAATGCTCCAAATCAACCCGTTCTTCCAAGGAGTGAACACTATTTTATCTCCCCTTTGGGTGAGACCGTTGCTTCTGCATTCATAGCCTGGCTCATTAGTCAGCTGATTTAAGATATTCCATCTAGATTCCGGCTGTGGAAAATATTCAAAGAATCATTAGATCGGCCATACATATTTGCCGTCAGTTCTTTGGCTCTTGGACTGCCAGGCAATTCTCATCTCCAAAATGTGTGGTATGCGTAGACGATCGTTTTGTTGTCTTGATAAAAAGTATGAACAAGTGGTTCTTCCCTAGGCCTGTACTCAAGCGTTCGGGTATTATTTTTGCTAAATTTCATCGTTTCCAAGCTGGTAGAGAAATCTGATCAGCATTCATTGCCCCAAACTTGCAATTCGATTGAAAAACCAGCATGGAATCGTCAAATGACCAATAGCTTCAGCATATTACCGCCAAGCTGATTTGCTTTATGTTTTTCAGATACTTTCATCTCTTTCTGGTTGAAGAAGAAGTTGAATCAGACGCCGACAATGTGAGCGGTTGGTTTCTGATTTTCAATTGTTCTGATTGGGGGGTTGCAAGCAAAAAGTTGCAAAAGCGGCTAAATTAATCAGTGTCTCATCTTTATTATAAGGAAGTTTAAATTTGCAGTACGAAGATACCAATTTATTATCTTTGAGCTGAAACCAACTCAAGTATGGAATCAAAATCGAAGCTAGTACCCTCATTTTACTTGTTTATTTGCCTTCTTCACATGGAGTTGCGGATACTGTACGACGGATCAAAGTTTACTTAGAAGCTTAAAGGCTTGATGTTATATTTTGGCAGCAGGACGCTAGGGGACGGAGCAATTGGTACTGAAGGCGAGCAGAAGCTGCAAGGATATCTAGCCGAGGAGTTCAAGAAGTCCGTTTTGGAGCCAACAAAGGAACAGAAGGGTTTTTCCGCCCTTTTACGGTCTCTGAAAACCAACCAATCCGCATGAAAAGAAGCAGTTATGGAAACAAGGATGGCGGAAGGCGTGACCGGAAGAAATGTCATCGGATTTATTGATAATAAATCTAGGAAAATACGATCGTAATTAGGAAGCCATTTCGACCACTTAGGAATGGGAGGCCAAAGTCCTTCACCCGAGAGATTCCGCAATTTTCACAATGGAGCAGCATGACCAATGCTTCGGACTGCGCAGGCATTGTCGCTTGGCTAAAACTATTGAAGCATGAAAAACACTCCCTCCAACTTCCATATTTATTGCTTTTTCAGGAGAAGAAAATGACTTTGGGGTTCCAATTAGTGTGTGTAAAAAATCACCATTGAGGCTTTTCTCAGTGAACTATATGATCAAATCATGGACATGGTGGGAAGAATGAATGAAGAGAGCACTCGCAATCAATGGGTGTTGGACCAGCCATCTTTGGTTGCCCTGCTTTGGATCTGGTCAATGCTGATAGTTGAAGTTGGTAACTTCTGAATCGGCGTCGGCCCTTTCTGGATCACACCTCTTTTTTACCTACAGATTTTACCTGTTTTACACTTTTATTACCGGACAGCAGAGCGGGATTATCCATCGTCCTTCGGCTGATTCTGACTTGATCATTATTGACGGTCTTTTGTTTGTCGTGAAATACCTGATCGATTGTTTGGTCAGTTTGGATTCGGAGCCGAAATTAGCCTTTACGAAAGGACCAAGGATAGTAATGGAGATTCTCCTCGCTTCACTGTGTTCACTTGGCGTAGTTCCGGATTATTTGTTCGTGGGAAAGGTATTGCGAATGTGGAGTAGTCTGAGATAAGCCAGCACAGGTGCTGGGTTGATAAAGGAGATGTAATTCTGCAAATTGGGGGACTCCCAGATTGTGGACAGATGAGGTTACATTGCGTGCCTTGAGTGGATTTGAAAAAGGTGATTCCACTTTCAGTTAGCTATGAGAGAGCTGGCAGGCAAAGATGGAAACAAAGGTGAAATTTTAATGTCGATGTTTGAGTCGGGTGACCGTATGAAGAATAGTACATGTAGTATTTATTTGAAAAACTGTTGGGTTGCAAATTCGCAACGGTTTTCATTTGCCTGGCTTTTTTCGATTCATGGATTACCATATAATCATCGAGCAGGGCAATTGGATTAAGATTTTTCTGAAGGCCTTTTCCTTTCGGCTGATTGATTAGCTGTCTGGCATAAAAGCTCCCCTTCGCGAGGAATCTTCGAAGACCCTTGAAACCTGTGCGAATTGGAGGATTTTCTAAATACGGAACTTCTCTTTTCCAAAATCCTTTTAAGAATCTTATGGTGGCTGATAAAGCCTTCCATTCCGATTAGATCCATTCACTAAGCCCGTAAGGACTTCGTTTACAAAAAAATCAAGATCGGGGAAAGTCCCCCGTGAATCATCAGAGGAACTTGGACTTGGATTTCTTTACCGTTTTCGCAAAATCCAGAAATAAGCTTCTCTTCTTTTGGTACTTTCCTTTCACTTTCTCTATCTCCTAGCGGAAAAAAGAGCCTTCTCATACGTTGCCTCCTGAAATTTCAGTAAGTCTATTGCCTGCTTCTGCTAACATTAGTTGACCACTTGGAGTGAATCAGCTTCGGTAAAATCCACCTCGGCTGAAAATCGGGAGGAGTTTAACTTACCGAGATGGGGAAGTCTCGCCCAAGTTCTCTCTACCATTCTTCTACAAGTATTGAGTAATAGTCGACTTCGGTTTTTCAGGCTACCTCCCCATTGATCAGTCGAAGGTTGGTTACGAGGAGATAGGAACTCGCCTGAGTAAATAACCATGCAGCAGAATGTATCTGAAATTCCGTTAAACCCAGGTGTATTTGGCGATTTTTGCAGCTTTGCGAAAGCCAGAAATCACCTGCTGAATATCGGCTCCGACATGCTTTTGGCTTTCCAATAATCCGATTTTATTTAGTTTGAATTCTGAGGGGAGCTTTAGGACTCGGATTTACAAATCGATTGTCTGCCTCCCGGAATGAGAAATCTGTACCCAAAAAACTGATTCCATTTTCTTTGTCCAGGCGGGCGCCCATTTTTGTAATTTTGGGGAGCATGCCTCATCTCCGAAATTTACACATTAACCGGCAGATTCCATGTTGCTGCTTATCAATTCATTACATTCCGGTAATTCAATAATCCTTGCACCAGGTCTCAGCCAAAGGCGATACAAATTGCTCGTGGGCAATGGAGGGGGCTCATATGCTGAATTACTCTCGCTCGGTCATGGGCACAGTCTTTTGACGGCGATTGCGGAGGATTTGCTCCGCAGGGCTGGTTAGCGTAAAAGGGAATTTGATTGCGTTCATTCGATCTATTATTAGCAACGAAAGTAAAATAAAAAAATGTCTTATTTTACTTTTAGAAAAGGGGTGATAAGCTTTCTGAAATGATAAATCGGAAGGGGAATTATCCATGAGCCGATTAAGCGCCTTATCTCGAGTGCCGACGTGAGATATGTAGAATTTTGTCGAGTCGCGTGGCAATATAAATCGAGGTTACCTCGGAGATCGAATGACGTTGACAATTGCATAGGTTTGTGCGAATCAGCTTGTCTCAATCGTCTCTCCAGTGTCGCTGTGCGAACTTTTGCATGGGGCCGGCGGGACTGAATACTGTGCAGCAGTCCTTATCTGTTCCAAATGAGATTTTTTAATGTTCGAGAGTCGGAGGCGACCTTCTGTACGCGCTGCCAAGAACTGCTGGATGCCTACTCGAACATCCAATTCTCAGAGCAGGAATCGCCTTTTGGTATCATATGTGGAGGCTATTAGCACGGTCCTCTGCGCTCGGAGGCGGAGAGAATCTCGGCGCGCACGGCATCTCTGTCGTTTAGCTCGCAGAAAGGGAGCGCATTATCAGGGCCGTGCCGGCTAGTGATATCTAACGGCCTGCATGCGCAAGCCTCCATGTTAGCTGATGTTGCAGCACTGCGAAAGGCAGAAACGCGGCGCTTTCGTAAATAAGGTCTATCCGACTTTCTCGGGCTGGCCGCGAGGAAACTGTCTCCTACGACCATTACCGTCGAGTGTGCGCCTTCGCCAAACGGGCTTTGGTGTGGTTGAGACGGGATTAGGCTGTGCAGGATTGCGCAAATTGATATCTCCTGCCAGATCGTTCGGTGCGAGCTCTAGCTCTACGTTCAGGCGTGAATGAATGTCTGAAACTGTTTCTCTCGATCGAAGTGTGCGCAAATAAAGCTCCTTGGCGATGCAGTGCCTCGGCACAGCTAAAAGCAATACGCAATCGGGCTCAGAGATGCCTGCGACGAAGGCGCTGGACGTCGTGTTTGAAGGGGCGAGGCAGCTGGCAACTTGCTTCTTGGCGAATGTACGCATGCGATCTCACGTCTGTGACTAAAGCTCCCGTGCGGTAAGGCGCGTACAGTGACTCGTGATGGCGCTGAACGCGATGCGCTAGTGATGTTGGACGCTTGTGGGTTGACGAGACGCTCGAGCAGGACGCCTCATGCAGATTCTATCACTCTCTACGCAAGACTCGTGTCCGTCGGACAGCTGCTGCGACCATATAAGGAGCCGTGGCAGCAATCTATGCGGCTCCCGTTCTTTTCGCGTCGTTGTTTCGCTCCGAAATAGTTGTGTGTAGAAGCACGCTCTCTGCTTTCGAATCCTCTCGCACTGGCTGCCGGGAATGGTGGTCCTCCATATATTGTAAGTGGTCGCTGGCCGGCACTACGCCTATGATGAGAGGAGGCCTTTTATACCTGCCTCCGGATATTCCTCTCGCTCGCTCGGCTCTCTCTCGCGGCGCGCGCATGCCTTCTGCTGAACGCCGCGAGCAAGACGCATAGCAGCGCGCTGATCGGCGCTACCACCCCGCGACTCTCCATTTACCACGGCGAACCGCGGCACTAATGAGCCAGCATACCGGCCGTGACGCCCCACGGCTCTGTTTCGACGGCAGAGGCAGGCGAGCAGCGGCCCAAAAGCCTCACTCCATACCAGTTTACCGTAGCTGCCTTAGCCAGCCGGACATTGTGAAGACATACACAAGCGCTACAAACAGAAGCGGCCAGCCAATGCCACCGGATTGGAGAGTCAGATCCTTAGCCGCCATAATTGGAAAGAACTCTCATTTTCGAAAATTCACGCCGTATCTAACGAGCAAATGGACCACCGGCGAGCTTTCTACGTTCTTTTGAAGCGCTCCCGCCGTCGGGCAATGGAACAACGCCAGGGATCCACCAGCGTAATTGGCGCGGGACGCTCAAAGCATAATCTTATCTGCCGGAATACAAAGACCCTGGCCAAGGCTACTCAAGCTGAAGGCGAAAAGGTGCTGGGGAATCACCGCATAGGTCATTGCCGGGTGGAACTTCCAAGTTTGAAACAGGAAACTTTAGGATCACGAAAGAGGATATTGGAAAAAAAATCTTCAATTGAGGGAATACAAACCGCAAGTGCAAGAAACGGTCATGCGATTCAAAAAACGTAATGGACGACTGACCGAGAAAATCGGCTATTGGGGTAGATCTGGATGATCTTATATCACTTTTGAGCCAAAGTTACATTCGAGTTCACTTTGCGAGTCTGCTCAAGCGACTTTACGACAAAGGTTTGAATTTATAAGGCTATACTATACAGCCTTATTTCCAGCGGCAGGGGCGGGTTGTCTTTCGCACGAACTCAATCAAACCGGAGGTACTAACAAGATGTACAAGGGGAACCCTTCGATCACAAGGCGCCAGTTAACCTGAAGGTGAAGAAGAAATACCTACATCTTAGCTTGGGGACGACTACGGCCATGCGACAGCTTTCCTTCCAACTCAGCTTTTAGCAATCGGCTACGAGAATCTCGATTATGTAAGAGTGAAGACCTTCAATCCCTACATTTTGCATGAGTGTTACGGTTATTCTGGGAAAAATCCACGGATAAATGCGTACTTCAATCCAAACAGCCGCTGAACGGGAAATGGAGAACCTATAATCCAGGAGAATAAGCGTGGATCCCATCTTGAGGTGATCGCTGAAATGAAAGGAAAAGACTATGCTCGGCTGGGAGTATGAGCAGCTGTCTTTCCCCCCAATTGCGGGAATGGCGCTACCTAAACCAGCATTTCGATATTTCCGCGTGACTTATTGACCACCGAAGATGGTACTGGATTCGTGCATTTGGCAAAAAGTCCATTTGGTTGCGATGACTTTCGGAACTTTTGGTTGCAGACATATGTGCGGGGGCGTCTTTGTGAAGATGAAAAAGGCGGGGATTGCCTGTGGGGTAGCAAGGAAATATCCTTCCAGTAGTTGGGAGAGGAATACTTGTGCTAAAATCGGAGCATTCGTACTGCACATAAGCAGTTATGGAAGCAGCTGAATTTCTGATGGTGAAAAATTACCTGGAGAGGACGAGAACTTGCCTGAGTATAAAACACAGATTGATCATCTCCCATGATCCTGAAAAAATGAAAATAAAGGCGCTTTAAGCGTCGAAAAATACGAACACACTTATCACATTGCTGCGAGAAACTGACAAACGGTATTGTACTTATCCGATTTGGCATAGTGGTATCAAAACTGTACAGGCGGTATAAGATCGACTAGTGGAGTTGAATAAAGACGATCAACTGGAAGCCAGAGTCAACCGAACAGGTCGTTTTGGCAAACTGGCTGGAGGAATTTGTGGTGGATTTGGAACTTGAGTGAATCGCCGATTTTGGGGAACTCCACTTCCCCTATCTGGAGAACGGAAGATGAGTAGATGAGGAGAAAAATGTATCGGCTCGATGCTGATCTGGAAGCTTGAAATCAAGAACTCGACTTCTCCAAGGGGTTTATGGAAAAGTCTTCTCCGTTATGAAGGAAAAAGAAATTGATTCTGCACCGCCATTTGTGGATGAGGTGATCTTGGTTTCTGACAAAAGGCGAAAAAGATGTTCCGTGAGCCAGTCTAATCGATGTTTGGTTTAGAATCGGGGATGCGAATGCATATGCTCCAGTTGGCCTAACCCTTTTTGTGAAAAATGAGGAGATCTTCAAGGCTAACTATGCCAAGCAGGATTACATTGCCGAAGGGGTGGACAGACGACGAGGGTGGTTTTCTTACTTGCATGCAAGTTTTCAGTGATGCTTTCTTGATAGCGTTAGCTTTCAAAAACGTGATTGCAAATGCGCTTGGTATTGGCATAAAATTGGGAACAAAAATGCAAGCGATTGCAATGCAGTGGAATCCCTTTCAAGACAATTAGGAATATGGCCCAGACGCGGTTACGTTGGTACATTTTGCTCAGGCAATGGCAACTTGGGACAACCTTAAAATTTCAATCTGGACGGACGTGACTGAAAGTGGCAGCGACGCTTCTTTGGACCTTTACAGAATTACTATAATTTCTTTGCCGCTTTTTGCCAATCTGCGATGCGTTTGTTCATATGATTCGACAAAGGCGGTACAGTGAAAGAGCGGACAGGAGGTCTCGATAGTGGATCGTATCTAAGTTGCAGACTCTTGATCGCTAAGTCGAAGCCCGCACATGGACAACTACGACGGCGACCAAGCGACACGGCGCGTCATGGACTTTACCGTAGACCAAGCTGTCCAATTGGTATGTGCGACTGCCAGAAACGATTTCTGGAGAGGTGATAGATGAATGCGGATTAAGAGAGCATGCTTACGAGACACTTTATGAGTGGTTTGCTGAGGCTGTCGACAGTTTGATGTCTTCTTTTGCGCCATTCTATTTCGGATTCGCAGTTATTTTCCCAAAACCTGACCGAAACTGGTGATTGCGACGATTGATCAATCACTTTGACTGTAATTTTGGAAAAATGCGACGGCCGCTCTTGATCACAAAGAGCTGGAGAAAGCATGACTTGGCCCCCAAACGATCTACTTCGCTGGTTCATTCACTTCGAAAGAAGGCAGAAACTGAAAGATGCGTCAACTCTTCAGCGATTTCCTGATTCGCATGTTCTTGAGTTGCCAATCAGGCACAGATTCAGCACGTGGAAAAGAGCCTCATCAAATTCGGAGGTAAATATCAAAACCATCGAATTATTATCATGATGCTTCAGGATTTTGGTGAAAGTGTAAAACCAAACCTTTTCGCTTTTGAGGTAAAAACTTAGGCCCAAAGATTGCGATTTGTGGTAGCGGCGACAACTCTTGGGGGACAAGATCAATTCGCAGAAATCCGAAGCCGAACGGAAAAAGTCAATGTTGATCGTAGATGGTGAGGGCTTTGAGCTGCTGTTGGAAGAAGTGCTGTTCCTTCTCAGGATTAATCCCCGGCTGGTCAGTAGCTTCTGACGGGGTGTCGACTGTAGCTTTGGATTTGGTTGGGGGGGGGACGGGGTTGACCGAGGAGTTGAAGCAAGAAGGAAATCGCTCGGATTTGGTCTCAACCGAATCCAGAATTCTTCGAAAAGACATGGCGTTGGAAGTTCAAGACAAGAGTTCAAAATCAATTTGCTGACGATAATGATTGGTCAATGCTGCAGTTGCAGTTGCAGGATCGGAACTTACATCGGAAGCAGAGACCCAAGCGGTAAGCTTGCAGCTTTGAAATCTTAATTTGGAAAATGGCATCTTTGCTGGAGGATGGACGATTTTAACATTTCTATAAACAGTAGAAAAAGCCTTAGGTCTAGACTTTCACTATTGAATATTTACTAAACTATTTCGGAATTGCTCTTTTTGGTTAATTTCTTTTAGATCATCGGCTTAAAATGCTGGTGCATTTCCAAATGGACTCGGCACGCCCGGGCCAGATCTCCAGTAAATTTGGAGACTGGTTTAAATCTGCACCTATACCACCCAATCCGGGAATGGGCAATTTGGAATGGGAACTTGATCAGACTATGGCAAAAACGTCTTACTGACTTCATTTCGGTTAAGTAGCAATGTTGGGAAATTGGTTTATTACCTCTATTTATATTATTGAATAAGAGCAGCACTCCGCCATTATATTCTGTATTTTCGATGATTCCTGAGGGAGGCTAATCGGGAATCTAATTGACTCCATTTTCTATGGGGTTTGGCTTGAATAATGCTCCCTATTGATGCAGCATTCCCATGGTTTCATGGGCACAGTAGTAGATATGTTTTATTCGATCATTTGGGAGGGATACCTTCCATGAATGGATGCCTCTTTGGGAGGAGGAAAGCTATACTGCGCTTTGCAATATTTAATATCGCGGATGCTTTTTCCGCATATTTTCTAGGCAGTAGGCAATTATCCTTGTGTTTCAGAATAGGTTTTTCCCAGAGGAAAAAAGAGCCCGACAAAATGAGAAAGTCACGCGGTCTCATTAATGTATTCAAATAATCTAAACTTTAACATTAAGGACTAATCGTCCTACCTGGTTTAAGCATTAAACTATTCAGGAGGATTTTTTTTCTCAACTTTTCGAGAGGTAAACCCTTAGATTCCTTTAATTAGAAGAGAAAAATTCGTTGCTGAAGGGAATTAGATGATTAATACTCTTGTATTATCTTCTATCAAGTGGCAAGAAATTGGAATTATAAAATCAGGAATAAAAAAATCGCTTGTAGTTATTTGGCGAAGAATCGCTACTATTTTGCTTAATTTTCCATTGCTTACTTACAAAACAGCGGAGTCTTCAGCAGCTGTTGCTCGCTTTCATATAAAAAAAAACCCCTGCTGATCCAACTACTAAGAAAAAAATCCCCATGATTCGTCCTAAGATTCGGAAAGCCCTTTTCAAATTGTATATACCAGTTCTATAAGCCTATGAATAATCTTGGTTCTTTATGATCTGAATCCTTTCTGTAGCCTTTCAATTATGATTAGAGAAGGTCGAGACTTCCTTAGCTTTACCAAAATTATTTAGTAGCCGCAAACGCTTCAGATATTTGATTACCTGCGGACTAAATAAAGGCAGATATCGATGATGATCAAGTTTTGATCGATTTCATTGAAATGCCTGAGCATTTTATGTGTAAGCCGATGATCATATAGGCGAGCGGAAACACTTAGGCCAAAAGATTATCTACATAGCATCTTTGATTATCTAGACACGAGACAAAAAGATTTACAGTATGCGCATTGAGAAAGTAATTAGGTAGATAGCTTCTCTATTATAGCGCTACTATATTGGTAAGCA
>Ga0163217_1035446_pt1 | contig 12890 bp, 5 predicted proteins | sample SynspAceP_FD_185933 | JGI IMG/M metagenome (GOLD analysis project Ga0163217, IMG submission 185933) | Saline lake microbial communities from Ace Lake in Antarctica - Synechococcus sp. Ace-P (PacBio error correction) | ecosystem: Environmental > Aquatic > Non-marine Saline and Alkaline > Saline ... | reverse complement strand
TGGCAGCAGCTGCTGGCCTGCCACCCCACCACGCGGCACTCAGCACCAGCGGGCGCTGCTCGCGCCACAGGCGCCGGCCCAGCCCAGCAGCTCCTGGGGCGGCGGCCCCCCCGAAAAAAGACAGCAGCGCTGCCAGCCAGGGCCAGGCAACGCCAGGTAGGCCAAGGGCGTCCAGCCGTGCCCCAGCCGCGGACTGTGGGAGAGCACTGAGCGGTGCGAGAGCCTCGTAGGGGCAACCAGAGCAGCCGCAGGGGTCCAACGACGGGTAATGGCGTTTGGAGGGCGGTGTGAGTCAGGGGAGAGCAGCAGGCCGCCCACCAGGAGCTGAGGCCCGGCCGTGCCCTCCCCGCCAGGCCCAGCCCCGGAGCCCACAGCAGCGCAAGGGCGAGCAGCAGCCAGGATGGCGCGGTCGTGGCTACGGGCCGCTTGGCCATCGCTGGCATCGGCTGGTGTCCCCGTCAGCAGGGGGCATCCAGGCCCCAGAATGAAAGCGGGGCGATTAGTCAAGCGGGTAGAGCGCCTGCGTGACAAGCAGGATGTCCACAGTTCGATCCTGTGATCGCCATTCCCCCCAACCGCAAAACGATACAAGAGGTGTTTCAGCTCAAAGCCCGAGAGCCGGTGTGGCCTGGACGGGTATAGGGGACAACGACACTGACAGCTATCTATCCCTCACCCAATACAACGATTTACCCAACCACGCTTGACGAGGGGACCGCAGCAACACGGTGCATCCAACAGAGCCAGGGCCATCTGATCAGGTCTGCGAGAGCTGGCCAATGTTGTATCTGGCGGCCAAAGCCCTCCAGCAAACCTCATCCCCATCTCCCGGCCATCTCCATACGCGTTCAACAGCCATCTTTTCCAGATGAAAGATTCGCGCCTTCCCTGTTCCAGGTCACACGGCACTAACAGTGACGCCTCTTATTGGGCCTCCCAGATTCCGGTGGACGATAGATCGATGCACAAACACTGATGATCGAGGCCAGGTTGGAAACACCAGGCTTATCCCATTGCTCAGCTGCCACATTGGGAGGAAGCGCTGCATGGTCGAATGGCTTTCTCGGTCTGAGTGCGTGAACACCCGGTGCCAGTGCCCTCCACTGAGGCACACATCAGGCCGATAGGGCAGGGCTATCAGCGTGGAGGTGAACGTCTGATGAAGGCCGGCAGCTCAGCGGGCGTAATGCGCCCAGATCCGGCGAAACTGAGCATAGCCATGATTGAACTGCCTCGGTAAGTCCTCCGAAGGAAATTATCCACCCACCAGCGTTTGACAAAACGGGCGATAAATGTCTTCGAGGGCAAACGGATCAGCTTGCCCTTCAACGCTGCCCCGGTAGCGCCGGGCGCAACCCCTCTTTTGACGCTCGGCTTGCCGCTGCATGCAGCATTCGGCTCCAGAGCGCAAGGCTGTGCAGGATCGGCTGCTGCTGATTCCGCGCGCATAGACAAGTCTGCAGAGGGTCAGTTCGCTTCGGGCCTGGAGTGATGTCGATACGTCTCGGCTTTGCGGGCTTCGTTTGGAGGTTCATCGAAGAGGGCATATCTGAGTGTCCCATTCGATCAGGGTCGGGAACGCTCCCAAAGCCTGTCTAGGGCTTCTCTGATACCAAGCGACCACAACACCGGGATTGGCACCGGCCTTTCCGTGGGTATCGAAAAAAAAGGAACCTTGCTGCTCGTAGCCAGCCAAGTGATTCTCTTTGACGCGATCGGACTGGCTGGCAGCGAGATACTCCATCGGGTTAAAGCCGTTGATTTGCTGGCGTTCACAAAAACGTTTGTTGTGATATGCAAGTTAACAGATCGCAATCGGCCTGCTGGCCAGTGCGGCGAGAAAACTGCCATTCGCGTAGTCGTTGCCTGAAAACTGCAGGTGGGCAAAGCGTTTTCGATCAGGATTCGCCTTCCCAGAAACTCTGCACTGTTGGATTCGATCAGCCAACGTAGTTCAACACAGGCCGTTTGTAGGGCAGGCGGAAGCCAGATCGTTGAAATAGTGGCCGCCGCTCGAAAACCCAGGCCAGTGGTCGGACACATTACACGGTTCGATGCGGGTGGCCAGCTTTTCACCGATTGCAGATAGTCCCAGTTGAGTGGATCGTGCTGAACCAAGCGAAAAGCCCAACCCCATTGCAGGGTGATTTGGATAGTCTGGCGGACAGGGTCGATGATGGAGCGGTAGCCCGCCACCAGGAAGTTGTCCGAGAGGCGCCTCAAACCAAGGCACGGGCGCGTTTCCCTGCAGGATGTGGGAATAGTGCACAGACCGCCCGAGGGCCCACCCCTTGGAGATCATGGTGATGTGTCAACGGCGTTGGGTGGTCCTTGATGGGTGGCTGTTCAGGTTCGCCATCTGAGCTTCCTCAACGATCTTGTTGCAGGTACCAGTGGCAGAACACCCACTCTCGGATCACCGACACGGTGCCTTTGGGCCTGCGCAGCTGTGCTTGCTTGGTGCCGCAATCATTCAGCCCGCCTTGGCGTGCCGGCGACTTTTCATGCCGGCTTTGCACAGGCTTTCACTGCGGGCTGTGGACGGCCACCAGGCCAAGGGCCAAACGCTGGAGATGCTGTGTTTGATGGCCTTTTTGCTTTGCAGATGTCAGTTCAGCCTCTTGTTGGAGGGGGGTGGGATGGGGGTTTGGGGGGCTGCAACACGAGTGGTTGGCGCCCATTGTGCATACCGATGACGGCCTCAATGGATGGCTTCTGGCGGATCAATGGTTTCAAGGCCTGGATTTTTGATGCTAGTGGCTGAGCTGATTTGCGGCATACCGGCCGATCACGCGCCATCTCCGCAGCCATGGCGGCTACAGGCATTGGATCAGCTGGTGGCGTTCGGTTGTTGCAGTTCAGTTCTTGGCATGGATTGTTTGCCTCAGCAAATCAGCGATCGTTACCACCAATTGATCAGGCTCAATCGGCTTGGGATGTGTTTCTTCAAAGGCCTGCCGTGATGGCACGTTGCCGGTTCAACTTCGCCAGCGTAAGCCGTTGGGCGATCATCGGAACCTGCACCTCCCTGCTCAGGGGATAGGGATCGCCACTTTCTGAGCAACGTATAGCCATCAATCTCTGGCATTTCCCGAATATCACTAACCACAACATCAGGTTGAAATGATCCAGAGCGGGGTGAAGAATTCAGCAGCAGTAGGAACTGAAATACTTCTGCTCCGGCCTGATCCCAAGATTTGAAGTCAAGTAGGTACGCGACTGTCTGGATCGCTCGTCAATGATCGGCAGGCGAATTGCCGGTGAATCAAGGGTTCGCTTTCGAAGGTTTCGGTTGCTTGCCTCCTTTATGTGGCATTCGCAGGGGAAGCTTTCACAGGAAACAAGCTCCTTTTCCCTTTCCCAAGGCTCTCAGCAGTCACCGGCACCGTGCGCTTCTACCAGCTGATAGGGACGATCGCCCTACCCAGCCCTAAGCCGCCATATTTCCAGTTACTGTGGTGTCTTCCTGGCAAAAATGACTCAAAGATATAAGGCAAGAATTCCGGACTTGATGCCTTTTGCCTGTATCTGTGATGGTGATCTCTGCCTGGTTGTTCAACGTTCTCAAGCGGAATGTCAATCTGGCCGCGCTGGCGTGAATTTGACCGCGTTTGTCAGCAAGTTCCAGAGACCTGCTGAAGGCGAACGGTCCCCAGATAGTGTTGGAACTTCAGAGAGCTTGGAGCGAATTCTGAACAGACTGGCGAGCGCAGCAGTTTGCCACGTTCGAATTGCCGACTCAGATCACCACTTTAAACTGAACAGGAAGGCAATTTTTAGAGAAACTTGCCTTGCAACACGCTGGCCATATCCAAACAGATCATCAATCAAGCGACATTGGGCCTTGGCATCCGTTCGATCGTTGTAAACGCTGCTGTGTTTTGGTGTCCATCAAGTTTCGGGTTTGCAGCAATTGTGTCCAAGCCAGAATGGGCCAAGAGGCTCGAGCGCAATTCATGGAGAGTTTACAGCAGGAATCTCTTAATGCGGTTCACGCGTTGCGCTTCTTCCAGGGAATAGTTGTTTCTGCTGGAGGATTGTCCTCGCGTTCGTGTTCTAGTTTTGATTCCGAATCAGTGATATTCGTGCTATGCCAACGAGCCCAATGACGTCTCCATTTTCATCAAAGTAAGCCGCTTTGGTTGGATAGAAAACTTGAGAGTCATCGATGGACTCCTGAACGTTTTCAACTGCTTGACGCCATTGACTCGTTCATTATCCTGATCTTTTCTTCATGCATTTCGGGAAAAGCTTCGTAGTCGTAATGTCCGATGACCTTTCAGATTCCGTTTTTGCCAAGGGTCTGAAGGACGGCTGAGTTGGCATAAAGCATTTGCCTTGACGATCTTTAAGGAAAATGAGTTATGCGAAGGATCTTGAACTACGCCAAATGGCTTATTCTTTTGCCGTAGTTGCTTCCATCCGATCGGTTGCTGTGTGTATCCCTGTGCTTTAAAATCTGGATCACCTGTCCGCTTGAATCAAAGATTGGCGTAACACGACATTCCGCCAAATGGGGCAGGCCGTTGGCAGGCTGATAGTTCCTGAACCTTTGCCAACTTCACCGGGATTGCGCTGTATAAAGGCTTTTTTTGCTGCTTGCTATAATCACCATTCTACAGGCTCAACCAGGTTTGTTTTTGAGGGACAACTGTCAGCTTTGCAGCTCTTCAAGAAATCCCGGCTCGCCGCATTCATGTAGAGCAATCTGCATCAGATCAAGACCTTGATGCAGTCGGTTGCTGCTTTCGATTGATTCCGTTTATTGAAGTCTGGGCTCGCCTTTAATGCGCCTGCGCCTGAACACGCTTCGCTGATATCGATGCCAGAGGGAATCAAGAATTCAACATCCCTGCTGATTGTACAGTGTGCCAAGGAAAATCAATGCTAATAAGGTTTAATCTTCTTGAGCCGATCTTGCACGTCGTAGCGAACGTTTCTCCTGAAGCTGCTATGTCGTATGTCTTAGGAGAGTTGGCCTGAACCTCTGAAATCGTAAGCCACCAATAGGTATCAGGAAATGACTTGCCTAACAAACATCTGCCGGTCCAGAGAAGCCGTTTTCTAAGCAGTTTCGGATTAACCTCAAGCATTTGTTCCATCCAAGGCTAGCAAGCCGACAAAGCTAAACAACCCATTCGAGATACGAACGCACCGAGTTTCACTCTTCTTGCAATCTGCACTTCGACTGTTTGCGTTCAGTAATGTTCCAGGGTGCAACCTGACATGCGAATAGCTTGCCATTCCTGTCAGTAAAGACTGGTGGCTTGCTTGACGCCAGCGGAATCCCTTGGTTCGGATGTTAGAACTCGGAAATCAATTGTTGTCATCTTTCTCTTGTGTTAGAGCGTCTTGGAGGCTCCTAAGACGCGTTCACGATCATCGGGGTGTTAGGCAAGCCACAAGTCATCGTAGAGTTCCTTTGGATTCTCCGTCCCCAAATCCAAAACAGGCTTTGCCCTTGTTGCTGGACCAGGGTAATAGAGTTTCGTCAGAAGTCCAGTCCCAGGTTGCTTCGATCCGCGGCAGCTTCGAGCACAATCGGAGTTTGTCGTTCCTGGTTCGTTAAGACTCCTCTGTGGCGACTCCGCTTCAACAGTTCGCGCTGGCTTTCCTGATACAGCTCTTCTCTGCTTGGCCTGATGCAACCTTAACTTGCGTGGACAATGGGGCTGAAGCCAAATCAATCTCTAGCGCTTTGCCACTGGCGGGGAGCAGCACAGTGATGAGCAATTAACCCTCCCCAAAGCTGCCATCGTTCAAAATGGAACGACCAGATTAGACTGCACTTGATATTTCTTCCAGCAAGCTCAACATGGCGGGTGGAAATGTTGGCATGTGGCCGTCTGTGCCAGACGGATTGCGTTCGCGCTGAGAGTGTCCGATATTAGTTTTCGACAAAAGACGGATCATTATAGGCTCTGAAAGAAACGATTTCCATTCGCTGCCCCACCGCTTCTGCGGCAAACCGCTTTCCTTTCATCGATGTTTGCTTGAAACACAACGACCCGATCAGCTTTAAGGGAAGTTGCGCACTTCTTGACGATGGTCTGCAGGCCATATCTAGATCCAAAGTTTGGAATAACTTTTATCTGATAACTGCGCAATGATACCTTTTCTCGATCGACTGCGATTCTTGGTTGTACTTCTAGCTGCACAGTCTTATTGTTGCATCGGAGAGTGTGCTCAGATTCTCTGGTGTTAATCTGCTCCTTAACTAGATAGTCCTTTGGGCGCTGATTTAATCGCTTTACGGCAATCTCCTCGCTGCCAACCGGCGGTCATCATCACGAATTGAAGGGGAAGTTTTCTTTTGGCAGCGCAGCGAGAAATTTCCTAAATCCGTCTTGGTCGGGGCAATCGATAATCAAGTGCACAGCATCGGGATGGTGCTGCCGCACAGATTCAACCCTTCTCACCAAAACTTGTTTCGATGAACGCTTAGTCATGGTCACGATCGCGCACATGGGGCGTCCGGATACATCTCGCGATCTTCTGGGCTATTCGTTCCACGATCAAAATGCGTGCGCACCGTTGGAATTCATTGGGCAGCTCTCAATTGTCGGTGGGTAGTAACGTCCGGTGTTGAACCAGGTAAGTTGATTAGGATTGAAACCCCCGTGCTTTAGCGTCGGGAAAATCCATTTCGGCTTAACCATATAGCTATAGCGCCCCATCTATAAACAGGGCTTTTCAATGTCCTTGGGGTTGCTTGATGTCGTCAAAATCACGACTGGAATCGTTTTTAGAGTCATCTCGCTTAACTTTTTTGCAAAGACTTCTTCGTCCGTCCGTTCCCGGTAAATTAAGATCCAGTAAAATCAAGTTCGGACGTGTGCTTGCTTGGGTCAACATAAGCGACCGGTTCGATAGAGAAATGACAGTGCATGATCACCATCGACGCAGCGATAAATAGGAATCTCACGGCGATCGAACGAGCATAGCGTTGGGAAGGGCTTCGAAATCTTCATTGCTATCCTCCAAACGACCAACATGAAGCGAGCGATTATGGGATTCTGCCAATGATGACTGATTCATGATTGCTCTCCTGATGCAGCGTAAAGAAAATGTTTTGCTGCCTTCACCGAAGCTCGATTCCCCCAAATCGTGCCTCCATGTTGATGGACGATCTCGCGAACGATCGTCAGGCAGCCCCAGTTCCCTCCTCCATATGCGGTCTTGGGTATGCAAACGTTTGAAAATCTGAAACACACGCTCCAAATTTTGAGGCGGGATGCCAATGCCGTGCCCTGTTGTCACGGACAAAAAAAGTGCAACCTGAGAGGCCGTTCAGGAAATCTCCATTGCCTGATTGCACAGCCGATTTCAACCCACTTCTCCTTTGTCGTTGTACTTTGATGCATTGGTTAATAAGGTGGGTCAATACTCGTGATTTGTGTGCGATCGCAATCCCACCATTGGCATGGAGCCTGACATTCCGAAAATCGATTGAGGCTTTGCGGTTGGCTAATTTCTTAGAACTTCAATCGTCTGTCCACAACTCAGCCAGTCTGTGGGATTGCCTGGAAAGTTCAATGCGCCCCAGCTGTGAATAATGTAAAGGGAATGATCAGATCTTCCATTCGTTGAGTTGAGGCGCCGAGGGTAGCTAATTTGGTCTACCACCAAGCAGCTGTCAAGCACTTCCGCATAATCTTCAATCAAAAAATAGAGTAATTGGAATGCGCGAATGGCTCTTTGAGGTCATGAGAGCAACGTATTGCAAACGAATCGAAGCTCAATATTGCTTCCGCTCAAGTTCTAGATTTACATTTGCCAGGGTCCTGCCGCCTGTTGAGAATCCTTTTTGCTAAACGATCAAGCTGCGTAATTTCGGCAACAACTTTTTAGTTCACACGTTTCCAGGTGGCAAGGCGGCACTTGCAGTGTTTCCTTCACTGTTGGAAATGATTTGCGCGGCGATAAGGTGACGATCCGTTTGCTGGCACCTCGGACAGGCTTATTGGGGGTTGCCAGCCCCGTTCACCGTTTCCAATCACCGCTGGGCGGAACCAGAGACGGAAATCCTGAGGAATTGAGAGATTTCCAGAGCTAAACACCCCACTGGCAAACGGCCTTTAAACGATGTTGCAGGCGGGATTAAAGGCGAGAGAAGCGATCGGCTTGAAAAACCATTGTTGTCCTGGCATCTTGCGTTTTAATCCAATCGCGCAGGGGCAGGCCATTCACTTTGCTGGTGGCGTTTGACCCAACACCAATTACTATGATCTGCGTACAGAAAATGGCTCCTGTTTGCACTGCGAGTTTCAAAAGCAAGCTTTTCGTCTAGTTGGATTGAGATCCTTTGATTAATCTGCTGGATTGAGATAAGCACTCGACCAGCTTTGCTTCTGCAGGCTTCATGCTCAGCTTATAGGACAAATCTGGATTGCTACACGCTTGCTGAGGTCAAGTGCATCACCTGCCCAATAAACTTCGCACATGAATTCGCAGATTAAGAAGGGCAATGACGTGGCCTTGAATGTGACAGGCAATCCAAAACCCCATAGTTTTTGATCTTGGATCAAGGAAATCGACATGTGGACGCGCGACTTCCCATGTTGTTGAGGATATTTCCAAGTGCAATGGAAGACACTACGGAAGCAGCGCGAAAACTCAAATCTGTGGGCTCCTCATCAACGGGGTCGCTCAGGAACCAGCGACTGGGTATAGCTAGAGTCCGGAATTAAGCGTAGCCGTTGAGTGTAATTAAAGTGTTTTGCCTGAACTGGAAATCGCTTGCGGGGTAGCGAGGCCCAGATAAGCGTTGAGGCTTCTTTCGTTCTTCTGCGGATGACTTCTCCAGCACCAGCGCATCAACTGGTAGGACCATAATGCGATCGAATCCAGTGCAATCTTGTTGGACTTCGTTTAAACGAACCACTCGCACATCTTCAGCAAGCTAGAGGATTTCTGTATCTTTGTTATCGATGCTTTTGGACTCCCTGATGCAGTTCCGGAATAGTCATTTTCGTTGCTTTTGATCTTTGAGCGTTCTAATTCTAAAGTACCCAATGCATCTTGCGGTGGATTTGCCATCGAATCATCAGCAAGCTGCCTCTGTACGGAAATAGCCAATAATCCAATGGATTCACATGTTTTCCTATCTTCGCAAGCATTGCTGAATAGCAGCAATCTGCTGGGAGCCAACAAAATGGGATAACGGCTGTTCTTAAGTTCCTTTGGGCGATGGCCAAGTATTTCAAGTGTGTTCCACTGACTTGGCAATGTATCAAGCTGGCTCCTGCAGCACCAAAGAGCGCCATGGGGCTGAATCAGCCCCGGAATGTGAATTTGGTTCGCGATCACAGTGTGGACAGATCCATTGGTACTGCGTCATAACTGTGCGTAGCTCGACTTTGTAATTCAAACCATTGCCAAGGCCGGATGGGGGCGAGGGAAAATATTCTTCAAACCTTCCGATTTCCGATTTGTATTGCGCTAAATTTTGTTAGGCAGAGTCTCGGGCAAAATAAGGACGCAAGCGTATTCGGCCAATTTTTGGTCTCACTAATCCACCATTGAGAATAAAGCTTTCTGTGTTGTCTTTTAATTTACTCTAAACACAGCCAGTTTGCAGAAAAATTTCAGATTTATAACAGGAGAAGCTCAAGGAGATGAACGGTTTTGAAGTTGTTCAATGGGCTGTTCCTGGGCATATGGTGATTGCACACATCCAAACCTTGGATGTGATTCACAACCAACGGAGACAACCATTTGGATTAGGAAAACAAGGCTCAAGGCCCAACTGCCAAGACATTGAAGGAAGGCCCAGAAAACCCTCGGCAAAGTGACGATGATTTGAGCAGAACAAAAACTAGCTGGCAGGCGAAGCAGCCCAAGCCAAAGGTGAACACGCTATCGAGGATGCAAAGACTGCCTGGCCTGCCACTGATCCTTATCTGCTAGGCGAGTCAAACCCGGGTGCTTACCAGGGACTGACTACACTATCATCCATTTTAATTCCCCAACTATTCGAGCAATGTTATGCTTCACTACTCTCTAGTCTTTCTGGTTCGTTGCGTCATTGCCGCAGTCTGGTTTTGGCGGATCGCTGGTTCAGCGCAGCATCTCCCAATTCCTGTTCCTGTCTTCCATTGTGCCCTGGCCCCCATTGATCTCATTTCTACCGGGTCGTCGCACCTGGGCTGAACCCAATCCATTCAGTTCTGCTTTGCAAATCAGGCCATTGCGGCGTTGCGTCGTGCACCAGCCCTGCCGCATGCTTCGAACGCTTGCTACCTAGTACTGATAGAAAGCCATAATTGAATGATCTTTCCGTCATTCAAAGTCTATGCTGTTCGTTAACCACCTACACCTTGGAGATCAAGTTACCATGCAACGAATTCGTCATCAATGTATGAGTTCTGTCTCGCCGATCCTCGTCAATCGCGGCCCTACTGAGCTTCTTACCTGCTGCTCCGAGTGTCTGCAGGCAAGCCCAGCCTGCTTTGCGATCAGTCAGCCACGTGTGTTGATGTGTTCGGATCCAACAAAGCCACGGCTGCATCCAAGGAGCTTCAAAGAAAAAAAACCCAGAATCAATTGCAAAGCCACGGGTGATCCGGGTGACCGTCTCGGCTGGCGATGGCCAAGCAAGGCGAAGCTAATGTCCGCAATGCGTTTGAAGACGTCAAGGACGGCGACCGGGTTGGGCTAAGTTCAATCGGGATTCTGATTCCCAAGGTCTGAAGCCGTGAAACTCTCTGGTCCGCCATGGAATCGTCAGAATCCATGGCGGCCACGAAACAATGGGCACCCGCTTTCACAGCCGCTTGCCATGCACACTGATTTGATTGAGGGTTTTTCTTGCAACAGCCTTTTTCTTGCAGAAACAGACTTTCCGAGCACTTCCACACCTCACTGCCTTGAGAGAAAGGTAGTTCACTATGAAAATTCGCAGTCGGCTACGAACTGATCTATGACATTTCCTCAGCCCACACCCATGATCTTGATGTTGGTGTGCCATGAGACACGCCGTCAAAATCTGCTGATCGTGACCTCCGCAACTTGATCCGCCTATTCCCTTTAAGGCCTATCCGAGTGTCATTCGGTAACTTTGGCCAGCGTTTTGTGGCTCCCCAGACGGCTCAGCCTTTTACAAACCGATGCCTTGATTAAACGATTCAGGCCAACCTGATCGTATGTATGCCTGAGGCTCAGCAGGTCCTTTGGAACTGTTGCCGGATGAGGACGCTGCTGTTTCTGTTGGGAAGCCCGCTATTGCGAAACAGGATTGGTCTCTCCAACATCGCTTGGCGACTGTTCCGCACGTCCCTTCCAAGCGCTGGGTCGCGTTCAGGCGATCTGTGACGTTTGTTCAACGTGGACAACCTCTCTCTTGGTTATGAACTGCCAATTCCAATGAAGACGCCATGGAGGACCTATCAGGAAGGCTCCGTGTCTGTCGTGATTTTTGCCCACCTTGCTGTCAACCTTTCTGCCGAATTTGCATGAACATTCCGGCCGCGCTATTGCACCGTTCTTTGGGTCGATATCGGCATACCCGTCCGCATGATTGCGCCCATGGACTTTCTGGATGGTTGAGGCGTACCTTTGATGGCCATTGGTACACCTTCGATGCCAGACACAATACGCCCCGGATCGGCGCGCGTTTCTTCATCGCCCGTGGTCCGCGATTGCGGCTGATGTACCGATTACCGCATTCCTTTGGCCAAAACGTGCTGGCGAGGCTTTCAAGTCGTCACAGACGAATGGAATGAGATCCACTGCCCTGACCGTTTCAGACCTGACCGGCTCAGGCGTTTGCGATTTCTGATGATGGAATGGAGGTAGTGATAAAAATGGAGAAAGCCGATGCGTTGCGAACAAGACCAGAGAATTATCATCCATTGATGACGCCTAAAGGATCGACCCTTGATGGGCGGGTTATGCCTCGAAGTTGATCTGTGGTATCCAGATGGGGGGTGAGCTTTTGGCGGCTGATCACCGTTCTGCTCTGCTATTTCGCCAAACGACCGCTTGAATTTCCGATACCCATTGGCTCAGGAACCAATTGGTGGGTTATCGTGACTTTACTTTTAGCAGATTTACTACCAGATTTTAAGCAAGTTAAGCTCAAGGAAGTTCAAAAAGCCTATGGCTGATCTGTCTGCCCTCCCTGTCATACATTGATTGTACGCATCCATTCCCACATGGATCGATTTCACATCGCGGAATTGATCATGGGTTTAGGTGACAAGGAAGGGCTCAAGCCACAGGCAAAAGACATTGAAGGCAAAGGTTCAAGAAGCCATTGGCAAAGCTACTGATAGTGACAAAACCGTTAGCTGCAAAGCGAAACAAAGCTCAAGCCCCAAAGGGGAGCATGCAGTTGAGGATGCGAAAGGCTAAGGGCTGGCGGGTGCACCTTAAATGTGTCTTTCTTCTTTGATTGCCCTTGCGTTTTCTTTTCCTATGTTCTTGATCATGATTATTAAGCCTTTCTGGCTTTGCCAGTAAGGGCACCAAACGCTACCTTTTTTTCGATACCGTGGCAAATTTCGCAAATGCAAAAGATGCTAAAGGCGTTACTTTTTCTGGGTGCTAATTTCTAAGCCTCCGCCGTTACTGCCTGTGGCTATGCCCCCCAATGGGGCCTGGGCAGGACGGGCTTCCAGTTTCACCACGATTCGGAGTTTAACAATTCATCCTTGGTAAACCAGGCATGTGATTGGCCTGTGTGTTGCAGTGGTGTTTTTTGGATTGTCAGCAAAATATGGACTGTAGCTGTTGTGCGCCCAGCTCTATATCATAAAGAAAAGCGAAAGAAATTTTCCCAAAGGGGCCGACCCCAAAAAAAAAAAACCCCGGGGGGGGAAAAAAAAAAACCCCAATGATGGGGGCAGGGGGGGGAAAAAAAAGGCCCATTGCTTGTTGTTCATCTTCCT
>Ga0163217_1032864_pt1 | contig 12890 bp, 10 predicted proteins | sample SynspAceP_FD_185933 | JGI IMG/M metagenome (GOLD analysis project Ga0163217, IMG submission 185933) | Saline lake microbial communities from Ace Lake in Antarctica - Synechococcus sp. Ace-P (PacBio error correction) | ecosystem: Environmental > Aquatic > Non-marine Saline and Alkaline > Saline ... | reverse complement strand
TTGATTTACTTTTGTTGTTGTTGAGAGAGATTAACTCTCTAGGCCAAGGGTTGAGCTCAATTGGCAGATAACCTTTTTTGATATAATTGGCAGAATTGGAAAGAAAAAGTGTCCGGAAAGGAAACCTTCTTATCTACAAGGTGAAAATAAACATTTACTAGAAAGCTCTCTAACCCGATGAGTTACGGGCTTATATAACCGCCGTGGATCAAAACATAGCATTTGATCAAGTCTTTAAAGAATGTTCAGTAAGAACAAACAGCAAATTCACTTTGGTTTTGTGTGATATTTGACCATTTAAATACATTAATGACAAAATTTGGCATACAGGTGGGTGATTTTGCTCTGGTTTCTGTTGCCTATGAGCCTTAAGAAATATGCACGAGCTTCTATAGGACCATATGTTGTGCGCTATGTCGGTGATGAGTTTTGCATTTGGTGTTTCTAAAATACCGATGTTGCTCAAGTGGAAAAAAGGACTCAATAGCATGTTCCAAGAGAATGTTGCTAGTAACGCCCAGTGCGTTAAAAGCGAATATATGCACGATGAGTTTTTGGGCGTTGTCATGTCAGTGAGGGTTCATTCTATTTCTGCGGAAAGAAGCTGATTAACAAGCAGATAAGAAGCTATACCAACTAAGAATTGATGTATAAATTAAAATAGTATCTAATTTTTTGTAGGTATTTCCACCTATATATTAACCGCTAACTACTTAGATAAGAAGGAATGCCTATGGAGGGTAAGTGGAAAAGGAGATCAGCCACGGTTACTCTTTTTCACACTGGGAACTATATTCTTATTTTGATTTTTTATATTAAAAGGTTTTTATATGAGAAATCATGAGTAAGACCCTTAAAGAATATAGTTTTGCGAAGGTGGAGAGGGATTTTGAAATTTATGTTATCACTTAGGTTTTGATTGTGTCACTTTCTCTCTCTGGTGTCTTATTTACTATTCGGGAATGGATATTATTCAACGTAGTTCAATTACAAAAGAATTTCTTTGATAGTGTATACCTAGAATCCAAACCGAGTCTATGCGGAGAAGTTAGCCCCATATGACAGAAGTTTTTTAGAAAAATGCCTAAATCTCAGTTGGGCACTGGGTGCTGTCATTTGTCGCTCCTATGTTAGAGCGTAAAGTCATTCAACCTGCTGAATTACAATCAGGGTTAGACCAAATTAGAAATATGAGTTCAGGTTTTAATTTCTGTCTCCTATATTGGACCGAAAATGGTGTAATTTCTATCTTATTTCACCAAAATCCATAGGTTTAGATAGGCAGCCGTTTAAGCGATTTCTTAAACCAGTCCACTTTGAAAAGACTAGCTCAGCGGAAATTCATTGGTCCTTTTACTTGGACCCACAGGAAAACTTACCTCTCTTTTTATCACACCCAATTATTTAGTAAAAACCGGTGAGTATTATTGGTGACTTGCTGGGAACTATCTACCCTTCATGAAAACCGATTTTTTGGGTTTGGATCGTTTACTCTCACAGGCATGGCTATGTGGATGGCCTTCTTATGTCTACGTTGTATCACCACAGAAAGACCTCATTTACCATCCATTTGAAAAAACCGAATAGGGAAAGGTAACCCAATAACGAGGGGTTATAAATCGGGCCGTTAACAAAAAAGGTTCAAAGTGGCTCGTTGGAAGTTGTTAATTCAAAAGGCGTTCCTTATGGGTCACTGGCTACGCGTATGTTAAAGAGTCAGGGTTGGGGGGATTGTTGCTCAAAGTCCACGAGCCACAGTCTTGAAGGAGCTAGATAGACAGCTATGGTTAGTTGATGAAGCAGGCCTTATCGCCCTAGGCAAATTCTTTATCCTTACCTTATTGTTCCGGCTCGGCTTATTTATTGCTTAGCCCCGTTCGGTTCAATAGCTCAAAGTACAACAAAAACCGAGATAGAACGATCAAATAAAAGCTTTGGTTTTATGAAAGGCGTTATTTACTTAAAATAAGTCATACGGGAAGGAAATCGATTTTGTTTGAATGATTAAAGTGTCTTAGGTTTTGATGAAGATCGAAAAAAAGGGACCGCTTAACTGGTTTGATGAACCGTTCGTGCAATGGATTGAGCTTGTTGCAGATTTGGTTGCGCAGTTGATGCCCTTTAGTGTGATTTTCTTTGATATTTGACCATTTTAAATACGTAAATGATGAGTTTGGCCATGGAAATTGGGATGAGTTGCTTAAAGCTCCTTACCAGAATAGTCAGTCAAAAAGTAAATGATGAGGGCCCGTGTTTAATTCGTTTTCAGGGGGAGGAGTTTATAGTTTAATACTATACCGGGTTAAAAAACACAGCACGCGATAGACTTAGCCGAAGAAATACGCGTGCTTGTGGCGCAAAGAAGTTGTGATACCCCGCAAATTGCTAGACCCATTACTATTTCGCTTGGTGTTTCTAATGGAATCATACAATGAGGAAAGGATGATGCCATTCAAGCGCGCCGACCTTGCTATGTACAGTCAAAAAACGCAGGACGTAACCTGTGTTAACAAGTCACGTTTTTACTAATTGCATTTAAGCCGCAAGTCAATCCAGACCGAGCGGGCTTCCCAGAATTTGCTAGGTGGGTATAGACCCATTTTACAGCGACGATGCTCCGCAGTTGTTTTCGTTTTTGATTTAGATTTAGATCCTTTTTGTTGCCTGGAAGGATTGAATTCGTTTTATTAAAATTTCCTTCTCGATTGAAACCTCACATCTTTTTGGTGCTTAATGCAATGCGGAATTGAGGCGCCCTTGCTACACTGAATTACCATGATTTCCGTATTCGTCTCCGATAATGATTTTTCTCGCCGGGGCGTCGAGTGGACTACGAGCATTGATTCTCCATTCCTTTATTGCGTGTTAGGCGATATTAAAATACAGTTTATGTTGTAGTTGTCAACAGTTACAGTTTAAGATTCTTAATTAGCAGGCTTGCTAGGAGTTTTGTGCTTTGCTGGGTTGGCTTAAAAAGGGCTCTTGCTTGTTTTGGACAAGCCAATAATATTGACTTTTTTTAGATACTTCAATCGGTCGTTAATTGGATTTAATGTTTTAAGTAGATTTGACCTGCGGCTATGACGACCTTTTAAAGGGTAACTTCGTTGGTAGCCTCTGTAATTTGGCAACATCAAATCACCATTTTTGTGCGTTTTGAAATTTGGTTCAAACAAGGATAAGGCTTATCCTTCTGAATACTAATGGCCGGAAACTGACGGTCATGCTGTCGCCAACTACTGTTAGCCAAAATGGCATTTCAGATTGTCCAATAGGTGAATTCTAACCATTCGAATGATTGCTTAGATTTTTGGTGTGCTGGGCCATGCCGCTGCTTGCCCAAAGCGGTAATAATAGGTTCGCTGATTATCTAATAGGACTGCTGGGAAGGTGGTGCCATTTGTATAACTGGACGGATTTTCTCTGACTTTCGCCACGCCGTTCCAAGAAATAACCACTCAGGGTCACAGCAATCTACTTTAGATAGGCTATTTAAATTTCGAGGATTTGTGTTCTGCCGTCCTCTCGATTTTTTCAGCGATTGCTGTTGTAATGCCAACACGTTTTGCTAAATCTGCTTGAGTTAGCCCTAGTTCTGTTCTTATTTTCTAACACGTCAGCGATATCATTCCCTAATGATTACAACTTTATCTTGTATTTGACAAACAATTAAAAAACTGTTATTATATACAGTATAAAGGTTGTTAAGAGGTATATGTCAGGCCATTGCAAAAGTAGTCGTAGTTTGTAGGAAGTCAAACGGGCACTGCTCGAATGTTAGGTGTGAAACAAGCCTTCATGTTTGGGGAACTGTTACATGTCCATAAGCGTTGCCCTGCCAAAATATATACGGCGAGCCTCGTTAGTAACTAAGGGGGAGTAACTGAAAGTGAGCTTCTTGCAAGATCATGAAAAGGATATTTGAGTTGTTAATTAAACCAGGATTTCATTTATTGATGGGGTTTCTAATCTGTTCAATCGTTCGGTTTAATGTGTGTTTGTTTTATTAAAAAATTTTACTAGGTTATTCGCGGTGTTTAAATCATACTGTACAGATATACAGTTTGAGTGTTTTTTATGCGCGTTTCGTATCTTGGTTCTTCAGAGTCTGCTGCTTTCATTGCGGCAAAACGTATTCGAATTCCTCTTTACTCGGAGTCAGCTAGCTTTCTCCGAAGAGTCAGCCGTCTAAAAGATAAATCGTTTTGGACCTTAATTACCTTATGTATTCAAAACCGCGTCGACCCCTTTTTTTGTACGAGCTCAAGGTGAATTGATTGCCAAAGTCGATATTCAAACGGGTGAGCGTTGGTTAGTAGCGGATCGTTCGATTAAACGGCTCCGCCATGGGATATTGTTATTGGCCTATGAGCATGGCAAGATGGCGGTTCATGATATTGCGAGTTAAAACCTGATGTACTGCCTTCGGACCTAAAAACCCAAAGCCTATGCGGGCAAGCGCTGCTCCTGTTGGTCACATCAGGGGAAACGTCGAGCGTAGAATTATTTGGCGTTGTGAACCCAGTGTGTTCGTCAGTTAGATCGTGGTTAAGATTTATCTATTGTAAAAAAAAGCGCCTTTCACTACATGTAGTGAAAGGCGTATGGCCATCCAGCCTAGTGTTTTACCGTCACTTTAGAGCCATTCTATGGTTGACGATCGGAATTATCGTCGCCTCGGTTGCTCTCCCGGCGGAATTTTGAGACTTTCCTATTACTGTCTTTTCGATGTTCTTTGTTTTACCCCTAATGGGACGAATGTGCCCGTGTCACGATAGCAAACCAATGTCTTTTAATAGGTGGTCGTCAAGTTTGACGAAAAACTTGGTTTGGTTGCGACGAGTTTCGAAGTAATCTTGGCTGCGTTGAATAGGCAATGATATCATAAATGTTCTCCAAATTAGTGTTATTGGCGGAACTTACGAGCTTTTTTATAGAAGTGACCGCGTAAATTTTTCGCGGGTTCAATATGAATTACACAGGATTGAACGCGTGGACAAGTGAGCGGAATTTCGGAATAGCAAAGTCGCCATCGAAGAAGCATAATGATTTCAGTGTTTGTTTAGTCATCGTCTTTCTCCTTCATCTTGTGTGGTATTCAATTGTGTAATTTTGCTCTTTGAGCTCCTCGATTGAAGCCTTTTTTCATGCCTTTATTGTCAAATTGCGTTATATCGAAATAATTGTTTTTTTATTTTGAATTTTTTTGCTGGCCTCTTTTGTCATTTAAAAACAATTTGGCGTTGGTGATGATATTGCTGCGCTGCTTTGTTGCGCTACAATTTCATCGCGATTTTTATTTGTTCCTTTTTGATTTAACAGTGTAGAGACCCCCATGCGACAAAAGCAAACCAGTTTATAAAGCATCGGTTCAAGTGTCTGATTATGGACCGGAAACCGATTACCAAAGTTATGAGTTAACCTTGCCATTACACCCTTCGGAAAACGAAGAGCGAATGATAGTTCTGCTTGGGCGGCGTTTGCTTTGTTAGCCGATGAAAAAGAAGGCGGTGTGAACAGTTAGGTTTTTCTAAGGGAATTAGCACAGAAGATGAGGGCAGATTTTGGCAGAAGAATTATTCGATGAAATTTTACGTGGGTGGAGCTAGGTCAGCCAGAGAAAAAGCGTTTTACGAAAAGCCTGTTGGGGCGTGCTCAACAAGTTAGTGGTCGTGAACTATAATGACAAATCAGATATTTTGGTGGGAACAAAAAATTAAAAGGCAAAAAAATAGCCGCTTTTTGATAACATGCGGAGTGTTGCAGTTTTCAGAAGATACAAGTACAAGCTTTGGCGAAAATTTGTTACGCGCTCTATGAGCTAAATCGTCACGATTCAAGACAGACGAAATGTGGATCTTTGGTGAGTTGGGCGAATGCGCGTTACACCAATGTGGCGAGGCTGAGTTCATTAAGGGCTCGCTTCACACATTGATGTAAGTTTTACCGAATCAGGCTTGTGTAGCCTGCTATGAAACAGGGCAACCGCCTTGTTATAGCATTTCTAAAGCGGAGGTGCTGGGTCGTAACGATCGCCTTCGTCTCGCATGAACGCATGTGACCGTTAAAACTATGCACGTAAATAAGCGATCCGTATCATCAATTTTTGATATACCTTTTGTCGACCTTGTGTTGAAAACATGCGGGTCTGCCTTACCCAGCAACCATGACCATTCTTCCTTGAATGTCCTTGTACGAGTGAAGGAGTTTCGGGTTTTTTTTAAATTCCTCTTCGCAAAGGGATGGTGTGGAGTGAATGCAGTTGCATTACGGCAAAAAAGCCGACCGATTGGAAACAAGGGTTCAAAGCCGCTCGATTACGCCAATGACGCCTAAGCCAAAACGGCCCATCGCCCAATTGGGCCTGTGCAATACTCTTCCTGTCAAAAGTAACTAACATCGCACAGTGTTCGCTTGGTCGTGAGCTTCAAGCGTTTAGTGAATTGTCGGAATTGCCTTTTCTTTCCCTCTCGTCATCGTAGCCCAAGACGGTACAATTGGATTAAGCTCATGAAAAATTCTGGGAACGATAACCACAAAACCATGCCCTGCCTATCAACGCGGCTGAACGAGCGAAGTGAGTTTGTTGGAAAATTTCAGAATAAAAAGAAGATACAAGGGAAGCGACCTTCGGTTGAGGGCGATAAACAGTACAAGCGATGGTGCCAGTGCGTGTTAATATCTTTGATCGTGTCGGTTGAATGATCATGGTTTTCCTTAAACGATTCGTTATTTTCCTACATTTGATATTCGAACCCAAGACAGATGCAGCTAGCAGTAAGCCTTGAATTAATGGCTTCGGAAAGCTGAAAGCATTCGATTTAAAATCGACCAATAAAAGATAAGTGAGAAAGAACACGTGCGAAATTTTATTGATCAGTGGCTGCTTATGAGGCGAGGCAGCCATTAAGGCTTGGGCAAAAACACCATAATGAACGGTCTGAGTGAGCATCGCTGGAGCTATTTATCTTTACCTGCTCGGACATTTTGCTTTGGCGTATTCGAGGCAATGCCATGAGTTTTGCTTTTGATCCTAGGTTCAAATACTACGCTGCGAACAGCCTTATGATTTGGTGATCGCCACGTCGATGAACAGATTGTGTTGGTCTAAGCCTTTTGTCCCGATTTACAACAGAATCCCTTGGTTACTGTATTTTCACGAGAACCAATTTGCCTATCCTGCTAGCGAACAAAACAAACAAGGTTTGATCGAAATGCAAATGATGATTTATTACAGTGCTTTGGCGGCGGACTTATTGTTTTTTTAATAAGCCAGTTCAAACAAAGACTCTTTTTTGAGGCCGCACGAGCATTGTTGAAAAGCTACCAAGATTACGGTTTCACCAGATTGGTTGATCCAATTACTGAACAAAAAATCGCAAGTACTGCCTGTGGCCGCTGGATATTCAGAGTCAATCAGAAAGTGCGGCAGTCGAACGCCTGCGTAAGGAGGTAAGACCATTAAATGGTGTGTCTGGCGCGTTGGGAGTTTGATATTTAAGGGCCTGATCGATGCTTCCCATCTTGGAGGAAACTGGAACGTCGCGATGTTGCTTATGGAGATGCGATACTTGGAGAGCAGTTCGTTCTATTCCAAAAGAATTTTAATCAGGATTCAAAAACCCAGTTTTCACATGCGTATTACGCAATTGGCTTTGCTGAAAGTAGGGTGGGACTACTTGGCTTTTGGCGTCAGGCCGACTTTGTACCTTGTCTTTACCGCACTGCATGAGTTTCAAGCCTTTCTGTTCTTGAAGCGGGTTGCACTTGGTTGGTTCCTTGATTGCCCAATCGACAAGTGGTATCCGAGTTGTTTGGCGACGAATATTTGTATTTCCAAGTGACATTAAAAATTAAACAGGTAGAAGCAAAGCGGCGGTTGACCTTAATTCAAGCGCCTTGTTGGTAAAACGCTCAAAAAGCCCCGCTTGTTAGTCAATATTTTAGCGAAAGTGCTGCTTACTCCACCACTATGATGCGGCTGATTAAGAAAATGAAATGATTAAGTCGTTTGTTATGTTATAGACAAACCCTATCTTAATTCTCTAGCCTTCAACACCTCTCTTCATGTCAACAGCGATGCATGTTGGCTATATTTGTGTGTATTATTAGTGCCCATAACGCTTTATTTTGCTCTTTAACTTGCTGCGATTCTCGCGTGTTGGCGTTAAAAAATAAAAACAAAACTCTATTTATCTCTGTTTATAAAAGCGTGTTCATACAAAGTTTGTAAATGTATATTACATTGTTGGTATTATGTTGCTTTTTTACTTAGTGATTAATAACGTTCTCATAGGAAGTCGCAATATGAATTGCAACAGATTCAAACCCCAAAAGGTCTATTCACGCTATCGCTTGAGCTGGGTAGTTTATAGCTGTATCGGTATTTTCTTCTTTTTTGTTCCCCATCGAATGGCCGGTAAAGAAAACGATTCCACTGGATCATATGTTTCATGGCTAAGAAAAGATTTGCTCAAGCCGCTGAAATTTATGCTGTATTGGCCGTTTCTTGCTGGCGGCGCGTACCCCTTTGTGACAGGGAAATGGCGTGTAAGCAAACGCAACTGTCTTGGTTCTATTTTTTTAAAGTGTTGGGTGTTATCACGGCCTTGGATGCATTTTTTATCGATGGGTCTGCGTTTTATTCGAAAAAGGACATGCTGCCATTCTTGTTTTAGTAAATTGGTGGTTCCTGTAGGTTTAATTGTTCCTATGGTGCGGTGTTTCTAGCCTTTCTTAATTGGGTTTTATGCTTATTGGAATTTGCTGGCGTGGCTTTACAGCCGATCATGAAACCCGCTCTTCAAAACACCGGGTAAGTCAGCGATTGATGCGGTAGCGTCTTTTTGTAGGGAAGTTACTCATCGGTTGCTGATCACCAATCGAGTGTATTAAATCGGCGTCAGTATTCAGCAAAAGAAGCAGCGATTATCGCAACGGGCTTTTCCACAGTATCCGCAACCTTTCATGGTGAATTGGGCGAAAAACTTGTTGATGACGTATGGAAAAAGTGTTTTTCTGGCTACGTTATTGATCACCTTCGTCCGTGACGGCATCACGTGTGCGTTTATTTCCGCTTAGCAAATGGATGAACAGCGAGGCATCGTGGGAAATCGAAGTATTGAAACACTCGCGCTTTAAACAAGCCTTATTGGAAGGGTTTAGAAGTGGCCAGTAATGCGGATTTCTCATGGCCGTGAACATTCTAAAAACCTTAAGAAGGCATGTTAATGGCGATTGGTAATTTTGCCATCTATTATGTCTGTCGGGTTTGTGTGGTTTGTTGTTAGGCGAAATACCACGGCCTGTTTTCGAATGGATAGCGGTATTTTGGTTTTACCCGTTCGCTTGGATTGCTCAATTACCCGACCAATGATGGTTGCCACAGGCGTCTGCAAACCGGCTTAGCAGAAATGTTTTGCCCGCATTTAATCGCAGACAAAAAGTGTGTTGTTGGTGAAGTTTGTTGTCGCGTCGTGTCTATTTCATCGATACTCTTTTTCTCCGCGTCGATTCCTGCATCCTATAACAGAGATTCGTTGAATATTAAGGCAAATGTTAATCGTTTGGTATCAAACGTGTTGGCGCAACAATTTTGATTCCGCTCGGCTGTCGCGTTTTGGGCAGAGCAATTCGTTCAATAACAAGCCAGTTTAACTTTAGTCGCCAAATGCAAAAATAAAACACGCTGTATTTGCCGTTGTTTTATTTTTTGCCTTCTGAGTTTTCATTGGTTCAGTCAAGGCTTCGCTTATCATCCCAAACAATGACCTCAACACTTCAGTATTAAATCCGTGTTTACCTTCCCGTTTTCCTTGTGCTATGCGGTTTTGGTTTTTAGACAGCAAGTTGGTGGCCGCTCGTCTGGATTACAGCCAATGCTGACTAATGGGTTGGTCTTACTGCTGTTTACTGGGGGTATTTCAAAGCTACGCGAAAAATAAGAAGTTAATGTTGTATGGTGCGGCTTTGGCTTTTTGGGTTTGAAGTATTTTTTCTCCATTGTCTTAGGCATGTATGAATTCGCTTTAGCGAATGTCCGATTTATAGTGCTTTGGGGCACAGTTTGGTTTACGCCGCCGTGTTTTATATACACAAAGAAAAATGTTATTCAAACACCACAAAACGATGATTAACCTCGATGTTGTATTGGGGAATGATTGTCCTATTTCCCAGTCTCTGGTAAATCTTCGATTCAAAAGACTTGCTTGCTTTTCTTTTGGCATGCTAGCAAGCGTGCTACTGCTAAAAAAGAAAACGGGGAATGAGCTGTCTTTCTCATTATGTTTTTTCATGGTGGTGTATTTTGCGAATTGCTTGGTACTTTATTACGATGTTGGGTTTGGCTGATACGTGGTTTTTCAACAATCCCCTTTTTCACTAGGTAGTAATCACCGAGCTGTATCAGTGTTTTCTATTTTGGGTTTCGACATCGGTTGTTTGTTGGATGTATAAAAACCTCAATAGCCAGAAGTGAAGCGAAGAAATCACTTCGGCTTTTGAAAATCTTAGGCAAAACAACAACCCTAATACAAGATTCTAATAACAACAGGGCGTAAATAATAACATGAGGCCGTTACATGGCACGCTGGTGCGCCGAGCAAAGACCTCAAAATATATGTGCCGTGCCAACGTAGCTTTTTAACGCCCCACCTTTGATCTAAAAGCAATTCACGTAGTTGCAAAAAACCTCAGAAAGATTGGCGAACGCCAATCATGTTTCGTAACTGTTTGTCAGCCACACTTGTGTATTGCCGACGTGCTGGCTGTCGCCATAGAAAGTCCTTGTGGCACCATACATGTCGTTTATAATAAAAACGGCTGCGACACGGGCACTTATTTTGTGCAAGCTTGGCGAGGTCGTTTTAAAAGATGGCTGTAGTCTTGATAGTCCGCAAGGCGTGCGGCACAGCAAAGGGACTCAACGACAGTATTTGCTCGAACATCCAACGGATACATCATTTCCCTGTTAACATTAAAGGGGAATGGTCAGCATCGAATTCGCTGTATTGTCCACGGAGCTGTTCTGCCGCCCAAGCTGGTGCTTTTGTTTAGGCCGACCATAGATGCTTTCATGAATCACCGCAAAAAGCAGGGCCTTCGTGGATAACTGGTCAAGTTCATGGCTTTGCTCTAAAAATGCATCGCTGAGTCGAGTTTTATCGCTTGCCAGCATAAGGGCTTCGATCAATAAACCAATGAACTTGATTCGGATACCGGGCCCATGCCTAAAAGAATACCAATACTTTGGAATCGCTCTAGTGTGAGTACGTCACCATCAGGTAAAAAGTACTTTCTCGTCGTTAGGCACTCTGGCAATTTTTCGCCATAATCTTTAGCGTCATCAGGGTAGCGAGCGTAAATAGTCTAGGTTCTTTTCTATCACGCGCTGATACGTTAGCTGAAAACATCGTGTGCCCGAGCTTCTAAACCAAAACAAGCCCTCCTTGTGATATAGCAAGCAGCAGACCTTCTGGCGCTTGGGATAAAATACGCGAAGAAGTAATAAAGCCGCCATAAACTTTGGCCCAATGTTTCCAAAATAAGCGGACCCGGCATAAAACCGTTTCGAAGGTGCTCGCAATCCGCCACAATGCTTCGGCACGAAATAAGGCAGATAAATCTCGCCCTTCTTCAGCAGGACAATTTACTAATTAGATGTTTATTTCAAGTACGACTGCATTTTACCTGTGCACGTTGGTCTATTAAAATGACGCGGTGAGTTTTTTAATTTGCTTCGACCATTCCAAGGCAGCGAATCGGGCATTAGGGCGAGGGGATTTCCCCCAGGACCTCCTTGTAAAAACAAAAGCAGCAATGGCAGTTCGTCATGAACTTGGTTCAAAGCTCACGACTTCCGTGGCAAAGAGTGTTATGCTTGGGCTGGTGGTGGGTGACTGCCAATCCAAAGGAAACCTCTAGCTCAAATCGGTAATGAACATTCCTTCATTTGGTATTGCTGATTTTGTACGTCATTGTTTCTCCTTATACTTTTGCAATAGCCTCATGGTGTGATGACACGTTTGCGCTGACTGATACTTTAGCATATTCGCAAGGCGTTCTTTATCCCCGTTTTGTGGGTTGCGATACGATAAAAAAAGAGCGTCAAATGAGACTCTTTAGATATTTCTTAAACATTGATTAAGCAATATTAAGTTAGGGCTTACCCAAATCTGTTGTACATTGACGAACTCTCGAATCCCTTTGTGGGCAAGCTTCGCGGCCATACCCTGGGATTTTCCAATACCGCAGACGGTTAAGGCGGGGGTCACTTTTGGGACGATACCGTTCACCGCAATTGGTCCCGATTGTAAGGTATTAATCGCTGATCAATGATGGTTTGGTTTCGTGTCCAAATACTTGGCGCCTAAGCCGGTATTCCGTATTGTTGGCCCAGTTCAAGGGCTTGGGTCTATGTCTTTAATCGGGACTACGCTTAGCACTGGGCCAAAGGTTTCCTCATCAAAGGGGCCATACCGGCGTTTCATTGTCCACCAGCAGGAAGTCGGGTGGATAAAAAGAAGCCTGACGATAGAGGGTAAATCCCCCCACTAAAGGCACGTGCGCTCGGCGTCGATCTCTGTTGTTACTGAAGATGGAGTCTGACTCGTAAATTCCTCTTCGTTTGCCAAATGCCCTAGATTCATAACTTTCATCTGTTGGATTCACCACATTTTAGTTTGCTAAAGGCGCTGTCGTAAACGCTTCGGCATTTACCCTCATCAGTAAATTGTCTGTTCGACGAACAAAGCGCTTCACGGAAATAACACGACTGCCCCGCATTGACATCCGCGCAGTCGTAAATCACATTTAGAGCTTTCTCTTAAATCCGCATCCGCCATTTAAGATGCAAGGATCGGAGCCACCCAACTCAAGCACAGCGGCTTTAA
>Ga0163217_1116066_pt1 | contig 12891 bp, 11 predicted proteins | sample SynspAceP_FD_185933 | JGI IMG/M metagenome (GOLD analysis project Ga0163217, IMG submission 185933) | Saline lake microbial communities from Ace Lake in Antarctica - Synechococcus sp. Ace-P (PacBio error correction) | ecosystem: Environmental > Aquatic > Non-marine Saline and Alkaline > Saline ... | reverse complement strand
TCTATGCGAAGACGTTAACCGGCCAATAAGCTTTAGGTTGATATAACCATGTCGCTCCGGCGCCCGAAGGCCCTTCAAGTGTTGGCCCAAGTTTTCCTGACGTCGTGATAAAAGCCCCACGCTTGGTCGGTGGCTTGGGTTCTTGCGCTAATCGCTTTCGCCGCTGGGCCACGGTCGGGCAATGTCGGCATGGTGGGCGTGAATTGTGCCTGCGTGCCGCGGTCCAGTCGGAGTCGCGGGCCACCGTGCGGACGGCGGGCCCTACCCTACACTACGACGATGCTGGCTTCGCGTTGGCAATCCTGGTGATCGGGCGTTGGGTGGGGACCGGTCGCGGAATCATGTGTCGCTAATCGGCTCGGCCATTCGTGCTGGAGCCTTGGGCACCTTCCGCTGCGATCTCGCCCCTCGATCCTTGTTCTTCAGTGCCGGTTCGCAAATTCATCAATCGGTTGGCAGCATCGGCGGCCAGTTTTCGGGCCCCTTGATTGCCGACCTTCTTTGGTCGGAAAAGCGGCGCGGCCTCGCCGTCGCCCTTGCTGCCTCGCGGCAATTACCTGTCGGGCCGCGAATCTGGGCCCCACTTGATACTGCGGTCTTGTTGCCTTGACGGGGCTGGCGCGGCGCTTCGTCAGCATTCATTCGTCACCTGCCATCGTGGTTATGATTCCCCCGCTGGCGCTGACCCTGCGCCGCAAAGGTGGCCCGAGCACGAGAATCCGCTCCGCGCCGCAGAGCGGCAGGGCCGCCCACCCGTGCTGCGCCAGTCCGGATTTTCGCCGCGCGCGCTTTTGACGCTGCCTGTTCATCTCCCGGCAGTTTGCGCTGCTTGCGTGGCCATGTCGATGCCGGGCAGGTCTCATTATCTCGCCTATTGCATTGATTCTGGGCTACAGCGCTGCCGCCGGTTGCGGGCAAGTTGTCGTTAATGGTGATGGGCGGTGTGGTCAGCCGGATCTCGTTTGGGGAGCTGGCTGGCCGATAAAGCTGGGCGGTGTTCTGGACCTTGCTATCGGGGCAGCCGCGCAAATGGGTTAGCCCTGCCTGTTCCTGCCTTGGGACGGGTTGGTCCCATTGTATGTGGTAGCCTTCTGGTTCGGTCTGTCCGGCAAAGTGGCATCGTGGCCGAAGCTACCGCGGTGATCGTTGCCGCGAATATATGCCGCGCGCGAGCCGGACCGCCGCGTTCTGGTTCTGGTGATCATGTCCACGATTTCCTGGCATTGGCCCTGGGCGCTGGAATGTCGGGGTGGATCCACGATTGACCGGGATTTACCGCCTCGCGTTCCTGACGGCATTGGCTGAAACCTGATCCAATCCCTTGTGATGGGGGCTGCTCTTCTGCGCCACGCTCCCCGCGAACCGGCCAATCTCGGCTTAACCACAAATGCGCGTTTGACTCTTAGCCCCCTAATTTACGGCTTGGGATGGGCAGAGACAACCTTGTGTGGAGGGGCCGATGCTGGACGAGATTCAAAGCACCACACATTTGAAAGAGGCCTATTGCCGAGGATTGGCCGGCCTCCACCCCCCTGCCCTTGTGGGGATTACCATAAACTCGGTTTCTCGACAAAAGCCTTGCGATCCACGGCGCGGCCCGCTTTGTGGTCCTATGCGCAACTGCGCCCCTTTTGATGAACGCGGGCAACCCAGAATTCAGGCGGGTCGAGCCGAACGCCGGGTCTTGGTGCTGAAAAAAATCCCGCACTTGAGCGTCCCAGGCATTTCGCAAACGCTGGTTATTGCGGGGCCTGCAACTGGTGATGCCGGGCGAATATGCCGAAAGCCCCACCGCCATTCCCAAGGGGCACGCCGTTTCGTGCGGGATTCCAGTGGGCGCTATTACGGCGGCTGAGGGCGGCGCTGCGAAATCGCGGCGCGGGAATTTCATCACCGGGACGCCGAGCTGGTGCTTGGCACGACCATCAAGAACACGGCGACGGGCCGAGATCTGGCTCGATGGCCTCGATGATGCCGCTCGTTAATTTCTCGGCGGCAAAAATTCTCCGAAGAATGCCCCAACGCCCGGAGCAAGAACCCATTTTCCGCGCCCACCGATGACAGAGGGTGTCGCGCTTGGGGGGATTTGGTCTGGCGGCCTTCAAAGGGGCAAGCCAGACATCCCACCCCCTATTCGCCCGTCTAACAGCCTATTCCGTTAATGCCAGGCGGCGCCCGGCCCATTGACGCCATCTCGACGACAGATTAAAAAGCCGGAACCCGCATTCCGCGCTGGAAGATGATCTATACCAACCCGCGCGGACGGCGGACTGTGCTGCCGACGATTGGCCTACCTGCAAAAAAACTGCCCTCAGGCTTCACACAAGGACCGAGCCTGACCACCGAGGCGCAGGTATTCACTGCCTGAGGGCGCAGGCACCGCCAAGAAGGGCCGATATGGACTGTGCGTTGCGAGCAGAACGACACTTCGTGGCCCCAAGACTGGATGCCCGTTGCAAATCGAGACGGACGCCGAGGACAGTGCTTGTCAGCTTTTCAGACCGCGACGCCGCAGAAAACCTCGGGATATGGTCGGCATCAAGACCTCTGATCCGAGACCAAATACCTGAGAACACCTTAGGAGATTAAACGTAGTGAAATTGGGAAGACACTGGCAACCGATGGCGCTTTTGCGCTCAGGCGCCTTTGCCCGCCTCAGCGCAGGACATGAAACCTTAAAAGAGCGCCACCTTCGTGACCGCGGCGCATGGCATGTCAAATGGATTCATGCCTGGGCCGCAAAACCTGAGACCGAGCAGGTCCGAGGGGCCGCTTCCAAGTTGAGATCCTGGGCACCGGCGCAGATGGGCCCGCCCCCGCCTATTATGGATCTGGCCCAGCAAATTGCCAAGCCGACATCGTTGGCACCTGCATGGGCGCAACACCCGGGCCGGATTTGAGCTCGACGGAAATCTCGAAACATGCCGTTCCTGGTTCTTGCTCGCCGAGCAGGCCACGACTGGTTCTGAACGATGCGCTCTTGCGCAGGCAGTTATCTGGATGCCAACATCGCGGGCGTAAAAAAGGGTTCTGGGCGCTGTTTATGCAACCCTCCCGGGCAGATTCAAACTCCAACCCGCCGGACCGATCCTGACGGCGGATGATATTGGCCGGGAAAAGGGCTTGCGGCCCTTGCCTCGTCTTGCCGTGGCCGAAATTCACCGGCAATGGGTGGCACGCCTGGCGGTCTTGCCCCCGACCGAGATGGCCCCGAAGCCTGCAAAAGGGCACGATCCAAGGGCGCGTATCGATTATGCCGAGCGGCCATGGCCTTTGTTCTGCCCCAAACATGTGACGGGACGTGACGTGGAGGTTACAGCTACCACCTCGTCGTCATGCGGTCATGAATTCCCGATTAGTTCAGTTATTTGCCGGACGATCTTTCAGGCAATTGGTTGAAGCTTCGCTTGGACGGCTCAGCATTGACATTGGCCAAGTCTTGTGGACGGCGCATTATGGACGCCCATTGGCGAAAGAACGTGTTGATCAGAGGGCTGGCGTGACAATTTTCACACCGCTAGGATGCAGAGCAAACGCGCGGCGCTTGTTACCTCGGCAAACCGTCAAACGGACGAATTATTGTGGCTGGGCTAAGAGGGCGGCGGCAAACCCCCCGCAGCGGTGGGCTGGGCAAATGATGCGCCCAAATCGCCGGAAGAAGTTTACGGCCCCGTGGTCCCGGCGCGCGGAAGCTAGCACGCTTTTCTGAATCGTTCAAAAAATGCCTTAGCGGCGTCCTTGCGACCGCCGCTTCGTTGCCTTGCTGGTTTCTCATGCTCTCGTCTTGTCTTGACGTCACTATCCCGCGCGATTGACCAAAGACTTGCGCGTCCGTATCGGCAGTCCATGTCGATTACGTCGAGTTTAGCTCGGTCATGCTGAACTTTATTCTCGCTATCCCGTCTCGATCCTTGACCAGTCAGTTGATCGTTGGTGGACCTATTTGACCGCTAAACCTGCCGCCCGCAAATCCTACGCCGTTGGGCTTGCGCTAAACGCTGGGAGGCTTGTGGCGCTTGCTGGCTTACAAACACGATCAAAAAAAAAAAAAAAAAAACCCCCCCCCCCCCCCCCCCCCCCCCGGGGGGGGCCCCCCCCCAAGTGACGCGCTGATTGGGGAGCGACCGCACGCTTCCGAATCTGGCTGGCCGAAAATTCTGGTATTGGATTGCGATTCTTGGGCGGCTGCCTCCAGCGCGCTTGCCGCCCCTCCCTTGCGGTTCTAGAAACGCCCCAGGGCAAAAGACATGACCCCACAAGCTGATCGAGTAACCCGATCTGTCGGCTCGTCTGCTCGTGTTCGTGCGCGCCCCGTGGGCCGTGCTTTGCTGGGCGTGGTCTTGGTCGGCTACGCAGCCATCGATGGCTGCCGCCCGCGTCGCTATCGCTTGGGACAAACCGGCCGTTTCAAACCTCGCGCAAGCCTATGTCCCGCGTCGGTTGGTCGTTGTTTCCTGCTCATGGGCGGTGTGTCGCCGCCCGCACGTCATGGCGCCAAGAGTTGTTCGCCGCCCCAACGCCCTCTTCGCAGCCCGCCAGAAGCGCCTTGCCATGGCAACCTCGAGGGCTTGCGCGGGCTGTCGGCGCGATCTGCGGAATCGTTCGCTGGCCACCGCATCAATCCATTGGACCGACGCGTCAGCATCCCTCGAGAGCGCCGCTACGGTTAACCGCGACCGATGTGGCAGCGGGCGTCGTGCCTCAGGCGGGGCACCGCTCGGCTATTTTGATCCCCGCCCTCTATTTTCTTCATTCTTCGTGAATCTACGCGATCATCGCGCAAGAAGCGTGCCTGCCCTTTTGCCGCCGCGCCCTTGCTGCCGGGTCTGTTGATTGATCGCGCTGCACATCGGCGTCATCGCCGTTGATGGCCTGGCTACGTTCCCCTGACGCGCGCCTAATGGCCCGCCGATCCCAATTGCCCAAAAATATAGGGCGCTTTGGGCGCCAAATGTGGAAAAAATGGCACTATTTCAGCCACGGTGATCGGGAATATACTTGGGGCTGGTTTAGCCGCAACCGGGGAGGCGCTTGCCCATCGGCGCGTTCCTGGACCATTCTGATCGGATTTGCGACCCCGCCAAAGGGGCCTGCGCGGGTTTGCACGGCGCTGCGCGAGACGGTCCCTGACCACCGGATTCGCTGTTTTCATCGTGCTTGGGTCTGGTTCGTTTCGCTTAACTTCGTGTCCAAAACCCGGATCCCCGCAAACCCTCGGGGTTGGTCGTCGCCTTGGCCTGTTCACCCCGTCTGGTGATCTGTTTTTCGTGCTGTCTATATCGTGCTGGGCTTGTTTTCTGCGGACAGCATTGCGATGATTGCATGATTTCACCATCCCCGCTCTTCCTGCCCATCGCCCAAGAGATCGTATCGCGATGCTGGTGTCGGCATTTCTGCATCGTTCATCTGCGGAAATTAGGCCTGATCACGCCGCCTTGTGGGTCTGAAAACATATTTCGGTCATCCGCGCGCAAGCAGGCCTATTATGAGAAAGCTGAACCGAATCTATTAAGGGATTGCCCTTTTCTACTGGCCGCATTTTTGGGGGGATCGCGGCGTGTGATCGCGTTTCCCGCCGCTGGGCTTTGTGGGCTTCCTAGCGTTCTGGTATTGAGTGAAAAAAACTAGGCGATGCGCACTTGGAACATCTCGCCAAAGACTCGGGCGACGGACACCGTGACCAAAATCGCTGAAACGCGACAGGCGGACAACCCCCTCGGGCTGCCCGTTTCATTGATTGATGTCGCCCGAAAGCAGCGTATAGAAGGGCGCTGGACCATCTCGATCAACTCAAGGAACGCACGGATTCAGCAGTTTGGTCGAGGGACGATTGCCGCACCTCGCCATTGTTCACCGTCAATTGAACGAATGTGTCGTCCGGCCCGCAATATCTCGATCGTTGTCGCCAGGCCGAGCCCGCGCGGTATCAAAGCTTCTTGCGCCAAAACTGCGATCCTCCGGTGCCCGCGCACGGGTCATATCAAAATGCCAGCGCAAAGCCTTGCCCACATGATCCATCGCGTCTTGCCGCTTGATCCGGCGACCGGGCTTGCCCGATGATCACCGCAACTCGCCTTCATGATCGGACGCGTTCGGTCGGGTAAACGGCAAAACTCCATCACCGCGCCGAGGCCGAACAAGCGCGGCTCGTGCTTTTAAAAATAAGGCAGCCCGGATCTCGTCGATCTTGCGATGCTTGCGTGCCGTGGTGGATTTCGGCCGTCAGCCACCGCTTTCATCCAGATGCGCATGTAATTCACTGGCGCGCGCAGAGGGATTAGGTGTGGCGACAGGGGGTTTAAGTGACCCGGACAAGCGGGATGTTTTGCAGGCGGCGAACGCCAGCAAGGCGGGCGCTTGGCAAGGATTTTGGGCGAGCCGCGCACATTCACCGGAATCCACGGGCGGCGAGCCCACAGTGAGGCTGGCAGTGTTCAGCGATCCAGGTGCCGACAGGTTCTTGCAGCGTCTCGCCCCAAGTTCATCTACCAGCGCCCGCAGTGCGTTGTCTAAAAAGCGTCCAGTCTCCATGTCTTTGGCGCTCGCATGCGCTGGCCAGCAATGTCCTTCCAAGCCCAACGCGCGTATTCGTAGTCTTGGAATGTGACGCGCGGGATGGGACCGGCAAGCGGGCCCATCGTTCGGAGGCCAATCGCGCCATACGGCGTCGTGCAGCGCTTTGGTGACCACCAAAAGGTCAAGACCCGGGTAGATCGCTGCGAAGAAAACCCCAAGCTCTGGGGGCGATGTCAGATATGGGGTTTTCCCGTCCTCGGACCATATGGCCAGCCAGCCGGAAAACCCTTTGAAGGCTCAGCCACTTTTCGCATTTTCCTTAAGGCTTTTGGGGGCCGCGATGAAGATTCACATCCGCGCCGCCTCGGCGAACCGCGTCGGCCCCGGCGCAGGCGCATCATCAAAGGTGGTGACGCCCCGCGCATCCGGTGCGCGCCCGTGATCAGGAAGTCGGCGCTTGCGCACGCGCCGCAAAAACTTGCCGCTTGGATCTTGGAGGGCCGGCGCTCGCCCATCTCGATCACCGCTTTGCCGCCATGTGGCCGCAGCGTTTTGGGAACATCCTATCCTCAATCTGGATTCGCCGGCCACGGCGCCTGCCTTGCTCGTAAAAAGCCGCAGACGCATCCGCGCCACGTTTCAGCACCCCGCCATTGCCCGTGTCGCCATCGGCTCAGCGGTGTGGCCTATACAAGCCCCGGCAATTGCGCGGGTGGCGTCGGCCATTTCCGTTGCACTCATTTCGAACCCCACATCGGGACGCCCGGGTTCCGAAGCCGAACACACCGAACCCGGTCATTATAGACGGCCTCGCCCCGCATCTCGCGCCAGATGCGGACAGCCCCCGTCATAGGGCACCGGGGGCCCATTAAGGATCGTTCGCTCGTCAAGGGCGGGCGCGCAGGCTCATGTCTTGGTCCTTTGGACAGGGTGGCGGTGATCATTTCCCACCCGCACCAAGGATTATGTTCGCGCATCCGCGCTCGCCCGAGCATGTCGTCACGCAAAGCCGCCAGATCGCCTCGTGATCAGCTTTTGCGCTTGGGCGGCAAAAAAGCGGCGCGGTCGGGGGCTGAGTTTGAGGTCGCCAATGATGGTCATCGCGGCAGTGGGGACCGCCTTCGGCCAGCTTTGACGGTTCCGCGGCAGTCAGGTCATGCCCGCCGCGTTAAAATAAATCGCTTTCATGGAACCCGCGCGTTCATTCTCGCGCCATGCACGGGGGGGGGAACCCGAAATCCGGGTGGCTCAGGCAGCTTTGGTGCCGTAGCCCGACGCAGTCAGCCAGCGGTCGCCTCAAACCGCCGCTTCAGCCCGATTCTCGGCCAGGTTTGCGCGCCGGCCAAGCCCTTCGAGCAACCGCCCGCAACCTCATAAGCCTCGCCCGACAAGTCCGGGTCTTACGGCCGTTATTCCGTTAGCACGCGTTGCGGGTATTGCCAGCAAAGCCCCTCTTGCGCCGAAGACCTGCAAGGCAAGCCCGCCACAGGCGATGCGCGATATTGCGTAAGCCGCACAGATTCCCCTGGCTCGTCAGGCCGCAGTGTTCGAAACTGGCCTGGCCCAGAACAGCCCGGCGCGCAAACCGCTCGGTTGCAAACTTCGTCAGGGTTGATCTGGGTCGGGTGTGCATTGTATACATTAACGCAATCTTTCCATGGCCATTTGCGAAAAATCCAGCTAAAAATGTATTCCAGAACTGGGATCTGGAGGAGAAAAATCATGGGACTGCAAAGGCCGCACACGTTGCCCTACCCGCTGCCCGATGCCAAGGAAACCCACCCGCCGTCACCGCGATGCTTCTGGGCTTGAGTTGGAACATGCCGTGGGCCGAGAACAAATTTCCCCTCCACCGGCGGAATGTCCCCGCATATCCACATCTTCTTCAAGATGGGCGACGGCAAGCTATGTGCGTTTTTCGAGTGCCTGAAAGCCCCATTATGGAGAGTGGGACCAGAACCACACCGACGGGTGCAAGCACCTGCGCTGCGCTGGACGGGATGCCGAGTGCCCAAGGCGACTCCAAGCCGAAGGGTGGGAAGCGACCGGGGATCGGAAGTGAGTTGGCCGACGGACCACAAAAAAATCTGGCCAGTCGATGTCTTACTTCTTTGACCCCAATGGCCACCGCATGGAGGTCCCGTCGATACCGCCACGCCTCGATGATGACCACGCTGGAACGCGCGCTGCCGAGACGGTGTTGGAGGACTGTCCCAAGACCAAACGCCGCCCCGATTGTGGACCCGATTGCACGCTGAGATCGAACATGGACATCACCCGCGGGCCCCCACCCCCGGCTCATTGTTTCAGCTTCACGGAAAACCGCCGCGTTTTCACCGAACCTACGGGTTCGCGGGCAGCCAAGGGCAAAGTCTTCCTTGAGGGTCAGTTGATAACCGACCGGACACGTCCTTCGGGGACACGGTGCTGATTCTTTCAGCACCCGGCCTCCACCTTGAACCTGTAATTGCCGATGCCGCGCCCGGCGATGGTCTGAGCCGGACATGCACTTCATATGTGCCCGCGTCGCGCTATGCCAAGAACGACACGGCCTTGATTAGGAGAAGTGTGGCGGATTGGCGCTTACGTGCGCCACGCGCCCGCGGAAACCCTCGATACGCCAAGGTTAGTGCCGCGGGCTTGGGCGCGTGTTCCCGCTGGGCGCTGTTTTATCAGGCGCAAAGCCGAAGGCCCCGACCCTGACCGAACACGCCCGCAGCGACGCGTATGATCTGACGGGCAGCGGGCCTGCATCCCTGCACCGGCGTGACCTTTATCGCCGCCATTACGGGAACGCGCGCGCATCTTGGCCTGAGTGGATTGATCCCAGCTTGCTGACGAGCCATCCCGACATGCGCGATCGTCCCTTGATCTTATACGGCGCCGGCAGCCCCGCACGCGCCCTATTCGGCGGATTTTGTGGGCTGACTTTCCGCGCCGCCTCAAACTTTGCCCGGATTCAACCGGATCCACCGCGACGGCCCAAACCATGCTGCCGACCCCCTTGAAAGCGCCGGCGGCGCGGAGGTGGGGGAACGCCCCTTCCTCGTGCACCCGCACCATGGCCGTCGCGGTTTTCTGGACACAACACTTGAGCCAAACGCAGACCACCGAACACCTTGCATCTGGGGGCCGGAAACCGTTTCAACTCTGGCCCCTGGCGGTCTGGCCCGTTCACCACCTTGCGCGCGTGGCTTACCCAGTGGTCGCCGCTCCAGCCGGGCAAGAATGACGGCTTCGACAACCGTAGGGCGGATAAAGCGGCCGGCTGTTGGTTCTGCGAAACGGCCGATGACGCCGGCCCCGCCGAGCCATCCGGTCGGTCTTCAACGCGGCCACATGAGGGACAAAAACCTACGCCACAATCCCCAAGCCAGCCACTATACCGCGACCAGCCCGAGCCCAATGGCGGCCCGTGGAAGACCGTCCAGGGTTGGCTTGAGGCAGAGGCTTCGCGCCGGGACTAAGGACGCATTTTTTTTGGGCGCGCCTCTATCTTGCGGTTAAACCGTTCTTAATACACAGAGAAGATTAAGACCCATTGTGACCCCGAAGAACTTGCGCCCCTTATTGCCGTGCTAAATGGCCCCTATTGATGGGCCTCAGCGGAGCGCGCGCCCCTGCGTCCGCCCGACAACCGGTCACCTTCAATATCTCCAGCACCACGCCAAACACGGTCCGAGCTGCAATTCTTAGCCAAAGACCGCAACCATATCTGGCCCACCCGGCCGCGTCTATGTCACGCATATTGGACACGCTGGATAATCGCCTTTGAGCTTGCTCAACGCGGAACATCTGCTACGGCGGCAGGGTTTCCCGTGGCGGGGACGGCCACCTATTGGGGGTCGTTCAGAACAAACAACCAGCGCTGTGTCCAATGCTGCCTCGTTTTGCAGGGCGCTGATGAGCGCGCGCAATCTGGCGCCTTAGGCTAAGCTTCATCGCCGGCGCGTTGCCCGGCCGGCCGGCAAGTTGGCGTTTTCCTCAGCATCAATGCGATTTCCCCAAGAAGCCCCAAAACCTGCGATTCATGGCAAAGCACCGCAACACCGGGCTGGGCGACACGCAGGAGACCACCGCTGCCCCCAACCCATCGCCAACCGGCACCACCGGGCTGACCAAAAGGGCGGCCCCACCGCGCACGACCCATTCAACGGATACCGCCAATCAGCCCGCCCGCGATTCACGCCGGCCCCACGGTGACCAGCGCAATCGCGCCCCAGCGCTGGCCAAAGGATTCGCCCGATATCCACAAAAACACACGAAACGCATTAGAAAAGCGATGCGGCAAGGGCGGCACCGCGTTCGAAAGGCAATCGCGAAACGATCTTCATTTTCCGCAATGCTCCGCCGCGAGGCGGGCCACCGCAAATGGGGGAAGGCCACTAGAATGGGCGTAGCTAATACAGCAAAGAACATGTGGGATTCGAAGGCAGGGAAACCCCGATGCTTGGTCAGGCGCAGGCCGACGAGAACGGCGGCGAGATATAAGCCGACGGCGTGCATCCGAGGCCCAAAACAATTGTCACGACACCGCCAGCCAACAACGTCGGGCAAATCTGCCCCCGCCAGAGATATGATTCACATTGCGCCTTCATGCCGAAGGCCTTGTCATCGAACAGCCGCCAATCACCAGACCAGCCGCAGCACAGCACCGCGAACGGCAGGATGCGCAATGTGGTCTCGCCAAACCCCGCCGAGTTCACCTCCCACAAAGGTCATGCGGGTGCGCTTGGTCACACAGCGTCCCAAAAATTCACCGCCGCTTGCCCCTGCCCTGCCGATATGTCGGCGAAATATCCCGCCACAGCACCACCGATTGATGATGCGAGGGATCAGGGAACGCCAGCCCATGATCAAGTTGCTCCACAGGGTCGGCACCGTCGGAAATAGGCTTGAAGGTTGTTGAAGGACCGGCACGCAGTGACCTGACTGAGAACACCCCGACATTAATAGAGCTCACAGGTATGACCGCCGCAGTAGGACGATCTCGCGGTAGGGCCTGTGTTGGTGTATCGGCGAGTTAAAAACGCAGCCGAGCCCATGATCGGCTCTATGGCCGGGGAACCCGCCGGTGGAGGCCCGCGACCTCAACGCGCCTGCTCAAACAACCGCATTGGAATAGCCAGACGTTTATGATCGGGGATGGATTGAGGCCCGTGCAACCAATCGTCCGGAGGTCGGGCTACCCGACCATGGTGCCACTTAAGCCCCGACGAGATACCGCGACTTTCGCAGGCCCGCGCGGTTATTTGCCGGTTCATTTGCGGCGGCGAGTTAAAGAAACAACTCTCCCCGCCGCCCGCTTTGGCGCAGCCGTGCCCAAACCAGCACGGAAACAGAAAACAATAAGATGCGACAACTTGGATCGGCACGCCAAAACAAAGCCTTCAGTGCCTGAACACACAAAGATGTCCAGGCAGTAGGAAAACTCGGGATAACCCCATGGCCCCCGAACCGGTTAAACAGGTAATCGAACAGGTACTTAGGCCAAGAAGCCAAGCACAATCGCGGTCAGCCCGAGGCCCGTCGTTGCGGACGCGTGGCCTTCTTAGGTCAGCAGCAAAAAGTGCGGTGCCGAAGAAAAAAACTGTGCTTGTGGTGAATTCAATTCAACCAGGGAGCGTTGAGATCACGTCGCCGCTGAAGAAGAAAGAACGCGCCCGCAGGCGAGGCTGAGCCCACGCTGAAGCCCCAATCAGGCCATGTGGGCATGTCCGGGGCCTGCGGCGAATGCCAGAAACGACGACCGAAAACAAAGCGAGAAGATGCCCCGCCACAAACAGGATGCCCCACACCAGCGGTCCAGATTACCCCACAAGGGTCCGCGTAGCCACCGAGGATCAAGAAGCCGCCGCCAGCAAGGCATTGAGCACACGTTGCGGCCGCCGGCCCGTGAAGGCACGCCGCTTGCCGGTGGCGGACAAGGGAAAAGCCCGCTTGCCCGTTCATTTTGAATCAGGCTGCTCAACGGAAAAGCCACGCTTCGCTTCCGGGATGGAACGGCAACACGGGTCTGGCGGCCCATTTTTTCAACTCAGGCCGTCCAACGCGGGCCATCCCCCACCCCAATGACTGCGCGAACATTCCGCCGCGACATTTGGCGATCTAAACCGCTTTGTTCAGCATATACCGCCCGGTTTCTTTTTCAATGCCCATCCAGCGTCGTTTTCGTCGTCACCATTTCGGCCCGCCCAAGCCCGCCATGGTCGCCACCCCATCCGTCTTGGCTGCTTGGAATAAGCTGCCCCCGCCCGGAAAAATGGTTGTAGGCCGGGAGTGCCAGAAAAAGCCGCGTTTTTTGTGGCCGGCAATTTTTTTTTTCCCCACCCCCCACCCCCCCCCAAACATTCCTCTGGGATCACAATTCTCACT
>Ga0163217_1044574_pt1 | contig 12891 bp, 16 predicted proteins | sample SynspAceP_FD_185933 | JGI IMG/M metagenome (GOLD analysis project Ga0163217, IMG submission 185933) | Saline lake microbial communities from Ace Lake in Antarctica - Synechococcus sp. Ace-P (PacBio error correction) | ecosystem: Environmental > Aquatic > Non-marine Saline and Alkaline > Saline ... | reverse complement strand
GACTTAGTGTAGAGCCAGAAAGAATCCTACTAGATTAGAGCGCGGAAACCCAATCGTTGAGAGGTACGCTTTACAGCGCAGGATCTGAACGCAGCATCACATACATTCCGATGGCCATCTTGAATAATAAAAATTTGGATTAGCGATTCCTTCTGGATGGCTGATATCAAAAAAGAGCTCATCGTACGCACTTTATCATCGATATACTTTTCCGACATTCCGCTACGTAGCTCGTCAGTATCCTCTCAACTGATTTTGATATGAGCCCGACACCTTTTATCTTTAGGTAAATGCTCCATTGGAAATCATTTCCGCCTGAGCAATTAATCGTTGGTGAATAAATTATTTTGTAAAACAATCCTTCCTATATTCAAATCTAGCCGTAAATTTTGCAAAGATTTTCCAAAATGTAGCACTTCAAGTAAGACTCAGTGGAATCACAATCCGCACAAGATAATGTACATAACGGCTTCAAGTCTTGGAAAGTCTGCCAAGTTAGTGATAATTCTATTAGATGGCGGCGCTTCTTATATGGCTAAGCAGCCACGAAACGCTTCCAATAATTAAATTGGTTTGGACATTTCACGACATGAGACAAGGGCGGCCGCATGTCTGAAAATCTTCCAGCGTTTGAAATTGCCAAGATATGATCGAAGAATATGTTGGGCAAAAGTGCTAAGCCTCCATTACGCCCCAATGCCTTAATCAAAAGTAATTATATTCCCCTTGAGGAGCTTACATTGATGCTGGAATCCATCGTATCTCCATTGAACTTTGCCGCATCTACTCGAAGGAATATAAAAAGTAAAAACGATACCTCAAAATTGATAAATATCGAGAGCTTTGAGTAGGAAGGAAAAAAGATCAAAATCGCGAAATTTTCAACCTCAATTTCGGGCAAGAGTCATGCAAGTATCAATCTCGCGCCTTCAAAATGTAGTAGAATCAAAGAAAAATTAAAGAAATCTACTATTGGAAGCCGAAATTCATAACAATCCTAAGAGCACGCGAATATGTCAAATCGCCAAAAAGGGATTGAACCCCGTAAATAAACGCTAAAACAATCAAAATAAAAACTCACTTAAAAAATGAAGCACTTTTCTCTCTATTCTCTATTTCGCTCAATACATCTTCGCCCAACCACATTCGTTGCCCCAAAATTAGATCCCGAATACTACGGTATTAATATTCAAGAATCAATCACATCAATGCTGCGATAGATATGACTTTCACTCAAAAGACCAAAGTGTTCCACTTAATAAATCAGAAACCCAGGAAATCTTTCCATCCAAATACTTGGTCTATACTTTGTAAAAAGACGATGCAACCCCAGCACTTAGTCTTTGTACATCTCAAGTGGAAGAAAAATAATTTTCTTTAAATGCTAGCATTTCTTTGACAATTAGGCCTCTAGATCGGCTTTACCTCCACTTGAACGACTGTACTTATTACTCGCGATATTTCAGTTAACAAGTCTGGCATTATCAATATAACCTACAAGAAGTACCAAAGGCTTTGGAATCTAAACATCTTTCTAAAAAAAAACCAACCAGGAGAGTAAAATGGCAATTCCCGTCCCTCAGCTCAACACAAGAATGAATGAAGCGCGCCTTGAACCTAAAGAATGATTCTATTTGGGATCAATGCTCTAAAGCAGAAGCCAAAATAGCTTTTGAGACGATCCAGCTTAACCCAAACTTTAATCTGCAAAGCAAATTTGAAAAAGCGTGTAATCCCTTTATCGCTAAAGTCTAACGACCGGTGTTTTTTAAACATCGTTTTTTATGCACTAACAGAAAATTAACAATAATCCGCCATTAGTAATAAGAAAGTAGCAGCGAGCAGGATGATCTTGAGAATAGTTACCATTGTCCTTTTCAGTTATCCCTTGTACACAGGTATTGGTCGAAATAACTCCTAAACAAGAGGCTAAACTTCCTAAAAATAAATGAAAGAATAAAAAAACTGCCAACCGATCTCGACCACTACTCCTTTTTCTATCAAAGGTAAGCCATTACAGAAACATAAAATGATCTGAAAAAATAACCATCTGAAACATGCTAATACGATAGCTATCCAGAATCAATCGTCATGTTTGTAGATCAAAGCCAACAATTCATTTGGATAAAACTGGTAATATCACCACAGACCCTAAAACTATTTTAACAGGAACGAAAATCCAATAATATCGTATTAATATTTGACTTAGGAAACACTAGTGATGATTATGGTTCATCATTCTCCAGGCACAGCAATTTTTCTATCCAACAGAGCTCCTATCGCTTCAGCTCTATCAGGATCTCCCATAGGAAGCCTACTTGAAAGCTATCGCTTTGCGAACAATTTCATTATATCACCCAACTGAAAACAGGGGAGTCAGCGATTCCAAACCTCCACTTTGGTTTGACGTGGATAGTTTCGGATTGACTAAGCGTAAACTGGAACGATCGAAGAACCCGTAAGTCCGATGGCCTCAGCGGCAAAATGATGACCTACGGGCCTTTTAGTTAGTCCCAATAAAAACATCCATGTAGTTTGAAGCCAGTAACGAGCCAGTCTCAAAACGGAGGCGGCTATAGATCAAGCATAAATTCGATGCCGCGAAGCGTAGTTTCTTAAAAGGCCGTGTGCCAAAAAATGTTCGGGACAGCGCTAGGGCGGAGCTAATCCAGATCGAAAGGAATGGAGGGGGTTGATGAAAAGACATGTGGATTAGGGAACCCGGACACAATGAGACTGGCTAATTGACGGCCGTAAAACATCCCCTCCAAGAGACAAAACCACTAGCAGGGTGACACCGCACAATGGGCAATAGAGAGCAGCAGGTCAATTAGCAAGTTCCCATCTCGGTGAGAAAATGTACACTACGTTAGCATCTTTCAAGATCAGGAAAGAGATCCAAAAGGGGCTGGCCCGCGGGGATAGGGAACTGAGAAGACTGACGCAGGGCGGGAGGGATAATCAGCGAGGGCCGGCTACATGAGGATGGGTCACGCAGCAATCTAAACGTCTCAAAAGCGAGGCGACGGGACAGGCGCGTAGATGCGGTAGGCGGGCTCCACGCGGCAAAGCAACGGCGAGATGACAGCGACTTAAGTGTTGTGAGAACGCGCAAAATGAGCACGGGGGAACATGCGCGGGAAGAATAAAGGCAGTAGCCGCATGGAAGAAAGGCCATTAAGGAGACAATTGTTGAAGCGAGAGAGCAGAAAACACGCGGAGCCGAAACAACAATCCTTCGAAATAAGCGTGCAGACTGGGCGGCACGGATGGAGAGGCAGATTCCAGCAATAAGAACCGCATTCCATAAGGCAAAATCCACCTATGACCGCAGCAGTCCGTGCAGGCTACAGTGGACTGCATCCTGATTACATGGAAGGGAGAACCGGTAAGAAGACGCTAGGGAGAAGGCGAGATAGGCCTCTAAGCTATATTGAATAAGCAAACGAAGCGCGCAGTTCATGGAGTTAGATAATGAAAGGAGGACCGAAGTAAACGGGATGGTACAGTCCAGAGGGCGGGCGCAACATTAGACTCGAGAGAGATGCGGAGCAAAGAAGGAGGGAGTCCTAGCTAAAAAGGCAGTCCGGTGTTAGGATGCGGGAAAGGGGAAAAGCCCAGCGGCCACTCGGGGGCGAAGGCGGGAGGGCGTCACATAGGGAGGGGCGTTGCAGTCAAAAGGTGCGCGTGCAGAACCACATCCGATGTGCGTCACCGCGAAGGGGTGCAGGTTATCGGAATGCACAGGAAATCACAGCACGCATACTTGCACCAGGCGACGGAGGGCACGGCGGCCAACGACCATCAGACGCAGACAAGGTGCAGCGACAGGCGAGCGGGAAAGGGGGAAAGCGGAAAAATTTGATGCAGAGGTCCGGCGAGAAAGGATTGTCATGACGAGGTCCTTACGGGTGGGGAGCCAAATCCGGCCACGGCCACCCGTCCACGGGCAGTCAAATCCAGAAGAGAGGGGGGAAAGGAAACGGGTACCCACGCCGGGGCGACAAGGAGAAAACACAAACGCGGGGGGGCCACGGAAAATTACAGAGACAGGAGCATTCGCCGAAAGTAGGTTGTTATATACACCGGTAAACAGGCTTATTGAGAAGGCCATGATGTTGAAACGCTAATGGGCATGGTGCGAAAAATCCTGGGGCAACCTCCATGCGGCCTGCTCCTGCCAGGACACAAGGGCGAGTGCAAATCAGCGCCGGAATATAGGCAAGTGAAAACACAAGGCAGCTCGAGCGGAAATAGGAATCTGGAGAGGCGTGCCTTGACGGGATAATACGGATTAATCGCGCTGCTGTGCGCTCGCCCCTGTAAAAGGCGACTATGAGAGATGCATGTCAAAGTGAAAGCAAGAAATTCCAGAGTAGCAGCAGTTAGCAGAGAAAACTGAAGCCGAGTTCACAGCCCGGGAAAAAGAGGAGAAAGGGCGGATCCAAGAAAAGAAGAACGGAGGCAAAGGACCGCGGCGAAAGGCAAAACAATGAGAGCTGGAATGACATACGGCGCAAGACGCCGGGTGACAGTCATTCAAGCCATAGTGCAGGAGGATCCGACGAAGAAGGTGCAATTTCTGCAGGGAGGCAACACGGTGGGGCATGGGGCACAGAGTGGGAAAAGGGACGGCACAAGTACACGCGAGGCGAGGAACAAAGGAATGGGAAGGGCAATGGCGAAGAGTCAAAATAAAGCCAAGGAGACCGTGCTCAGAGGAAATCGAAGCATGTGCAAGGCAAGTCAACAGCAGGATCGAATTACTCCGCCGAAGATAGTACAGGGACACAGCGGAAAAAGCAAGGCAAAAGGGAAGTACGATGCGATGAGTGATAGGCCGTAAGATAAAAATGCCCGCACACGCCGCGAGCAAGGGGCCGGCATGGGAATGAACCGCAAGCCTCGTGGGGATGAGCTTACGCAACGAGACCCAGACGGGGCGAGGATGGGAAAACGGGCCAGAAAGCAGAAAAAGGACTGCAATGGGAGCCACCACAATCTAGGCGCGAAAAAAGCCATAAGAGACGAAATGAAACGGGGGAAACTAGGAGAGAAAACGCACATGTGTCCGCTGACTAGCCGGGTAAAGGAGCCAAAATCAACGCCGGAGAAGGCGTGGTGCGATGCAAACAGGATTAAGACGACTCATCGAAATCGACTGCAGTAGAGCCAGGTTGACTCGCGCGGTAAGAAGGATAGAGAGACCAGCTGGTAAGCCAAAGAGCAAGCGCGGAGAGGATGAGACGGGGAGAGCAGGGGCAGGAAAGCGAGAACGCCAATAAGGGAAAGCAAGGCCGAATTAGTCGCAGGGGGAGCTACCAGATCGGGGGCGCATTAGCCAGACCAAGAGAGAAGCACGAAGGAAATGCAGGAGAGCAGCGAGAAGTGGCGAGCGAAGAAAGTCGAGAGGATAAAGTGGGGCAAAGGACCTGACAGCTAATAAATAATAGTTCAGCAGCAGCCGTGGAGTGAACGGGACCGAACACCGCAATAAATAACCTGGAAGTCACAGGCAATAGGTGTAGAAGCGAGAGGATGGACTGATCGACCCAGACACAGTAGAGCAGGATCAACGTCAGCAGAAAGCAAATACACGGGCAAAATACCTGAAGGAAGTCGCCTTATCATTATATATATATAATATCTATCTTTATAGACCCAAAGGTGGGGAGACGGAGTCCAGCAAAGAAAAGATTATACGGAGGGGACACGGCGCGCCCAGACCAGGAATGCAGCAACAAGGGAGGAAGAAAGCAAGGTCAAAGCACGTCATGAGGAAACAACGAGACGATGTTAGGCAAGAGGGGCGGCGGCATCAACTACATCTAGGCCCATGAGTACAAATACAAATGGAGGTTTCAAACAAATTACAGTCATTGGATCAGGAGCAATCCAGAAGACCTCAGGACGACGACTGGGCAAAAAGAGAAGGAGAAACGACGTGGCGAAAGAAAGCTAAGCGGACGCGAAGCACGCGCACGCGACGGAGCGGATAGCGAAACCTGACAGGATGGGCGTATAGGATAGACACTGAAAAACGGAGTGCAATCCAGGGAAATTAGCGCGAAGCCGGAAAAAAACGGGGCGCGCGGGACCAAGGTGCAAGCGGAGCAATCCGACGATACACGAGGCAAACCAAATGGGGCGGGAAGCAGCATCCGGGACCCTGGATAGAAATGAACAGGTGCGCAAGCGAGAGCGCAATCCGGCACTGCCCGCGGGAGGAGCGGAAATCAAGCGAAAGCGACGCAGCTATGGCAAAAAGGCGGGCGAGAAGGAGGAACCAGTCCAGCAGAACGAGGGGCCCGAAGGCAAAAATGATAGAATCCGAGCTATAGGGGGATGTGGCCGGAAAATGGGGAGGCGGCGAATATTACGGGATCAATGAAGCGGGGTGCTGAGGCGGCCAACAACATTGATTGCGGAAGCAAGACGTATCGATGAATGGAGCAGAGGAGCGGGAGATCAGCGAGCGCTGGTAAGGGCGACCGGTTGATAAAATACGGAAAGGAGGTTCGAGAGCGGGCCAGTGGGAGGGATTGCTGCAGCTGAGGGTGAGAGGGACCTGCGGGAGTCACCAAAAACACGTGGGTGACAACGGGAACGAAGAAAAAGACAAGGGAACAATACCGAAAGAGCACGGGCAGCCTGCGACCCGGCTGGACCCGCGCATGGAGGGGGTGAGCAGAAAAAAACAGGGTGAAACACCGGGCGGGGACGGACGAAGAAGGGAACAGCGCTGGAAAGTGCGGTGGCAGATAAGGTGGCAGCGGAGCGCCGCCGCAAAAGCCACTGGCTCGCTTGTAGACCTGGAGCAATAATTCACGAGGGGCACGCCGCCGGCGTTGCAGTCCACGTGCGATGGCGCAGGAGACGGGAAGCCAGTAGCAGGGGGGGGGAGGTGAAAAGGGACAAGCAACGACGCTGGGACTGCGGAGGGAGATGGAAAAAGCAACGGTAAACGGAAAGGGCCCAGGCAAGAAGTACAGGGCGTCAAAGGAGGAAAGCTCAGCCGAGCGCCTATGCGCCAAAAAAAAGGCGCAATGTTCAAGAACCATACGTGGGGCAGGTCACGGAGAGCCAAAGCACGAAAGGCAGGCATTTTCAGTGCAAGGGAGACTTTCCCAAGTAATGCGGATAGCGAAAGCTGCGGGGGGGGAATAGGAGCTGACAACGGGCGGTGCAGACTGAAGAAACCGCAACCCAAGAAGCGAGTTAGGCGAGATGCAAGCCGCGGGGAGTCGAAGTGTGCAACTAAGCGGGGGGGGGCAAAGATAGGAGCGCAAGCACGAAAGCAGCAAGAAAAACGGCGCATGGAGGAGGGGAGGATGGGTGGCGAGCGGTAGGTCAACCCGCGGGCGATGTGAACAGCAAGCGGCGGGCAGAGGATGGAGAAGTGCGCCGTCCAAGAGCTGCTGAATGCGTGCGAGGCGCACCGGACATTGGGAAGCCGAGGAGGGGAAGAGCGTGCAGAGCGCTGGGGCCCCAAAGGAGGGAAAAGCGCGGGGAGCGGGGACTGACCGCCAAAAGGGCGGGCGCGAACGGGGAGCAAAGGGGCGAGGGGGGGGGGGGAGCGGGACGGGAGAGGCGAGGGGACGCGGCCCAGCTCAGAGCAGGCTCGAGTGACGCCACAGTTCAAAGAGCCCTACAAGGGCGTGAACGGGAAACTGATCGGGGGGATAGAAAGCCCAGCCGAAATGGAGGGCCGATCCAACGTCCGACACAATCAAGTTACCGGTCGAGGACCAGGGGCAAGGGTGCAAACGCGAACGCAGGAAACCATGGCGCGCCCGCACCGGACCAACCAACAGAGAACGGCTGGGACGGCGATTGAAAACGGTCGCGCCATCGCAACAGAAGGCAGCACGACACTGCAGAAGGACCAAAGACGACGGAAGGAAAAATTGGATCCGCGGGGCAGGGCACCACTGGCTGACACGGAAGGCACCAGGGCAAAAAGCGCAATGAAGGGTGTACGTGCGAATAGCAAGTGGGGAATGCATAGAGGCTAACCAAAAAGTCAACAACATGAATCCCAAGGCGAAGACGAACGCAGCAACACAAGCAAAAGCGCGTATCAAAATGCAGAGCAATCAACGGCACAAGCAACGACGTGCGCTCTAAAATAGTCAGCATCAGCACGAATGACCCTGTACACATCCCCAAACATCGACGAAAGCTCACCAAAAGGCATCAAAAAGCACCGCAGGAACGCGCGCAGACTCCGAGACAGTCGTGTACGAGCCCACGCGAGAGCCTCGCCCACAACCAGCTCAATCCTGCCCCCGCCTGCCGCGTGAAAAGAGCGGAACCAAAGAATCAGAAACCGAAGCAATTCGATGGGAAATACTACAGGGGACGGGGACGAAACATCACCATGAAGCGCCAGCAAAGAAAGATAAGTCATCTGATGCTAATCAAAAGAACACTTACCCCACGCGCATACCACACCAGCAGAAGCTCAACTCAGACGCCCGACACCGCGATCCGGCCGAAACACCGACAAACTGATAAAATTATAAGCTCCGAATCAAAGCATCCTAAAAGCAAGATCAGAAATTCGCATGCAGAGACGCCACAGCACAAGATTAATCTCATCTCAAGGCGAGGGCTGGGCCAATGACAGCGCGCATCCGAGCAAAGCGCAGCATCACCCAAAAAGTAAACGACGCAGACAACAAGCCCCACGAAAACGAAATTGCCAAAGGACGAAGAACTCAAAGACCCCATACGCCAAAGAATCAAAGAATGACGACGCTGAAGAGTCATACGGTGATCAGCGAGACACCCCCATGACCTCAAAAAAAAAGAAAACCAACCCTGAAACATAAAGCAACGGGTAGAAAAAAGATCAATGCAACAACCCACGCAAAGTCCAGATTCAACCTCGAGCCTCAAAAGAAGATCAAAGAAAAATAAAAAGGCGCAATAACAAAAATCATCCTAATAACGCAAGTATCAAACAAAAAAAGACCCGAAAACCTACAACAATCAAAAAAAACTACAAAAAAAGCACTTGACGCGCGATCCACTAACACGCCCAACATCAGGACGGTTGCCAAAAAAATCCCAATACTACAAGGAAACAAACAATCGCACAACTAAAAGCCAAAGCATCGCAAACGAATACCAATGATCGTTCCTACCAGAACGACAACAAAAAATCACCTCAGCAACACGCACAGCTGTGCTCAAAAAAACAAATCACTGGCTCCAGCGCCAGACACACCGCACAAGACGATGACAAAAGCATAGACACGCCAAAATGAACTTAATCAAGACTAATCTAAATGCCATAAATACCAACCAAGATAAAACCCAGCTCAACTACAAAACAACCGCCAACTAAAATATTGACAAGCCAAGCCAGAGCAAGCAACATCCGCGCACAACCAAAAAAAGAAGCAACCCAAAACAACCGAAACACGCAAGAAAAGAAATACCACAATAAGAAATAAAGAAAAGAAATACTACCGCCCAACCCACAGAACCCCTAACAGACTACCAAAAAGAAAATAAGTATACCCAGCACACCGAAACCATTACAAATAAAAACAAAAACCCATAAAATCCCCCCAAGTAACCTGCAAAAACTCCAACAGTCAAAAACCCTGAACACGCGCGCAATCTCTTCAACTAACTCACTATAACAATTATCGGATACTAGAGTGTCTAGAAGAAAATCAAAATGATAAGCATAAGACTAAGAAATAGCACTTACGACATGTACCATATATTAATGTTCAGCGAAATCATTTATCCTCTCTCATTTCAGCATACCCAAGAATTCTTGATCTTTACCTCGCCTCATCGCGGCTCTTACCTTTGCCATAAACAATACGGACAAAATAGTAGTAGGCTCCGAGATCGTATGCCAGTTATTACTTCTTAATATATATTCCATCTATTCCTTATAGCAAGATTTAGCTTCTTGATTACAGCCAGACAGGGTCATTCGAGAACCAAAGATAGACCACACTTACCAAAGCCTCAGAGATACAAGCGGACCAATAATACTAGAAAAAGGAACACAAAATGAAACTGGTAATCTTAATTTACTCACCTCAAGCTCCATCCTGCTCAGCCCTTGCTATCCCTCTCCATTGATCATAACCACCCTGACAGCAAAACCCAACGCATTATTTTACTTTTTCTTTGGATGCATACACCACACCGATGTTATTAGCACAAAACCGACTCCTTAGAATACTAATACGATCAAGGTCCTACTCGCCTATGTATTACAAACTCTTTCTTTTGCAAAGAATAATTAATAAGTTTGCCGTATCACCCCGAGCTGAATCGTACACTCCTCAGACAGCAATTCTTTTGCGTTTGCTCTTAAGAAGCCTTAGACTTCTCCCATCGGCCTCATCCCTTTAGGATATCAAGGGACCCCGAACCGATATTGTTCATTCCAACTTCTTGTTGTCTCAGTCTGAGAAACACTGGGATATCCTAATAATCCTACTTCATCTGGACAACAACCTAGTATTTTTCTTAGAAAAGCAATGCTTTCACCAGGGAATTCAGCCCCTATCTTATAGGCCACTTTCTTGAGGTTATACACTTGACATAAATATGCGACTAATGAAATATAACTGAAACTCTATCTCCCACCTCAATAAAAGTACAGTCGCTTCAAAGTGAGGAAAGCTCGAATAAACAAGAGCGCCTACACTTATGCTCACAACCCCGAAATATGCTTGCAATTTCCAAAGAAACTCAATACTATATTTTCATATCAAACTTGAAGAATTGTCCTACCGAAAGCAAACTAAAAGCTGTGAGATTGCATCTCATTCCTATCAAAGGTATAGACTCCCAAGAATAAAAATTCTCTGGCATCAAGAAACCCTAGCGAAGATCTTCTCGGGATTTCCTCGATTATTAGCTGAATCAACTTGATCTTTTCGCTAAAGACCATGAAAAGGTCATCCCGAATAGCCCCCTTAGTACCGCAAACACCCAATGATAAAGGTCGTATTGATCATCTGAATTATTTCAATACACGCTTGAGTGATTGAGTAGAACCCTCTACCTCTTGGAAGGGCAACGAATCTGTGTATTTGGGCCGGCAGAAGAAATGTGATAATAGCGCACTCACGAGACTATTCGCAGAGTATCAAATAAGTGCTATTCATTTTTTTAATGATAGTTTATATTCTGAATTGTATAATCTACTAGACGTATTAAAATTTACAGGGGTCAACCCCATGTACATTAATTTCGGCGAAATAATTGAAATCAATCAATTCGGCTGCCTTCAAATTCAGGAAAACCATTGTTATGAATTCGGGCCTCAAAATCTCACCAAATATAGCTTACTCTTAATTTATTCTATAATTGAGGTCTCACTAACAATTTTTGAAGGCTCCCGAATGGGATTTGAATACTTTGCACAATGGACCTCTTCGCCCGAAACAATTTGGAAGGTATAGAACAAATATATCGCATTTAAGTACTTTTTTCTTTATCTACCTCCAACATTAATAGCTTCTCGTAAACTTATAATCAAAAAACTTATCGAAAGTAAGCGTTTAATACATTATTTTCATAAAATATTCTTCGAGGTTCACATACAGGGCCCGGCAAAAGCTTCATGAGCATACAAATCGCACTTGGCCATTCCCCAGCCAACTCAAAAATAAAGTAAATCGTCCCTCAGAGGCACAGGATGTATCAGTAATTCTCATATTCATCCCTCTAATTGACTTAAATGCATAAATTTGGGCAGTAAAAAATGAGGACCCCCGTACCAAACCTTTATGCATCCAATATTTCCATTCGATCATCACACATTGGCAATTTCAATAAGACGTCTTGCAAGAATATTCAAGGACCCATCCGGGCGCCCTATGTCCCTTCGCATGTCCGCTATCTCGACCAATGTCACCCCAACGCGCCTATATATGTATATTGCAAGAACGTTTCCGTAGGCTGGACCCAAACGACAAACTCTTACGCGAAGTCATACAATGCAGAATCGCGCCGCCCAAGCATTCTCAAAAATAGCACGAATCTCATAAATTGCAAGAACATTATCCAAGACTTATAAGAAAGCGTTATGATCCGCATTCATCCTCGTGGCAGACTTTGGTCAACTCCTCATGCCGGTCTATACGAACCTATCGGAAAAATGCGGCCCACAAACCATTTCCCTGGAACCAAAAACCACCTCTGCCTACTCCTTACAACGGCACACTAGGCCATATTGAAATCGCATAGGAAGGACATATTTAATCGAACCAAACCCCAAAATACCATTTTTCCACTATCAAACTCAAAAGCGAGTAATTCGCCTCAAAGGCGGGAAAAGTTATCGAATATTATACAATATCAGCGGAAGGCCCCCATTTTACACCTAAACGCAAAACAACGGATCCGTTCGGGGCTCGATACAGAAATTACCGTTGAGAGGCAAATCTAAAACTGCCACGACAGCATACGTAGCGAGTGGATTCGGTTCGAGGAAAAACCGTTAATTCGAAAGCAAATCAAGCCCTGGCAAGATTAAAACACGAAATGACTTTCTCTTTTGATCAGTCAGACCAAATACCCGAAACAGGATCCGGGAAGACACTATAAACCAATCACCCACACAAAAATTTTTCTTATTCAACAGACCCAAATGGGACAAAACCCATATCGACATTATTGGTAGAAATCCATTTCTTCGCTTTCACAAGGGGATCCCTCCCTGTACCTGTTACCCCCAAAATATCATTTCACAAAAACAGATTGGCATACAGCGGGACTTTAACATTTTAAATCCTATAGGAATTTCCATTTCCTGGACTCCTAAACAAACTAAACATCAAGACTACGAAGATACTAATCTGTCGACACGCGCACCCGCCCCTTGTTTATAAAAAAAAAAAAAAATAC
>Ga0163217_1087544_pt1 | contig 12893 bp, 12 predicted proteins | sample SynspAceP_FD_185933 | JGI IMG/M metagenome (GOLD analysis project Ga0163217, IMG submission 185933) | Saline lake microbial communities from Ace Lake in Antarctica - Synechococcus sp. Ace-P (PacBio error correction) | ecosystem: Environmental > Aquatic > Non-marine Saline and Alkaline > Saline ... | reverse complement strand
AGGGGGTTTTTTTTAATTTTTGGGTTTTTTTTAAATTTTTTAAAATTGGGGAAAGGCCAGTGGGTTCGATTCGCTGGTATGACACTTGATTCAATCAGGCAAATTTGTTCGTAGCAAAACGCAATTTCGCAATTGGGTCACAGAGGATGCAGTGCCGGATCAAGTGGAGAGGGAGGCTTTAAAAGCCGAAGCGGCCGTTCCATTTATTATGTTTCATTAGGGCCGTCGTGGGCGCATCCACCTTGAACTTTCTTTTCGCAAAACTGAAAGGACTTTGATGAAATGGATTTCGCTGTCTCGTAGTCAAACCCATTAATGCTGGACATGGCTGGACCTTTGATTATGCGAGGCGTTAATTGAAGACCGTGCATAACGCTAAATTTCTGCATCAGGTTTCTATACCACGCGATCCAACTTACAGTGGCCGTGTCACCGTGCGGTAATTATGGGACAACAGCAAAATGTGCATGGTCAGTAACGAGGCTCGGCTGAAATTATTCGCATGTTTAACAGTTGCGTTTGATGGTTATCGGTGCCAAGCGGGGCGATTATTAATCCCGAGGCATTGAGAACAGATATGTGATGCCATCATGATGAGATCTACGACAGCATCAAATAACCGGTTGTTTACAAAGGCGGGATTTGCCACCACCGCAGAAGCCTATGAAGAAGGAGGTATTTCCGTTATTTAAGCCTTGGATGAAAAGGGAAGAACGCCCTCAGCAAAAATCGCTTATTTAGGCAGGCCATGAGATTTACCGAAGCGGACTGGCGGTTATTTACCACCTGATTTCGCTTTGATCGGCTGTTATCACGGTCACCTTTAAATGTAACCTTGCAACGTATTGAAGGACTATCGATCTTTCCGATACGTACGGGAGTTATATCAATGGCCCGGCGTTGCTGAAACAGTCAATATGCACATATCAAAACGCAATTATTACACCAGCCATAAACCTATTAATCCACTGGCGTCGTGTTCCGGCCGGCCTATTTTTAATGGTTTCGACACGGCCGCAATAAACGACGTTAATCAATACATCGTGGCAAGGTAAAACATCACGCCAGCATCGAGAAACCAAAAGCAATAAGGCAGCACAGATTATGCGAACTCTTAACTTGGGATTTCATAAGGTTTCCTACTTAAAAAATATGAAATACTGATTTATCTAGACAAGTTTCCAAACCAAAAAGACTGACACAACAGCTGTAAATGGACGTCGGTGGGAAGATTCGCCTTAAGGTTTAGTTAAGTATTGTCGCCGTCAGTATTAGCCTCATTTTGGAGTCATGGGCGCGAATTGTGGAAAAAAACACCACTGGATGCAAAGGCTGTTTTACGCGTTTTGGCTATTCAATAGCAGGGAACTCGCTTGGGCTGCTACTACGTTTTGAACGGGCTTTCGACAGCATTTCTGCTGCTAGTCACCGCAGGCATTAGTTAGCTTTTTTTTGGAGTGACTTGCCGTCGAACGACTGGCACTTGATTGCCGTTTTTTCCTGCTCGTGGCATGGCCGAGCGCTGAACTCTTGCCAATTGAGTGCGTCGTGGACGGTCGTCAGCGCCGAAAACATCATCTGCTGTCAGGCCGGGCAAAGATTATGGTTCTCTGGCCGTCTTTTATTTTGCCTATCATTATCGCTCTGGCAACTGGCTTTACCTTGCTTTGGCCACTATTTTTAGTGCCGGTCAAGATAATGACTAAATTACAGTCTGTTTTGGTTCCTTACTCGGGTGTTTATCAATCTGCTTACTTAAAGGATTGATCTATCTGAGGTTTACCGCTTGGGGTTGGTTATCTGGCAATTGGGACAGAGTTGATTAAGCAGCCGGCAGATCTACCGAACCCTTTTCCTGCAGGGTATGTGCGTTTGGCTGATTTAAATCATGTTGGGTTTGTTGCTCGTCCGTTTGGCCTTGTTCATGCCGTTATTGGCAAACGAACTGGGAGTGGAAGATTTGGCAAAACCTTGGTGCTGGTATGGGGGTGATCACGATTGTCATCATTAGCTTTTATTGGAAGCCGTCCACCCGGCGGTTTATCATGCAAACGATTTTTGCGTCCCACGGTTATTTATTGAGTATCTGCAATATCCCAAAGAGGTTTGGGCCAACCCTGTTGGCAGGCTTTCGGCTGGCCATCTGTTCATCTTGGTCTGACGGCTTTACGTTCTTATAGGATATCTGGCCGATTAACTTGCTTGAAACGCTGGCTAAACAAACCGTCAGCAAGCCATGCAGTATGGGAGCTGTTGCTAAGCTGCCACTCATTAGGTTCTTGATACTGGCCTTGATGATTCGTTCTTCATAGGTCACGGCCTGCTAAACCGGCAAGTTTTTGCTTTAACCACCTGATGCCATGGTGAATATTTCTGATTTTGAACTCCGCCTAGGTCGGTGTATTTTGCTATTATATAACTATGCAGCGATGATCGAATGCTGCGATGGTTTAGTGGTGCGATGATGATGCAGAAATATGCGCAGAACCTGCATGAAAACTATCCTTGGATAGTCGCAGGACAGCGAAAGAAACAATTTCCTACATTTAAATAACAGACAACCGACGTTAAACGCGACCAAACCTCACTCAATCTGGTCATTATTCTGCAGGAAAGTATGGGAGCAACTTCGTTGACGTCACTTTGGCGTTGAATTATGCCCGTCACTCCAGGAACTGAGAACGCTTTGGGAAGCAATATTGGTTGGGTGATTGAGAATTTTTATTGCCACTGGAACACGTTCTGTAAGGGGTATTGAGGACGGTGGTCAGTGGTTTATTTGCAACACCAGCCCGCAGTGTGGTCAAGCTTTCTCTTTCACAACAAAACTTTTTTCACCATTTGCAGATTTGCTCAAACACAGGGCTACTTCACGAGTTAAATCTATGGTGGAGTGAATTCACATTTCACAATATGGCGAGGTTTTTTATTGGCAATGGGTTTTGGATCGCCGTGATTGATTCAAACATTGATTTACACTAAAATCCGGTTTTTTTTTTACTGGCAGTTGGGGTTTCCGATGAGGGATTTTATTGAATGTAGGCCACCCACAGTTGCAACAATAAGCAGGCACAAGGGCTGCCTTATTTCCAGTCTGGTATTTACCTCCAGTTAATTCATTCCACCTTATGAATTTCCTGATGCGTCGTATTGAATGGATAATCCGGTCAAACAAAGTATACCCAATACAGGGGAAAAATATTGCTGATACGCTTTGGGGCAGTTTTTTGGACCAAGGCATGCAAAGCTGATTACTGGGAAGGACACTTTTATTTTGTTAATTGTGATCACTGATTTTGGACATTCTTTGGACGATGCTTTAGTGCCCATCGAGCGTTTTCCAGACTCCCCGGTCTTGATTTTTAGGTGCCGATTATCCAGCTTTACGGCATATATCCCACCATCGCCAAGTCAGATAGGATATGCCAACAACGTTATTGTCGATTAATGGATCAGTGCTTACAAACCAAGTGATTGGGACGAGGATTTTAAGCCTCGAATAGTGGAACAAAAACCTCTACCGGGGCGCTTCGTTGAATGCAAGTTGACTATTATTTAAAGGGCCTTTATGCAGGGTGGGACAAAAGGTCACCATTCTTACGACCCGCAAAATTCTTCTCCTTGAGGTTCATTACTCACCAAAGTCCGCAATGAAAATTGAGTCCGCATCAACATCAGATTGGCGCAAAAGCACTGGCAATGTTGTTATTACCATCATGGCTCTATTTTTTTCGGGAGCAGGCGCTATGATATTGCCACTCGGAAAAGAGCTGATTGTAAAAACATAAAAAAAGGTTGCATTTCATGGGCCTGAAACCTTCACCGATATGGTTTTCAGGCTTTTTTTATGTACTTTAAAGCAGCTTAGAGTTTTTCTTAAGTATTCATCTTTACTCTAAGCAACCATTTAAACATCAGGAGATGATTTATGGAAAGCAACTACCTTAAATAATACGACACAAAATAATGTTCGAAACATTGGCAGAACGTTTGTTGTTTCCGCATAAATCACTCTCGTTTAATTGATAATCAATCCGTTGAAAAATTTGCAGTAACAAGTCTTTTATCATGCGAAACGTTTTAATTGTGATTGCTTTCAGGGCTGAAATCCAGGCATTTTCTGCCGTATTTTCTTCTGCTAGCCATATGGATAATATGATTGATTGCGGCGATGTTTGTTTCAACACCGTTGTTCCTCAACTTCAAAAACTATTTCTTGAACAGTATTCTTTCCCAGCCAGTAGAACAACCCTAGAACCATTGCACCGGGTATTCGGACAAACGTGTTCGGACCACTCGCGTGGAATAATCGGCCTTCTGGCTGCCAGGTTTTATTAGTGGCAGTCCGTTATTATTTATCTTTGATTGGCTGACGGTTTTACATCAGTGTAATTATCAATGGGGTGTGTATTTACGGCAACGCGCCAGGTCAGATCATCTCTATCGGGCCGATTTACGTTAGTACATTACTTTAGGCGCAGCTGATCTCGACTTTTGGCATTTGATAAAAACTCAAACATGGGGACAGTTATTACCACTCAATTCAAACCTTGGTTCGTTCTTGGCCGGCCACCTACCCACAAGCAATTTCGAGCATCTGCAGCAAAATCATGTCATTCAATCCCTATTTGGAAACCACAAAGGATTTTGTACAGTTAACATCGGCCAGGATTTGATAGGCAAATGAACAACAACATTTGCAAATCTCTGGAACTTACTTAGCAAGCCGAAAAACCAGACAAAATTTGTCTTGCGTAATGGCGTTCAGGCATCTTGACGCGTCAGCAATTGATGCAACAGGTTTGAAAACGTTGCTTACAGGAATTAATGGTTTACAACATCAGGTTATTGGTTTTTACTGGGCTGACAATAGCCCACAATGGCTGATGATGGATTCTTGGCAAGCAAACGGGTCGGGTATTATTTGAACCCTTGCCATTATTTTTTACTCCGGCTTCAGCTACCACATTGGCTTTAAAAAGTGCGGGTGTGTTGGCTGGATTCATGATCGGCCTTTAACCTAGACGCCGATGTTTCTGGCTGAAAGTAATTGGCTGGCAGTTTGTCGATTGCCACTTTTACAGGCCTGTCGAAAACGTAGCTTCGATGCCACACTACCTGCAGGCAGGCAAAAGATTACGTTTACCTCGGCTACAACAGCGATCCAAAAGGGGTATGCCTGAGTAACAACTAACCAATGTCAGGTTCAGCCAGAGCTTTATTAACCGTACTGCAATGCAAAATGCTACGACATCTGGCATTTACTGCCATTAAGTACGCTTACTGGAGAACATTGCCGGGCTTTACACACCCTTTTATTAGCGGTGGTGAGGTGATTACTCAGCACTGAAGAAACCGCTTTTTCCGGGCAGCTTCTTTCAGCAAACCTGCCATCTCTATTGACCACGCTTTCCCATTATCAACGAGAAAGTCTGATTCTGGTTCCGGGAATTATTTGTCAGCATTTGCTATTGGCTGCTGAACAGGGATGGCAGCCACCAGAATCTTTACGGTTTAATTTGCGGTGGCGGCAGTCGGGTTGCCGGTGAAATGATTGAACGTGCCGGACGGCTTTGACTGCACGAGTGTATGAAGGATATGGTTGTCGGAATGTAGCTCGGTCGTCAGCCTAAATACACCACAAAAAAGACAAGCAGGAACAGCGTGGCAAAGGGTACTGCCTCATCTGCAAGATTCAGATTGAAGAGGGTGAAATTGTCGGTACCGGCAATGCCTATTTGGGCTATATTCGGCACCGACTTACCCCAAACAAATAAAGGTTCCCTACCGGCGTATGGGCTATCTGGATGCGGAGCGGATTTTTAAGTCATTCATGGCCGGGAAAAAACAGCTGCTGATTTCCAGTTATGGTCGAAATATCATCCGCGAATGGGGTGGAAAGCGAGCTGCCTTTGCTCTCCTCAAGTCATTTGCAATGCGTCTTGTTGGCGATGCTTAAACCGTATTGCGCACGCATTGATTTCACACCCATTTAGCATGCCGAACTTTGAAAATTTGGCTCATACAGGTCAACCAGAAGTTTCCAGCCTACGCTCAGATTAATAAAATTGGCAAACGTATCTCTCTTCTTTTCCTGTGTGGTGTTGTGGTACGTTGCCATTTAATAATTGCGTAGGCGGAAAGCTTCTGGTTGACCTGTAATTTTGCAATTTTCAAGTTCGCATCGCTTAAATGGTGTAATCAATGCTGTTGCAATTCGACGGTTTAGCATGCAAACAAAGGCATTGCATGACTTCGGGAATGAGCAAGCAGCTCGCTTTCCACCATTCCCGGATTGATATTTCGACCATAATGGAAATTTCAGCAGCTGTTTTTTCCAGGCCATGAAATGACTAAAAATCCTCCGTTCCAGATAGCCATATCGCCGGTAGGGACTTTATTTTTGTGGGGTAAGTCGGTGGCCGATATACCCAAATGGCATTGCCGGTTGACCACAATTTCACCCTCTTCAATCTGGATCTTCAGATGAGGCAGTACCTGTGCCAGCTGTTCCTGGGCTTGTTCTTTTTTGTGGGGTGTATTTAAGGCTGACGAACCGAGAACTACATTCCCGAACAAGCATATCCTTCATACACTGGCCAGTCCAAAGCGTCGGGCACGTTCAATCATTTTCACCCGGAAAATACCCTGACTGCCGCCGACCGCAATAAACCGGTAAAGGTGATTTTCTGGGGTGGGTTGCCATCCTGTTTCAGCAGCCAATGTAGCCAATGCTGACAATAATTCGGAAACCAGAACAGACTTTCCGGTATGATAATGGGAAAGCGTGGTCAATAAGAGGATTGCAGGTTGCCTGAAAGACATGCGAAAAGCGGTTTCTTCAGCTGCTGAGTAATATCCCTCACCACGGCTTAATAAGGGTGTGTAAAGCCGGCAATTGTTCTCCATGGTAGCGTACTTAATGGGCAGTAAGGCTGATGTCGTACATTTGCATTTGCAGTACGGTTAATAAAACTCTGGCTGACTGACATTGGTTGTTGTTACTCAAGGGACATACCCTTTTGGATCGGCTGTTGGAGCCTGGAGGTAAAACGTAATCTGCCGTGCTAGCAGGTAAGTGTGATCGAAGGATACGTTTTCGACAGGCTGTTAAAAGCTGCATCGACAAACTTGCCAGCCAATGGACTTTCAGCCAGAAACATCGGCGTCTGGTTAAAGGCCGATTCATGAATTCAGCCAACAGCACCCGCACTTTTTTAAAGCATGTTGTAGCTGAGCGGAGTAAAAAACTAATGCAAAGGGTAATAAAATAATACGGACCCGTTTGTGCTGCCAGATCCATCACTCAGCCATTGTGGGCTATTGTCAGCCAGTAAACCAATAACCCTGGATGTTGGTAAACCATTAATTCATGTAGCACTTTTACCTGTTGCATCAATTGCTGACGCGTCAGATGCTTGAAACGCCATTACGAGACCAAATTTTGTCTGGTTGTGGCGGTTGCAAGTAGGTTCCAGAGATGCAAAATTGTTGTGTTCATTTGCCTATCATCCCTGCCGGTGTTCTGTACAAAATCCTTGTGGGTTTCCAATAGGGATTGAATTGACATGATGTTGCCTGCAGATGCTCGATTGCCTGTGGGTAGGTGGGGCCGGCCAGGACGAACAGGTTGATGATGGTTAATAACTTCCCCACTGTTGAGTTTTATCAATTCAAAGTCGAGGATCAGCTGCGCCTAAAGTTAAATGTACTAGCTGTAATCGGCGATTAAGAGTCTGGAGACCTGGCGCGTTGCCGTAATACACCATTGATAATTAGCCTGATTGAACACGGCCAGCAACAAAACTAAATAATAACGGGACTTGCCACTATTAAAACTGAGCCAGAATTGCCGATTTCCACCATGTCGACGTTGTGTTGTGAATACCGGTTTTTTTTTTTTTACAAATTTCAGGGTTTGTTATACTGGCTGAAAAGATACTAGTTCAAGAAAATAGTTTTTTGGATTGAGGAACAGTTGAAAACCAATTCGCCAGAATCAATGCATATTATCCATATGCTAGCAGAAAATACGGCAGAAAATTGCTGGATTTCAGCCCCGAAAAGGCATCCATTAAACGTTCGCTTGATAAAGACTTGTACTGCCAAATTTCAACGGATTGATTATCAATTAACGAGAGTGATTTATGCGAAACAACAAACGTTCTGCCAATGTTTCACATTATTTTGTGTTCGTATTATTTAAGGTAGTTCTTCATAAAAATCATCTCCTGAGTTATGGTTGCTTAGAGTAAAGCATTGATAACTTAAGAAAAACTTTAAGCTTCTTTTTAAAAGTCAAAAAAAAGCCTGAAACCTTATTTCGGTGAAGGTTTCTTCAGCCATGAATGGCAACTTTTTTTTATGGTTTTACATGGTCAGCTTCTTTTCCGAGTGGCATATCAGTAGCGCTGCTCCCGATAGAGCCATGATGGTTAATACACATTGTGCCTCAGTTGCTTTGCGCTTCACTCTGATGTTGATGCTGCGACTACAATTTCAATTGGGCGGACTTTGGTGAGTAATGACCTTCAAGAGAAGAATTTTGCGGTCGTAGAATGGTGGACCTTTTCACCCTGCATAAAGGCATAATTTAATCAGCAAATTTGCATCAACGAGCGCCCCGTCTAGAGTTTGTTCATTTCGAGGGCTTAAAATCTCGCTCCAATCATTGGTGTTGTAGCACTGATTCCCCATTAATTGCAATAACGTTTGTTGGCATAATTCTATCTGACTGGCGATGGTGGATATATGCCTAGGCTTGATATCGGCACCTAAATTCAACCGGGGATCTGAACGCTTCGATGGGCACTAAAGCATTCGCCAAAGACATTTCAAATCATTGATCAGCAATGTGACAAAATAAGTGTCTTCCCAGTTAATCAACTTTGCGATTTGGCCTGTCAAAAACTGCCCAAAAGCGTAATCAGATAATTTCCACTGTATTGTATTACTTTGTTTGACCGGATTATCCAATTCAATACGACCATCAGGAAAATTCATAAGGTGAATGATTTACTGGAGGTAAATACCAGACTGAAATTAAGCAGCCCTTGTGCATGTTTTTTGTTTGCAACTGCTGGTGAGCCTTTATTCAATAAATCCTCACGGAAAACACCCAACTGCCAGTTAAAACCGCGATTAGTGTAAATTCATGTTGGATCAATCCCGATTTCAAAACCCATTGCCAATAAAAAACTCGCCTATTGTCGAAATGTGATTTCACCACCATAGATAAACTCGGTGAAGTAGCCCTGTTGTTTTGAGCAAAATCTGCAATTGGTGAAAAAGTTTGTTGTGAAAGAGAAGCTGACCACACTGCGGGCTGGTGTTTGGCACAATAAACCATGACCACCCGCCTCAATACCCCTTACAGAAACGTGTTCCAGTGCCATTAAAGATTCTCAAAACCAACCAACCATATTGCTTCAAAGCGTTCCAGTTTCTGGAGTGACGGCATATTCACGCCAAGTGAACTCAACTGGAACGTTGCTCCCTTACTTTCTGCAGGAATAATGGACCCAGATTTGAGTGTTTGTTCCGTTTAACGGTCGGTTGTCTGTTATTTTAATGTAGGAAATTGTTTTTTCGCTGTTGCCGCTATCAAGGATAGTTTTCATGAGTTTCTGCCCATTGATTTCTGGCATCATCATCGCACCATTAAACATCGGCAAGCATTCGATTCATGCTGCATATTATAATAGCAAAATACACGACCAGGCGGAGTCAAAATCAGACTATTCACCATTGGCATCAGGTGTTTAAAGCAAAAACTTGCGGGTTAGGCAGCGGCTGACCTATATGAAGAACGAATCATCAAGGCCAGTATCAGACTAATAAGTGGCCAGCTTAGCCAAAGCTTTCCATATGGCCATGGCTGCTGACGCGGTGTTTAGCCAGCGTTTCAACAAGTTAACGGCCAGATATCCTGATAGAACGGTAAGGCGGTCAGGGACCAATGAACAATGGCCAGCGAAGCCTTGCCACAGGGTGGCAAAAACCTTCTTTGGGAATTGAGATACTCCAATAAATACGATTGGGACGCAAATCGTATTGCATGATAAACGCCGGGGTGGAGGCTTCCATAAGCTAATGATGAACAAATCGTGATCACGGCCCCATACCAGCACCAGGTGTTTTTGCCAAATCTTCCATCCAGGTCGGTTGTGCCAATAACGGCATGACAAGGCCAAACGGTACGAGCAACATACCCAACATGATTAAATCAGCACGCATTACCTTGCAGGAAAAGGGCGGTAGATCTGCCGCTGCTATCACTCTTTGTCCCATTGCCAGATATAAACCAACCCCAGCGGATTAAACTCAGAATAATCAATCCTGTTAGTAGCAGATTGATTTAAACACCCGATAAGACCAAAAAACAGACTGTAATTTTAGTCTTATCTTGGACCGCACTAATAGTGGCCAAAGGCAAAGGTAAGCCAGTTGCCCAGAGCGATTAATGATGCTATAAAGACGGCCAGAGAACCATGATTTTGGCCCGGAGCCTGACAGCAGATGATGTTCCGCGTGCTGCACGTCCACGACACACTCAATTGCAGAGTTCAGCGCTTCGGCATGACCACCGAGCAGTTAAAACGGCAATCAGTGCCAGTCGTTCGACGGCTAAGTCCCACTTCCAAAAAAAAAGCTAACAATGCCTTGCGGTGACTAGCGCAGGGGGGGAAATGGGGGGGGGCCTTTGGTCGAAAAGCCGTTATTCAAAACGTAGAAGGCAGCAAGCAGTCCCTGGCATTGAGATTAGCAAACGCGTAAAACAGGCCTTTCTGCATCCAGTGTGTTTTTTCCACAATTCGCCCCATGACTCAAAATGAGGCCTAAATACTACGGCGAACAATACTTTAACTAACCTTAAGGCATCTCCCACGATTCATTATAAAAAGCTGTTGTGTTCCAGTCTGGTTTTTTGGTTTGAACTTGTCTAGTATGAAATCCCAGTATTCATATTTTTTTAAGTAGGAAACCTTTATGAAATCCAAGTATAAGTTCTGCATTTATCTGGTGGCTGGCATTATTGCTTTTGGGTTTTATCGATGCTTGGCGTGATGTTTTACCTTGCACGATGTATTGATTAACGGTCGTTATTGCGGCCTGTCGAACATTAAAATAGGCCCGGCCGGAACGACGCCAGTGGGATTAATGGTTTTATGGGCTGGTGTAATAATGCGTTTTGATATGTTTGCATATTGACTGTTTCAGCAACGCCGGGCCATTGATTATGAACTCCCGTACGTATCGAAAGATTCGGATAGTCTTCAAACGTTGCAGGTTACATTTAAAAGTGACCGTTGATACACCGGATCAGCGAATCAAGGTGGTAAAAACCGCCAGTCTGCTCGTAATCTCATGCCTGCTAAATAGCGATTTTTTGCTGAGGCGTTCTATCCACTTTATCCAAGGCTTTTAAATACGGGAAAACCCCTTCTTCATAGGCTTTCTGCGTGGTAGGCAACATCCCGCTTTGTAAACACCGTTATGATGCTGTCGTAGAGTCTCATCATGATTGGCATCAATATCTGTTCCAATGCCTCGGATATAAATCGCCGCTTTGGCACAGATTAACCATCAAACGCACTGTTAAACATTGCGGATAATTTCAGCGACTCGTTATGACCATCACATTTTGCTGTTTGTCCCAGTATACCGGCCATACGGTGAACGGCCACTGTAGTTGGGATCGGGCGGTGGTATAAACCTGATGCCAGGAAATTTTTAGCGTTATGCAGAGGATCTTCAATAACGCCTTCGGCATAATCAAAAGGGGGTTTTTTTTTTCCCCCAAAAAAAAAAAAGCCCCCCATTTTGTTCAGCATTAATGGGTGACGTACGACAGCGAAATTCATTCATCAAGTCATTTTCAGATTTGCGAAAGAATCATAGGCTGCGCATGCGCCACGGACAGGCTACATGAAACCATATAAATGGGTAACGGCACGGCTTCGGCTTTAAAGCCTCCCTCTCCACTTGGCCGGCACTGCCATCCGCTGTGGACCCAATTGCGAAATTGCGATTGCTTACGAACAAATTGCCCTTGATTGGATCTAGTGTCATACCACGCGATAGACCCCACTGGCCTTCTATTAATAAACCCATAAAAACCTTCCTTAAAATAGTTGGGATTTCTGTGTGATTTTGATTGGGACTGTATTAATTTGGATAAGCTCACAATTTGTTGCACTTCTCATGCGAATAAGTTCATGAAAACACTTCCAACACAGCAGCTTGACCAAGACAGATCCAGTGTTCTACTGGCGGCTGTGGTGTATTACTTCTGTATGCTTTAATAGCCTGGCTTTTTACTGGCTCGGGGTAGATTTCCGCCAGGCAACCGGTTTTCCGGCAACTTCTGCTTTTCATTGCTGAAGTTCAACCAGCTTTACCTAAGTTAACAAATTACCAATCATTCGTGATTCATTCTCCGATTCTTTGCTGTGGATATCAAAAATCTGGCTGCGCCAAATTGCAGGTGATGTGATACCGAAACAGCCTTGGTAGATAATTCTACGGACTTTACAGGCTTCCTGCAGCGCATTACTGCTTGCTTTGTTGATCTGCATTTATTTGACCGTATGATCCTCCAGTCATGGCAAGAATATCACTTACCCTCATTCGCGCACCGCCACACAATAATCCCCTTTTGAATTAAACTTTTTTTGTTTAAACACGAAGTTATCTTCGAGGAATTATGTATGCGTTCATTCACTTCACGAGCTGTTGTATTCAGCTTTGATCATTATATTGGGCCTGTCAGTGCTTGCCTTTAAAGTGGTTGCAAATTCCGACGACACACATTTACTTTTCCTGGTTTACGACAACCTTTAAATTGGGATTTGGATCTTAGTTGTGGCTCCCATTGTGATGCAGGTGGATAT
>Ga0163217_1006264_pt1 | contig 12893 bp, 8 predicted proteins | sample SynspAceP_FD_185933 | JGI IMG/M metagenome (GOLD analysis project Ga0163217, IMG submission 185933) | Saline lake microbial communities from Ace Lake in Antarctica - Synechococcus sp. Ace-P (PacBio error correction) | ecosystem: Environmental > Aquatic > Non-marine Saline and Alkaline > Saline ... | reverse complement strand
AGGAAGAACAATATTATTATTGCAAATGATTTTCAATTAATACCGATATTAATTCAAATCCATCGAATCAAATAACTTTAGACATACGATTCCCTAAAATGAATTACTTACCCTTATATTTTGACATTTCTCCCATTAAACAACCGTCCAACAAATCTATTCCGCCATTTACCTCTTTTTTTACTTTATCGCTACGTATTTTTGTTTGGTCAGACCAATTCTTTTTTCTGGGCTCGAGGATTCTTTTTTTTTTTCGGAATACAAATGCCGCTGGATGATTTGTTTCGAGGTAGATGATTACCACAAAGCCAGTTCAGAAACTAAACAGAATAAAACTCCATGAAGCCATTAGAAGATAGATGCCATTAACAAAACCCATTCCAAAGATTTCATTCCGTAACAGGCTCCCGAACGCTTTTGCTAATCTCCAGGATTTGTGCAAAAGGACCAACCACTGTGGTAGAGATCTCCGTTTGTGAAGATGGTTACAGGGACCAGACCTTATTAATTAATATGATAGTATCAGGACCTCAAATAATATGCAACAGTAAACGATACGGCCAAACAATTATTTTAACTACCATCGACTGTTTTAGCATTAGGCAAAATGAATTTTCAAGCGGCAAGTGGTTCTGCTCACAATATGGTTCCGTATGCTATTGTAGACACTACCAGCGCCTGAGTCCAGAGTGAAATTAACCAAAAAACCAATCTGGGGGTACAGACCTATATGGTCACGCGCACTTGATTAATCCAAGTATGAAACGAACGCGTCACATTACAGCCATAAAAGTTAGGTAACAAACGAGTTGGCCTTTACAGCCAATGCTACCTGGCGAAATTTACGGGGACCTTACTTGAGTGGGCAATACCACAAGTACTCCAAAGTCCACGGCGGAATTTATCACGCGAAATTGGACTTCAGACCTAAAGCAACAATACTTCTTTTACAGACCGGATCCCCCATCTTACTGCAGCTATACCAAACCAGTGCATCAAAGAGTGTGCCCGTATTACCACAACGGTAGCGTTGGAGGGATTATCCCATAACAAGATGGATCCCCAAAAACGGCAATTGCCTATGCCCGATTCCAAAGACCTGAAAAGAACAGGTATCTTTAGAATCTGCAGTGGTCACCGCCTCTTTCAGAAAATGAGGGAAGCAGGATATTACATAAAAAATGCGCATTCCCTTAGTATCGTACACGAAACCGATAGAGTTTCCGTTACCTTGGGTATTTCTCCCCGAAACAAGCGGACAATGCTGGGAAAAATATGCTCGGGCAAAATAGTAGTAGAGTGTCTAACGACCAAAGTAAACAGTAGTCGCACCGATAAAGAACTACTCCACCAATACCCAACGCTCAAACGTGGATTATATCCGATGGGGCCACCATGACCAGCCATACCCTTTCAAGGCATGCCACCCTAAGCTTAGGGCCAATGGGGCAAATTACTGCTGGTCCCATCAATTACCTTTTATCAACAAAAGTGACCGATTCCGCTTTGAGCACACACAAAACTGACTCATCCATCAGCCTTGTCGGTAATTTTGCCGTTCACACAAGATAAACCAATCTTTCCAACGTCTTTGCCCTATCAACACACTTTAGGCTCAAACATTATAATATATTTAGGTTCATTGGGCATTGTTGCATTTCCATATAAACACCCAATTCCGACCTCAAAACCAGAGGCATTCCCTGCAAATTCAAGTGGGCTATAAATTTTCGCAATCGCCGTCCTAAAAGCTGAAGTATTCCTTATATCGCCAATAACTGTACGACCTAATTGTACCGCCAAATAGGAATCGAGGGCAGATAGCAATTGAAGTTATCCCGTTATCAAAGAAAAATGTTAGATCGCGATTTGTCATGTGCGAAAATGCTTGCATTATAATCCTTGAAACCCACACTGGAAATTAATCGGCAGGAACATGACACTCAACCTATGGCCCACGAACAAAAACAAGTGACGAACCGCACGCCGCATCCCGCCCCTTCATTGGCCGATTGGCCACTTGAATATGGGTATAAAGAACTGACTTTAATTGCAAAGAATGGCTAATTCGCAAGCAAGACGATTGTGCTGCGGATATAAGCCATAACAGATTCCCACTGGCATCCAGAGCTGGAAATTTCTTCACATTTACATTACCATATTTAACACCTATGAATTTTTGTAACGGACTCGATCTTGGCCTGCAGAATAATTTCAATGAAGACTCATAGATACAGCTTCTGGTAAAATGTTATAGAATCTGGAAGTGATTTCGGTTTTAGCGAGCTTGTAGGCTCGTGTGACACATGTTAGGTTGGAATCGATAATTATTATATCTTGAGCAATGAGTGCTTCTCGGCCGGTCACTTCTCAAATAAAAATAACTCCTCTTGATGATCCACTCGAATTACAGTAACAGCCTCGAAAAGTGATGATAAACTTCATACTGCTCCTGCTCTAGTTTCTATCGTCATTTCCGAGTGCTTCTCGATATTATTTTGCTCCACTTCGTTATGCAAAATCACTCGAAGTGACGGGCGATACCATCTTGGTATCGCAGAACCAGTCTGGTGTAAAACGTCATTCTCGATATAATTTTATTTCGTTCACTCCAATAAATCACTCAAGTGACGTTGGTATTAATAATTACTAGAGAGACTTAAAAGTTCCAAATGTTTCTTATGCCAAATTGGCAACTTCAATCTCATCAATTAAATTATGCTTCTTTTTTTAACCCCTAGACCATTCCTTATTTGCTTTTCTTTTAGATGCCTAAAATCTATATATCTTAAATTCTAGCATAATAAACAAATGATAACGGTCTTTCGACAATACCGCTAATATAAACCAAATTCCTGTGGATTCCTGAAATATTCCACAGAATCGTTCCGTTTAAGTTGATGTTATGCGTATAATATGATCATCAGAGCATTTAAGAATGTAATACGTAAGATAATTCATTTAATTATATACCTATCTCAGTCGAGTTCTCATACTATAACTTTATTTGCGCACAATCCACATAATATCACATCAGACGGACGAGTAAGCAGCTCGAAGTTAATCAAATTTCATTTGTGCTCTATTATTCTACGAACAGTTCGAGGACTTTCGACTACAATTTATTCGTTTCACTCCATAAATCACTCAATGACGGTAAGCAGACTCGAAGTGAGGATATTCACTTGTCCATGCTCTAAGTTTCTGCGATCAGTTCGATGGAAAATGCGACTGACATATGTATCGAAACCAGTTGGTGTTAAAACGTACTTCTCGATATAATTATTCCGTTCACTCCATAAATCACTCGAAGTGACGGGTAATTCACTTTGGCACTAGGACATTAGACTTTCAACCACATTATCCATACTCTTCCTCTGCCTTTCTCATAAGATTAACTCGTCCATAGATCCTCTTATTCATTGGTGGGCCTTGTATCAATTTTGCGCCAATCAATTTCTATTGTACTTCTCATGAGAGTTCAGGGCATAATATACAATACGTCTTAATCATGACGCTTCCAAGGCATATAAGGTGAAGTCGGCTACAAGAAAAAGAAATCCTGAAAGTAAGGACTCTACGTAACATCCAAACTAGATTTTACATAAGGAAATTTCAATATGTTGTACATGTTTTAAAATGGCCCAAAATTGCATGGGACGTATTGGAAAACATAATCCCTTTGTGGTTCACATAAGCGCCCGCCAATCATCAAGGAATAGAACTATGGCATTCCACCATATCTACCACCTCCTTGGATCATCCTCCGTAATGATCACGAGGCAATAGTTTCCAATATTGGCCTGGAAAGAAAATAGCATATACCCTACCAACGCTAGATCATAATTCTACCATGAAGGATTTGCGTAAGGATATCCTAATCTTTGACGGACATCTTGCACCCATGATCATTGAGTAAGCAAATGTTTCACACAATTGTGCATACTTCCTCTCTTCATCCATTTCCCACCCTCGTAAACTCCACTTTCAACTGATCGCATAACAAGTATTGTTATCGGGAAACTATTCATGTCTATAACCGCATTAATCGACTAGTCCTGTAAACAGTGCCCTTTTATGCATGGGTACCATAGCCCATTGCGTGCTCCTCTGTAATTGCTATCATACCATTCTTCGCGCCACCTGTGGCGTTTACATTGCCCTGTCCAAATCTGTAGAAAAGAAACAATTTTCCTATTTCAAGGCTTCCCACAGCCCCCCTATCTCGCAATCCTACAGTCTACACTTCCAATGTTCCTGGATGACGTCCGCCACTGCGCATCGGAAAATATTTTGGACCGATTTGCGTTCGCTGAGAATTTGCCTCTACCATTCGGGGAATACACCTACCAACAATTGATGCCCATGTACGGAAGCATCGCTATCACAATAGAATTGTCGAATAGGCAAATGCTTTCTGGCCTTATGATGGTTGGCTGCGACAATTACTCAATAGGAATTTGTGCCTGTACCGATCCGGTAACATAATAGTATTGTTAACCCATCTAAACGGGCCAAACGTGGTATCTAATTCACCCTTCCCTGTTTAAGCTGTCCAAAAAACCTCATCGTAGTCCCTGTTATTCCGTTGTTAATATTATACCACAGTTATAATATAAGACTCTGACAGTACTTTTTGGCAAGAGAGGCAAAAGGTATGTTGGTAACCAGTACATCGGTTACGCTCTTTCCTAAAAGTATTGTCTATGGATATTTTTGGTATACTCGGCAAATGCTTTCCTCAGGGGCATATGTTACCCTTAAAGAATGCCCATGAATATCCCCTCATATAAATCGCCTGTGTGGTTCCACCAAAATCTTTTCCGGCAATGGGCCAGATCCCAAGACCTCTAAAGTTAATACGTATATATGTTCTTCATCTTTGAGATAATTCACCCTTGTTCCCCAAACATAGGAAATAAGTCTTTGATAGTTGGGAAGGAATATCCTATAACAGCCACCGCATTAATCCCACAGGCACACGTAACAATGTTTCTCCTCTATATCCATCAGTAATCGAATGCAAAAGCCTCTTACTTTCTATACGAGCATTCGACTTTAATAGAATAATGACCAACAATTTCCTGACTCATCGGTCGACATGATAGTATATTATCAATCGGTGCATTGATTAAAATAGACAACTGCTTCCAAACGGGCATGGAAGTTGGGGCTGCCCCCCAACACTTCGGCATCATCAACGTTTTTCCCTAATTGTGCCCTGTCTTAAATTTTTATCACCTTGTTTATATGTTCACATGTCATGGTAAATACCACTCCATGGCATCAGGGATGCACGGACTTCCCAAGCATGGATTTTGCTTCCTTCCACTACGGTTCCTGCATAGACTCTTTAGTATTGTTCCCACATAGGCTTAGATGACAATATCATTAAGAATCATAAATGCTGAGTCGGCACCCATTCTATCATAAGAGATAGCGAATACACGCCACATTTAGCCACAATGCTGCTTATTTCGGACCTGATCGCCAAGCAAACGTTGACAACCACATTAACGACCCTTATTTTTTGGTATCCCAAAATCGTACGTACCATTCTAAATTCCCCACGATCTAGGACAATAGTTCTTATTGCTTCGTTTATCCTTAAACTCGAAGTAAAAGATACTTGATATCCTTTCCATCACAATTACCAATTCAAGAAATGGAATCCAATTTGGTTAGGCTCTCCAATTTCCATATGAATAACCGGCTCCGTATCTCCCCCACCTAAAATAAAACGTTTTGGAGCTGGGCAATTCGAACCCCAAAAAATAACCCTTGGCCAAAGTGATGGTATGCTACCATCAATAAACTGGGAAATCCTTGACCGACTCCAATGGAGGCTTACGTCTATTCCGTAAAAAACCCATTCGTCAGGGTAACGCGCCTTGCTCCCCGTCAGTGATACGCACCCAAAGGATCAGTGTTATAATACTAGTTTATCGCCAACTGACGTTACATACCTTCCACTGCCAGAATGGATATTCCATTCCTCATCAATAAATTACTTATATTTTACCAGGTACTTAAAAAGGAAAGCTTTTTGACGACGATTACAAAAATAAAAACAAAAAACTAAAAAGATTACAAAAAACCATTATTAGCTAAAAATAAAGTCGATGATGTTTATAAAATAAAAACTAATATTTACGCACTTTTGCTGAAAGGTCTAAAGCAATAGCAAATCATTTAAATAATTTAATAAAAGTCAATCACCGTCAGGCAAGCCATGAAGGAATCGATGGAACTACTATAACATTCGAATAAGCATGTGGAGATTATCAAATCTCACTTATAGTGATACAAAAAATTAGAAAACCCCTTTTCCCTAAGCTTACAAACAGCTCTTTACTTTATGAGTTACCATAGACTGATACCACAAAATTTTCCATTTAAAATGCTATTATCTATCTACTTTGCAGTATCAACCCTTTGCGTTTGACTCTAACAAAACATAAAGCGCACTTGCACCATGGGTGCCGCCGTAGAGTACTGTTATAGCCCTAAGTTTGTTTTTCCCCCTTTTTCGTGCTATTAATTATTGGAAACTCGTCTTCTAAAGAAACGCCATGGCTTGTCTTGCCCCCACCGCGGACATACAGTAACAATTTGATCCTAGTTCTATATTGCGGATCCAATCCGATTTCCAATTTTCTCCTGTAATCTCCTTATATGACGGCCATCCCTTTCGGAAAAACCCGCTAATGCTCGGATCCCCCAGCATAATGTCCGAATACTCAAAGTCTTGTAATCCAAAAACTGGACTACTTACCGAGATAGGTCGGACTTGGCAGTATCGGCCGCCCACGGGAGGTATAGGTCTTCTTATAGGTCCTGCCCATCATTATGATATCTGCCCGCCTCCCAGAAGGGACTTTACGAATTATACCTTGTATATAAATCCCTCGAGCCTCGCATCTTTAATTATCGTAGCAACCCCACGGGACTCCAGTAAAACCGTAATTAATGGGGTGCATTACGGCATGGTCCGCTTAAGCCACCTACCTTTAAATTGCAATTATCTACTTTTGTTACATGTGCTTTCTACAAAAATTCCTTGAATATAAGGTAATGGAGCTAATATATCTACTATACCGGGTCGCAACGATTGACAAGACAAACCAGGTATTCGGCATTTTTGCCATTTCAATATCATGTCTCCCCACTATTCGGTTAGTTTACATAATGAAGTCCATACTTTTGGCATAGGCCGCCCATTTCGGCCCAGCTACGGGATGCAAATCGGTAGTACATTCGCCCTGCTAAAAAACATTTCTTCCATTTCCCTTCGTCAGACCCATATCGCGACAAAGACAAAACGACCTTTGCCAAATGACGCTTTAGTTGATCCCTCCCCGGATCATCATTATTGGCTACTTTTTCTGCCTTTTCCAGCTTTCATTCAATAAAAGATTTTTAGGGTACGTCTGCACCATTGCGAAAAGTATCAATCCAACCCGCCTGGCAAATACCCCCTGCCCTCAATTACATATATATGACAATAATCCAGTAGCTAAAATTGTAACAACTTAAAGATACCAATTTTTATCTAGATGATATAAGTTGATATTCGACTATATATCATCATCGAGCATTTAAAACCCACCCTTAGCCTCCGCGCGAATGCGCGACGGCTCTCCAAGAGGGAATTCGTCAGGTTACACCAATAAGAGATTTTGTTGCAGCAATTATTCCCCCTCCTGGAATTGCCTCTGCCCGATTTTTAGTCAAAAGCTATTAGGGAGAGGCTTTGTAAATTCGTCATTGCGAAAGCCGATAGCACGACAAGCGAATCTTCATCTTAGGATTAACAATTGTCGCAACCTGGCCTGAACCTTACGCAAGGCTTAACTCGCCCATGACGGTATCTTTGTCCTCGTCAGTTCGAGTGAAATGCGTAGCATTTCTGCTATCGAGAAACGAGTGCTTCTTGTACTATTTTGCTCCACGCAGTTACTCAAATCACTTCGCAATTACGACTTGAATTTAAATTGCTATTAAATACTGAAAACTGTCAACGACTTACTGAATTACTGAAAAACCTGCAATCTTTTTTCTCTTTTTCTCTCAATACTCACAATACTAATTCCCACTCCCCAATACCCATTTAGCACTTCCCTAACTTTCAACATTGAACTATTCACATATGAAACAATGACTCTTGACAATTTTATATTCTTTTTGGTAAATTACCACCCTAATAACATTAACAACAATTACTTGCTTTGGAATTACAACACAAAGCCATAATGCTTGATAATAATCACAATAACAAGATAAAAATAAAGACATGTATCGCATGAAATATATTGTTGAGGAACCTGGGAAAACTTTCAGTAAGGAAAAAGAGCCCGTAATCAGAAAAAAAAGGAAGCCTTGTTAAAGTGAAACCCGGCTCTGCGTTACCGACCTTCAGCCATTATACCGCAATTCAGCCTTTTTACATATCCCAGGATCCTAGCCCAGAGCTTGCCACCCACTGTGCTGGAAATCGATGGAAAAATGGACCAAGGGATAGCCGACTGGAGACAAATGTAGTATCATCCCAACCTAAGCTGTGCCATTTGTTGCTGACGGGAAGACAAATTTGCACCCAATCCAGTGGACTGAGGCAACACACAGACGTTGTATTGCAAACAGTCACCGTACCGGTCGATTAATATTGTTGTCCCAAAGCACACTGACCAACGAACGATTGCCATTGTGAACCATTGCTATGCGGCACATTGCCATTCGCAGGCACAGCTATTCAGGAAACGGTAGTGGACGTGGGTGTTGGCCTATTGGTATCAGGATCATGAAATTGCCAGATCGACGGCCAAGGTCATAGCCTGGGACTATGAACCGGCAACTGCCAGTAATGCCAGAAAAAGAATTGTGGACCAATTGTTAAATTAGCGAAGACCCGTTAAAACAAGATTCGAAATCACCAAGGGCGATATGGCGACCGCCGTATTTGATGCCCAGGCCATAAAGAGCAATTGAACAGGACACCAATTATGTCGCACGCGAAAATACATTCTTCGTGGACTCTCAAAGGAGAGCTACCTTTTAACCCATCGCATACCACGCCAAGAGACCCCACATCATGCATGCAGTAGAATGCCTGGCCGATTTGAGCGTGTCATTCCATCTGACATTCCCACTAACAGATTCGCTCATAACCCCCAACAACCGTAGATTCTCAGAAATGATAAGAGATTTCGACAGTTTGGTTAAACGCCACAGAGTTATTAAACAACCGTGAATTTTAAAATCTATATAGCACCTAACAATAGTCAAAAGAATTTTTAACAAATACATCCTAAGACAACATCCTTGCCAGCTTCTGCAGGATATGAGAAGATTATGAGTCCATTGAGAAATCATCCTCTTAAAAAACATTATAACCGCCATAGCAAAAATTCGCACTACAGCAATTTCAAGTAGAGACCCTATTTTAATGTATGGCCCTAACGGAAACAGCTCCAAACCGATAGCTTCAGAGAATCGAAACCATAGAAAATGTGTGCATGCTTCTTCCGATTATAATGTAGGGAAACAAAACAATCCTCATTGGAACACCGGAATTCCAAATGAAGAACAGCAGCTTCAAGCTACCATGGCCGACCGCAGTTGGGACGCCACATTGGCTGGTATATCCTATGTCTCTGTGAAAACAGAATGTAAACGTACTGCGCACTACCCTACTCAATTGCCTGGGTTACGACATCCAGACATATTATAGATACGAAGTCCTGATTCACAGACAAAAAAAGGCCGGCCGAAACATTTGATTCAGACTACTCAAGTATTAAAACGCTGACGAAATTTAACAGAACAGACCTTTCCAAATTAGACGCATAAGTTCCTACACGATGGGCTGCGTGGCTGTGATGCGGGGAATATTCGATACCCTTTGACAACCATGACTTTGGACAGTTACATTATCCAATCCCATGTTTGCCGGGGCTACATCTAGTTAGGCTGCCCAAAGCCCAGTAAATATTGAAAGACTTGCATCTTCAAACGCACCCTACCATTCCCAAACCCCCTGTTTTGAGCAACAAAATAGCAAGATGAGCGCCATTTATTTGAGAACGGTTAAGAAAACCCTTTAAGTCACATTATTGAAGCCATAAATAGGTTAGAGCGCCAACTGTCCGCTATGCATATATTATGATTGAGTAGGTCTGTAAATGTGGTGGTTCGGAGATTTCAGAATTTGTACAATTCGGCACCTTGTATGCTTCCCGACCTTATTGTAGCTGGAGCCGCTACACGTATCTTCAATTTCCACATAACTCACAAATGAAGTTGGTAACAATGAAACTCATCAATTCGAGTATGAAAGCGCCTGAAAAGCAGAAAAAAAAGTTTGTATTTGAGGCCTATTCTGCCAAAAAGCGGTTTCCATAAGGCTGGACTTTTTTTGGAACCAAATCCAAATTCGCAGATAAATTATACAATAGAAAATACGAATCCTAACGTTGCGAAATTGAGATAATTTCGCCGGAGCATTGCAAACATAGCTAAAATTCTTCCTGGCTCACAGATCTACTTGAATTTAACGAGTCCCCAACAAATGGCAACTCAATTCTCTTGTTTTAAACTCGAGCAAAACGAAATGTTGGAAGCTACAAACCGGACATGGCAAACTCGGAGCAAAATGCAAACTTAAAGTGCCTCAATCCACTCCACGATTGAGCAACTCCCCCTCTCCCCCCCTCCCGCCCCCAGTGCCCGTCCTACAACGTCCACTGCAACTCAATCCTCCTAGTGCCAGTCATATGAATTAACTGAATTTACCGAACCTATATTAACGGTTGCGAATACCATCACGAACCAAACAAGAGAGACACTGCTCACTAATAATCATCGAAGGTGCCAGTGCTAATACATGTCCTCTCGAACGTTAGAATGGAGCGACTACGACTTACTTCCTGGCCAGCGGGGCATTCCTATCTATCTGTGATACACTTTCATCTCCACTCTACCCAGACAATGCCCTTCTTAAACCTTCCCCAGGAAGAGTGTGAACCGTCAAATTACACAATACATAATTATATCAAATGCTCTAGCTCAACCACATCTGAAACCCTGCACAGCAACACTCTTGGCTCCAACGAGCCATGCCCTTAATCCGAGGAACTTTTTACCTCGGCCCTCAAACCGGTCAATTTGTACACCGGCGTTGACAAATTGGCAGGGCATTCCGAGTCGGAAACCAGCCTTGGCGGACACGAATTTCCTTTTGAGACACCCCCTAACAATGCTTTTGTGGCGTGTGTCTGGGTCAATCTCGAGTGCGATGATCAAATCTAGGTATTTTGATAATACCCTCCAAGGTAATAGCATTTAGGGAGATACCCGCATATAATACGAAATACTGAACATTTATTTCTTATAATAAACCTCTGCTTTTTACCAGGTGCAAAATAGCTCCACTTGGACAAGTTCGATGTCTATGAACAATCCTATATTTTCCGCATCAAAATTGGAGCTCCTTGGAGTTGTGAATTTCCCAACCAATCTGACATCGAACCATAATTGCCACCTCTTAATTAGACCGACATTTTAAATGCCGCTGGGCAAACTGCACAATAAGAAGTCGACCAAACAATTGAACGTCATAGTCTTTCGGCCTAAATCCGAGAGACCGATTCGCCCCAACGAATTTACACCTTAAATGACTTCCTGTCTCTGGAAGCCTTTTGGGCCTAACGACTGTACTGTACTCGGTTCTACATTGGCCCTATATACTCCTAAGTCACTGGATCCTTCCCCCCGAGTGACGCAACCTAACCAACGAATTTCAATTTCTGGCCTTAAGCCCTAACAGCAGCTGCCAATGGAGGAGAATGCGGATTCTACGGGTTGAATAAGGAAAAATCAATACATCAGATATGCTGACCACATTTACATGTTCACAGTTAATGTGATTTCTCTAATGTTAATTATTTAAATTTAGAAACTTAGTGCTTCGGTAAACGTTTTCTCCAGGTGCAGTCAACGCAAATCACCACAAGTCGTTTGTTCATTTCCGCAAAGCAAAGATTGTGCAATTATGTTGTTCGTTCAAAACATTGTCACCAGCGATCCCTTCCTGAATCCAACAGTCACGAGCTGTATCGTAGAATCGAATATAATAGTGAAAGGTATTCTAGAAATGTGTCAGCCTTTGTGGCTTCAGCTTTCCGCTCAAGCACCGGTAGCGGAATTATGCCAAGAAACGTGGACTGACGTTGCGAAATCAATAGCTCCTTTTTGCATTACTTTCGACTTTCTACCGTCATTCTATAGTTTCCCACATGTAGGTCAATCTTCTATCTTAATTATTTACCTCAACAGTTTCTCGGCAGATTTGACCAGTCAGCTGAATCTCAGTTCCTATTGTGAATTGTACCCCACTCACCTTTAAGCTTTACGAATGATTCTCTCTGATTCCCCCATTCCTTCTGCTCATACCTTTGTATTCATCTCCTACACTTTAACTTGGTGTACTTTAATGCATCATGCTTTCCGCTGTCCAAAGTACATACTCCATTCTTTCGTAAATCGCAACTTTGATTTTCCCTTTCCAAAGCAGGGAGTCTGCTTCTTAGTTACCTTAACCGTTCGGCTCAAAATTGCCAATCCTACACACTTTCGAATGGACGCATCTCTAATTAACCGTTACAAATAACTCCGCCGTGTTGGTTATGGATACCAAGTGATCACCAGAAGACACCTACTGATTTTCCCTAATCGACTGTACATCCTGAAATTTAATTCTTGGACTAATTGGCATACTTCGCATCTGAGGTCTTTGTACAACAACTCACATTAACACGTCTTCTTCTACAGCCAACCTTAAATTTTCCCTCATTAGTCTAGCTTATCTAACAAGTCTAGGACCGCTTAAGCCAAGT
>Ga0163217_1106630_pt1 | contig 12894 bp, 18 predicted proteins | sample SynspAceP_FD_185933 | JGI IMG/M metagenome (GOLD analysis project Ga0163217, IMG submission 185933) | Saline lake microbial communities from Ace Lake in Antarctica - Synechococcus sp. Ace-P (PacBio error correction) | ecosystem: Environmental > Aquatic > Non-marine Saline and Alkaline > Saline ... | reverse complement strand
AGGAGTTGTAAGATGCAGGTAAGGACGCCAGCCGACCGATTTACGTTCTGGCGGCATTTGTCGCCCTCGTCATCGCTGTTTCTGTTATGGCCATACCGATCACCAGTTGCATGCGCTGTCATGTCCAGGACCAGAAAGGGCGCCGTGACCTCTCCCCGATGAACGGGGGTTTCGCTGCATGGTTCTACGACTTTTCGAGACAACAGGGCTGTTGGCTGACATCTGGGGTGATCCTTCCGCGATCATTTGCTCGTGGGTCTGGTGGTCGCATGGTGACGGAACAGTTGTCATTTCTCCGGGATGACTGGCCTTTGTCCTTCCGGCAAACACGTTCACGGAGTCTAGGGCTCCTTTCTATCTGGTCATCAACCAGGTTCTGATACATTCCATCAATTTCTGGGTATCGCTGGGTGTGGGCCTGATCTTCAAATCAGCTTGGCTTGATATCCACTGGGACAACAGTCAGGCTTCGGCTCTCAACTGACCTGGGACCCTTGCCCTTTGGGCCTGCTGATTCATGTTCGCCGTCTTCAATCGCTTTGGACAAAGCCTATGAGGAAGCGGGCCCGTGATCTGGCGGGGCAACATCATGCAGACCATTCGCTTATGTGGTTCTGCGCCCGGATCATCGCCCCCAGGCCTCATCGGCGTCGCTCTTGTTTGCTTTCACATTGTCCTGTATGATGGAATTCGCGCGCATACCCTTCTGACATGCAGGATCGCTACAACGCCACACTGCCGTTGGAAATATTTTCGCATCTGACTCACCAATGGTTCACGTCCACCTGTGCTTTACGCGTGCGAGGCACGCTGCAGCAAACTGTGTTTTTCACGTTTCTGATCATCGGCGCATTTTTATTAATCGCCTATGGTGCCCGGCGTGGCAGGCAACCAAAGGCCACGATGCGGGCGACGGAGTGTTTGTTAAGCCGTGGTACCACCAGCATATCTGGTATCAATCAATCCAAAACAGCACCTCCGCCCTATGACAGCTGCAATTCGCGGAGGCAGCCCGAGCCTTGCGCGCACCCTGCACCAGATGAAGTCACCCAGTCCAACCCATCCAAGACGGGTCCGGGCCAAGCATACAAGGTCCCGGAACGATGCAAACGCATGTCTTCCCGGCCTCTTCAAAGCCTCTTTGACGAAACCCTGAATGATCAACCGTATGACGCAGTTCTAATTGCCTGTTTTCCGACGACGACGGATTGTGATTGACCTCAAAAAAGCGTGTGTCCATACCGCGTCAGTTGGGATTTGGCGAAGGCGGCTTTCATGCAGGCCACAATCTAGGCCGCACCTTTTCCACCGTCACGACTTTGTCAGCTCCATCCCGGCTTGATGCGAAGACATAACACAAAGCCTTATGGGTTTTTGCAGGGTCGAAAGCATACGGGTTGCGAGCCTCAGCGAAGTGCGGTTCCTGAAGTCGCGGACAGCCTAACCGGCAAATTCATCTCACCGACGATGCCCGCCCGAGCCTGCGAAGAAGACAGAAATGTGACGTCATCTTCTGGCTGTGCAGTAGTGGCTGGCCTTGTCAGTCACTCGGCAACCCAGTTGGAGCCGCCCGGTGTGTGGATGGTGGGTCGAAGCGCTATGGAATAGGCTATTATGTCACTGACCCTGGCAAGCATGCACGCAGCTTAGGCAAGAAACTCCACCCTTCAGTGGTAACAACTCGTCAAGGAAATGTGACATAAAGTGTATATTCACTATTAGTAAGGGTGCATGGCGAAATCGATGGCAACGTGAGAGATGATTTTTCGCGGTGTCTGCTCGCTTGAACACCATTCAAGGCAGCCCGTCGCTGTCGCGCAAGATATGACGCCTCAGGCTCAAACCCTGTATGGGTGGTAAACGGTCGCGACAATTTACGGTCATTGATTGGTCCGCCACAATGAGGGTAAAGCCATCAATGCAATTGCAAAATACGGCATTGCCATGGTAGCGCAACAACATTAACGCGGAACATTCACCTGCTTGCACGTAAAGGACTGGTCGGGAGTGAGACAGAGTTCGCTTGAAAAAGGCAAACGATGAAAACATGCCGGACTAACAGACACAGGCGACGTCGACATCCTCGATGAACTGAGTTCCGTCTGGCATGGCCGGCTCGGCCAGGTAATTGCAGACGATTGCATGACGGCACGAGATCCCCGACGAAGGTATCTCGGCAATCGCTTGCAAACCGCTGATCAAAGGGTGAGCGAACCATTAATTTGTTGACTTGTATAGCGGTATATACAAAGGAGATCCAATGACGATCAGCTTTGAAAAACTCGAAACCACCGATCCAATCGTTGTCACCGCGGGTCTGGGAAGCTGTTTCGCCACTCTGGAGTTTGGCGTCAGAGGAATAACTGGCGCCGCGGCTGATTGCCGGGACCAAAGTTGGCCAGTTTGGTGCCAACACGCGGCTTTTGACGTAAACCAGATTTCGCTTGCAAAAATTGCGGCGTCTCGTTCCCTCCAAAGCTGAAAGCGCCGAACGGACTTTGAGCCCAGTTGGGATTTCATGGATCGCAAGGGACCATCAAGAAAGACAGATCTGTTCAGTCCACTATTGCAAATCGCAGCCTACCGCATGAAGCGCTACATCAGGCAGGTTGGAAAAACCTGACCGCGAATGACCAGAAAAGCCCGCCACAGCCTTACGATCATCTGCACCCCGCATTGCGGCTTGCCTGTAATCACCAAAGCGGTCGGAGGACTCTGGCGAAAAAGGTCCGCGCAGACTGTTCCCTTTTGGGTTCCAAGCGCCTTCCTGCCCAATGCGGCTGCAGGGATCATATTTCCTTCGTCATGGGATTTCCGGCCGATTGGACGCCAGGCTTACAGCCTGTGCATGCCTGGCCAGCACAGGCCATTGGTGAGTGGGCATGCGCTTGATTTTAAAGCGGCGAAACGTGTATGCTGCCGTTTGTCGTGCGTTCACAGCCGTGCGCTTCCGATCAGGTGGGCATTGGCGGTTTTGGGGCGGCAAAGGCCCTATCAACTCAACTTCAAACGAGACCCCCGAAAAAAGCATCCGCGTCCATTTGATAAACAACATGATGGCTTTGTCCGGTCGAAGGGCGCTGCCACCGTCATCATCGAACGTCTCAGTCACGCTAGAAAAGCGCGGCCGCAGTTTACCGCTCGCAATACTGGCTGTTACGGCACGTCAGGCAGACGCCTATCAACATTACCGCAGGTCGGCCTGATGGATTGGTGGGCTTTTGCCATGAACCTGCCCTAATAAATGGCCGGTGTGACGGCGCACAGGACAATTGACTTACGTCAACGCGCACAGCACCTGCGACGCCGTGTTGGTGACGCTGCAAGAGATTGCCGCATGCGATCCGTTCTTTCAAGACCGTGGAAAGATTTGCCTTGGAACGTCACAAAAAACCGCAAACGGGTCAATTTTGCTGGGTGCCAGCGGGGTTGCAATTGAGGCCGTAATTCCATTATGGCGCTTCAGAACGAAAATCATTCCCTGTCTGGTCTGAACATAGACGATTCCCGAGGCCCGCACGCGGATATTTTTGACCCTTGTTGCAAACACACCCATGCAAAAGCAATTGAACACTGTGCTTTCAACAGTCTTGGCTTTGAGAGGCGTCAATGCGTTGCCTGTTGCTGAAGCGTTTCGAATGAACGCCACCATGGACGGCTCGCAAAACCCCATCATTCACAGACAATGCTCATTGGAGCGGGTGACATTCCCCGGAACCTGTTTCACCGTTGAAACGAAGCGGCCAGGGAATACCGGGGCCCCGATGGGTTCCCTAAAAACAAACCACTCAGTGAATTTTCGGGGCGAATCAGATTGGTCGTGAAGGCTTCACTTCATTGAAGCTCTTTCACCTGTGATTCATCAACGAACCATCATTGAAAGGCGTGCCTTGAAACTCGGCCCGTTCCGGGGAGCAAAACGATAGGGTCCGGACATGAAACCTGTCGTGGCGGCATCGGGAAGCGGAGCAGAGCGGCCATTTGCCATCCATCGGTTCACCCGATGCCTGCACACAGCAACACATCTGGCCAGACGGCGTGACGCGCAATGTCACGGTGCCGTCAAGGGCGACCAGGTTGCGGCGGACCAGCGGAAAAACCGTCTGTTGACCTACTAACACTTGAGATGTGTTCGCCCCGTCGGTCAGTTACAACACCGCGAACTTCACCCATGCGTGGCCCCGGACCGCCCATCAACCCGCCCTGATCATACAGCGGTCATGATAATCTGCCGCTGAATTGGTCAGAAACCGCGACTGAGTCCTTCGATGACGCTTTTGGAAGCAGCGCATGGCCAGTCACTCTCCCGTTCACACAGTAATGGCCGTTGCCAGAAATCGTTTGTCTCCGTATGTCGCATGCAGCAGGCCAGCTGGATCAATCGACCAGTCCCTCCGGCTCATTTTCAGCCACGACATATCCCCGCCAGCTTTGCGTTGTTTTTCCAGTTCAATCGAGATCCTTCTTCCAATACATAGGCGCGAGCACATGAACGGTTTTTTACGAGCAATGTAAACCCAATTGAATGCGTCTGCAAGAGCCATGAACACTGGAATAGCTGAATATGGCCACAAGGCGTTCCCAGTCCAGTGACGTGGTCCCCGATTATCAGGCCAGATGGTTTGGCTTTTCGGCAGGGGCACTCATTGTCGGTGGGCCGGAAATAGTCAGAGCTTGAAGGCAGCCATATATCGGACAGGAGGGACTGAACCCCCCCGGCAGAGCGAGCCTGTTGCAGTTCGTTGTGTCAGAGCAAACAAATCCAAATCCGATAAATCCATGCACAACTGGCGAGATTCAGCCCATAAAGACAGGTAGGCATGAGCCACTTTTGGCAAGCTCGGACAGCCGGGACCAGGCCTCCAGGCCCATTGATCAGCATCAGATCGACAGCAGGCCCCGAATAACAGCGGCTCATAGTAAGCTGTCCATAGACAGATTGCGCTTGGCGAAAACACAAATGGCCAGCCCCCAATGTCCAGAGCTGAGGATTCGGCGGCTCCTGGAACGTATCAACCCAGCATTTGCTTCAACATACGTTCTTTGTTGACCGCGATCGGTGGAACACCGTCCCCCCTTGAGCCAGCACCTGATCCAGACTTCGTCATGGCTTGCGGTCCCCATTCCACCCATGCACCAAGTTTGCTGCGCCCGCCTTTGGATTCGGCTGTCTTCAGCACAGCAGCAAATCGCCGGTGACACGTGCAGCGATAGTCACATGGAAGGACTAACAAGCAGCGCACATACAAACGACCACCTAGGCTCAATCCCGCCATATCCAAGCACTGGCCAACTGCCACGCGCACAAGGTCGACCGCAAGGAGAAAACAAGCAGACCAAAAACACGGCCGGCAGTGGCATAAGCACATCCATTAGGCGAGACGCAGGCCAACCGGACAGGGGATTCACGTCCGCACCGCGCCGAACTCACATATAAGATCGCACACACCGGCAAAGACAGCAGAGAAAGCATAGGCAGAGCCAGACTACAGGAAAAATCGGCTTCTCTGACGAACATAGCACCGCAGCCACAAACCCAAACCTTCAACATGAGCAGCAGCTCGAGAATGACCACAAATTTGAAACCGGCTTCAGAGCCATACCAATCTTGCTGACTACCAGCCGCCGGCACAAAGACAGAACATCCGCCCCGATCAGAAAAGCCAAGGGTTCGGCTTTGCAGATTGCGGCAATAAGCAAGGATGCTTCGACGATTTCAAGATAGAATGTCCAATAAACACCGCTAAAACACTACATACCAATCAACATCATATTTACAATCCTCCACAGTTAAACGAATTATTAAATAAGTTAGAGACTGAGATGATGGCTCGGTAGAGGTAAGTCGTATGGGAACCAATTCATCTTGAAAATCGCGAAGCACCTTATGCTGGCGCAACTGCCAAAAGCCGACCCTTGCAGTTTCTGACTCAGGCGGGATGCTCTTTGCCCGCGTGGGCAGTGCAAATTGGATGGCTTCCGGGGCACGGTTTACCCAATTTGTGGTCATGCTGCGCTGTTGAAGTTGGGCTTGGGCGAGGGCATTTCCGTGTCGAGAAGCCGATTTCCTGGAGCTGCGCTGCCAGCCTCTTTTGCTAGCCTTTGCCGGGTCCACATCATGTGTGTGGTCGCGGTGCGACGTATCCTGTCCGGGTTGGCCCTCGGCGTCTCGCATATGGATGGCGTATGCGCCGACCGCCGAGCCTGTTTGGCGCTGTTTTCTGCGTCGACCCTGGCGGCTGGCCATGGCCCATGCTGGATGATCTGGCGGGATTTGCCTATAGGGCTTATTGGCCGCAGCTGTATCCTTTCGGATGGACATCCGATGCCACTGGTCACCGCCATTGTGCTGGCGAAAACAGCCGAAACAAAGGCGGCAGGCAAACTTGGTGCTGGGTGATGGACCGCAGCCATGACGATATGGATCCAGTGTTGCTGGTCAGGGGGGGACGGTTTCCACCGATCGCGGCAAGACCCTTTTGAACGCAAAGATGTCTGGTTGATACGTTCCGGAAGCCGGCCATCTCAGCTCTGGATTGGGGCTGGCCATTGGTGTTTTTCGCCACGAGTCTGTCCTTATGACAGCCTTCTATGCAGCCGCTGTCTTCGGCGGCTGCTGTCGATTTTGGATGCTGATCTGATGGGCATGGGAGGCCTGGTCCCCCGCGCTGCTCGTAGCTTGCCAAAGTGGTGCTCGAATGCCTACCTTCTTTACGGTGGGCTGATCTCGGCCAGTTGTGCACTGGATTTATTCGGAATTTGGATTTGCGTTTGCTTGCACCCGACGATACTCAACAGCGCTTCTCTCGCCGGTTGGGGTTGTCCTCTTGCCTCGATTAGGCTGCCTCAAAGCGTCTTGATATTTCCCGCGCCCCCGACAATTTGAGAGCTGCCTCCCGGCAAAAGCCAAACCCATCTGCCTATACGGAGGACCTCAACTGGACTGGGAACGCCTCTAGCAGATGGTGCCATATTCAGGTATTCCAGGTCAATGGCTCTTGCAGACGACATTCATTGGTTTTAATGCTCGTAAAAACCGTCATGTGCTCGCGGCCAATGTAATTGCGAAGGAAGGATCTGATTGAATGGATAAAAAGCAAACCGCAAACTTGGGCGGAGATGTCGTGGTCTGAATGAGCCGGAAGGACTGGTCTGATTGGATCCCAGGCTGCCTGCTGCATGCGACATCGGGAGACCAAAAAACCGCATCTCTTGGCAACGGACCACATTACGGCTTTGAACGGGAGTGTGGCCATGCGCTGCTTCAAAAGCGCTCGGGAGGACTTCAGGTGCGTTCCTGACATTTTCAGCCGGCAGATTATCTAGGGACGCTGTTGATTCAGCCGGTTTGATGGTGCGGCCGGGCCGACCGGCTCATGGGTGAAGTTCGGTGGTTGAACTGACCGACGGGGCGGGGGACAGCATCTCAGTGTTGTGGTCACAGACGGTTTTTTTCCGACACTGGTCCGCGCACCTGTCCGCCCTTGATCGGACGGTGACATGCGCGTCACCGCCGTCGGGGCAATGTGTTGCTGTTGCAGCCATTCGGGTGAACGATGGATGGGCTCAAATGGGCCCGCCTTGCTCCGCTTCCCGATGCCTGCCACGACAGTTCATGTCGGACCCTATCTTTGCTCCCCGTAACGGGCCAGGTTTCCCGCTTTCATGAATGGATCGTTGACTGAACACATCAGTGTGAAGAGCTTCATGAATGAAGCTCTTCGCACGAACCAATCTGATCGCCGCCGAAAAATTCAGCTGAGTGTTTGTTTTGGAAACATCGGTCCCGGTATTCCTGCGCTTCGTTCAAGTGACAGGGTCGGGATGGTCACCCTCCAATGAGCAATTGTCTATGGTGAAATGATGGGGTGCGAAGCCGTCCATGGTGCTGTTCATTCGAAACGCTTCAGCACCAGGCACGCATTGACCGCCTCCAAAGCCAAGACTGTTCGGAAAAGCACCCAGTGATTCAATGCTTTTCCTGGGTGTTTGCAACAAGGTCAAAAATATCCGCGTCGAGGCTCGGGATTGCGTCTATTCGTTCAACCACAGGAAGTATTTTGTTCTGAAGCGGCCATAACGGAATATACGGCACTCAATTGCACCCGCTTGCACCAGCAAATGACCCGTCTGCGGATTGTTGTGACGTTACAGGCAAATCCTTTCCACGGTCTTGAAAGGACGGATCGCAGTGCGGCAATCTCTGCCAGACGTCGACCCGAACGGCGTCGAGGGCTGTGCGCGGTGACGTAGTCACCCTGTGGCTTCACACCGGCATTTCAAGCGCCAGGTTCATTGGCAAAAGCCCCACCCAGATACCTATCAGGCCGACCTGGCCGGTAATGTGATAGACGTCTGCTGACGTTGCCGTAAACAGCCAGTATGCGAGCGGTACAGCGGCGCGCCTTCTTTAGGACGGACTTTGAGACGATTCGATTGATGACTGGTGGCAGCGGCCCTTTCGAGACAGGACCCAAAGCCATCATTGTTGTTCTATCAATAATGGACGGGGATGCTTTTTTCGGAGGCTCGTGAAGTTTGGTTGATTAGGGCACTTGCAGCCCCAAAAACGCCCAATGCCCACCGGATCCGAGCGGTCAGGCTTCTGAACCACCGGGCAAACGGCACATTCCGGTTTTCGCGCGCTAATTAAGAGAAACTTCTATTCATTGGTCTGCGCACCGCACAGGCCTGGGTCACGCCGAATAGAGCGCCTGTCGCAAGAAAGTCGGCCGTGTGCACCCCGGGCGAGAGTAGACCGCGGAGTGCACCACTATATGTCCACGTACGGAGGAGCCCCCAATGCATAATCTCTCCAAGAGATATGTGGAAGAATATGTCCTGCCAGCCAGATTTTGAGGTGCTGGCTGGCAAGGCTCGGCATAATCTTACGAACCAGATGGTGACGAGTGAGCGTAGCGCCGTACCTTTTCGGCCAGTGCGAAATGCTATTCGTTCTACCGCTTTGGGTGGGAGAGTGATACAAGACGGCTAAGGCCGCCAATGCCCAGTGCCAATTGATCGTAGGCGTGTGCGGCGGCTTTCTGGTCATCCGCCGCGTAGGTTTCCAAAACCTGAGCTTCTGTAAGCGCTCTTACTGGCTTTGAGTAGCTCTGCTCCCATTAGCTAGAGAAAGAGGATGAACAGATCTGGTCTTTCTGGATGTCCTTCCCGATCCATGAAATCCCAATGGGTTCAAATCGCTGTTCGGCTTTCCCGCTTTGGAGGGAACGGAGACCCGCAATTGGTTGCAGCCCGAAATCTGTTACGTCAAAGCGACGTGGTGGCTAGCCAATGCCACGCTTGTCCAGGGTCAATCAGGCCGGCGCCAGTTATTCTGACGCACAAATACCGGCCGAGTGGCGAAAAATACCGAGCTTCCCCTCAGCCGGTGACACACGATGGACTGGTGGTTCGATTTTTCAAACGTGCAGACTCATTTCGATCTCCATAATCTGTGTAGATACACTATACCAAGTCCAAAAATAATGGTTGCGTAAACCAATGTTTCGACAGTGGTTTGCAGGGCATTTGCCCAGGATATTTCGTCGGGCGCGTCTCGTCCCGTCAGCAATGTCGATGCACTTCCTGGGCGTAGCCGCAGCCCAGACGGGATTATCAGTTTCACTCGAAGGAGCGCGTCGCCTTGTGTCTGTTAGTCTGCATGTTTTCACGTTGCGCTTTTTCAGCGAACTCTTTCACGACCTAGTCGCTTTACGTGCAAGCAGTCCGATGTCCGCCTTAATGTTGTGCGCTCCATGGCAATGCGTTTTTGCAATTGCATTGATGGGCTTTACCTCATTGTTGGCGGGACCAGCATCATGGACGGTAAAATTGTGCGACCGACCCCATAGGGTTTGGAGCCTCCCCGATGCGTCATATCTGCGCGACACGGCGACCGGGCTGCTTTGATGGGTGTTCCAAGAGGGCAGACACGGCGGAAAAATCATCTTCCGTGCTGCCATCCGTATATTTCGCCAGTGCTACCGTGCCTTACTATAGTGAAGTAGTACACTATGTCAATTCCTTGGACGAGTTGTACCAAGCTGAAGGGTGGAGTTTTTTGCTAAGCTGCGTGCATGCTTGCCAGGACTGACAAAAGGCGCGTATGGTTTCCGACGCGGCTTATCCCCCAGTCCACAACACCGGAGCGCCCACTGGGTGGGCCCCGCAAGTTGACTGGAGCTGGAACGCACCACCATCATAACCTGCATACAGCCATGGCGATCTGACGTCACATTTGTCTTCTTCGCAGGCTCGGCGGGCTTCGTCGTGAATGATTTGCCGGGTTGTGCCGCGACTCAAGAACCGCACTGTCGGAGTGCTCGCCAACCCGTATGCTTTTGACCTGCAAAACCCATAGGCTTTGATGTGTCTTCGATCCCTCACCGGTATGGAGGTCTGACAAATGCGGTCCTTGTCTGTGACGGGTGGTAAGGTTGCCGGATCCCTTAGCATTGCGTGGCCTGCATGAAAAGGGCCGCTTCGCCAATCCCAGAGACCGGTTATGGACACACGCTTTTTTGATGGCTCAAAAACAAAATCCCTTCGGTGCGTCGAAACAGGCAATCAAGAACTGCGTCATAGGCTTGATCATTCAGGGTTTCGTCAAAGAGTTTGAAGAGGCCGGAAGACAGGCCGTTGCCATCTTTCCGGACCTTGTATGCTGGCCGGACCGTTCTGCTGGGTTGACTGCGGTGATTCTGTTGGCCAGGGTCGGTGCGCTGCAAGCTCGGGCTGCCTCCGCGAATTTCGGCTGTCATGGCGGAGGTGCTGTTTGGATTCTGCCATCTGGCACTTCAGGTATGCTGAACGTGGTCACGGCTTACATCCATTCCCGTCGCCCGGCTAACTACGGTGCTCTTGTCATGTTGCTCCTGCGACCTACGCCCGGGCACCCATACCAAATTAAATAAGAAATATGCGCCTGTGATCAGTCGACAGTGAAAACACAGTTGTGACGAGCTTGACCGAGCGCGTAAAGCACAGGTGACGTGACATTGTTCAGCCGAATATTTCCCAACCGTGGCAGTGTAGTGTTTGTAAAGGATCCTTGATGTCAGAAGGTCCACTAGTGCGTGCGCGAAGTTCATCATAGGAACAAGTGTGAGCCAAACAGACACGAAACGATGAGGACTGGGGGCGAATGAATTACGATGGCAGAACCACATAGCGTAAATGGTCTGCCATGATGTTGCCCCCAGATCACGGGCCGCGTTCCTTCAGTAGGCTTTGTTCAATAGCGATTGAGAAGACGTGCGAACATGAAGTTCAGCCAGTGCCATAAGGCGAAGGTCAGGTCATTGGAAGCCGAAGCCTGATGTTGTTTCCAGGATATCAAAGCCAGCTGAATTTTGAGATCAGGCACCACACCCCAGCGATAACCGACATTGATGGAATGATCAGACTGGTGTATGACATGAAGAACAGGAGCCCAGCCCGTTGAAGTGTTGTCGGAAGGCAGCCAGCCACACGGATGGAATATGATAGATCATACTGGTGTGCACCGATGACCCAAATCAGATCCAGAGCAAATGATCTTCGGAAGGATCCCAGATGTCACCAACACCCTCGTTGTTTCTAGAAGATCGTTAGAAACCGCAATGCAGCGGAAAACCCCGTTCATGGGGAAGGTCAGGCCGCCGCTACGTGTCCTGGAATGAACAGGATGGCAATGGGGGGTGGCCATTACAGAAACCAGGGGAGAACAGGGTGCAAAAAAATGCCGCCAGAACGTAAATTGAGTGGAATCGGCTGCCGTCCTTTCCTGGGCATCTTTACAAACTCCTTCCGAAATGTTCACGAATATACGCAGGCATGATTGCCGATGGTTATCAGGACGGGTGGATGAGAAGATTACAGAGGTGGCTGCAGCAGACGGGTAGCGGAGCAGTGCAACATCGGTTTGAAATCAAACCCGGCCCCGACATTGGCGGATTGCCGAGCCGCTCATAAAGCGATCGGTTAATTGAAGTCGCCAGACCAGGGTTACAACACAGGATTGACCCCAATCATGATTGCCTGGCGTTTTGGTCAGTGGAGGATGGATTGATGTAAAACATGTTTTGTTCCAGTGTCTGATATAAGCCCGATGCGCCCTCAGCGTCCCGCCGCAGCTATCCAGCAGGATTTATCGATACGCATCATTGGTGTTGAAAATGGGGCACAACCATAAACAGCCGCATAAAGACTGCATTACAAAAGCCCGAGAACGACTGCGATACGGGAGAAAAAAGGAGGCCCAAACCAGCGGGCTCGTTCTCAATTCACGGGCCGAGGATATTGAGGCGACTTGCTGATTAGTTGCAATGCCATTTCGCCCCAAAAAGGGATCGCATCGAAGATCATGCGGAATGATGTTCATGTCCAGCGAAGGGCGATGGTTGCAAAGCAGGAAAAGCCGCGATCTGCCAGGTGATGCTGTGGACATGGAATGCCAGGAAAATAGCAGCAACAGTAACCAGCGCCGGATGACGGCAGAAAAACCAGGTGAAAATATCCATCTGGTGGAACAAGCGTATAAAATTGGAAAAGTATCTTGAAAAGAGACCAGCATGAGTTAATGTACAAAAACGCCGAAGTAGTTCGCAACAATGCATAGAGAGTTCTGCGAAAACTAGAAATGGTCAAGGGCATATGATTCGATGAACTCTGTCGCCCCCCAGAAACTGACAGCCACCATATCATGCAAATCGGCAGGCACCAGAAAAAGGGCCGAGAAGTTGACCAGAAGCGGTGATGCGAAAGCCATCCGAATGAAAGGATCATCGCAGTACTTTTTTAAACACAGCAGAATCGGTTGGGAGGAGAAAAGCCCCGCCGCCCGGCCGGGGCGCGAGGCGGGGATTAACGAATTTTTAGGTCAGGCTACATTGAATGGAATTCAGTTCCACT
>Ga0163217_1099708_pt1 | contig 12894 bp, 20 predicted proteins | sample SynspAceP_FD_185933 | JGI IMG/M metagenome (GOLD analysis project Ga0163217, IMG submission 185933) | Saline lake microbial communities from Ace Lake in Antarctica - Synechococcus sp. Ace-P (PacBio error correction) | ecosystem: Environmental > Aquatic > Non-marine Saline and Alkaline > Saline ... | reverse complement strand
CCCTGATCACAGATACTTTGGCGCTTTTGGTTTTGGCGATTATTTTCATCGGATTACAAAGGTGAAAGTAATCTTGGCTTTTGGGTTCAAGTTGATTTCCTCATTGGCAGTTTTTGCGGCAGTGATTATATTTATTTTTCACGAGTTGGCCGTTGGTTTTTTAAAAATATACTGACAATCCTCCCAATTCGATTGTCGTATTAGTACTTGGTTTTCTTGGGCGCGGCAAGGTGAGCTTGAGGAGTAGAAGCGCATCATCGCCTTCTTAGTGGGATTGTCGATCAATTCCGATCCCTATACCTCACGCTGATGAATCGGGTGGAGTTTTGGCATGCATCTTTTATCCCTTCTTCCTATTGAGTGGGCATGTTGGTGGATTTCCGAATTTTTCATCAATGGCTGGAGAACATCTGGGTTGCTTTTTGTCATGACGGGGGATTCTAATGTTAGCTAAGTGGTGGCCGCTATTGCCACTCAGAAATCTTTAATTTTCGATTGACGAGCGGAGAATTAATCTTCGGGCTAAGCAACGCCAGGCGGCAGCTTACCTTGGCAGCGGATTGGATCGGCTTACAATACTATGTTTTCAGGTACGGACGAATTGGGAGAACCGATCCGACTGCTTTCGCGAAAACACATACTGAATGCGAACACATCGTTAATGATCCTCGTTGACTTGCACGATTGCTTCACTAGAATGCTCAAAAAAGGCGCCCAAAAAATATCGGCAATGGCCGAATCGCCGCTCGACGAACACCAATAACTGCGAGACTCCCTGAGCCGAATCTTGACCCAGTTTCGAAATCAGGAAACATCGGACGAATTGATTCAAATTCAGCATCCTCATCAATCGCCAAAAAGAAGGCGGAGTATTGTACCGCCTTAAATGTATATATCAACCTGATCTGCCAAGATTCTGGTGCTGAAATGACAGGCTCAAAAAACGCTAACAAAGCTTCCCGTGAACACTGCTGCTGCTTCGGATCATTTCCTCTAATGGAAATTACTCGCTATGACACCAGCATCGAAACGCTGCGACCCTAATTTGGCTCATGGAGCATGGGGGGAATGTTCCAAGTTGGTAATTTCCACGAAAACCAAAATCACAGACCTAATTAGGACTTTTCATTTTAGGGGCGGGCTTGGGCAAAAGCTGGGGGCCGCAGGTGCCTGGACGGATTATGCAGCAGGCCGTGCTGATCTTGGCGGCGCCATTGCTGACGAAGCAGGGCATGGATGAATGAGCGGATAGCAGCTTTTTGTGGGAATGACACTCCTTCCACCGCACAAAATCCTCCTTAGCCAGAAACGTAATGCACTCGGTTCCGCGGCGACCCGACTTAACCAGGTCTCATCAAGCAAAAGCGTCAACTCATGTTGAGGACCTCCCCCTCGTTGAGAGGCGACAATTTGGGGTATATGCGCATGTCTGATTTATTCCCCTTGCACGCCTACCGCGTGGCGATCGGGGGCTCGGGGGAGCTGTGAAGCTGGGTGTTCCTTTTGGGCGTAGGTGAAACAGCGGTCTGGAAATATCGCCGTAAATATTCCCGGGAGTGTGCGGCGCCGAGACTCTGGGGATTCGTTGAATTCCAGCATCCTCGGCGCCTTTTGGCCGAAAGTTGTACTCCGGCTCCCCACCCTCTTCGACCGATCTTGAAAAAGTCATGCGCAACCGGTGCCACAGCCGCGGAGGGTATGCGCGTGCCGCTGGTAGGGTTCGAGGTCCTTATCCAGGAGCGAGACACTGAGAGCCGGACATGGGAGGTGCGCGGTGGGAGATGAACCTTGTGGCGAAGTGTCACGAGGCACGGCGTGGGCGGCGATTGGGGCAAGGGCGGTATCGCGGTCAGTTCGGCGGGGTTTATGTTGGGTGACGGTACGCGGTGCCTGTGGGCGATCCGGCCGCCCTTGCCCCAGCAGCGGATTTCGCGAGGGCGCGCGGGTCTATTTCAGATCCAGTCTGTGCCGAAAAAAGACCGCAAAGGGGCGGTATCTGTTGCGTGCCTGGCCCATGAGAGGTGGCGGATAGAGCTATGGCAGTGGGGTTTGCCACTACAGCAGCCGTCTTGGTTGTGCTGCGCACAGATCAGGCGGGGTCACCGGCGCTGGTTGGGGGATGCGGTTTTTGACGCGGCTCCGAGCGTGGTGAGGTGGCCTGCGGCTTATGTTGCGTTAGGGGCAGAAGGCGGACGTGCGCGGATGCTGCTGAGGGGACAGGCGGCGGGGCCGGAGGCATCGGCTTCACGGTTTGTCGTGGTGACGCATCACGCTGGGGGTTTGCCACAAGCAAAACAGGTCGCGACCGCGGGTGGGCCAGAGTTTGATTGCGCTTGGTCGGCGGGCGGTTTGCCCTGAGCGGCGGCATTGGTCAGCTGAGGTTCGAGCGGGACTTTGGTGCGCGCGTCAGGTCGTGTGGGAGCGGGAACATGTGCACGGCGACATAGTAAGATTGATGCGGATTTCAAGGCAAACTGGACTTTCAGAGACGGTGGAGCCGGAGTTCTTAGGAAATGTATCAGGAGAGTGGATACTGGGTTCAGCGGGAAAAGACCTTTTGGTTAAGGTGGGACATGGACAAGCATGGTCAGTTCGAGGACGATCGCCGGCCTGGCGTGCGACCCGCCGTTGTGAGTTTCAATTGCTGAGGCCAGTGGGAGGTGACTCGCTTGATCAGTGACGGAGGTTAGCGGATATTGCTGGCGGGGGCCGCGTTGTGCGATCTTGCGGCGATTTAAGCGGGTCGGGCGTTGTTTTCGCTTATGGACGACGAACGGCGCGGCACTGTCTTTGACGGGCTGACGCCGGACTTTCAGAATCGTGATCCCCAGCTTCGGGTATCATCGAGGGCCCGTTTCAGGTTGGCCGCGATCGAATACGCGGGGAATAAAAGATAAATAGGGAAAAGAGAGCGACCTATGAGCTGAGCCTGCAAGTCGGCGGGCCGGCAATTGAGCTTCTACCGGCCGATACTGATGATGCACCGACAGGGTGGGGAACTAGGGGATTGGTGAACGGTGGCAGAGGGAGATTGTGGTGCTCAGGTGAGTGAACGGGGCAGCGGCGCGTGGCGCGGCTTGACCTTGGTGCATTGGACCGAGCCTGAGAGGCATGCGCTGGGAAGAGCCGTCACTGTGGCTTTGCTCGAACGTTTCGAGGGGAATGGGGGTTTCAGCAAGTCGGAGACGTGGCTGTTGCCCTGCTTTAAGCCGCTGGGCCTTGCGATTCATTTTAGGGGGGGGCCGGAGCAGCGCCGAGACGCTGTGGCACTGGGCGAGATCGAGTGCGGACCGTGATCAGCTTGCACAAGATAAATAACACGGCGGCAGAGCTTTTGGCAGCGCGCGTTGTGGGTGCGGTATGATGCGTATAGGGCTGTGATTTTGCGGGGAAGATAGAGACAAAGCGGCAAGGGCACTGGGACTGGCCCGCCTTGATTTGCGCGCGGGGCTGTAGAGGCTTGCATCTCACGCCCGATAGCTTTTTGCGCGCGCTGGCCCCAGCAGGAAAGACTATCAGACTGATGCTGAGGGTTGTGAGACGGCGCAGGGCACCGGGCTGCTAGTCCGTTAGTGGGATGGTGCTCGCGGTGACATGGATGGCGGCGTATAACCCGATAGGAGAGAGCGAGAGACTGATGAGCACAGATGATTACATTCGAGCACTGAGGACGGAGGAACGGATTGAACGGCAACGCTGTGACCTAGAGGTCCTTCAGTCGCTGCTTGCCGAGGTATATGATACGAGCTGCGCGGGCGCATGCGGAAGTGCTTTTGATGCCGCGACGGCAAGAGATGATTGCACACACGCTAGACGGAAGGGCTGAACATTGTTAGCGCGAGCTTGCGCAACTCTGATTTGACGGCAGTAGTGCCTTCATGGACGGGCAATGGTAAGCTGTCGTTATTGTCACGGTGGCACGCTCCATGGTGAGCATATTAGCGCAGCGATGTAACCGGGTTCCACAGATCATGTTGGGGGGCTTATCAGTCAGGGGGTGGGATCGCTAATGCAGGGAGATATGTTGCCCTTTGCGGACGGAAAGCGCCGTTCTCGCAGGGGCGAGGGTGGACGCCCTTGCCCAAGGGGGAATGGGTCAGCTGTGTGTGTCACTGGGTATTTTGGCATGCGGCGGGGGATGGGGCTGATGGGCGAAGGGGGCCGGAAGCAATCATGCCACTGGCACGGGGGCCGGCGGCAAGCTGGGTGTCAAAAGGTGGTAGCGGGGCGGCTAAAGGGGCCCCGAAACCGCATAAGCGGCTCCAAAATGAATATCGCCACCCCGATGTGCAGGGTTCCAGCGCAGTCAAAGCCAGATCGCCGCTCAGCTGAGCCGTGCATTAAGCAGCTGGTGCTATATATATCTGTATACTCTATATTGAGCAAAACCTATTGAATTTTCCACGATCGAGATTTCGCCCGCGCCGTTAGTTTGGTTTCTGTAGCGGGGATCGCGGTCCACAACGACCGTTACAGATTGGTCTGTGACCCTTGCCAACAGGAGACGGTACGTGTGTACTCGCAAACACGGCCTGGGCCATTCCCGTTCGTGTCCTATCGATGCGGGTGTAGGCCTATTGCGCTGCGTCTTCTGGTCGATGATGTTCAGTGCGCTCATTACTGGGGTCTGAAGCACGTTGGGGTCATTATGATGGTACAGATTCTTTTTCGCCTCTGAAGGACTGGGCTAGAACGTTTAAACTCCTGTGCTTCCTTGTCGTTGTCGCGTTCGAGGGATCAGAAGGGTCGGGTCCGGGGATGTTGTGAGGACGGAATACCAGTTGGTTGAAGACCTATTGCCTCTGGTAGGACACAGCTATCTGCGGCCAATCACAAGCTGTTGGCCGGAACGGTGCGGGTGGGGATAGAGCAGGATGCCTACAAGGGGAGGCGATTTATCACGTTCGATCTAGACACGGGGTCATTCAATTGCCCATGCGCTGGACATCGATATGCAGGTTTCTCTGCCGCGCTATAGAATTCGCGTGCCGTGCGGGTTTGACACGGACCGCATTGCTGGTCAGGCTGTCGCAAGCTTTCAAGGGGCAGGTGCCTTGAATGTGCCCGTGGATCGAGGTGCGGGTATGAACGGCGCGGCTAGAGCGCGTTGTTGACCCAGGCGCGGACGGGGTCGTAATGACGCTGTAGGCTATGCTGGGCAAACCAGCGGCGGACGGTGTGTTACTTTGGCTTCACCGATCACGGACCGGCCGCTGGCCTTTGACGGCTGGAATTCGCGGCAGACAGCGGGGACGCTGTACCGCGCGCGGCGCTTTGGCCGCAGAGGCACGGAGGTGTTCGGTGGATAATACAGAAGGCGCTGGGCGCGCTGAGCGAGACGCAATTCCGCGAGACGAGATCGAGCAGGGGGCGCTTTGATGGGGCGACGTGCGGTGGACTGGCGGTGAACTGGGCCGATGTGAACGCGCGATGCGTGATCTTTCGGTTGGGCAGTATCGGTGAGATGGCAAGCGCGCCGGTGGGGGGCGCTCTCGCGGGCGGAACAGCTTGGCGGGGCTGACCGAGGCGCTGAACCGGCCATATGGGGCGGGTGTTTTCAAGAAGCCCTGCACGGCGGGTGGCTGAGGGAATGGCGGCCTGGCGGGGTTCGATCTTAGCGACTGCGGGGCTATACGGTCACCCTGGCCGCGAGGACCACCACGGACGGGGCGGGTGTGTCGCGCTGAGGATGCATCGGCGGGTTTGAGGATGGGTGACCGTTCGCGCGACGGGGGCGGCTGAGGGTGCGGTAGACGGCCCGCGACCAGGGCTGTGGGGGATCATCAAACCACGGACCGCGTGATTTAAAACGGTCAGCGCGAGGTCGAAACTGTGGGAGCCGAATACGCCGGTATTGTCGCCACCCGACGGCAACAGCTTTCGACTGATCGCTGGGGATCCGCGACAAACGTCCAAGCGACTGCCGGTCTGAAATATCAACAAACTTGCTGAACATTTCAAGGCTTTCCCGATTCTGCCGAGCGCGGATTGGATGATGGCGGTGCCGAAATCCTCGAGCAGCAATACGGGGGATCACTGCGAATTGATCGCGCGAGGGGCATTCCGGTCGGTTGAAGCAGACGCGGGGATGGATCGGTACACCCTATGTGCATCAGGCGGCGCGCAAAGGGGGCGGGCTGCGACTGCCGGGCCTGCTGCGGCGGCGTCTGGCTAGAGTCGTTCGGGCAGGTTGCCCGAGGGCGTCCCGTGGCCTATTCGCGATGGATTGGCTCCGAGCGCAGGGCGGAGAGCGCGGTATGTTGTCAGCCGCATTGCGCCACCTGTCGGCCGGAAAATCACTGACGATTGAAGCCCCCGGGCGAACGTGCTGCTGTTTCGCATGCGCAGCGGGGCGGTGGCGAAAATTTGGCATGGCGACAAAGGTCGGCCCGCCAGGCGCGGCTATCATGCCTACAAGCGGTCACTCGGGTTACTGGAAAGCCCCCTGAGCATGCGTTGGCGCAGGGCGCATTGTAGGCCGTTTTGAATTTCCGTGCGGAGGCGATCTGGATGGCGACGATATTCTTTCCAACGCAGTGCGCGATTCGCGCGGAATCGGTCGGGCGGGGACGCTCGCAGGGGCTTTCCCTCGTCGCGGTGGGCGTGCGGTGGGTGCGGCCTTGGCCGTGATCGACCAGCGGCGTTGCGACAAGGGGCGCAGGCGGTAGAGACGGCAAGGTCGACCCGGTTTCGGTCTGGCGCAAATGCGGGCGAGGGCGCCTCAGCGCCGGCTGTTACTTCGCAGGTCCTTTGGACCGGATTGCGCCGTGGGGGGCAGGCTTGATCTGGGCGCGCTGACTTTCCAGAAACGACGACTACGGTAACGGGCGGTTGTCGAGCGGCAAGAGGGGGCCCTTCGGACACCCCAAACGACCGGAATACAGCATGTAGGCGTCAGCCTTGCGATTTGCGCTGTGGCGAGCGGTGGAAATTTACCAAGCGGTTGGCCGGATTTGGGCCGCATGGGAGGAAATCTCGGGGCCAAGCGCTGAACATGGCCGTTTATCGTGGCACGCAAGAGCCAGGGTGTGCCCGATCCGACGATGGGCGCCGCAATCGATGGGCGCGGATGAGTGTACCGGCTATCGCGGACGGCCTACTGTGGTTGATGGAGGAACCTCGCGCATTGAGACAGATTCGGCAACCGTGTGCCGCAGTCTACCGTTACGAGGTGCTGCGCGCGAAGGAAACCGGCGCGACCCCGACGCCGGAGCATTAAGGCGTCACACACAGCGGTCACAAGGGGTCGCGCTGATCCCCCGGATACGGTGAATACGCCTTGGCCACGAGGCGCCTGTGCATTCAGCAGACGGTAAAGGGCGGGCGGTGGAGCGCCAATGTCTCTACCCGGGCTGACGCGCGCACGGATTTCGTTCGCGTGGCGCTGTGAGGACGTGACCCAGGAGCTACCGCAGCTGGCGGCCGAGTCGCTTGTTGGTGTCGTGGTTCGGGCAATGAGCCTGACGCTGCGGGGAGTTGCCGCTGTGCGCCCATGGTGGGAAAGCTGCTCTGGTCATCGAGGCGAGAATTATTTGCCATGGCAGGGTGGCGGGGCTCGCCCGTGGCGAACCGCCCATTGTGATCGCTCCGCGAGGGACGACCGTCCGCATATAGGTCTTGGCACGCGACGGTGCCTTTTGGATGAGGCGATCCACGCGCATGAAACGTGGGGCGAAGGCCAGTGAATGTTCTACCCGTTCATTCTGATGGACAGCTGGACGGTAAAACGCTGCCCGATTCCCATAGCGGACGCGGCCACACAGCCCCAATGCCTGGCGCGGCGGATCACGCTGGGACAGGGCTCCGGGGCGGGGCGGGGCAGCACGGATGGGACACTGCAGCGCACCAACGAGGTGGGCGCAGTTTTTCGGAACGTTGTCCACGGCGGCTGATTTCTCGGCTCGTCGGGTGGGACGTGGTCTAATACCGGCCCACAGGAATGGTCGATGTCGGCGGTCGTTGGTCTGCTTACGCGGCGCTGTGGCAAAAGCCGCTAGGTGGGGTGCCGACCGCCGCTTTTTTGTATCGGCCACAGAGATGCGCGGGCTGTACGGCAACAGGGGGGCAGGTAACCAGGCTTTGTCGCGGTGCAGGCGTTTCGGCGCACTTCGCGCAGAGGCGAGTGACCCTGTTGGGTCGACACTAAGATCAGCTATTGCCGTGATGGTCAGAAAATATTTGGCTATCATCCGCTTGCGATGCAGCCGGCCGATGTGTTCGTTCCACTGATCCATTGTGGGCCGATTGACACATTCGGTTTCATCGGGGTATGCGACACCTACATGCCGTTGTCGATTGGCGCGACTGGTAGGCGATCATCTGGACGCGCAGCACAGCGAAGCATCTACGCGTTGAGCATCTGTTCGGGCAATTGGCGGGCGGCGAGGGGTGTGACTGGTTCTACCATTCAGAACGAAGCGCGCGCGGCGCAAGTCACGCACGCCGATACCGACGGTGGCCTTGGGAACCTTGGTCTACCGGTCTAGTAAGGACCTGCGACGGTAGGTGGGAAAAGCCTGCATCACGACCGGATGTGGGCGTACGCGCCGGCGGACCGACTGGCTGGAAAACCCGGATCCAAGCGCCTGAATCTGGTTCACAGGAATACGGCTGTGCTGCGGTGGACGAATGGGGTACAAACCAATCCAAACAAGTTTCTCCGACCTCAAAAGCTCGGGAAAGCAGCCTGGCCGCCGGTATTCGACCGGCGCGCGGGATGAGTGATTGCAGAATGCAATATCTGCGGGCGATGGGCCGTCATTGGAGGGATGCAGAAAAAAACCTTCTGTCGGGCCAGAATAATAGGATGGCGCAATGGTGGTGGATATGACCCCGCCGGCCTTGTCTGGGGCATGGGACACGCGCCCTATCCGTTTTTTTTCCAATAACCAGACCTGTGGGACGATAGGTCAAGAATTATCCCGCGAGGCATTGGTTGTGAACGACGCAGCGCGGGCTGCGCTGTTCGTGTTGGTATCCTCAGATCTGTCGTCGTGCTGGCTGGCATAACGGTTTGATTTACCTCGTGGGCTATATGGCTCATGTTGCGCGCTATGTGGTGGACGAAATCGCCGATTGCGCGTGACGGCATTGCAAAGCCGCTGCATGCTGGCGCTTTTGGCTATTGATGCCGTGAAACGCGACGGCGTGTTGCGTTTTTCATCATGCGAGATGGACTTGGATGCCCGTTACCGCGGGCCCAGTGAATGTTTGCTTGTCTCTGCGATTTCTGGAGTATCGTTGGAATACAAAAACCACGTTTTGGAGGTCGAGGCCAGAACTATAGGCCGGAGCGGTTTACGGTTTGTGCCAGGGGGTATGGAAGAATTTACGATGCGATCGCCGGAAGAGCGGTCTTGCCGCGATTGCGCTCATGCAGGTGGCGGTGGAGTTGAAATATGGCGCCTTACCGGGCGGAGGAGGGCATCAGAGCGAACGCGGCTGAAAGAGGCACGTGTATGCCGGAAGGCTTGTGGCAGTTTGGCTCGCTGCCGCCGTCTATGATGGATGTCGAGTGCGGGGGAAATGATCGCTGTTGCCGCCTGGGATGAGGGGAAGCGATGTGCGCGTTGTCCGTAGTTGGATCGTCGGTCGAAAATGGAGAGTTAAGCCTGATCGATGCTGTACGCATCGAGCGGAGGTGTACGCCCGGCCGTTCGATGATGATCTGGTCGCGCCAAGGCCGTTTGTTCGCGCCTGTGCCGGTGCATGCAGGTGTTTCGTGGCCTTGCCGCTGCTGCGCGGGGACGGACGAGGTGCCACAGCGCGCCCTATGTTGCCGACGGACAGCGCGGCAATGGCCGGGCAATGTGCGGTCTTGCGTCTCGTTGGGGCATCGAATTTCAGCTGAACCACGGTGGTGCTTTGCGTGCGACGATGGGACTGTGACGCATAAATGATTTTGCTTCGCGGGCGGCCGCCCGGGGTTCTGATCGGGGGGGCTTGCACGGTAACGCTGTCGAGCGGCGGGCTAGAGAGTAGCGAGCCCGACGGTCTGCTGGGCGGGCGGCATCTGGCTGCGATCTCGGAGACATTGTACCGCCGACCGGTGGGAGGTGTTCCAGTTTCACACTTGCCGAGTTGATCGCACCGCAGACCATATCTGGCTTCGCGACCGGCTGCGGGGGCAGGCGGGCGATCGGATGGGCTAATGCTCAGAGGTGGGCCTACGGCTCGCAGTTGTTCCTGCTCACTCGGCTCCCGCGTTCAGCATCGAGCTTGGCTCGAACCTTTCTGCGGATCGGCCCACGACCGTATCGGCATTGGCTCCCGCAGACCCGCCCGTGGATGATCCGAGCTACGTTCAAAAAACGAGGAGCTTTAATGGCAACGGCTGCCGGTCGGCTACGCCCGCTGTCATTTGCGGTCGAGGTCTGATTTTGGGGCCGGATAGGTGATATGACCTTTTAATGAGGTGCGACGGACGCGTCGTTAATGGCGACCAGTGGTCGGCGTTCGTCTGCCAATTGGGGGAGGAAAGCGAACATATCAAGTGGTATCATGCAAAACGTGGCCTCGGTGGAAGCGCGAGGAAATCGTCGAATAACCCCCGTTTGGAGCTATTACGCGTCGATGGCGGTCAGGCGATGGGGGGCGGGCCAGGCTTCTGATCAGTTATCCGCAGATATCCGCATTGTATGGGGGCCGGGTCCGGCACTATTTCGGTGAGCAATTCAATTTGTGATAACCTGTCGGTAATAACGGGCGCTTTGCGTTGGCACTTGAGTGGAACCTGCCTTAGAGCGTTTGATGTTCAAAGAAGGATGGTTTATAGGCAAATGCACTGCACAAATATTAGCCTCGGTGTTCCGGTTGGGATCAAATCCAGACAGGACAGCCCAAAACGCGGTACGCGGACGAGCCGCTGATCGCGCGGGCTTGTCACGCTACGGATCCTGCATCATAATCATTGAAAAAGCACTTGTCGATACCGCATCGCGGCCAAGCTGGCGTTCGAACGAGATGTCGATGATGGGTGCGTGCACGAAAATGGTGAACAGAGCTTGTTGCCAAATGCGATTCCCGAACCGTGATGCAAGGCCGCGCCGCCGGCTGATCTCGGTGGCGCGATCTATGGAAGTGACCCGGCTTGCCACCGGCTGTTGCAGCCGATCCTTTATTTCAAAGGCTATCAGGGCCGTGCAGGACGTTTACCGTGTGGGCCATTACTGTGGAAGCAGGGCAAACGGGATCTGGAGCGTCCTATTTTGTGCAGATGCGGGTGAGCGAGATTTTTCGGCGTCGATATCCACCCTGCCGCCACCATCGGCCAGAGGATATGAATCGACCACGCGACTAACTCCGTCGTGATCGGCGATAACGGCCAGGTGGTGGGCGACAACGTGTCTATGCTGCACTCGGTCAATCTGGGCGGGACCGGCAAGGAGAGAAAGGACTCGGACCCTAAGATTGGCAATGGTGCTGTTGATCGGGCGGGGCAAAGGTGTTTTGGGCAATATCTCTGATCGGGCATCTGCTCGCGCATCCGCGGGCGGGGTCTGTCGTGCTTGGGAAAATCGTGCGCCGGTGCAGACCGTTGGCGGGCAATCCCCGCACGTTGGTGGGCGAGGCGGGCCTGCGATCAACCGTCGGTTTCTGATGGAACCAATGCTTGGGCCGCAGGGCGACATTAATATGTAATTCTGGGCTTGGGGCTTGGGGCTTGGGCCGCGCGCGCTTTAGTTCGGATGTTGAAAGGGTCGGACGGTTTAACGGGTTCCGACCTTTTTTGTGGTTAGGCGGGGGGTGTCTGCCCCCCGCACCCCCGAGGATTTATACCCATTGGGAAGTTGGCGTCAGGCGCAGGCATTCTCATGGGTTTTCGAGGTTGTCCTTGATCGCGCTAAGCAGTTTATGCGCCGCCCCAAAGGCGGCCGTCGATGACGCGGTTGATCGGAACAGGACAGGGTGACCGAGACTGTGGCAACGGCAAGTTCGCCGTCCTTGCCAACGACGGGTTTCTTGATTCCAGCCCGACGGCCAAAATCGCACCATTGCGGTTGGGGTTGATGACCCGCGTCGAGTTGTCAGATCGGCCGAACATGCGAGGTTCGAGATGGCGAAGCTGCCCCCTTGATATTCATTGCGCGCGAGCTTGCGGTCAGCGGGGCGGGCAGCGAGGTCTTCATTCTCTGCCGGAGAGGGTGTTGGGAGCGATTTATCTCGGCGTCTTCAATACGGGCGTAAACAGGCGCCTTCAATGGCCACAGGCAAGACGCGACATCCGTGGTTTTTAGCTTGAGGAATGCGGTCGGCCGGCCAAACCGCGTTGGGCGTCAGAGACTGTGCAACGGCAATGCACAGGCTGATAATTAAAAGGTCGTTAACGAAAGCTTCACATCACGGGCTCTCGAGTTGTTTATTCAGCTCAGCCCCGGAATTTCAAAAGCGTTCAGTTCGATCTATCCAGGCGCAGTAGAAATGCGCGGATAGACTGTGTTGGCTTTCGCAGTCAGGCGCGCAGGCGATGGTTTTGCGCATCCCCGTGAGAGCAGATTTCTTCAGATTCCCGGCCTTCGCTACATTTGATCGACAGCATCGGCAGAGGGGGCCAGGTCGGCAAGGGACGCTTTGGCGGCGGAATGTCGCTAGACGTTTCTGCCGCTTCGAGCTGATTTTGCCTTGGGCTGTCGGAGGGGGAGGCCGCTCTCCACGTCTGCCTTGATAATGCGCCCGATGCGGGCCGGGACCGGAGAGGCGTCAGATCCACACCTTTGTTCTGCCGCGACCTGTTCGGCGGGCCAGGGGGCGTCACAAAGAGCGTTTCCCGTCGCTGTCTTTGGTCGAAACAGGTTCCGCATTGCGCAGTGTCATTGGCGTCGCTTTCGCCCGCCGGCCATACCCCTTTTTCGGGCGTGGGCGCTCCTCGACTCTGGCTGTCGGGGTGCTTTCTTG
>Ga0163217_1079963_pt1 | contig 12895 bp, 11 predicted proteins | sample SynspAceP_FD_185933 | JGI IMG/M metagenome (GOLD analysis project Ga0163217, IMG submission 185933) | Saline lake microbial communities from Ace Lake in Antarctica - Synechococcus sp. Ace-P (PacBio error correction) | ecosystem: Environmental > Aquatic > Non-marine Saline and Alkaline > Saline ... | reverse complement strand
CAGTTACGAGACGGACCAAGATGGATATTGATTACAAAAAAAGGGAAGGTACAGCCTAGAAATTTTAATTTTAAGGGAAGGAGAAAAGAGCTGGGTTATCCAACAATTTAAAGATGGTAGTTTTTAATTAACTTCTTATAAAACCTTTTAAATAAATTTACCATGGACTTTCCTTTTTAAAATAAAGGCAAAATTCAGGGTAGATAATTGAGTATGTGATTTAAAGGGACGTTAAGCTAAAACGGAAATTTAATAATAACTATTCATATAAGCAAAGGTTTTACTGTATTGCACATTATTGGCGCCGTAATTTTTGTGTAATTTTCGTTGAATAAATACATATTCTTAAAAATGAAAAAAGTTGTTTAATAAAATAATGGTCTTTTTTAGGGGTTCGCCTGTTAGACCAAACCCATTTTACAGGACAAAAGGTTTTGAACTTTTATCCCAATAGTCAGATTTTTTCCAACGGCTTTTGCCCATACGACCAATTTCTTTGTGATAAAACAAGTAATTACGGTACTGATTGATTGCTTAAATGATTTACCAAAAACTGGCCAGCGAATTGCTGCAGGCTGCCGAACGATGGTGGACTGCCAATTGGTTATCCGGTTATTTAAAAGGATTATAATGGAATACAATTTGAGTAAAGATGAGACTGTAAATGCTTGGTGTATGCCTGGTGAAAAAATTGTTTTTTACACAGGAATTTAAACTCCCCATTTGTAAGGAGAAAAGGAGTGCTGTGTTAATGGGGCCATGAAGTTGCCCATCGCTCTTTGCCGATCAGGCGGCACAACGTATGAGTGCAGGAGCCATACAAACAATAGGAGCCGTGCAGGTAATGTTGTAATACAAGATGAGAAAAGAGGAATATATTTAAACCAAGCTTTAATGGTTATAGGGTCCCAAGTTGGGATTATGCTTCCTTTTAGCCAGGTTCATGAAAACAGAGCCGATAGAAATTGGCTTTGCAATTATTGGCCATAGCTGGTTATAAACCACTGGATGAGGCGGCCGGGAACTCTGGAAAAGAATGAAGGCCAAACAGTGGAGATGGTGCGCCGCCGGAAGTTTTTTAAGTACCACACCCCTTCTAATGACACATAGGATTGCCAACCTTCGCAATGGGCACCTTTGGCTAAACAAGAAGCAGCAAATTTGGGGTTACCTCTTTCAAATAGTTGGTTTTAAGATAAGGAATCATTAAATTAATTTCAAATAACAAAGCTGTTCTTATAGAGAACAGCTTTTTCTTTATATTAGGCTAGAACTTTTCAATAACAGGGCAGTAAAAAAATGTTGAATGCTTGCGCCTTTTATTATTGGGCAAATTTCTGTTTATAGCCTGGTAATTTTCTTCAGCCATATTCCCATTTTTTATGGAGCCTGTTTTGCGGGGTGGCCGAAATTGAGAATAGTGTTATTTTGGGGAAGAAATAGCTAGGCCCCTTTTGATAAGTTATGTCACCTCGGCAGCTTTTTGTTATAGCCATCATTACACCAATTTTATCTGTATTGCGATTATTGCGGGAATAAAAGGCTTCATGAAATTATTCTGTTACCGGGGCGCATTTCTTCTTGTATTGGATTATATTGGTTTTCCTTGGATCATATTTATTTCAGTCTCGTTGTTATTTTTTTTGGATTGGTGGGTTTTGGGGTGAGTTTCGCCATTTAATTAACTCCTACTTGCCAGATGTAGCCTTTCCGGAACAACAGGATAGAATATTAGTGCAAAAGGTTTTTCATTTGGCGTTATATCGGCAGCGTTATTTTGCTATGTTTAATTTGGCAATGGTCATGAAGCCCAATTTATTTTGGAATTGAAACGGCATGCAAGATGGTATATGCGAAATAAAGGCAATGAGATATTTCGGTTTTTATCAGTGGGCATTTTTGTGGATAGATATTTGCACAGTTACACCTTTTATTTTCTGCCGAAAGGATTTAAAAAAGAAGAAAGAGAGATCATATCATTCTAAACGGTTTTAAGGAGTTAAAGGGGGTGTGCATCAGCTTGGCGACCCAAAACAAATTAAAACGATATTTGGCGCATTTTTTGTTTATAGCTATGGCGTGCAGGACCGTTATGCTGATTGCGCTTATTTTGGGGAGTAAGAGATTCTATGGTGATTCGGATTCCGAACGAACAACAGCGATTTAATTTGTTAGTATCCTGCTTTATTCAGCTAGTGGCCTTATTGGGAGCTACCGTAACAAGCTATGGCTCCAGAGTTTTCCGGCCAATATTTAGGGACGCTTAATGTCGTGAATGTGATGTGGGTAATGATATGGTGTCTATTGCTTATTTGTAACTACACCTATCGATTTTTATATTGCTGCAGGCTGTGTTTGAATCGTCATGGGTGGGATTCAGGCCACTTTCCCAGATCAACGTTATTCTAAATTTATTCGAAAACCCATAGCACACGCATTCATTTTTTTAGGTTTTTATGATGTTGCTTGAAAAGATAGGAATAGTAATCGGAACCTTCCTATATGGTTTGCAGCACAAATATTCTGGTAGTATGCGATTGTGCCATTATTCTATTGGATTGTTTTTTTTAGTGGGGGCAATTCTTTTTGACCAGAGTGAATAAAGTCGGGTAAATTATAGGTATATAACTATGTTTAATGGGGTTTTGAAGTAGATAACCACGCCTTACAATGTTCTGAATTTTTAGAGAATGCGAGATTGGTCATTAATGTATTGGTAATATCCCCCTGACCTGAAACTTTACTGTTTACTTTATTCGGGCTTCCCCTCTGTAATCTATGATTACGCGGACCCAGATACCTTTGCATCTATTCTTTATTGGCGGGGGTTAACCTCAAACATTTTGCCGAACCGGAAAACTGCCAACATTACATTATCAGCAATAGGTTCATAAGCGTTAATGTCTCCAGGATTCCAGGAAATGTTAACTCAAAATTTGACGTATTTCCCGCTTAAGGCCATATCCCAGATCCGGACATACTGGCCTTTACAGACTGGCGTATCCAGACTTAATGTAACGTTCAGAGCCAGACATTGAAGTTCAAAATAATCTGATTTATAGTTTTTTTTTCTATTAATATTTCCTGATCCAGATAAAGTTTAGCTGGCAATACTCTCCACTGGAATGGTAATAAATACCCCTTTCTTTCCAAATTGATGAATGAGGTTGTAACCTTTTTCCACCTGAATTACTAATTTGTTGTTGCTGCAACTTCCGTAATAATATGATCCAATATGTTTTCATCCCCTTTAAGGGGGTTTAAAAATTTTTTTTTTTTTTTAAAAACCTTCATTGGCCATCTACCAATTTCAATAGTTCAAAGGAACCAGAAATAGCAATATGTTCGGTAGTTCCGCTGTGGTTCTTACTGAGTAGTCAATGCCATTACCGCTTATTGATTGTTTTCTGAGCGTTTAATGCGCTAGGGACCAATAAGGCCAAATAGGATAGCTGTTTTATTTTCATAACCCTTAGTGCTATTTTTTTGTGAAAACGCATTCCCCCGTATTCACTGTTAATACTCATGAGGTGCCATGTTTTTGAATTCCTTGGATAGGGCCTTTGTCAATAATTTGGGTCTCGATTTTTTCCCGCTTATGTTTATTTCAGAAATCTTCTTTTCGCTTACGCCTGCATATTTCCGTTTTTCGATTTCAAACGAAATGATATATCAGGGGAATATCCTATTTTTTAATACCTCGTATATAGTCCGGTACTGATTTGCAAGTTTTTAGCACCATCAGCAGAAATTCAAGAGGGCGCCATCATTATCAATTTCTTAAGACCCACTAAGGCTCGATTTTTATAGTCCACATTACCGTGGATTATTCCTAATTTTACATTTATATTAATCGCCATGCCCTGAACATTTTTGGCTCCCGATTTCAATTGCCATAATCGCACAATAGTCAGGTTTTTTTCATTGTTTGGACCGTGCATATGGTATAGTCTGCAACGATATCTAGGTCTCCTGCTTTTTTCAATGGTAAATCCGGGAATGTCGGCGTTGATTTTGCACACTGTTTATATAGCTATGGGAGATTTGGAGTATAGTCAAAGGAATGAATTGGGTTTACTTCGTCCAATTGCAATTCCCCAATTTCCCCAATCTGCCCGTAATCGCAATTTAGATTTTGGCATGTCCGTCAATTCTATCTAAATTTATGCTTCCGTAAATCGTTGCTAGGTTAACACTTGTTTTTATAGGACTTTAACCGTATAATTCACTTGCATATTTACGTGTTGGAATTGCCCCAATTCCAACCCCAACTATTGCTTGTCCTGTTAAAGATTGTGTGGTGAAACCATATTGCTGTGGCCTCAAAAATTCCCACCGCTATTCCGTCTAAAACTTACGCTGCACTTTTCATTCATTGTCCCCGGTGGTTTTAATATGTACTCAATTGTAAACCCTGTCTTGGTTCCAGTGAGCTTAATTTAACACTACCATAGCTATTTGGAGGATTTCAATTGGGCGTTCCGAATTTACGTTATACTTCTATTTTTAATGGTTTTTTCCTTGGTATTTACTTGCCTCTAGGCTATATCGTTGTTGGATACTGAAATTAAAGGTTTGATCAATAAAATGACAAGTATATAATTCTAAGTTGTAATATTTTCATTTTTGTAGTTTTTTAAAATTTTAATTTCTTCTATTTGTTCTAACACCTCGTTATTTAGATCTATTCTGGTTTGAAAATTGGTAATCATGGCGTTAATATCAGTTTGGCTATTTCCGCCATTTTAATAAATCCTGTTCCAATTTCTTGTAATCGGTCCAGAGTCTATTGTCCCATGGTATCTGTAATCCAATCTGTGTTACAGGGAAGTTTCACTTTGCATTTTTTTATATTGTTCCTCAATTTAAACTTGCGAAGTAGTATTCGGGTGTTTAGTGATTTCTGGTGGAAATATTGGAAACTTGTTGCTGCACGCTCAAGGCCGGTTTAAAGAAATTAAATTTCCTAATGCGCAAATAAAAGCAAGGCAGCTGCTGATGGATTAAGGCCTCCATCTTATGCTAGTTTTTTTTTGTTTCGTTATCACCCCGATGGGGTCCTAATTTTGCTAAAATCTTTGACGATGTCCATCCATTGGGCTCTCATGTCGAAGAGTCTTTTATTCCCTAAATAGTTTTCAAATGGTTAATTTTCCATCGTATATTCGTATTTAATTATTTTGTCGTAGGCTTACCTTTGGCCCTAGAAAATCATTGTCCTGCAATTGCATAGCTCAAATTCATTATTTCGCTTATTTCTTCATTATCATAGCCTTCAATTAAATGTAAGGTCAAAGATGAAACTCTGTAATTGTCTTTTAGCAGTTCATGGTTTTCAATCACTTTTTGAGCCTTTAGTCTATCACACCATTATCTGGACATATTCCATCATTGTCTTCGCCTTGTACAGGACATTGCCAAGACAACTTCCTGGGCGTTTTTAATCGTTTTCTATATGATGAATTACGTTATTGTTATACAACTATTCGCTTTAGCCAGGCCCCAAAAAAGTTACTTCGCCTTAAAGGTGTCAGTTTGGTTAGTGCGCTTAAAAGCCGATTTCCTGCCATAACATCCTCAGCATAAACACTATCCTTTACAGATTCTTATAGGAAACATTGATACATTCCCTTGTAATAGCGATTGTAAATTTCCATTGTGCGTTACGCGGATTATTTACTTAGGCACAATGGTAATAGTTCACAATATGTTTCTTTTCTAGGCTCAAAAAGGAATTGGTTTCTTAATAGATGAAGTAATTTTAGGGAATGTTACAGTTTATGTTTATAAAAAGATTTGACTTGTTGGCATAGAATGCCCCAATTAGAATTAAAAGCAAATAACAGAATCCATAACCTCCTTATTTTTTTAAAGGAATGAAGGTGATATTAGGATTGAATGGTAAATTATTTTTCTGTCATTTAATGACAGAATGACGATATTAACAATATGGGCTAAACAAAAAAATATACAATTTGACACTAGTCATTACATGCATCGATCGAGGATCGGAATTAATTACCATTGATGGACCCCGGAGAGAGGGAGGAGATTAACAATTGAAAAGACCCGAAACCTTATCCTATATTGCCGTTGCGAAATACTGTACTGTTTCCTGGCGTGGTAATTCCCATTACGGCCGTAGGGATAAATCTATTAAATTAATAGGATGCAATAACGCGGTTCAAGGTAAATTGGTGTAGTTTCCCAAAAAGATGAGGAAACTGAAAATCCAGGGGTGAAGGATATTCAATCCTTAGGCACGGTAGCCAGAATCCTGAGGGTGTCAGATGCCCGATGGAAAAACTACCGTAATCATTAGGGGAAGAAGCGTTTTGAAGTAGCCGAAGTTATTACAGAAAAAGCCATATTATGTACTGCCTACGGTAAGGTAGACAACGGAAGTAAGACCCTGAAAGTGATAACAAGGAATTTAGGGCGAGTATAGATTCTATTAAAGGAATTTCCCTGCAGATTTTAGGGATAACCCCAATATCCCAGTGAGGCTTCCTTGCGATAAAGAATATTCAGAGCAGATTTCGTTTTTAATCAATTGTTTCTTCCAATCTCAATTTAAGTGTTAAGATAAGCCAAGAGCTTTTAGAAATAGGGAAGTCTTGCAAGACGGCATTGGTTCCACCCTTAAAATATGAACATAGAGCTTCAGAGTTGGAACTGAAAAATGACATTCAGTCCAAGGTAAAGAAACGATATTGGATCAGCAGCAAAAGGGGAAACTATCTTCATCAACAAATGAAGACAAATCAAGAGGAATTGGGCGTATTTCGTAGATGAGAAAGTGGGATTGAGATGCGTGCAAAGGCCAAAGAAAAAAGCTGAGCAAAGAAGTGGGGAACTTTTTGGACAAGATTGGCAAAATTGCAAAGAAATTTGGAAAAAAAAAAAAAACCCCAGGTTGCCGAGTATTTCTATTCAACGTAATTATTTTGGATTTGTTTATTGAGTTGCCTATGGAGACGAATACTCCAAGGATTAAATTCGATTTAAAAGAGGCTCAAAAAATATTAGATTAGGATCTTAACGGTTTGGAGATGGTAAAGAGGCGAATTTATTGAATAGTGGCAGCAGTCTTAAAACTTCGTAACGATATGAAATCGCCTATTCTATGTTTGTACGGAACCTCCTGGCGTTGGTAAAACTTCTTTAGGTAAATCTGTTGGCCGAAGCTTTGGGTAGGGAGTTATGTGAGGATATCACTTGGAGGACTTTAGGGATGAGGCAGAGATACGTGGCCATCGTAAAAACATAATATAGGGCCATGCCGGCCGTTATTGTCAAAGTTTAAAAAAGGCGGTTAAATAACCCTGTTTTTATTTTGGATGAAATTTTGATAAAACTTAGTCCAATAGCCTCAGGGCGATCCTTCCTCGCTATGTTGGAGTTTTGGATCACGGAACAGACAATGGTTCCATGACAAATTTTCTTGGAAATGGGTTATGATCTGTCCAATGGTTTATGTTTATTGCAACGGCCAATTAGTTTAGGTGAAATTCAGCTGCCCTTCGGGATAGAATGGAAATTAATCACGTGACGGGATATACCATTAGGAGGAAAAGGTAGAAATTGCGAGAAAGCATTTATTGCCCAAGCAATTAAAAAGGAAACATGTTTAACAACGAAAAACCATTTAAAAATTGGCCAAGCCTCAATTGGGAAAAAATTGTTGAAAGGCTATACCAGGGGGAATCTGGAGTTAGGTCATTGGAAAAACAAATGCCAAGATGGTCGTTATTGCTGCCAAATCCATAGCAATTGGAGGAGGAGTATACCTAGATTTTCCTCTGAGGATATTGAAAAGGATTTTGGGCCCCGGCGCGTAAATGACAAGAGACCAAATATGAGAATAATGATGTTGCAGGTGTGGTTTACATGTTTGGCTGAGACCAGCTGTTGCGTAGGGGATATTTCTTTTTTATTGAGTTCCATTTTGTCCAAGGGGAAAGGGACTTTAAAATTTTACTGGCTAATCTGGGAACGGTTGATGGAAAGAATCAGCCACTATAGCCAATGGAGATATATTAAATTCCAATTCGGACAGGTATGGTTTGGATCCTGAGATTTTCGATAAGTACCAATGGTGCATATTCACGTTCCTGAAGGAGCGACCCAAAAGATTGGGCAAGTGCGGGAATTACTATGCCTTACCTCTTGGTGTCGCGTTTACCCAGAAAAAGATCAAAAAGAGTTTGGCTATGACGGGGGAAAATTACCTTACGAGGCAAAAGATGGGCTGCCAGTGGGAGTATAAAGGAAAAAGATATTTGGCTTGCCAAGCGTGCAAGAATTAAGGAGATAATACTTTGTGAGGATAATAGGAAGGATATATTGGAAATAAAGAAAGACTAATTAAAACGGGCTTACTTTTCATTATGTGACAGATATGCAGGAGGTAATAGATTATTGCTATCAAACAGATGTGATTTTCTGGTAAAAATAATCGAAAGCAACTATAAGAATTTTAAATTTAAATGTTAGGATAAAAAGTACCTATTGATTGTTAAATGGTAGGTTACTTTTGTTTTTAAAGCATCATATAAAGCGGGGGAATTCCTGTAAGAAAGGGTGATAAAGCATTCTTAACCAGCTCTACTTAGTGCTAGTCCTCCTTGATTTTATATTGTGAAACCTTGGAAATTATCCATTACTATGGAATTGGGCCAATTCATTATTAGTTAGACCCCATGGGAAAGATTTACTAATGAATCGATGAATTTTCATCTTAAAGGAAAGAGCACTATAGCAAAAGCAGTTGGCGAAAGCACTGGATTATGTTTATTTGGATTACCGGGGCCAGTTATAGGGGGCGGTAAACCACTATTTGCTATGCGGGAAGGTTTTTTGTCGGGGTAAAAAACTGAGATTTGGAAGGGTTGGTAAATTCACTTCCAAATAGTTAGACCTTAGGGTTTGTTCTATATATAAAATTTCCTGGATTTGTTCGGAAATGTATTTGAATGCGGAAAATGTTAGAGAAAGAAATCAGGACTCTGCCTGTTTTTCGCAGCAAGTGAGTAAGATTGCTACATAGAGGAAAGTGCGATTGAAGTTGGTATAGCTATTGTTTTTATTCAGGCAAGTATGGTGCTAAGGAGTAAAGGTGTTGTGATGGATGGTAGGATTTAATTGCGTACAGTAGTTTTTCCAGATGCTGAATTCAAAAATTTTTATGACCGCCATCGCCATGAAACCAGAGCCTTTAGAGATATAAGGAGCTTTGGATAAAGGGAGAAGGTAACTTATGAGGAGGTGCTTAGAATGTTCAAACCCGGGATTAATAGATTTCACATCGTGAATTTTCACCCTTGAGGAAAAGCGGATGATGCCCATTGAAATTTGATAATAGTGATTATGGGTTTAAAGGACAATTGAACGTTATTTATATAATTTTGCGCTTCCGTAAAATTGAGCGATAATGTTTCTTAAAATCCTGTGGAAAATCAATTTGGCGCAGTAAGAAAGTAATTGCCGCGATTCGGCCTATTTCCGGACTCCGCCCAAAATGAAATAATTCAGCCTCTAATTTAATTAGGATGACCAACACTTGATCTGGATGAATAACATCCGGATTTTTTAGGATAATTTTGTGGTTGCTTTCGAAAATTCTTGTACTTCATAGGGTCACCATTAGTATTTTTGCAATTCTTGCGTAAGAGGGGGACTCTCCGCCTTTTTACAGTGTGCCTGTGGTAAACACCTTTCGTCGGCAACGCTTTAATATATGCTTTGATATCCAGAAGGATTTCTCCACCTAATTCTTTGATTTTATCCCACAAAAAGTTTTTCTCATACTGCACTGCTGGTTGCAGCCTGACCTTTTATTTTAGAATACCTGCCTCCTCGTGTTCTTATATCCCCATCTTTTATTTTTAGTTCTTTCTCCAAGGTTTAAACAGCTTGATACTTTTGCTTTAACACTCATAATCGTAATTTATTTAACGGTAATATTTAATAATCGAATATAAGGATTCTTGGTATGTTTTGCATCAAATTGCGGCAAAAATAGTTAAGTAATTGACACTCATCTCATTTTTTAGCGTTTGTAATGCCATTTTTTAGTTGTATTTTTGCACCTCCCTTTTTTTAGCAAAGTATCAAGAGAAAAAAAGGAACGAAATAGAAAATCAATATAAACTTTCTTCCTGTTGGTAATCTGTTAACTCTTGTTAAACTCATGGAATACAAAAATTTTTATAATCAGAAATGGCTGAAGAAAAAACAACAGTTGAGCGGAGATGAACTTGCCGCAACTACACAGAAACAAAAGTAGACAGGCCCCTGCTACAGATCCAAAAGAATTTTTGGCTAGTTTTGATTGGGGACAAGTACGAACAACGGAATTTGAGCCGCCGTGATGACTCCAAATTAACAGGAATTTGAATGAATTAGTGGCTGAAAACTTTGCTAGATACTGCCGATGCGGAAGTGTAGAGGAACAGTAGTAACCTACGGAGGCGTGAGGCAATTATTTGATATAAATGCCAAAATCTGAAGTGTTATTTCACTTAACGATTCCGTTACAATCCTGACCTAAAAGTTGTGATAAGGTGAGGTGTTGATCGATATTCCGTGAGGATAAAAGTGGACAATTGGTACTCTCACACAGAAGGCAAGCTATCATGGCTTGGGGATCGCGTAAATGCTGCCATGAACAAAGGAAGCAGGTTGTTTTAGTAGGTTTTTGTAAGTGCAGAACTAAAGGAGGTATGATTGTCGATGTTTTTTGGAATTGAGGCATTCTTGCCAGGTTCTCAGATCGATGTAAGCCTATCCGTTGATTACGACCCAATCCAAATGTAAACAAGACTATGGAATTAAAGTGGTTTAAGATAAACCACGAATTTTAACCCGTAGTAAGTTTCTCATAAAGCGTTGATCGAGGCTTGATATTGAAGAGCAGAAAAAAAAGAGATCATTTTGGTCAATTGGAACAAAGGACAAGTATTGGAAGCGTGTGATTTAAAAACATTACTTCTTATGGTTGTCTTTATTTGATCTTGGCTGGTGTAGACGGATTGGTGCATATTACCGAAATCTATTCTTGGAGCAGAACTCAACCATTCCAAATTGAAGTGGTGGAATTAGAATCAGAAATGAATGTTGTAATTCTTGACTTTTGATGAGAACAAGTCTATGAATCCAAATTAGGTTCTTAAGCCAAATTGGAGAAACATCCTTGGATGCCTCTTAGCGAAGACATTAAAATTTGGAGACCAAAGTTAAAGGTAAGGGTTATGTTGTTATTGCAGACTACGGTGCATTTATCGAAGTTGCAGAAGGTGCTTTGAAGGATTGATTTCACGTTTCTGGCAAAATGTCTTGGTCTACACATTTACGTATCCGCTCAAGGATTTCGTAAAAGTTTGGTGATCAGGTTTGAAGCTGTAGTATTGAACTTTGCGCATAGGAAGACCGTAAATTCTCTTGGAATAAGCAATTTAACTCCAGACCATGGACTGATATCACTACTAAAATATCTGTTGGATCTAAGCACAAAGGTATTGTACGTAACTTCAACCTATTTTTTGGTGTGTTGTTGAATTGAAGAAGGAATAGACGGATTGAATCTATATCTCCGATCTTTCTTGGGACCAAGAAAATTAAACATCATTCCGAGTTTGTTTACTGTAGCGTGACACTTTGGAAGTTGAGGTATGGATTGGATGTTGATGGTCGTAAATTAGTTTAGGACACAAACAAACTACTGATAATCCTTGGGACAAGTACGAAACTGGAATTTGCTTTGGATTACAGTTCACAAAGGAAGTATAGCTTGAAATAGTGGATAAAGGAGCAACTATCGATTTAATGAAGATATCGTTGCCTTTGTACCTTCCTCGTTCATTTAGAAAAAGAAGATGGCCAAGAAAATTGGTTAAAAGGTGAAGAGGCTGAGTTAGTTTAGATCATTGAATTTCAACAAAGAAATTCAAAAGAGTTGTAGCCAGTCATACTGCTTATCTTTAGAGAGGGAAGAACAACGCAATGTAAAGCGGCCGTTAAAGGCTGCAGTATCTGCAGATTTGAAGCTTAAACCTACTTTTATGGTGACGCAAACGACTTTGCAAAGCGTTAAAAGATAAAATGGAAGCTAACGATAAGAAAAAGAAGTAAGCTTTTTAGATTATTGATTATGAAAGCCCTGGCATTTGTCAGGGCTTTTATTTGCGAATTAATCCGATAATGATCATATTTAGCCTTTTACCTATACTGCCGTTATAATTTAATTTTAGATCAGGATTTTCGGCTTAATAATATTAAAATACAACTCAAAGGCCTCAGTGATTGTGCACAGTGCCCAAATTTCGTTCCTTAGGTTATTACGTTGTCTTTTGTCTTTAAAACTGCCAATCATTAAAATAGAAATCCCATATTTTTGTAATTCAAAAAAGGCATGGGCCAAATCATTCTATTGAGTCAAAAAGTTATTTACTTTCTTCCAAAGAAATAAATATTATTCCTTGCATCGCTTGGCTTGTCAATTATTAGAAAATCATCTTAGAATTTAAAAAAACACAGTCCTAATAGTATACAGCCTAGAGCATATTTTTGGCATCAACGCTTGGCCAAGATCCTAAAGTAAGATTTACGGAGTTAAAAAATATCGATTTTAGGTTTTTTTTGGACATGTACATTTTTAATGCGTGATGAACTTTAGAAGAGGGGAAAAAGGACCTGCGAACCAATAAGACTAAATCGACTTTCTTGTGGAGGATAGGAAAAGTGTATTGTAGATGACGTACTGTATAGGGAAGAGTATAAGCGGCGGCATTTAACGGCTAACAATCTTTTGGAAGACCTTTAGAGATTGAGTTGCTAGGCTTAATTCGACCGTCGTTTTAGTAGACCACTTGCCCATACAGCCCAATATTAAGGG
>Ga0163217_1112535_pt1 | contig 12896 bp, 11 predicted proteins | sample SynspAceP_FD_185933 | JGI IMG/M metagenome (GOLD analysis project Ga0163217, IMG submission 185933) | Saline lake microbial communities from Ace Lake in Antarctica - Synechococcus sp. Ace-P (PacBio error correction) | ecosystem: Environmental > Aquatic > Non-marine Saline and Alkaline > Saline ... | reverse complement strand
TAAGTTTGGGTGGCAACCGGGATATGGGCAGGAACTGGTGGAGGTATCTGCCATGGGCCTCACGCGAAGAACGCAACAATTGTTAACACAGGTCGTAAAGCCTGTATACTAGGGAAAAAAACTAAGGGACCTTGGAATACGTCCCAATGGAGTAATTCGCATTAGAATTCGATCCATTGATCCACATAGTTTGGAGTGTGACCCTGTGCTAATAGCCAAGCTAATAGCCCAAACCTTTAGGAGGCCTTGACGTAGCGCCGATTACGGAAGTCTTTAGCGGCCGGAAGGTGAAAATTTGTTGGGAGGAATCACGGTGAAAGCCATGGTGAATTACCCTTGAGCAGTAAGATCGTCCACAATATTGGATTTCAGGCGATAAAATGCACATAACCTTATTGTACTTATTTGGGTATAATAAAGAGGATGGAAAGAAATATTGCCTAAAGATTTTGATTGGAGTGAAGGGCTACATTGACGGAAGGCTTAAAAACAGTAACCGCAGCCCTCGCCCGTGACCACTTGATTTTCACGTGGCCCAAAAATGATTGGACAGTGTTTGGGATCTGGGTCACATACAAAACGGGAAGACATTGCCAGGTTCGGAACCCTAACGGCAAAAGATTATAAGCTGTCGATGCAGGCCATTGGTTGCGCGATGAAAATGGGAATCCTGACGAAAAAAATCAGGCATTATATGTTGGGACGGATGTATGTTTCCCAACGAGGGATGATTGCAGCCTAAACATGAACGATATTTGTAGGGGCCATGATCAAAGTGCGTCAACAAACATGGTTGGTACGAAGGCGACATAAGATTAAATGTCAGTTCTCGATTGTAGATTAATTCAATTTAAAATAAAATTAGGTATACATGTCCAATTAAGAAAGAATACGAATAGGAATGTAGGATTATGGATTTATGGAAAGAAACCCATTTCCAATGCCTATTCGGAGGGTGCAATTTTTTCCAGAATTGAATATAAAACCTTATTAAAAGCTATTTGTGGGCGTAACCTAGAACGTACCCAAGCCTTTGCTGGACTCAATGGGGCTACGAATCCGTAAAAACCGATTGGAAAAAGCGTATTGCCAATGCCATGAACATTGATGCCATGATATATGTACCCCCAATAATATGCACGCAGATATTGCTATTGCGGCCGCAGAAGCACGAGAGAAAATGTTTTTATGTGAAAAACCTTTGGCCGTACCGTATGCAGAGAGTGAGATGCTATTGAAAAAGCGGAGTGCCCAATACCGTTTACTCAATTATAGAAGACTGCCATCCGTATCTCTCGCTAAACAACTTCATTGACGCAAGAAAACTGGGTAAAATATTTCATTATCGTTGCCATTTCTTACAGGATTGGACCATTTAGTCCAGAGCTTCCGCAAGGTGGGGAAGGGTTATGGCGATGGATAAGGACGCTGCAGGTTCTGGGTAACCGGGATACCTTTTGGCGCATTGTATAGATACGTGCAATGTGGTTGAATGGTGGTATAAAAGATGTTCCTGCCGATTGACAGAAACCTTTATTATAGGAACGTGTACGATAACAGGAACGGAGAAAAAACAAGAGCGTTACTATTGATGATGCCTGTATGTTTCATTGCCATTTTGATAATGGTATCTTGGGTATTTGAATCTACCACGTTATGCTAGGGCCATAAGGCCTTATATACTTTTGAAATAAATGGGGAACATGCCCCACTTAAATGGAACCTACAATCTAAGCCGTTTAGAGTATTTTGACCATAGGAATGCAAGCTCAGAAAAGGGGCTGGCGTTCAATAACATGTACGGTATGGTCGATCATCCCTATATGGATAAATGGTGGGTACCAGGACTATCAATTGGGTATGAGCATAGCTTGTGTACATCAAATAGCGGACTTTCTTAAGGGCCTTGCAAGAAGAAAAGCCATGTTCAACCATACCTTAGGGAAGCTAGAAACACAGGAAAGTTGTGAAGCAGTTTTAGATTCCGCCAAGACTTAAAAGTGAAGGATACTGGTTTGATAGAATGGTAGCTTTAGATTTCCCTGTAAGGGGAAAAACGCTTTAGTTAATGTTGAAAGGCGTCAATTTTTCAACTTAGAAATTAAAACTTTAATTAAAAAATAAATTATCCTGATTGAGTAATTCTATAAAAAGGCTTTTGCTTCAGAGGCAAGAAAAATATATCCAAACTCTGGCCAAATCGGTATTGAGTAATTCAGCTGTAGTAGACATGGAAATCCCTCCTTTAAAGGAAGGGAAAATAAGGGCTAAAACGCTGTATACAGAAATTGTGGGTAAGAACAATAGTGCAACTATTGTAAAGCCCAATTTGGGGATTGAGTACAGCGTCCCCGAAGTTCTTGGGCACGAATTTAGCGCTGAAGTATTGGAATGGGACCAGGAGTCATGGCGACCTTCAAGGTAGGAGATATTTTCCACCCCCTTGCCATGTGGGTTGCCGTGAAGAAGATTTGTCGGGGCCGCAGTGATGCCAAATGGAATTTATGTCCAAAAAAGGAAATAAATTGGGTTCCAAAGAAACGGGCGGTTTGGGACAAAACAAGTTCCCACTATAGGTTGGGAGTCGATCGGAGTAGTCCTTGAATGAAGGGCTAACACCGGCACAAGTGCCTTGGTGAACCTTGTCCATTATCACGTAACGCACTTTACGAATAAGTGCGACATTAAACCGGGTCAGGATGTAGTGGTACAGGCTGTGGGATTATAGGAATGATGTCTGCAAAGTTGCTCGGGCAGCAGGAGCCAGGGTTGCTGTAACCGTATTTGCCCATGATCGTGATATTCGTTTAAAAAGAGCAAAAGAAGAGGGTTTTATTTACGTATAGAGGTGTCAACCGGAGAAATCAACAAGAAAAACTTGACCACTCAATTGCAAATGGCATTACCGATGATTAATGTGTTCCCTTTGGTTCTAAACGGAAACAGTAGATTGACTAATAGAATCTGGTGTTCCACCAGACGTTACCAGAAGCCATTGAGTGTTTAAACCGGAAGGGGACATATGCGTTATTGCCTACTACGGAACAGACGTACAGATCAATGCCACACACCTTACTCGGACCTCTTTAAATATTGAGGGGCTCCATGGGTCTTTGCGTAGAACAGATTACTCGGCCGCTCAAAAACTGATTGTTACAGGAATTTTTTCCTTCTGAACATTATACGGATGATATGGAACTTTAAGGCATCTACCAGCTTTTGAGATTTCTATTAAAGGCTAAAATATGAAGGCCGTTTAAAAATGAAAACCTAATAATTCATCAAGTCTGATCTGTGATCGACCAACAACATCAATTATCAAAAAAAACAAAGCAATCAAAATTATGCACACAATATTTATTACCGGAGGTGACGGGCTGCATAGGGTCGGTCACTATTTATAAACTCTTACAATTCCAAGAGTTGGGGAAAATTGTTTGTCGCATCGCGGTCCAAAACATGTGGATCCATTAAAAAATTATGGGCTCCGGATGATTTTGGATTCCCGCTTGAGTCGTTACTCTGGATGTTTCCAATTATAAAGAGATTGAAAGGGTTTTTGGTTTGAAGTAGACGCCTACCCAATATTATACCATTTGGGCCATATCAAAGTCCGGATTGTTCTCGTGAATCATATAGGAGGAATGAAATTAAATACGAGGTACGATGCACTTATTTAGTGCCGCTGAAAATTATCTAACCCAAGCGATTTGTTTTTGGCAAGTTCTGCCGCAGTTTAATGGCAGGCGATCGTATGTATGCTGAGGCCATTATTTCTGAAAATGTACCTTTAGCTCCACCTAATCATTATGGTATTTGGGAAATTGGCAGGGGGAACATCTTCTCGCTTTTTCCATGACAACACTAATTGCCACTGTTGCTGCTTACGTTTGAATACAACATATGGAAAGGCCGTGATAAAGAAAAAAACTCGGCCACCGACCAATTGCGCTTAAGGCTATTGTGTGGAGCAGAGGCAGGAAACATAATTCTTTGAATGCCTTATCAAGTCGGGAAAATTATCATTTCGTGTGAAGATTGTAGGAGCTCAATTTGCTGGCCTGTGTATTTACAGCCCTATGAGGTTTGGTGCGTTTAACAACAAGGTGTGAAAACAATCCCCATTACCTCATTTTAGAATTATTAAAGAACAGCAACACATTGGGCATGGAACTATGATCGTTATCTGTATGCCGACGGTGCACCGCAAACCTTTCGTATGTGATCTGATCATACTAAAATAGCAAGTACATTCAAAGATTTGCCCTTGACCGATATAGCTCAGGAATACGAAATTCATTGATAGAATTTTAAAGCAGATGGCGGAGAAGGGCACTTGAAATATTCTACACCTGCTTCATGAAAGATATAGGATAGGATTATAGGGCGGTGATATCGGCCGTTTCATGCAGCAGGCCATTAAACAGTTTTGGCAGGGGCCAAACTTGGGGACTTTTGGAAAACAGAAACCTTTGAAAAAGGAGCGGTAAAAGCTAAAAATTTTTGGCTGTTAAAACCTATAAAAACGGAGGATGATATTTCCAGGATCCAGAAATCGATGCGTTTTTATATTGACCAAATGGAAAAACCCATTGCGACTATACCATATGAGCAGCTAAGCAGGGAAAACAATATTTGTAGAAAAATAAACCTGCAGCCTCCAGTATTTGCAGAATTGGAACTCATGCAGGAAGCCTGTTGATAAAAGCTGGCGTGTAAATGTATGCCGGATTCATAGATATATTTACGAATCGGGTATACAAAGGGCTAAAATCCATGATCGAAAAGCGGTAAATTGGCGATATTCTCCCAGTTTTATATGATGTACCAATATTCACCATGCCGAAGAAATCAGGGCGCCTACCCGGGGAAGTAAATCAGACAGATATTGACCCATCATAGTTAACCTGCTCTATTTAGCCGGAACAACTAAAACGGTCTCTTGTTTAAAGTATACGGTAGATACCACCATTGCTCCACAGGAAAAATTGTAGCTATGGCCAAATATCAAATGCAAATGGCACCTCAGTCATTTTATCTGCTCAGTTTTGCGGAATGATATCATGCCGGGGATCCTTGGACATGTTATTCATAAAGTAAAGGAACAAAAGTAGTACCCGTTAATAGTTTACAGGGATTGGGTAATAAGATGATCGTAACGGAGCCCACTCCCAAACTACCACTGCTACCCTGAAAAATCAAAAACTACAGCAACACATTTTACACAATTTCTGCGTAATAATGAGGCACCACTTTCTAGTCTTGAGGATGCAGATTACTGCCAGCGAAATTATAGAGGCTTGCGAAAATCACGTAGAAGAAGGAATTCACGTGAATTATCAAGTAATTATATACCAAAAAATGATGAATATGATAAAAGTTGCTTGGGGGAAAAAAATGTTTCCTAATTGGCTTTTCCTAGTCCTTGGTATCTACAGCTGTAGTAAAGAGGAGACAACACCTTAAAAAAATTGGACCTAATTCCCATATTCGTATTGGTAGGTAATAATTAGGATCACGGAATAAATTTTGGACATTTTGAAACAGAAATGCAGCTTCGTTACCTAAGGATTCGCTTTATATCCGGAATATGTGTGATGGCGGTAACACGCTGTTTAGGACCATCCTGCACGAAATTCACCTTTGGGCATTTCCAGGTGCAGAAATTTTGAACATTGAGCGGGAAGAAGGCCATCCACTTGAGGGATGAATTGAAAAACGGGGAACCGATCTGGCCGTAGTAGGAAATTTTCCTTCTCCCGATGAAGGTTACTACCTTAAAAGCGATATATTACGGGTTTTTTGGCTACCCAGAGTCTTTGGGAAGGCCCAGATGGCATTGCGAGAAATTTATAAGAAGAACTAGGCATTATTAAAACATTACGTTAAGGCCAAAATTATAATGGTTCCACTGCCGCCCACAATTGGCTCTTGTTCTCCCATCGCATTGAGATCTTCAGAATAAGATGGACCTACCCGATTGGGGAAAAGTAAATGAGAACTTAGAGTTGTACACAACGGCTATGAAAGAAGGGCTGCGGAAGAGGATCTTTTTGTGGATGCATTTGATCAACCAGGCAATGGTACCAAACGGAAAGTTCGGACATGACCCAGGATGGTTTTTCGCTAAACCGATTTGGATATAGAAGTTTGCCAAGTTGTTTGCTGAACAAAGTTTTCGGAACTAAAGGAAAGTAAGGCCGAAGAAGAACGTGGATTGGTACTGATTGCAGTAAAGGAAAAAAAACTGGTTCTGCCACAACGATTTTAAAAATTCAATACTGTTCATGTATATGAAAGAAGATACCGATCCCTATGGGCCGGACAAATTTACCCTTTCCGAGATCGAGAAAATTCGTCAGATGGACCGCAATTCGCTGATACTGCTATTTGGGAAGCCCCTACAGGTAAAAAAATGGACTGGCCAAAGTTGATGCACAAACCAAAAAATTACTGAGGTAGATACGAATTAAAGCCCAGTGACAAAAATGGAACGCCAGAGTATTTATATGGGAAAGATGCTTAGATAAAATTACGACAGCACCTGGTTATAAATAGAACTTTTTGCCTCTGAAGTAGAGTTCCCTGACCTAGCCAATCCTGTACAAATTTCCTTTGAAACAAAGGTAGGCTTTGGTAGCGGTAAGCCCAGTTATCCCCATTACAAACCAGGCGATAGCAAAACGCCAATATAAGTTGTTAAATACTGGAGGACACGAAAAACAATATGGATAAGGCGGATAAGCAAACTGTCTTTGCGGACGGACTTCATCTTACCATTGGATTGATTTTGCACCTGAAGGCGTATATGTTTTCCCAAGGTACCAATATTGGTATGTTAAAGGATAAGATGGCGATGAAAGGCCGATGCAGCCAAAGGAGATTATTTTAAGTGGATTCGATGATCATATACACATCATGCTATCAGTGCTTTTACTGGCTGATCCCTTCGGGAGCGATCTATATGGGAGGAAGGGGTTTCTTCATACTAATGTGGAAACCGCGTATGGTACTGTAAGGGGAACTAATGGTGGTTCTTAGGTAAGCCCACAATAGACATCATTTTGGAACGCACGGCACAATTGGCCTATTCCAAAATCCTTGGGGAATTGCATTCGATTGATGGGGCAACCATTATTGAAACATTACCTCAGACCGTCTGCTACTTGGATGATGCCATGGAACAATCGTACCACGCTATGGTGTAAGTTCACCACTACCTGAGAACCTTATCGAAAAGAAACATTTAGTGAGGCCAACTTCTGGTTTGGAATTTGTGTCGAGTAGCATTTTCTGATGCTGCACAAAGGCCAATATGCTAATCCAATATATTGGCTTCTTGGTATAAAGGAACATTCCATGGCTAGATGACCCTAAAACTGCGGGTTATGTTAGTAAAATCAGAAATTTGATTTCTGAACGGACAAAAAATTTTCGGACCTGTAGATATGGAATTGCCCCTGATGGTTCTTTGGTATTCATAGATTGGCACAATGTGCTATTGGACATATGCAGACAATGCCCGTGCCCTCAAGGAGATCACGTTCATGGGTAGGGTGTACCGTTATACCTATCCATCAGACCTTTGGTGAACCAGCCAGATTGTTGATGCCAGTATAGATGGAAATTGGATAACCTAAGAAACTTCCGGAATACCGAACCCAAATTACAGAACCAAACGAGAACTACGAAGCTAGATGCTCTGAAGTTTTGTCAAAAACTAAAAACCTGGGTAGCCGGCTTCTGGATAAAAGGGAGCCTAGGTACGAACACATCTTTTGGGAAGCTTTGTGTGTTACATGGGGCGTGGATAAAGTTGGACGGACAATTACTTAAACAAGTTCTCATGCAAAAGATTTGTTAAAGCTCGTGCGGCTGCGTTGGGGTACTTCGCTATGCTGGACATCAAATTACCGACCCAGGCCGATCTTGCTATTGCAAGCCGCCAAAGATGACAAACCCACGGGTAAGATTGGAAGCCTTGGTTGCGGCCTCTTTGGTGTGGGTAGGGATGTTGGAATCCCATTATTACCGAGGCAGGAAAAAAAGGTTTGGATAAATGGATGGAAAAACCATACGAGTCGGCCCTAGCACATTTAAATGGTCACAAAGCTGGCGAGAAACCCGAAAGCGGTTATTAAGACAGATTAAAAAGGAAAAGACTTGGAGCTGTTTGGTTGCAGGTAGTAGAGAAATATATATGAGGGATGTACTGCCACATGCAGCCAACCCGATGTCAGGTCGGAAGCTCTGGTTTTACCGCCACTTAGCAGGTCTTAATTGGGCTAACCGTTAATGTAGATAGACTTAATAAAAGTAACCACCAACGGTTGAATGGGGCTATAGTGGTGAATGGTAAGGAGTATCCGGGACAGTTTCCTTATGACTCCGTTTGGAAATTATTAGCGCAGAAGAAACTGCCAGCCGTATTAAACATGATGTAAGAAATACTTTTGGAAATAAGGCTTCTGTAATCTCAGCAGATAAAGTCCAAGGAAGTCCGCTGAGAAAATCAGGATAAACCAAGGCCTTTTACTCTCCAGAGGAATGATTAAAAGAACATCCAATGGCAGTAATATATAAGGCATTTAAATTTGCTCTTGGTTTAAGCCAGATGAAGGGAATTATTCTTCATCTGGCTTTTCTTTTTCAAAATTATTTTAGAGGCAATTAGCAAACTCTTTAATAGGGCTTATAGTAGTTTTAAAATCATGCAACAATTAGAAATTGAATCCAAAAAAGTTTAATTGTAGATCGCCGAAATTTCACTTTTGATATTGTAATGCTGTATTCGTTTCCCAAGATTGTGTTAAAAATACATGTTTAGGATTATACATAATAAGCCATATTATTCGAGATTATTGTGTTTAAGTTTTCATACGTTTATACGACTAATGTATTTTAGCACAAGAATAATAAGTTTGAAACAGTTAAAAAAATAGTTATTAAATATGGGAAGGCCGGCGACAAAAACCAACGGGAACTAAAGGGACGATATTATATTGAAGTTTCGAAAATAAGAATCAAAAATCTGGAGTTATAAAAAAGATTAAAGGGATACCGAAAGAGCAGATGTATATGACTTTGGAAGAATATAAGAAAGCAAGGACGTTACTTACTTGTAAAATTGAAAAAATGGTTAAAATGATGGATTTGGGCAGGCTAGCCGTAGAAATCTATAAATTATTTTTGAAAACCCTGCCTTCTATGGGGCAGGTTTAATTTTTTTTTGGACAAAGGCATATCTTCACTTTTTGTCTGGAATTAAAAATGGGGAATTTTCGGGAATAAGTCAGAGATAAATAGTTAGATTGTTTCCGAATTGTAACTGCGATATCTGTTGTGGTATAGGAATGTTATGCGTTATTTCTTCGATTTTCATGTCGAAAAATCAAATTTTAGTAAGCCTTAGGGTCAATTCCAATATTAGGATTCTCATTTAATAAAATAAGACTAAAATACCTGCAAAAATAGCCAATAAAGGCCAACCAGGCTATATGTCGTAAAATACCATATAAAATCGATCTCAAATACCATGCTGGCAACTCCACAGCAGCAGATCCTATAATAAGTACGCTTTCCTCCTGTCCTGCACAATAAGTTCCAAAAAGTCCAAAATTCATTGATTATTGGGGGAAACGTATCTAAGGAATACATTCCCATTTGCCCCTGCCCACCAAAGGGTTACGTAATCTGATCAATGAAGACAGCAGTCCCAGTAAAGTTGGTTATATGAAAATCTTTAAATTGGTTTCCAAGGCACTTTCCCATATTATGCTAGGAACCATGTGGTTCAATAGCTGCTACGGCCAAAGGATTCCCAAAAAGAAAAGGTACTGAGGGTGTCAATTTTGCTGAACGAGTTAGCGGCCACGGATAAATGATGGCTTTTAGTTCAATGCGCCTTATTTTTGCTGAAGTATCTGTATTAACCATAAAAGACACAAACTAAAAAAGCATACCGAGAGAAAGGGTGGCAAATGGGTACATAGCTTGAATATAGGTACCATTAAAAGTAGACCTACCCCAAGGCAAAAATAAAAGTTACTTTCCTGGAAACTTATTGTGTGGCAGGTTGGTGGTAATTGGCACAAGGGCTTCAGTAGTTTTCCTTTAAATTATAAGATGCAATAGCTAAGGAACTAACAAACAGACTAAAACTAGGTAAAAATACCTCGACCAATAATGGTGTTTGTAAAACATAGCCGCCATTCCAAAAAGCATATGTAGTGACTCCCCTTTGGCGACCCAGGCCCCACCGGCATGTGGGGCCAATAACTATAAATCCGGCAAAATGAACAGAGTCGACTTGTCTTAAAAATTTTTCTTAAAATAGCCATCAGTACAAATCGTGGTGGCTTAGGTTATCAAACCCGCTGAAAGAAAAAAGGTTTCAATAAAACCAAAATACCCAAAGAAGAACCAAACATATTTTCTGGGTTCTAATAATCCTAAGAATAATTCAAAACCTTCATGGATTGCAATAAGGTTCAAACAATGGTTCATGGCTCCTAGAAGAAAGAACAGAATTTCAGCAATATTCCTCAAAATGTTCTTGAGTTCAAAAAGGTTTCATGGAAAAATCCAGTCCGGTATGGGCAACAAAAACCAAAGTACCACCCAATAAACAGAGCGGTTGCTGCTTTAATCGATTTTTTACCAACATGTCCAGAGCTATGACCATTATAGGCTGCGATAAATAGAAGGGTGTAATTAAGCATGATAATTTTTTTTGGATTTTTTATTTTGATTCTCATGTAAGGATATATTTTGCCTATTGTTTTTAAGAGGATGCGAAGGGCAACTATTTTATTACCTCAGGTTTATTTCGCACGAGTGCGGTTGAGGGCTGGGAGGAATTTTTAATAGGGCAATGAACTTATTTGCCCATTCTTTTTCTAAGGACCAGTTAGTACTTAAAAAAGTCAATTAATATGGAATAGGGCAGTGTGTTTGAAAATAAAGAGCATTTAAACAAAACCAAAAATGGAGTCAAAGGAAAAGGCTTGTGGGTTATCATGATTTTATCCAATTTAATAAACTCTAAGGATTAACAAAATCGTTAAACAGAATTGTTAAAAATATAAGATAAAAAGGAGCAATAAAGTTCGAAAGTCTACTTTAATAAAAATAATGCTTTTTTACCAATGAATACTTACGAAAAGCTTATGAGCAGCATTTAAGAAGCAGGGTTGGCGTAAAGAAGCTAGAAATAAAATCGGTTATTTTAAAAAAAGGAAGTTTTAGTGTGTAATCTGAAAATAGCAAATGGTCTATATCCAATGAAAAGGTAGTTTTTAAAAATAAAAAATTGTTAAGAATTGAATGCCCTACCTTTTCGTTGATAGTCCATCCTTAAAATTGACGGGATGGACAAGAACCGATTTAAATGTCATAATTTGAAAGCCAATGGGCTGAGGTTTAAATGAGTGGGACGCCTTGTGTTATTTAAGTAAACAAGGTCTTGGCCTTCAATTACTTACCATTCTCAAAGGATTAAAACAAGATACTTTATTTTCTTTACAATCTGCATGTAGTAGCATTATATGGGGGGTATCGAAGAGGTGCATTCGAACCAATTGTGCATTTTAAACAATGGCTTTGTTGATGTGAAAAAAATGGTCGAAAGATGTTTTGCCCATGATAAGGCACGATCCGCTTGCACAACTCGCCAAAGGAGGGTTTTTTATTCGTGATTTGAAATTACGTGCATTGGATGGGCCCCCGCCAAAAACTATGCCTATTGATTATTTTTTCTGGAAAGATTTTTTGTAGAGAAATATATAGGTTGCCAAGGGTTTGCCATAATTCATAATATGACGCTCGATATCGGCCTCGTTTTCGTAGGCATAAATAGAGTATGGCCCCAAAAATTTCGCCTTGCATCAGTTACTGTCCAACTTTAGGCTCAAAAATTTGACCAGGGTGGGGCTAGATAAATTATCATTCATCAATTGCTATCTCCGCCAAATAGAATTTCGTCAACCCCCACTTAGCATTGCCTTTAGACCTTCATAATGGTTTTTGCTTAACGTCGTGGAAAAATAGGTGATGGCTTCAATGGTGATCTCCATAACACTTGGTAATGTTCTTGTTTTAGTGCGGCCACAAGTTGTCCTTCCACTCTTTGTGTAACAAAGTATATAATCGGTAGCAATACAGGTTTGGCCCTGCATTAAGAACGTGCCCCAAAAACAATCCGTTTTGCTTGCCAAGTTGATGGATGCCTGTTTTCATCCACAATGGTGGATTTTTTCCTCCCAATCCAAGGTAACGGGTGTAAGGGGTTTTGCTTGCGGATTCAATAAACAATTTGCCCCCACCCGGGTACTTCTGTAAAGAAAATGATTAGTCCCATTTTTTCGCGCCAAAAGTTCTTGGGGATTTACTTCCCCAAAACCTCCTTCCATGACAAGTAAAACATGTGGCCGTTCGAAAACTGCATTAATAATTTCTGAGGATGATTGCTGAAGTATAAGGTTGTAACTCTTGAAGTTGTAAACCCAACCCAACCGTGTTTCCGCGGCAATAGCGGCGATCATAGGGCAAAAGCCATTGAAATGGATAGTTCCCATTGGCCGCAAAATAAAGCCAATACGCACCATAATGGCTCCTTAATAGATTCCAGATCAGCGAGGAAGGCCAATTCATTTAAGGTAGGCGGCCAAGGATTTTTCTTTTCCAGGCCTTTGCCCAAAAAAGTTCTATATTTTTTCGCCCAAAGGACCCAAAAAAATTTTTAGTTCCCGGGGCCCAATTACGGTGGGAATGGGGGGTTCTCTTGCAAGCCAAGGTCTCCGGGGGAAAAAACTTTTAGGCCCTTTTGTTTTGGGAAATCGTTGTAAATAGCTTGGGCAATAGCATCTCACGTGGCAATTATTTAATCTCTCTCCTTT
>Ga0163217_1017094_pt1 | contig 12896 bp, 5 predicted proteins | sample SynspAceP_FD_185933 | JGI IMG/M metagenome (GOLD analysis project Ga0163217, IMG submission 185933) | Saline lake microbial communities from Ace Lake in Antarctica - Synechococcus sp. Ace-P (PacBio error correction) | ecosystem: Environmental > Aquatic > Non-marine Saline and Alkaline > Saline ... | reverse complement strand
CATGCCATACCCGTTTTAGGGATTTACAGGAACTTGCGTGGTTCTGGAAAATCGAGTTTTGGTGGATGAATTGGTCCGTTCGTTTTATAAGCTGATTTTCCACAGAAAAACAATCGGGCTTAATCTCTGTTGACCCCTCAAGAGAAAAAAACAGGAGGAAAGCTCTTTTTAGAGATCGTATCCGAATTGAATGCTATAAAATAATGGACCGTGTTGTACATGCATCCTTAGCACGCGACAGTTCGGAACTTGGCCTTGTCAAAATATGTTGAAGAGGCAGTGGAATGTTTAAAGTAGCTGGTTTTCGATTAATTATATTTTTAGGTGAAAAACTCAGGAATAGGCCAATCAGATACGGAGATTATTCAACATTTCTGAATGTGTCATTATTATGTTTGATGACTCCAGGAATTTTGGCGCTTGCAACGCAGTTAGGAGAAGATTGATAGCCTCGACTTTGCAGACGTAGTGGCGATTATTTAAAATTTTGGACAAAAGAGGGGTTCTTTTAGATGCTTTGCGTTGATGTAAAAAAACAATACGATGCGCAATCATAATCTTTGGGATGTTCATTCAAGACGATTGCCAATTTTCGGGTACCATGCAAGCCAGTTTAATGATCCGGGGAACAATAGATTATACCGCGTATTGATGCAGGAAATAGTGGATATCGCAAAGCAAATTTAACCCTACTTTCTTGAATTTTCTTAATGAAAGTACCAGAAACATGACTTTTTGCTTAATTCCGCCATGCACAGAACCAGGTTACTTATCTGAAATAGCAAGAGAATATTAGAAATTAGATAAAGAATGTAAATTGAGCAAGTACACGTAGCTCAGCGACTTTATGGTGGTTTCAAGCAATTTTTAATCCTTATTGAATATAAAAAAAACAAAATGAAGCCAGAATCAGTTTACTTGTCTAAAAACGGATTTGGATGAAAAGGCCCTGCAAAATGTAGAAACACTCGCGTGATTACTAAATCTTTTTTTTAAGCTTGTTAATCAAAGAATTTGATGCGCGGTGAAGCTAGATTTAGATGCTTACCATTGGGAAGCTATTGTACATTGGGAGGAAACTTTCAGCGCATATAAAAAGCCCAGGTACAACTTTAAAGTGCGAGATAAGGAATTACAATTAGAAAACGCCATACCGAATCGTTGTCGCATTACCCAAAAATACCGAAAGTGGCTTTGCCTAAATACAAGGCTTTGGGGTGACTTGTTTACAATGGATGTCTGCAAGAAAACGTACCGGGTGAGTTTCCTTATTTTACTTGCAGGGCTTTTATCGTTTAAAAGAACAGGCGAAGATCCTACGCGGGATGTTTTGCCGGGGAAAAGGCGGGACCAGAACGAACCACAGGACGTTTTCATTACGTGAGTTAGGCTTACCTCCAAGCGGACTCTCCACAGCCTTTGATTTCTGTTACCTTATATGGGAAAAAAGCGACCCCGATAAACGTCCACGAGTATTTATGAAAAAATGGGAATGCAGGTGTTTCAGTTTGCTGTTTAGATGATGCCAAAAAAGGTTAATTCTGGTTTCGATTTGTCACACCCTACCACTTTCGCGTTAAGTATGACGATCAATGGCACCAGCACCCATGTTATTAGGTTTCTTTTTAAATGCTGCTAAATATAAGAATCAAAACTGTTGTTGAAAAAGTATTATTTTAGAAACGACTTAAAAGAAGCGGTTAGATAGCTAAAATCACTGAATTGTATAGAGGGAATGAAGAAAAAGACCTGGTGTACCAAGCGAAAACTTCCTGAAGGAAATAAGTGGTTTAGGGCTTATTACTTTTTGGCGGCATAGATACAATGGGGATCAAGGTTTGCCCTTAGAGGTGTATAAAACCTACTCACACAACGATTTATCTAAAATATATATCTTAAAGAAGTAAGAGGGTACTGTTCAGGCAGATATTTAAAAGGAGATCAGGCACAAAACACCTGTATTTTTCTCGGACAGAAATTTGCCTTGCGACTTCAGGGTGATTGCAGGAATATTTTATTAAAATTCCAGTGTTCGTAATTTTTATTTCTGTTTCTATTTTTCCGGATATCACAATTGCAGAGGCTGGTTTGCTAACCCAATCACCAATTGGCGTTTACCTTGTCAAACGGATTTACCTATGATTAGAAATTATTAAGTAGGGGCATGACATAATGCCTTGTTGGACCTAATTTATCTGTTTTCTTCTCTAACGGAATTGATCCAAGAATATGCGGTAATTGGTCGTGTGCCTCGAAAAATATGGGCTAAAGCTTTAAAACTAAAATACGCTGCAGATCCAGAGACAAATGTTTAAAATATCATACCAAAACCTCCGGTCGTAGTTGGCACGCACAGGAAATCGATTTTTAATGATATCAGGATACATTTACAGGCCTTGTATGCCAATTTATGACAAACTTGTAACTCTTTACATAACAAAATGCTTATGGGACGAAGCGATAACGACTTCCTACGAGGAGGTCTGTTCGCAGAGCCATGGCCCCATTCAATTATCATCAATAAGAACTTTGGTTTAGCAAAAAATGAAAATCCTTTACCAAGGGCTTTCTTTTTATTCATAGAGAATTAACTGATTTTGGTTAGAAGAAGCTGTTTTGGTTAGAATTGATTAGAATTACGGAGCGTGGCGGCGTTTGGGTGCTATGGAAACCATGTACCAGCGTTTCTAAAATTCAAGAAGAGAGCTTGTACTATGAAACTCTAAAGCATAATTGGGGAGTTTCGATTATTGGGTAAATACGTTTTTTAAGTTCAAAGGGCTCACCTACGGTCTTACCATAAGAGGTTGATTCGAGCAACAGAAGAGAAAAGGAAACTCAAATTTCAACCTTTAGAAAACTTAAAAAGGACGTCATAAGGGAAAGCATCAGAAAATATTAATTGTCAGAACTACAGAAAGCTGCGCGTCCCATAACGTTAATATTTTTTTGAAAAATTAATGGAAGTGACTAAAAGTGAGTTCTTTGGACAAATAACCAACGCGCCTATTTAAAGTTGCTGTGGCCAGTATTAGAAGGAATACTGTAATCAAGGAACAGCGTATAATACCCACCTTTGGCCTCAAGAATATAAAAGTAAAAATAAATAGATTCTTGCCTTTAACTTTTCCCCTTCTTCGGAAGAGGGCAAGGGGAAGCGATTAAGAGTCTTTACAAAGAACGTTTCCATATTTTATAGCGATTTCCTGAATTTTTATTAAACTCCTCTTTAAGTAGGCCTAATATATTTCTCTTTCCTAACACCATCTTTTTCCAAACTCTGCAATACGAAGAATTTTTTGGTCATGATGTTGATATGAGAATTAGTAGTATTCCGCAGCGTCGCACGAAGACCGCTCTGCGAGTGCAATTTTTTGTGGTATTAAATTGCGGTCTGTCAAAATTTGCATCTGCAATACTGTTCGCGAAAAGAGTAGATTTGTAGAGGTACAACAAATCTTTATTGTTTGGTTACTAAGAAACAATCTCTTCTGCTGATAAGGCATAATAAATTCCCAATGCCTTGCGGGGTATTACGGGAAGCTGTTGCTAGATTTCCTGATTAAGGCATTTTGAGCAATTTTTATAAAAATACGAACAGAATCAAAATTTTTGTTCTTAATATTATAAAGATGATTTTTTATAATTTACCTTTGAAAACAAATATTTTTTAAATTATTTACTATTGAATCAAAAGATTTTGATGAATTAAATTGGGGTATCCTAGATTTGCTCCAGAAAGATGCTAGAGCATCTTTTGCTACTATGGTCGTCACGTGGGCTAACCACCGCCTGCCGTGGCAGAGCTTTAATAAAAAAGATGGAAGATTGGGAATTATTTAATTGGGACAAAACTGATATTTCGCACACCAGACGGCGAGGCGGGTACCAGCTTAAGGCTATTATTAACCTTACGTGCTTTTATGGGAAAATTAAAAACCTTTTTCTAGAAGCTGGTAAAAAAAATTTGAAGAGGTCATTAATTTGTTTACCGAATCACGGGCAATGAAAAAATATCATCAATGGAAGGTGGTTTAAAAGATTGCAATTCATTATTGGAAAAATTTATCGATAAATTAATCCAATATGGAGAAAACACAACGCATATTATATTATCAGAAGTTGTTTCTGATGCCCCTATAGGTAAGAAGAATAAATAAATCAACTAAATATTTGTTTTTATTTAACTTGAATATAGTTAATTTTGTATTTTTAAAAGAACAAATTGGCTGAGGTTTTTTGATGCCTAAAAAAAAGTATGTTACCAAAATAGGACGAATTTTCAGTTGGTAAAGTACATTTTTTTGGCACAATTAAAAATTTTGAAAATAACTCTCCAGCCTATTGCATATGATAAAGAAAATAGTAATCGCTCTTTTGTTTGTAAGTTTTAATTTAGTAGTTCACGGGGCAATCACTTTACCTTAAAAAAGGGAGCTATTTTAGAAAATGTGATAATTAGCGATTCTATTTCAGAATTCGTTTTTCCTTGTATTTACCTACAATTTTGAGGTAACTAAAAAAATGTGCCGGTGGTATTTGTTTTTTGACAAGCAATGGCGAGGTAAACAGGCTGTGCAAATGGTTTATGGCTGCGGCAGAAAAAACGGTTATATTTTAAGCGGGCACCCAATAATATAAATGATCTCTTTAAAAATTAGAAGAAAATGTGCTGTGACAAGCAGAAGATGAATAGGGTCTTTTTCTATTCTTCCTATTTGAAGGTCGGGCAAATTTTACACCGCGGATTCTCCTGATAGCGGCAAATTTGGCTTCTCTTTTTGCCCGTATTTATTACTTACGATTCAAGGGGTTTTATCTATTAATGGATACCTTAAGCAAATACAGATATAATTGATTTTCAAAAAAAAATGTTTCATTTATTATAGTGGTCATTGATGTGAACGGATTATAACCTTAAAAAATGCAGTCGTGATGAAAAGGTTTTTAAAGCGCTATGCGCCCTATCCTAATCAGCTTTTTGTGTATAATCAAATGGATAAACTACGGTATACGGATACATAAAAATACTTCCTTAGAGATTTTCATCCATCTCCGCCATGGCTAAAAAATAGGCATACCCATAGATTCTGTTTTATCAATGGAAAAATATCAAGATTAAGGTTGTCTTTATTTCAGAATTTAATCAATCAAAATCGATAGTAAGTGCTTATTGATTTTAACCCTAGAACTCATTGGGAGGGTTGTACAGGAGGGGTTTTTGCGACATTTTCTTGATTTTAAAAAAACACTGCCAAAAAAGTATCCGAAAAAATAGGGGCATATAAAAACATGAAGCAGACTGAAGCAGCTCGTAGCTTTTAATGAATCACTTGAAAAGAGAAGATTATTTGATTATGCCGATGTTATGAAGACATTGCTTAGTTAAATTTTAATAATCTTGGCTGGTGGAAATATTCAAAGGGAAGAATTGGAGCGTCAGAACTCAAAAGACAGTATGTTTAAACTTCAGATGAATAATCGGCTTAAAGGTTTTTATAAATTTTTAGTGGATTAAAAAAACACCTTGCAGCTACAAGCCGAAAAGAAGCCAGATGAAGAAGGTTTGGTGTTGTTAGGGATGCTTTAAAACCATCACAAATCCTAAAAGATTTTTTGAAGGCTATAGCGCGGTTATTTTCACTAAGCTCTAAAAATGAAGATTATAGCACAGCGCTGTTTTATTAGAAGAACTTAAAAGTAGGCTTTACAGATACAAAAAGCACTTTTACGAAATTGAACATTACGGGTTTTATTTAGAATTTTGCTCCATGATTTAATGAAAATTGTAGAAAAATATTTTAAAAAGGACGCCCGGTTACACTATTGACGAACAATAAAATGTGGAATGCTATTAACGTTCCACTCTATTAGAAGCGGCTTTAAGCAATTTCTTGCTTACTTCCTTTTCCATATAGTAATTTCACCAGAGATAAAGTGCTTGCATCAAAAACTTTTGGTTGCCACCTGCTGAGGTTATGTATTCCCGTCATGAACAAAAAATGAATTTTTCTAATGTTTAAATTTTGGAACATTAGTTTTGATCGCTTCGAATATCATCGGGGAAACTATTGAAAGCTATAGTGGTTCTAAAAGGCCAGTTTGGGCCAGTACAAAAGCACAACGCTTGAACTTGTCATTAGGAGCTGCTTTTTCATCAACTTTTTTTAACAAAACTTCAACATAAGTACATCTTCTTAAAATTTTCATTTGGTATGCTCTTTAGCCCACCGGGAATCACTTAAAATATCAATTTCTGGTACGTTTTTTTTAGATTGTAATCAAATCTGGGAGTATTGGTAAGACCTCAAAATGTTGTAATGGGTTCTAAGGTGATTTGGCACTGTAGGAATACATTCTTACTTTTAATGTTTTTACTAGATGTGAAATTTTTTGATAAACATCAAAGACGGAAGTTAATCTGTATTGGTAAGGTGCCATTCATGATTAAAAAGGCTACATTAAAACGAATCTGGCTTTATTTTTAAAGCTGGCATTTTTGGAGTTATAGCATCCGTTATTTTGATTACAGGCCAATACACTCAAAATCAATAGTGTTAAAACATGAAAAAAAGAGATAATTTCATAAGCTTATAATTTTACGCCGAATGCTACAAACATAATCCAAGCGAACTAAAAATTATATATTGTAATTTTGTGATAAAAGTACGGGTATGAAAATTTTTTGGCCTAATAATATACGTCGTGTTTGATGTTTTAGTCTAGGCTGTAATGAAAAAAAAGAAATTTCATGAAGATCAAGAATCTTTGTAATTCAGGGAAAACGCAGGCGCTCACAACTATTCTTGAGTTTCAAAATTAAAATGAATTTAGATTTAAAACCCTTGAAGTATCGCCTCTTATGACCGGACATCGAAAAGATTTTGAAGGATTAGATTTTTTTTGAACAGACACCACCTTTAAGCGTTTTGGGCAAAACTAATTAGGACTCCAGAACTGGCTTTTTTGGATTGCTATGACAACAAATTACGGGAGTCAGCATATTTAAAATACGCAGCGCGTATTTTTCCATACATGGTTTAGATTATCAATTAGAAATATTTATCAAGACCAATTACTTTTTACACAAGAAAAGTACAAGATTATCTTTTTCTTCCCTTTTACTGATCTTACGAACGGAAAAACCAAACCTATACGGGAGGTCGTTATATAGACTTTGAAAGTTCCTTGTGGGTGATTACGATTTTTATCGATTTTAATAAAGCATTATAATCCGTAATTGTTGCTCATAATAAAAAGTACCGCTATGCCCTATTGTTCCATGAAGTAAATAAGCTTAAAAATTGAGTTTTAGCAGGGGTAAAAGCATTTATAGAAATAAAAAAGATTGTTCTATTGTGACAACCTTTTTATTTACAAAAAACATACAAACATAAATTAACGCAACTTTGCTATTTTTAGAAAGAAATAAATCGCAGCAATTAAGAAATGACGATTAAGGTTTTTGGTTGGGTTTAAATCATATCAAAAAAAAGCGCTTTTCAGAAATTATTAGTCTTAGTTCCGCAAGTTCTGGCTTAATAGTTAAGTTTCTATAACTATTAACTACCTGTTAAGTGACTGCAAAATACTTTGGTCGTCCAGGACTGCATCCGTCATGAATTTGAGAAATATTCACCTCTAATCCTTATGGTTGAAGTTATTCTTGTGTGTTGTTATCCTTGAGGTATAAAGCTGCTCCAGGAAAAGCCTTCCCCATCATTATCGGCATAGGCCAGCCATTATAATTCCTAAGAAAAAAGAATTCTGATAGGTTCAAAAACCACCTGGTTTATAATCACTTCCAAAGCCTAGTTTGGCATTTAACCGTCCCAAAATTATAAAATTCAAGAACTGACCTGAGTAACCCAATTGTTGCTCCTAATGAATAAGCTCCGGTATTGTTGCCATTACTTGTTTCCATTAAAAATTTCGTCGGTCACATTCATGACGCCAACATTAAGCTAAAAATGCGGTCAGACAAAGTAAAATCAGCTTTTAAAACCTACATGTGAGGAAAGGACCGCTAGAGAACAAAAAAGAGGTACCGTATAGTTAAAAGTTGGCCGGCTGGAGAAATTACCTCCATTAACCTAGAAAAGTATGTAAAACGAACCTAGTGTTAGGTTGTTTTATCAGAGACAGTCCAATATGCATATAATTGATTTACGTAAGGTAAATCTTGAACCCACAGCATCATCACCTCTTGGGCCAAATACTAAATCAGGCCAACGACGCCCGTTTTTCCCATGTCATTATGTGCAATTAAATTTGCCATTCCTAAAGCAAAACCTGGTTTCATTGGCAAATGGAACTTCCTGGTGCTTGTGACCCTACATCTGTAGAACTTAAATTTGTTTCTAAATAGATATCAACACTTACGCTAATAGATAATTGTTTTTTTTCTTCACTTCTCTTGGAGGCAAAAACCGTTGTTCCAAACATTTTAAAGTTGCCTAATTACATAGGAACATTTTTGTACGTACTTTGTGTTGTAATCGTTTTCATAAATTAATACTTTAGTTTCTTCTTCTATTTAAAGAGGTGAATGATGAATGTTAATATCGAAATCTTTGAAAATTGGTTATTAAAACGGAGCGCTTCTGCAAAAACGCTCCTTTGCTTTTAATTTTAGTGCTTGGTTCAAATCTAAAATCTGGGGTAGGCGTTCCATACCGTGTCATGAAGATTCTAACTTCTACTTCTTCTTTTCTTTTGAAACCCTGTATTTCCTTGAAACTTTTTTAATTCACGAATAAAATTTTAGAAAGGCACTTACGCAAACAAATGCCACCAATAACCTCCTATCCCAGATTATTGATAAAGGAATTTTGGTCTACACCTGCCTTAGCGCCAAAAAATCCAACGAGCCAGTGTTGCCCCAAATGCCAAACCAGATGCACCGGCAATGGCTCAAACGGGATCGTCTAATTTTAATTTGGTCAATAAGGGGCTACAGCGAATACGATAATTGCTCCTGCGGATGGCACCAATTAATTTAGAGATTCGCTAGGTGCCATTAAATTCAGCTCTGCCGTAATCCCCACCAAACCACCTAAAAATACCATTTCAGGAACATGGTTAAAATCTTAAGTTTTTTGTAAAAAAATATAAGTAAAAATACCCGATGAAATTACCACCTGATTGCTTGCAGCAATGATGTTGGTTACTAAAACAAGAGAGTTCCAGCAGGGTCCCAGAAAAGTAAACAGAGCCTCCATTAAAACCAAACCAACCCAGCCAGAGGATTATATACACCCGCCGCGGCTAATGGGATGTTAATGGACCTGGATTTGCTTGGGCTTTACCTTCTTCATTCAAATTTTCCAATTCTGGGTCCCAGTAAGTAAACAGCAATGCTGGAGTGCTGCCCAGCCACCCACAGAATGAACTCAATGTTGATCCCGCCAATAATATGAGAGCCCCCGTTTCTTCTCCACTAAGCCTGTAGCTAAAAATCCACCTCCCCATTTTGCCATGATCCTACGATGGGATACATTAATCCGACATATATAATCGTAAAAATCATAAATCCCGCCTTATTTTGATGCGCTCTGCAACGCTCCAGAAACAATAGTTGCTGCCGTTGCCAGGCTAACATTCCTTGAATAAGAAAGAGTCGGTTCCAATAGGGTGATTACCTCCTCTCTCGTAGGCCATTACTCTGGTGTCATACCGTTTTCTCGCTGTGGCGTATCGGGGTTCGATAGTCCAAGTTTACCTCGCGAAACCCTAAGATAACCCATTAAAATCGCCTGGGTACCATTTAAATTAATTCCTGCGATTGTAATCAATAGAAGGTCCAACGCCAAATAATTAAAAAAACATTTTTAAATAAAAATATAATGGTTTTTTTGCCTAGTAAGCCCTATTTCTATAAAATTGAAAAGGCCCAAATTGCCATAAAAAATACAAGTGCTGTACAAACCATTCATCCCAAACGTTTGTTTTGCTGTAATAATTCCTTGATTTCCATAAATGTTTATTTTTTTGGTTGATATGTTTTAGTTAATTCCCTGCGTTGACCGCTTTCTTTTTGGTCTTATTCGGTAGGCCTCAATAACATCTGAGACAAATATTTTTCCATCCCCTACATTACCTGTGCTGGCTTACTTCTAGAATGAGTATTGGATTGTTTTGTCTAGAAAATTCGTCAGAAAAACGACAATAGTGATATACCTTCTTTGGAATATCACTTTGGTTGCTATACGATATTTCCACGTGTACACATGTCCTTGTTTTTCGTTTCCCAACTCCTGTTACATTCCCCTGTAACTAAAAAAGTTTACTTTTCAAATTTGATTGCAAGCGCCTTTTTTTAAGCTCATTCCCCAAAAATTTTGACTTTCGAATAATTTGCTTCGCATTTTTTTCATAATTAACTTTGTTTGTTGATAAGGGTAAAAAGTATATTTTTAAAATAAATTTATAACCCATAATTTAGGTTAGGCTGGTATTATAGATTTATTTTTATATTATTATAATTTGAGACCTATTTTTTTTCATGGGGTTGTGCGTAAAATATATAGGTTATAAATTGGATTTATAGGACTCTTTAAAACTTTTTTTTTAGAAAAAATGTAGCGAAGAGTAGCACAGTGAATGTTGCGTTTGTTCTTGAAATAATGTATTAACACGAACAAGAAGCTGCTAAGAGTACTTAGGAATCCTATAAAAAGTGATTTGCCCCTGTTTGTCTCTTCAAAAATGGGTTGTCTTATAGCGCTGTAGCCTGTAAAGGGAGAAAAGTTTTTGCTGCTTAAGTTAGACTTGCTAAGTTATCCTGAAGGGAGTATTTTTAGTCATAAATTATAGATCCTAGATCTACATGTAGTAGTGCGTTGACTTTTTTAAACTAATGGTTTTAGGGAAGAATGGTCGTTGAAATCAATTTCTAGTGCAGAGGGATATCGGCTTATAAAAACCGCTATAAAAATTTAGAGTCCATAAGCTGAAGGGCAATCGATGCACACCAATAATAATACTTAGTATGGTGTACACGAAAGAAGTTTAAAATATCACCAGATTTTAAAAAAGTTGTGATTCTCAAGTGCAAATGTGGGAAAAAGTTGTAAAACCCCCAACAAAATCCTGTTAGGCAAGCAATAGTTGTTTGATTTTCGTTAGCGTATTATTTTTTTAGGGGAAACCACCAAATATAATTCCCATGATTAAGGCAGCCAAGTATATTGACTAAAAAAGTACCTAAATAAAAAATTGGTGATGAAATATTGCGTTTTAAATTTTTGCTCATAAAAATCGCAAACACTGCCAAAAACCTCCACCTAAAAAAACCAGCACTTAGTTGTTTCCATTACCCAAAAGTATAAAACTAAACCGGCTTTTAAATTTTTGGTTTCCAAAAACTATTTTAGAGGATTATAGCTTAGTAGTTGGTGGTCTTCTGAAAGTTGAACTGATTCTTTTGAGATCTTTTTGGCATTATAATTTAACACTAAAAAATAATAAAAAAGCATTATACTCCTAATAAAAACCTAACAATATTATTGAAAAAAAGTTACCATACGACTGTTCTTTTGCTGTCACTACAAACGCAAAAATTATGACCTTTTCTTACAAATTTAAAAGGTATTGTGTGAAAAATTGTTAATTTTTTGTGGTATAGGTTAACAATTAAGTTAATTTTTGGAGTAAAAAAAACTTAATAACGAAAACAGGTTATTATAAAGTCATAAAGGCCTAAGCCAATCCACTTAACTCCTTTATAATTTTTTTGCATGTAAAATTTTTATCTTTTTTGTATTGTAGGAAGATAATTACAACAAAAGCGATAAAAAAAGGCGGCAAATATTAATTGCCAGGTAGTTTAGTGAACCATATTTTATATTTTTTATGCAAAAATACCTTAATTAACTTAAATTTATGAAAAAATAAAAACTGAGGCTGTAGCGCTATTTCACGAAACTTTTGGCATGGGTGTTTCACAAACAATTGAAGGCTAATTTAGGAGTAGCACACCAATAAGTTTACGCTTAATTTAATGGACGAAGAAAATAAAGGAATATCTAGAAGCGGCTGAAGCTAGTAACTTGATTGAGGTCGCTGAATGCTTTAGTGACATGCTGGTATATTTTATGCGGAACCATTCTTGGAGCACGGGAATGCATATAAAATTGAAGAGGTTTTCCAATGAAAATTCAGCGGCAGTAAATATGAGTAAATTTGGGAAGCGGATGTGAAAACCTATTTACCGTGAAGATTTGGTAAGGTGCTAAAAGGGACCCTAATTTTATCTTTTTAGTCCTAACATTAAGCAAAATACTTGAAAAAATAAAAAAAATGGTTGTCAAATACTGACCAACATTTTGTTAAAGGCTTGGTGCCTCGCTATCACATTAATAATCTATTTTTCTATGACACAAAATTTTAAATCTTAACGGCGCCACCCAAAACCTAATCTTCATGTTCTTATTGTATTTGTATATCGTGTAATTTTTTTCTTTAAGGAGTGATGCGTAACTAGCTTCTAATGTCGGGTAAATCATAAATTCGCTACCTCTATGTCCAAATGTGCTTATTGGGGAAATAACAGCAGCAGTACCTGCGCCAAACATGTTCTTTATAAACTTCCGTTTTGAGTTGCTTCCCACGACTTCTTTTACTGTTAATTTTTCGAAACTTCTACCGGTATCTTTTTCAGCTTTGCGCAATTATCAAATAATAACTTTTTCTAGTATAACCATCCAAAATGTCTCTGTCACGTTGTCGGAGCTGTAATTAATAGTGTCATTAATCCGAACAAAAAATATTCATTGTCCGGCAACGGCTTTCTTTATTATGCTCGTTATGGGAGTGTGTTGTCGGTCAGTCCATATTCACTTGGTTGTACCTTTTTTCGATAGCTAATTTGTGTTGTGGAACTAAAATTGTCCTGG
>Ga0163217_1116957_pt1 | contig 12897 bp, 7 predicted proteins | sample SynspAceP_FD_185933 | JGI IMG/M metagenome (GOLD analysis project Ga0163217, IMG submission 185933) | Saline lake microbial communities from Ace Lake in Antarctica - Synechococcus sp. Ace-P (PacBio error correction) | ecosystem: Environmental > Aquatic > Non-marine Saline and Alkaline > Saline ... | reverse complement strand
CCAGTCTAAAGCTTCCCAGCCAGTAATGGCCTCTTTTGATTAATCAACCAAAAGACCAATTGCCCAACATCTCAAACAGGGTATGATGTTATGGTCAACCACTCTTCCAATTTATGTGCTTACCCTTACTCAAGCATTTTTGGTGTTGGCTACTCTGGATTTTTGAAAGATTTATTTCTTAGAAATGCGTTTTGAATGGTTCATCCCGCATTGGTAACCTCAAAGTGGGATCGTTTTTTGATACAATTCGGTGAGGATGAATGTTATTGTGTTGCCTTTGATTGGAAACTCTATAAAAGTAGCCGGATTTTCTTGTCTCATGAAGGTTTGATCGCCAATGTAGCTTTTGGGCGGGAAATACGCCCTTGTTGGCTGAAAAATTTACAAATAAAACGGTTGCAGAATGTTCGTAAAACTGTAAAGTTATCCTAAGGTTTAATCTGTTATCAATTTAATCTCCAAGACAACAGGATATTGCAATCGAAAGATTAGAATACCCAACTTGGGCGCATTGGTTTGACAAAGTGATTTATCTTTAAATTCATTCTTAAAAAATACCTTTGTTTTGAAATTACCTCTTCCACCTTCCTATTGGAATCCAAATTCATAAAGCAGTTTACAATTGATTTGCTAATTTCCTAATCTTTTTTGATATAAAAGTCCTATCTAGCTAAATCACTCTTCCAATCTTTTTGACGAAAAATCTGCCGAGCATCTGAACGAATGGTGATAGGCAGTCGACCATGAGCATGAAGTTATTCCTACTTTTTAACCGGCGCCAATCCCTCAATCGGGATTGGGTAAGGATATGGAATCACAAGTGACACTTCTTCCATCAAATGGACGATACCTGTGCGGACAAGCTGGGAGATATCATATCGCAATTTCCATTCAACCTTGAATCCCAACAAATAAAATCGCGCCATCAGTCTATCTCAGTCACCATTCCTGCCACCATCGCTCAATGCTTAGTGGACTTGAGAGAGGTTGGTTCTTTATTGAAATCCGTGCGATTGGCGACCAGGGCCGTGGGGTCAACAGATTTTGGGTTGATGAAGAGATTTTGAGATTTCAATCTTCTGATAACTATTTTCAAAAGCTTCTAATTCCATGTGGTCATTCTACTACTGCTGATATTCCAGCGCTTATGAGCCACTCGGAACCCCTCGATGCTGAACTATAATCTGATTCCTTTGTTCCGAACCGAGATACTCCGCCTGTGCCTGTAATGGGAGATTTCGATATTGATGAATGGGACCGGTAATTTGTCTTTTTTGACTTGTGCAAGCCAAACTTGGTGGCTGTGACTTATTGATATGCAGTGTATGCGTGCTGTAGTGGTATAAAAGTCGCCAAGAATCTATCCCGGCAGTGCAGTTAATTTTGCAAAGATGTATTATAAGAGACGGAGCCCCCAAAATTTGAGATGGTAGTTTTATGATGAAACTGTGGAGTATTCCAACATTATTTACCTGAAAGTATTTTCGGAACATGGGTCTCCAAGCTTCCGATGAGCTATTGCAAAGTCAGGCGGAGAGATTGCTGGATCCTTCCTTTCATTCCTGATGACGGCGAATGTATGGACTTATTTTAGGTTTGATTGGAAGATGATAGATTTTGCCGAAGGAAGTATTCAGTAATTATGCTGTTTTCAGTGAGCCCGACAAGAACCGCATTACTAATTCCCGCTGAATACCACTAGCTTTATTATACCGAAAGTAGGCAAAATTTGTGCATTAACTATTCCTTTAAATGATCTGGCTTTTAAATCATAATTGCGCGAATCAGCGCTTTAATCCCCGCCGAGATTCTGCGGGAAAAAGTACTATATTAATTATTCTTGAAATCCATGATCCACCCAAAACGTAATCCACAAATTCCTTTCCACAGATTGGGTAACGTTGGAAATCACTTTTGTATACAAAAAGTAAGAATGGAACGTATCAGTTCAACCCGAGAAAGCCTACATAGGATGCCAACCCTTTTTTATCATAGGAAACAAACTTTTTTAATAGTCATTCGTTTCGACCTTACACCCCGGCCAATGGAAACGGGAATATGATCGAAGATGTGCTGGCTTTTTAGATCGACCATGGAGATTGCTTCGAGAGGAAAAAGAGGGAGAACTGGCTTCAGATATCAAAGATGAAAATTTTAAGCTATATGTTCTCCCCCGATCGAACGGAGATCCTTACTTTTTTTGTGCCGCCCTATCCCAACATGAATCGGCCGAGGCGTGGGTGACATGAGGAGAACTGAAGTTAGATGCCTTCGATAAAGGCATGGGAAATGATTAGCAATGGTGAGATCAAAACGCCCCAAAACAATATGTCTTCAATCTCGGTTACTGGATTCTGTACAATTTATTTACTAGCTTAGTACACTATAAATTCGCACGTATCAAAATTAAAGGTCTATGAAACACGTTTTTTCTATATTCCTCGTTTTATTCGCCCGCCTGCCCAAATTTTTTTCCTGCTTCCAGTAGATCAATACGCCTCATCATACGCACCGGCAAGAATCATTATGATGGTCGGCCGAGGCCTCCTATTTAGTGATTGGGTTGCGAGCTGCACCATGCCTGCAATTGGGATCTCAAGCCAGCATGCCGAAACGAGATCCCCCGATGCAGAAGCAAAGTATCTTTCCTGGGCGTTTTAAATATGCTATTTGGGACCGCCGGGGTGATGAAGATGGATGAAGGAGATACGACAGGGAGTGACTTTGAGTTATTGGCGAAGGATGTCCAAGGGTCCTTTGACTGAAGTAGCAACAAGCCCTATGATAGTGGCCAGTGACATTTAGTATGAGGTTATTGGGAAGCCTAGCTGATACCTTGATTATTAGGAAAGAAGGAATTTTCACATGTGGTTCTTTTATCGGAGCCACTTACTCTTCGATCATACCGTTGGTTCAAGGATCGAGCAGCTGACACGCTGAATTGAAGCCCGATGAAAATAATGGTGAAAAGGATGAAAGAAGATGCTTAGGTCGGTGCTCATCATTGCATACTCGCTCGCAGTTTTATTCCGAGCACCGAGGATGTGATTGAATTCCAAGTAGCTGCAAGTTACGCTTTATATTTCCAATGCGTAGTGAGGTAGTCGTTTTAGAAAGCTTAGGATGAATTTGATTCGACTTGCCAGCAGGCAGATATCCGAGCAGAGGCGTTTACCATTAAGAGTGGTCAGAATTGTCAAGGTGATCGTGTTCAAAGTAGATTCAGGCAGAGCAGCAGCTACAGATCACCACTTACATGTAATTATGTACGGGAGCGAAGGTTTGGATGCAGCATGCTCCGTTGGGTGCAGAAGGTTTTTGAAGCTGGAGCCAAAGACTCAAATCAGCCATTCGTAAGAAGTGGCCGCAGAAATGAAAGATCCGAATGTGCTTGGAAGCTTGAGCAAGCGCCGGAACCACTGCACATACCTTAGTAGAATTGCTATGCAGCTTAAATATTTAACCCCGGGAAACACCTGACCGAAGTAGCTTCATTTAGTGGGCCAAAGCCCAGAGGAAAGGCTGATGTCGTCAATGGGAAAGCGTAGTAGGACGTTGTATTTTTATGACAGAAGAGAATTCAGAAGCAAATCGCCGATATCACTATATGAGTTTTGGGGTAGGATGGTTGATTCCATGGCTACCTCCCCGGTGTTTTCTTTTTGAGAGCTAGCATCCCAGTCCATGGCAGTTTTTGACTTTTGGCTAAATATGTCCGAGATGCCGAAGTGATTTCTTTGAGAAGCCATCCTATTAAATTGTCGACTTATCCTGCATTTATTTGAAATCAAAAGAGGGCTATTTAGCCTGGTATTTTTCGATTAGTTTCTGATCAGCGGAAGTTCAGGTCATGCGATTCGAGAGCCCACCGCTACTTACTGGGATTTACATGTATTTGTGAACGGAACCCAAGTCCTAAAAGACGGCGAGCATGGCGCTTTTCCCCGGAAGGCTGAAAAGAAGGATTACACTGGAATTAATTTCGATTTTACCTAATAATGATTATGATGTTGACGTACACACAACACATATATTACCTGATGAGGGTTTCGCTGGGGGCTTGCCTTTGATTAGCTTTGTAAACCATGGAGAAACAAGTGATTATCTGTATTACTCTTATAAGAAATCAGGAATGTCCGGATATACCCAGTAGTCCTAGCGATTTAGGATTTAACAATTAGAGTATTGCAGGATTTTACCTCCTTTATCAACCACGTGATCTTCGCGAAATTAGCGACTATTTTGGAGGCCGGCTATCAAAGGGCTTGATTTTACCGGGCTTACGAACTTTTTACCAAATGATACCCGAATGGAAGTGGGTCTATGAACATGGCATTGCTATTATGTGCCCGTAATGTTTCACTAGCGAACACCTATCTCATACTGTCGCATTAAGTTCAACCGATTTCACATCGATGATTTGGCAGTTGACTTTCAGAATTGAGTTTGATCCTTCCGTAGGAATCTTGGATCACGACTGTATGAGTGAAGTATATAAACAAAAGATGTACATGAGATTTTCGGGCTCGATTAGGAATTTTCGGAGAAAGTTTGAGAATTATTGAACTGAATGGAGCAAATGTCACTATGCTGGATCTAATACCTCTTTTGGTACAAGATTGGCCTATTTATCGAGAGCTTCCTTATTTGATCTTTATGAAAAACTCCCGATTCCTGACTGACCCGAAAAGGAAATGATCTATGCAAATGCAGCTGAACTTTTCAATTGACGTATCTAAATTTTAGATCAATTGATCTATTTGTCAACTCTCTGAACTATAAAAAAAGTAGGGTCTGATGTTTCCTTTCGAGATCCAGCCTTCCTCAAAACTGTTATAATATCGTACACTAAGGTTCAACATACTTTCTGAGTTTGGATCTTTTTGCAAAAGAGTCGATGGGTCACATTTATCTTGTTCCGTTAATAGGAAATGCTTTGTGCTGGATAGCATCTGGATTACCCCCGTGCCTCCGGGTTGTAGCTCCAGTATGGAGGAAATCATGTTATTGCGTCGCCGGCCTATTTGGTAAGTAATATTGAATCATTTGCCTTCCGAGTTGTAGTAGTCCTATGTCACATTCAAGCCTCCCAAGAAATTATTATGAAAGTTTCATCAATTATTGATGCAGATGATGTAGTTTGATTCCAAACAGCTATCAGCATTTGCTTGTGATAATGCCTCAATATATACAATTCTTTATCCTTTTTGAAGTTTTCATCCAATAGATAGGAACGCCCCGCCTTCTCCTACTGTAGCTACCAACTCCCCGTAATATGTGTGGTTCCGTGGTTATGTTGTTTGGCAAATCATTTAAGTATTTTTACGATCTGATCCCATATTTGGTATCGTATCGAAAATAGATTGTTAATTGGCCAACCCGCTCGATAATACCATGGTGTCCATGAAGGTTGCCGTTTTTTTCAGATCCACTACTTTGGATAAACAGTCAATTATGACCAATTAATTGCTGTGCGCGGATTCTGATTGATAAAATGAGATTTTTAGTACCAGTGGTGATCTTATTTTCTCTGCGAAGATTGATGATATCATGTATCTACCCAGTCTAGGTGTAAAGCAAATTCGGTCTGTCCAGCGGCCAACTTTGATCCTTTGAAATGGACTTGACGTGTTAATGTAATCGATTCCCGGAGATTATTATTCCAAAATGGATGCCATTCACAAACATCATTTGACATTCAGATATGTATTGTTTTAAAGTCGTCTTAATCATTGCAGTGTAAGCTATATTATCCCTTGTGATCTTCCTTTTTAAAGATTCTACAAAGAATATCATGTCCCGAAAGAGTCCCCAATATGATGTATTTTCCCAGGCCTCATCCAATACACGAAGTGAAATGTGGATTTGTACATGATAGGTATGTCACTCTGCGTAGTCGTGAGTTTGATCGCTGTGTGGAAATAAGTCTTTTGCATTTGATACTTTCAATCTTGGCACTAGTTAGCTTAAAGGGTACCAGAAGTTCGATATCTCCTTGAGTTTATCATGAGGAATATTGATTATTTTCACCATGAAATTCTTGAGATAGGAAAGTCAATGTTCGTTCGATCACTTTATAGGACAATTCCATTGCGTTGGTTTGTGAATAATTAAGGTGCAAAATTGCATTTTATTGAGGTATTCAAAGATCAACTAAATAACAAAGTCTGTTCGCTTTTATCAAAAATCTAAACTCTTATCTCCCATCAACTTAGCTATAGCTGAAAATCAACATGACCTATCGGAAAGCTTTATTGAAATGAGTCAATTTCACCCCGTTAATAAATGGTTCTTCAACAGACGATTTAATCTTCAAACAATTCTAAATATTTTTAGAAAGCAGAAATCAAGGATTTTTATGATCTGTTTTATTTGGGACACTGAGATCGGATACAAGCCACGCCATAATCCGTCGCAACGTTTTGCCAAAACAAATTGGCTCATTGGAAGATGTTTTAAGATACCAACTGAAAAAAGCTCTTGAGCAGGGGTAATGTAATCTGTGGTTTCCGTCCTTCACAAAACCAAATCGCGGCTTTCCTTGATAGATTTAGAAAGGATGATAATTCGAAGATCTTGATGTAATTGCCAAGGCATATGGATGGCTTAGTTACTGGATGTGACAAATTATGATTTTCTAGCTTCGGTAGCTTTTTTGGAGCCAACAGTAACTTACTTCATTCTGTATGTGAATGGTTTCCAAAAGAACAACAGCAAAAGTTCCTCCGCAAAAAGATGGTCTCAAGGTAAATTGTGGCCGCCCGTCAAACGTTGATTGTATCATAGATCTTCGTCAGAAATATAGATTTATTCTCGATTCGATCAGTTCAGCCAACACTTATTATTTCTCTTGTGTCCACATAAGCTCCGGGATTATGAGGTTGTATTGACCATATCATCCTAGGTTTTTTCGTAAGCTGATTTTAGCTTTCCCAATTACAGAAGAATCAGGCATATTCAGTTGAACAAAAAACTGGGATTCACAGCAAAGTTGAATTGGCAGGACTATAGATTCATAAGTGGTTCTTATACAACACTCTCTTGGCCTGATAGTAGCAGTTATCGCAGCGATATTGCTTCATTAGCTCGGAGCCAACCGGTATCTCTTCTTCTTCCATTATAGTGATTCCAGTTTTACTGCCTTCTCCCGCTATCGCTGTTCTTCAAAATCGGAACCCATCATGGGGCATATGGTTGTTTTTTTCTTTAATTATGGTTGCTGTAATCCAGTAATTCTTCGGTTAATTAAATCCGGAAGCATGCGAAAGATTAATCGCTTGATGATCCTAGTGGCCGCTTGGAATGATGGTGAAATAGTGGTCCCTTATTCAGGCATTGATTCATTTTCAACATGGGTTTATATTTTTTTAGTCTTGATAATACAATTTAAAAATAGTCCGAATTATTCATAATCTATCGTTTGGGATAAATTTGAGTTTTTTTTTCATTTCCATTACCAATCCACTAGGAATGACGCTACTTTTCAGCCAAATTTCCCTACTTTTGCGGATCAATACACATCCACTCATGGGCCCAATGCAGTGATATCAAATTTAGTAAAGTACGTCGAAATTGCTGCCGGGCAACCGATGTGCGAGTTGGGTTGATGTCTGAAAATTGCAGCCTAGATAAAAATTTAATTCTTTACTCAGTTTGACCAATCAATGTCCAGATGCCAATAATTTCCTTGGAAAGGGAAATAATTTCCCAATGCCAAATACCTAGACGCCGCGCGTCTATCAAGTACTGAAAAGACGTGTATCCACAGTGGAATCGCTTCGAAATGAGAGAAATTTCCGATATTTTGGCTGGGCGTGCATAAGGATGCTTGCTGGCACGATTCATGGCATCAAAGCTGCAGAAACAAAGAAACGACTTGGTGTCATTTGGATTGATGCAACATTGCAGATTTGGCATACTCCTATAACTACCCTTCAGGTAATATGCAGGAGCCCCTGGGGCAATTGGTTCACCCAATTAGACAACTTGGATTGCCAGTGAATGAACTTTGAGGAGACAATTACTATTGGGAAAAGATCAAACTATCGGAGGAGATTTCCCTAAATCCTTCCGAGCGACATCATATATTATCTCAGTTCGTGATACTGAGGAGCCTGAGAATTACTTTGATCAAACTCTGGAATCAAAACTTAAAAGCAGCGAGTTCGGTCTAAGGGATCAGTCGATCGCAAAGAGACTTTGGAGTTATTTAGGACTGTGATCAATCTACATTTCATTTGATGTGGTAGTTTAGCAGTTCATTTCTATGGAACTTGGCGATCCTGTACCAGGGGATGACTTGGAGGCCAATTCAACTGAATGCTTGAATATGGATAATGCAGTCTGCTGTTGGAAAATCGTGAAGTAAATCCAATTTAGGACAACAAAAACCAGTGCTGGAAGCACTTTTGAAGTTTAGAAATTACAACATTCGTTGTTGGCTAATTTTTGATCTGTTTACTGTCTAAGAGTGCTTTTACCACTATTTGGTCGCAAAATTTAATTTATTGAATAACTTAACTTATTTTTAAGCTACGGACTCTGCCTTTAATATACCTTTTTCAGGACACAAAGAACAATAGTTTTTAGATCTAAAAAACATATGATCGAATATCTAATAAAGAGTCTTAATCACAAAACTTCATCCAGATATACAAAGTATTAAACGATTTAATATGGATAATTTAACCTTACGAAGATGAATGGCTAATAAGTCATAGATTTGCAATTCAATTCTCGGACTTTAGGCCTGGAGATTCTTGAAAATGCTTATAAAATGTTAAGCTGAAAATTAACAAATGAGCTTTAATGTTGAGGTTGAGAATTCAACCACTTGAAATGGGATGGGATTAAAAGAAGTAGTTACAAATCGATATTTGGTAGAGACAAATTGGTTTTGGAGTTGAAATCAGTAGGAGGCTATTAACGATCTCAATTAGCTCAACTATAGGTACCTAAAGCTGGGAATTTCAACTAAGGATGTAATATAAATTTTAGGTTACTCGCCTTAACATTGGTATTCAACGAGTATCAAAGTAAATGAAATGGTTTAATTAAAAAGTAGCTCTAAGTATCGATTAAATTTTGGGAAAACCTTGCGCTCTTTTAGTTACTTTGCGCTTTTCGTGGCTTAAAATATGAACATTCAAGGAATCACTATCATTTCAGGCATTCAAAACTTGCCTTTCCAAATATATCTTCCATTGCCTATAACGCTTGGATTTAAATTGGACTATGTCCTAAACGAAAGGAGTTTGAAGGAACTACACGTTTTGTTTTCCTTTTTAGGAAAATCTCAGACCACACCAGAGAATACTGCAACCAACATAGCGCATTCTTCAACAATATCGCTGAAGTCGCGGGCTTTCACTTTGTCAAGGGTTTTAAATTTGGAATTAATCAACATGATTTGCTAGGCGTATTTCGCACTTTTGGACAATAAAAATCTTGACAACTTCCTCCGAATGTCAGAAAGTTAATGTTAGAGTATTCCTACCAATACGAATAAACGCTCACCTAGGCTTTACGGTAATAATTTTTCTCGGCTATCAGTGGCCGTAACTCAAAGCAAATGCTATGAGGTAATTAAGCTTATCTAGTTAACATCGCGGCATCATATTGCAACTTATGGTCGCTTACCAGCACTTGGAATGCTGAAATCTGAAGCTCTCAGTTAACAAGGAATCACTTGGCTGGGAAAATACTATGTGATTTTGGGACCAGGTATAACAAAACAATCGCTGAGCTTAGTTGCTTCAGGCAAATTGAGATGAGGCAAAACTGCTCCTATCATTTTGAAGCAGGGAAATGCTACGTCAATGGAGCCAATGACGTGGAAGTAGTCCTCTGGAAGGATGAACGAATGTCTATGCAGGATTTGAAAAACCTTGACGAATGGGGTGGATTTTTGATTAAATTTATACGAATCAGACACCTATTCTTTTGAAGATATTGCTCGAGGAAGGTCTTTCAAAAAGGTGTTTCTTTAAAAAGATAATGCGTTCTGTTTGTGATTTGACCGCAGAAGATAGACGAAAAGTTGGTGCCGAGGTGCACGGCACTTCGCGTATACATTACCCAAGATGATGGGGACGCGATTTAAAATATTATTTGAAAGAGTTATAAAATTGATAAGGTCGTATAGTATTTGGAAATGAGCAGATTATCATTTGTGTGCTGTATAGATCATGCGAAAATTTAGGGCGACCATACGGAGATGGACTTATCATCTTTCTTATGGATGGTTCGATCTTCTACCGGAAAATGAAATCCCGAGGAAGCGAACAGTGGTCTGCGTTGATTGATTGCAGGAATGTGTTGGACCCGCTGAAGCTATCCACGGAATTGGAAAAAATTCGATGGGTTCAATTCGCTGAACAAGCGGCTGAACTCTACGAAATGCTTTGTTGTTTAGTGCCCTAGAAGTTATTATCTACTGAAGGTCGATCCAGAAAAAAACCGAATGTTTTTCAATCCACAGGAATCAATCGAATTTCAAGGGAATACGGGGCGTTTATCAATATTCATGCCGAATCGCTCTTATCTTCGAAAAAGCCGTATATGAGGGGCAGCTTATCATGCGGTGGATTTTAGTAAAATCACAAACTCGAGGATTTTGAGCAGCATTGATTTTCTATATTAAATGATTTTGAAAAAAGATTGGCTTCTTGGACAAGGAAATATTTCCCCTTCGATTTTAAGCGCAGTCCTTTTTGATTCTTGCCAAGGATACATCCGTTCTAATGCTGAATTCTCAATCTTTCGAAAACGGCTGAAGCTAGTTTAGCATTCCGCGTAGCACTTTCTGATCTTACCGCCCAAACATAAAAAGGCATGAGTTTCTACTTTGTATTAATGTCCCGACGAATTGTAATATGAAAAACCTACTTCTACTTATTCAATTATCTTCTTTGTTGCCGCACCCCGCCCACGTCTGAGGGTCTAGGAATCCGCTAGCCAACCTACCAAAACTACCTCCATGGAAGACACTTTCTACGATTCAAATCAAGGATATTCAACGGACAAGAAGTTGATTCACAGTTTTAAGGGCAAAAAAGATTATGATTGTCCATTGTCGCTTCAAATGTGATACACCAAGCCAAATATGCTGCACTTTCAAGAATTAATGAGCAATTACGGAGATAAGAATCGTATGCCTGGCTTCCTGCAAATAACTTCGGGGGGACAAAACCGGCTCAAATGAGGAAATCAAAAGATTTGTCAACAGAAATTCGGCGGTTACTTATCCAATGTTTGGCAGAAATTTCGGGTCAAAGGATTGACAAGATCACTCTATCGCTTGGCTTTTCTGATTCAATTGAATGGTTGGCAATCAATAACGAAGAGCCAGGTTGGAATTTTGGCAAATATTTGATCGATATAGAAGGTGATTTGTCAAATTCTTACTTTTCTGTACCGCATAGATGAGTAATCCTAAACTTGTCGAGTCATGAGTTACCTTCAAATTTGGAAAGATAGTATTCAACAAAAAAAGAGCCTGTTGCACGCATTCAGGCTTTCGGATTTCCCTAGCTTAGCAGTATTCTTGCGGTTATTTTGGCGGCTAATCTGAATGTTTTCTGATGCAGATTCTAGTTTTAGCCTCTTTGACTAACCATCTTTCTGCAAAATCCTCCGAACCTTTCCAAACGACTTAACCGAGGAACACTGCAAACGGAGGTGATTCACGCTGATCGTCAAGCCCAATCGAGCAGTTCAATTTCAGGCTGATTTCACTGCCTGAAATGAAAGGCCATGTACGTTTGGAGGCTTTATCGCTCATATCCGGTTTGTTTACTGTTTTTGTTGCTGTGCAAAGATGACACTCTTTCTATCTTTCTCGGTTTAGGTTTTAGCTTGCCATTGAGTGCGCTCACTACACTTCCGGAAGTAACCTTACGGAGTACGCTGGTTAGGTGGACATCTCAAGTTTTCATCTTTTTGGCATTTTGGGTGTATTGGCACCCTACTTTCTTCACAGTTGACACTGAATCTTTCATGGTATTTGGATCGATTGCGCTAGACTTTTTCAGTTACTGCAGTGCTAAACATTAATAATTTCGAGAGATAGAATCTGATTTTACGCAGTAAAAAAAAAATCTATTCCAGTCCGATTGAGAAAAAAAAGCTGCGGTTCGCTACAATTTGTTTTTGATCTTAGGCGGAGAACTGCTCATTGATCATTTTTGTGTTAATTCAGCGACTCTATGGGGAGTTCCTTTTAAGCTTTACTAATTGCCATGCCGATTATGAATCGCGGTAGCTTTGGGCGTTCAAACGGGAAAAAGAATCTAAAACCATGATCCATTACTTTGGAAAAATGGCATATGAGTACCACTCTATGTAACAATTCTTATTTCGGAATTAGGTTGTTTTTTTTGCTTACCACAGCGATTAATTAGAGTTCTTATTAAGAAATTGTAGCACAATTAAATCCTTGTTTCGATTTTCCAAAAACCAATTTCTTTTCCTGTTCCTTTTAAAAAGGCCTTTTGTCCAAGGTTTTTCAGTAAGAACTGTGATAGTCCTTTTTTTATTTGCTTTTTCAGGTTAATTGTTAAATAACTAAAGGGACCAAAAAAAACTATTGGGACCAAGATTTCCTCGTCCCTTCGACTCTTTCTGAATGCAAGCAGCAAAAAAACGCTCCTTAAACTTTTCTACGGTCATCGCTGCCAAGTTTGGGGACAACGTTCCATATAGAAAAGTTACTCATGTAATGGGGAAAAATATCCTTGGGCTTTCATTTCGGGACTTTGGGGAACATGGGGCCGGTGGTTTTGAAAATGATTTTTGCGGATAATGGGAAAAAAACCCTAAAAATTTTTTTTTTTCTTCCAATCGAAAAAAAAAAAAAAACTGATTGGATAGGAAGGGAATCCCCCCTCCTGCTTTTTT
>Ga0163217_1052655_pt1 | contig 12897 bp, 20 predicted proteins | sample SynspAceP_FD_185933 | JGI IMG/M metagenome (GOLD analysis project Ga0163217, IMG submission 185933) | Saline lake microbial communities from Ace Lake in Antarctica - Synechococcus sp. Ace-P (PacBio error correction) | ecosystem: Environmental > Aquatic > Non-marine Saline and Alkaline > Saline ... | reverse complement strand
TTGCGTTGTTCCCGGTGGTGTATTCGCGGATTGGCTTACCAGCAGGATGTCGGCCTCCAGTACGATGCCAATACTCTCGCGATAGTTGTCCAGCTTGGGATTTTCAAATACCCCGGTGTAGTCGCCCAGAACACGCTTGAACTCCAACGAGCAGGCGCTGGTGGGTAGGAACGCGATTGTCCAAAGGTAGTTCGGCTACCGTGCCAGACGTTCGCCAAAGGTTGACTTGATCAACCGACAGGTTGGGCGTTTGGGCATCAAGATAGGCCCAGGCCAGGACGTCTGCAGTCATAAAGGCGACTACTTGAGATTCAAGGTCGCGGTTGACTGAAGGCATTGGGCGATACAAAAGGCCAGCAGCAGGCAGGCAATACGTAGGTGCATTGAATTCACCAATGCGTCCGGGTCAGCGTTTTTCTTGCGATATACGTCAGGCGGCTTATCGGCAGGTTGGGTAAACATAGGCAAAAGAGGGGGGATACTTAACCTCGGGAGAGGTTAAATGCAGGCAAAAAAAAACCGCGAAGGACAGTCCGTTCAACGTTTTTTAAAAAACTGGTGCGGGGCAGGGATTGAACCTACGGACCTTCGGGTATGAAGCCCGGGACGAGCTACCAGGACTTGCTTCCACCCCCGCGTCTGTGGGCGCCATTTCACTCATTAAGGATAAATCTGTAAGCGATTGAACAGAAAAGATTTTTATCTGGGGCGTGGTTCCAATCTAATGCTTGGAAGATCAAAAACAGGTTCGGCTAGAGGCCTAAAGATAGTTTTTGACGTCAAAAGACATCATCATAATTGTCTCTCCCGCTGGCGCGGGTTATACTTAAGTTCGACCTTGTACTCACAATAAAAAATAAGCATTCATCGGGAGAACGGGATTGGACACTCCTTCTAGGTCGCTACAATATCAGGATTGGAGCGGAGAGTTTGCCGATCCAGCCGTCGGAATCGGCCTATCCGTTGCGCATGTTTGAGGCAGGCACCGCTCGCAGTCTGGTTGGTCGCGTGCAGGTTTTGGGCGTTTCTGTGTTGGGCCTTGGGCTTGCTTGACTACATGGCGCTGGGTTGGTCAGAGGGAAGGCTCATGCAATCTGATGGCACGCGGCATGCTTCAGCGGTTCATGCTGATGTTGCTCGCTGGCGCCTGCGTAGCCGGACCAGCCTGGCGACCGAGGGGCTATTGCGGGTCACAGCGCTGGAAGTGCTTCGGTTTTGTCGGCTGTTACTTCTGATCTACATCATTCGCCCGGTATCTTTTGTCCTGGGAATATCGGCGGTCACCCCTGATCATTCTCATCAGCCTTTACATCTTTCGTGCCAAAACAGGCATGGTGCTGTCGAATATTGCCGCAGCCTTCGGTAATCGCCGGCACCATCTACTGCGTCGCCGCTAAGGGACGTTGCGCAAGTCTTGCTGGTCCGGTTCTGTTCATTTGTGGCTCGCATTCCCCGGCCATCTGTGGCTTACCGCGGGCGGCCCTGCGCCTGCAAGAAAGGCAACGCCAGCAATTATGGCCCTGTTCAACCGAAAACGGTTCGTGTCAATGAGTTCTCCAGGCAGAAATAAACGCCGCGAGCAACTCGAGGCCGAACTCAATTCTGCAGGCTCGACCGGCCCGCTGACGGATTGGTTCAACCGTCGTCATTATGAGGCCTGTTTCACCGCGAGCTGGAGGCGGTGTGCGCCGCCAGGCTCAGCGCTGTCACTGTGGCGTGGTGGATCTGGATCACTTCAAGAAGATCAACGATGAGCACCGGGCACGATGTAGGGCGATCAGGTTGCTGAACATGTATCAGGTTGTTTGTGGATACCTTAAGAAAAGAAACAGGCGACATCGTTCGGGCGTTTCGGGGGGCGAGGAGTTTATTTGCTTGTTGCCGATTACCCCATTTCTGAGCTGCGGCATACAGGTAGTGGGCCCGCTTGCGAGAATGCCTGCAGCAAGCTCGGTACCTGTCGATGGGACTGAATCTCAAATTGACCGCGGACCCTTTTGCGGTACCGAGGTGAATGACAGGATTGACAGTATTCGGAAAGTGTCATCGCCGTGCCGACCGGCACTGTACGAAGGGAAGGAAAACCAGTCGGCAACGTGTGGTCGCAGCTGAACGCCTTCTATCGCCAGTTAAAAGTGGCGTCCTGGATCGGTTACAACTGGCGGTTGGAGTTCCATCGGCAGGCATTAGTTGCGCAAGATTATCCACGTTGATTGTGATTGCTTCTACGCAGCGATTGAGAATGCGCGATGGACCGCGGCCTGCGTGGCCGGGACCGCTGCGGTAGGGCGTGGTGCGGGCAAACGGGGCGTGGTCGCCACTGAACTATGAAGCGCGGGCCTACGGAGTACGCTCGGGCCAATGGCTCGGCCTACGCCGCGCAAGCTGTTGCCGGGAACCTGCTGATTGTGCCGCGCGAATGGCCGGTTCTTTACAGTATGGAGTCGAGGCCCATTTCAGCGTCTTCCAAGGGCTACACGACGTGATCCAGCGTGTCGGTGGACGAAAGCTTTATCGAATTGAGCAATAGCGAGCCTGCGAGGAGCGCGACCTGGATGGCGCAGGAGTTCGCCGCAAGCCTTTGCCAGCAGGCATAACCGATATCGGCCGGTTGTGGCGGCCGAACAAGTTTCTGGCCAAGATTGCCAGCGGACTTGGAAACAAAGGGCCGGTATGGGCTGAAAGTCATACTTGCCGATGAGGTGGAAGCCTTCGTCAAAACCTGCTATCGAAAACGTTGCACGAGTGCAAAGGTGACGGCGGGCGCGTATGAAAAGGGCCTTGGCATTGATTGTGTGCGGCAGAGCTCTTGCCCTGGCGCAAGCAGGGATTACCTGGCCAAGGAGTTTGGCAGTTTTGGCGAGCGTTATATTGTGCAACTGGGTGAGAAGGAGCGCCGGGGTTATAGGACGAATCGGCGGTAGGTGGGGGGGCGCGGGCCTGAATGTGGAGAGCAGCGCCAATCAGTCAAGCGTTGAAAATAACTATGACCATGGACCGTGTCAGATTCTTGGATGCATTGTCTCGGCGCTTTGCCACCCTGCTGGAGAAAACTGGCAGCGGCTTGGGCGCCTGGGAAAGGCGAGTACGGGTCAGGCAAACCTTCGTCAAAACTCAAGTTTCCACGATTTCCACTTCAAACCACGCATGAACAGGCCGGTGCCGGCCGGTGGCCCGGAAGGGCTATCGCCGAGCTGTGTGCGCCAAGCTTCAACTCGCGGCAATCGGGCCGGTGCGGAACTGATCGGATGTGGGCGTGCGGCTGTGATAGCAGCCACAGCCTGTCGGGCGAAAACTGAACCTGTTCTGACCGCCAGCCTCCAGTGTGGGTCGTGCCGTTGCAGCTTGGGCACAGATGATTGTCCCGTGCGGCGTCCAAGGCCAACTCGCTGATGCGTTCAGCACGCGCGGTGCGTTTGGGCAGGTCATCCCTGCCATGGGCGAGAAACTCGAAGGCTTGCTCTTTTCTGGCATTAGGTCACACTGATTGACCAGCCAAGTTACCGAATTGGCCCGCAGGTCTGGGCCTCTTGCAGTGCAGTCATGCCTGGCGGGTTGAATTCAGGAGCGAATCTTGTCCACCTGCAATTCAGCCGGGCAGGTCGCGGCTTGCCCTTGACGGTGACAGATCAAGGTGTCCCCGGGATTGCACGCCGCCGCCTGGCCCGTCACCTGGTACAGCCCACGGGCCAGCGTGCGGCACTCGATCAGTGTGTGAGCGGAGTTTCAGCACGCTTGCGCGGAAAGTTTCGTGTTCAGGCATGTCCAATACCAAGGCAAAAAGCGCTGGCATGATAAACTGGAGCGGGGTGGCATATCAACTCGAAATCACTGATGGTCGGAGCGCAACGCCATAGCAGCTATTGATGCTGCACTGAAGTGCCCATTACCACACCACAAGAGGATACATATGAGCGGTATTCAGCAACATTTCGATCTGAAATGGCAAGTGGGCCCTGATCACGGTGGTACCAAGGCCTGGGCCGCAAATGGCCGAAGCACTGGGCGAGCAGGGGCAAGCATCTTTATTCAGCGCGCGTACTTCGTCCGAAGTCGAGGCAGGGGTCAGGATCTGGCAAGGCTCAGGGTCATGCAAAGGCGGGCGGCTGGCCTGTGGACCTTGGCAAGCTGGATCCAAATCCGATCACCAACGCTGGTTGATGCCGCGAAAGCGCGGCTTCGCACTGTTGATATCCTTGCATCAACAAGCAGGGACCACCTTGTGGTCAGGCCGGCTGAAGAACACAGCTTACGAAGGCTTTGCAGAAAAGTTCATGAGCCTAGAACGTTGATGTGGTGTTTCTGATGGGCACAGGGAAGTGGCCCGGCGCTTCAGTATCCCGCGCCAGTCCGGCAAGATCATTTCAACATTTGCCTCGATCGCCGGCTTCAGGGCAATCGTTTGCCAATCCGGCATCCAAACTGTGGCCATTAACACAGTAAAGCGGCGGCTATTCAACCTGACCGCGCGCTGGCCGGTGAATGGGGCCATTACAATAGTCAACGCCAATGCCATCTGCCCGGTTACTTCCCGACCAAAATAGGCAAAGGACTGAAAAGGTCACCGAGCTGATCAAAGGGCGGCACACCGCTGGCCGTTAATTGGTGGCGAAAGAAGATAATCAAAGCGTTGCGGTCTTCTGGCGACTGAAGCATTCCACGGTCACGTGACTCTGGTCAGGGCGATTGCGGTGGACGGCCGGTAACTCGGTGGTGTGCAAACCGAGGCTGACAAAAAAAGGGCGCATTCAAGGCGCCTTTTTTTGCATTGCTCAGGCCGTGTGGCAAGCCCGGCGGCTGGAAATCTTCTCGCCGCCTCGAAAACCAACCGCTTCCTTGTTTTGATTCGCGCTTCAAGCCGTCTGATCTGTTGTCGTGAAGCGTGCGCTCGGCCTTGGGCATGTCTTTCCAGCCCTGGTGGGTCGGATATGGGCAGTGGCATCGTAATTGCGTTCAAAGGATACGATATCCAGATTCGCGCGGCCGCGCGGACCATAGTAGTTGTCGAGGTAGTACCTTGATGCGGATTGGAGCCTTCGATCATCGCGCAGATTGCCCGTTCAGCAGGTGTTGGCCAGGATGATGATGTTCGCCAGCCAGCCGCTGATTGGCTCGACGGCCAAAGCCTGTTTGCTCGGGCCTTGCGCCGCCAGCACTTTGCGCCAGAGCACGAAAGGCATTAAGTGGCCAGGAGCAGATGATTATACGCCTGCGAGTGCAAAGCAGTTGGAGGTTGTCATGGTTCAAAGCGCCACTATTGGGAATGCGTTTCAGACACATTCGCCCGGAGACCAAGGAGCAACTCAGAAACGGAAGATGACCGGGTCGAGCGTGCCCTTTCATGGAGTGTCACCGTGGAGGGTGACATGAAAACAGGCCGGTACGGAATTGTGGCTTCATGCGGTTAACTCACGGGCTGCTGCTCTTCCCAACCAATCTTGACTATATCCCGCACGTGACGCACAGATTGGACCTGACATTCATTAAAATATTCCGACCCGTAGGCAGAACGGGTGAAGTGAGTATCACTGACGGGCCGAGTTGGCCAGGCGTGCTATCCATTGAGGAAAATCTCATAATGCATTGCCGGCGATAGGCAAGCTGCGGTCATTGGGGTTATCGACCGCAGGGTGAGCTTGGGAATTTCTGCTCCCCACAGATTGCTTTGAGCACCTCTACGTTGGCCAGACTGACTGTCGGGACTTTCATAGGAGCGACCCATGCCCAAACATGGCGCAACCGGCTTAGCACAGGGAACAACTATGGAGGAGCAGGTCAGGGGTCGGCAATGATTTGTACACGATATCCCCGTTGTCCCGCCGTTGCCGGTTTAGTTATTAAGTTGTCGTAAAAGCCCATGCCTGTTCCATACTAATCAAATGCAAGCCGCTAGTGCCTAACGTTAATCATTGCAAGGGAGAGGAACGCAAGATGCCTCTTTTTGAAAAATTCCGCTTTTCAAGGACAGGGTCCGCCCCGGGGTCACGCTGGAGAAGGCCAAAGCGGCGATCGCGGCAGTTGTTTTCAGGGGGCGACGAGGCAGCTGCAAGTGCTGTTTTCCGGGCGGAGAGTGGTGATCAAGCAGGGTCTGGATGAAGCCGCGCGGATAAAATACAAGTCAGGGCAATCGAAACGGGCTGGATGCAATCTGCATTGTCGATTACATGGCAGGAAAGCGCCCCGGCGACGTGGCAACCGCCGCAGCTGACAGCTCAGCGTAGGTTCAAGCAGCGGGTCAGTCTGGGCTTCTGCCGTCCGCGCGTGATGCCTATATGGCGGCCTTACCAAAGCGAGGTTTGAGGCGCGACTGCGGTTCGCGCCCGTTGGCCGCCGGATATGCAGGACGAATATGAGGAGTTGTTCGCCTTGCCGGTTGATTTCTGTCGGCCCTGAGTCTGGCGGCGCCGGTAGCGACTTGGAGCAAAACTCGCCCGGATTGTTAAACGCCGTTACACCAATACCGATCATCGAAGTTGCAGACTAAGCAGGGCAGCCATCAGAGGCCTTGGCAGCACTGCTATGAACTTTCTTGGCCAGACGCCGCAAGGGCAGGATCATTTTTCTGCAGCCTTGAGCGGGTGATTCGGGTCAACGAAAAATACCATGCCCGTGTTTTTTCTGACGCAAGTCGAAAGGCATTCGCGGGTGGCTCTGTTGTTGCCCCGTCGGGATCAGCCCAGCGCGAACAAAAGGTTCACCTTGGGTTTTTGCGTGTTGCGCATCAAGGGTGGTCGCGCCTCTATGATCAGCCAAAGCAGTTTGCTGGCGCTGCTCACTGAGCCATCGCCGCCGATCCAGCTGGGGATTGCTGAGCGGGCAAGGGTGCTGCTCCACCCAGGTAATCAATCAAAGCCGAGGCGTAGGCGGTTATAGCGCGAAACGATCAGGTGCTCTTGCCACTGAGCGGCCGCTGCGCCTGATGCAGCCGATTTGCAGCAGCTTGCATAGGCGCTGCCTGAACCCCACAGGCGGCAGGGGAGGGATTGTTAGATTCAGCAGGCGTATCGCCTTGCAAGCTCGATCTCTGTTACCCCAGTAACGTTGTCGAACATGTCCGGATTGGCCCAGTACTTGGAATTAGCAATCCGGACGCTCTGTATTCGGCCAGATTCATAGGTAAAGCAGGTCAGGCTTGGCGTTCATTCCTTGCTTGAAGCGCGCCATGGGCGTGCATAGCCAGACCAAAAAAGTCGTTCTCCCTTTGCAGCCATCGGCCTGTTTGCAGATTCCACCAGCCACCGCCCATGCGGCTGACGGTGCAGATTGCGCAGCCCGGCGAGAGTTCACGCCAGTGCGCATTTTGCCACAGTGTTTCCAACTGGTTCAAGCAACGATGGGCCCAGATCATAGCGGGCGGTTGGCCAGTGCGGCCGTTAAGTGGAACCTGATCAGTGCCGGGTCACCTCGCAGTTGGGTGTCAGTCGCAAAAAAAAGCAACTGACGGCCGGTATCGGGCTCACGGCTCACGCACGCAGGCTGGCTGGCTGATATGGTCCAGAATGGCCAACAGAGCAGAAGTGGGCTTTATCAGAATCAAGTATCCCGTTAGGCAAAGAAACTCGGGCAGACAGCTTCATGCCAGAACCCCTCCGCCGCAAGTGGAACAAACTGGCAAACCAAAGATGATCACAGGCGGGTGCTACCCTGCTTCTGACCTCTGGTCAGCGGAGCAATCAATGCTATATGCGTCCTGCCCGGAGGACCGCATGCTGATGATGACTGACAAGGCCAGATCCAGACGGCCTACCGCCACCTTCTCGAAAACAAGTCGTGAAGGCCGCCCGGTTACGGCCAGCTGGGTGATGATTGCCGAGGTGGCCAAGCTCTTGGCGGGGCCATCAAGCTGGACGACGAGAATCCGCCGCCGATGGCGAACCCGCCGTGGCCGTTGTGGAAGCCGGGGGACAGGCACCGGCAAGACTGTAAGCTATTTGCCTGGCGCTATCCCTATCGCCAAGCATCTGGGCAAAACCGCTGGTGATCTCCACGCCACGGTCGCGCTGCAGGAGCCAGATCGTGCTCAAGGGGGATCTGCCGGATATCCGCGCAATGCCGGCCTGAATTCCCAGTTTTCGCTGGCCAAGGGCGCGGGGCGGCTATGTGTGTCTGTCCAAGCTCGGACCCAGTTGCTCAGCGAAAAACCAAGTCCCTGGCCAGCCCGTCAGCAGGGTTTTTGCGATGAGGTTTCAATTCTTGGAAGTGGATGAAGCCGGCCTTCAAGCTCTACACCCCGATGGTTCGGAATCAAACTGGCACAAGGCAAGGAAAAGTGGACGGCGAAACGCGATTCTGCCGGGAAGCGGCTGGCAGATCAGGATTGGGTCGCGGGCTTGCACACAGACCATATCCAGTTGCACCCAACCGGACGTTGCGGGCATTTCAACCAGTGCGGTTTCTACAAAGCCCGGGAAGGCGTGCAGAAAGTGGATGTGATCGTCACCAAAACCATGAATCTGGTGCTCGCCGATTCTGGCCCTGGGCGGCGGCGCCATTCTGCCGACACCGCCGCGGACTGCCTGTACATTCTTCGATGAAGGGGCCATCACCTTGCCAGACAAGGGCCATCGCCCACTTTGCCATCAACACACGGCATGTCGGCCACTTGCCGAATGGCTGGAGCAACTTGGACAAGAACCTTGAGCAAACTGCTGGCGCAACATCCTATTTGCCCGGCGATTCGGGCGCTTCCATGGAACAGGTGCCCCAACTGGCGCGTGACTGAAAAACCGATCAGCAGTTCATGGGCTCAGGCCCTGACGAGGTCTCCGAATTGCCAGCGCCGAAGACGTCACCGCCAGGTGCGCCCCCAGCACCGGTTCAAAGGCCGGGCGTGATCACCCGAGATCTGCGCGGCAAAATGGGCGTCGAACTTCAAGGCGGGCGTTTTGGCGTTATAACCGATCTGCTTGCAGGCCTGGTTGATCAGCTGGACAAGGACGCCATGACGGCGAAGCCGTAGGCCGTCCACCTCGCCACCAGGCCTGAAAGAGTGGACCCCTTGTTAGGCGCACTGCTGGCGCGCTCCAGGGCAAACTGGACGCTCTGGACCTGTATTTGCCTGGAGGATCAAGACGAACAAGCGCCCGCCGGACCGCCGGCTGGCTACGCATGAACCGAGCCCAGGACCGACATAGAAAGTGCACGTCAGCCCGAATTCATGGCGCCGACACTTTTGCCTACCGGTTATACCGCCTTCGGGCTGTTTGGTTTTACCTTCGGCAACAACTGGGACTGCTCTGGAGCCGGTTCGGGAACCGCTTCAGGCATGCGCGCTGGGCCTGCCCCAAAAGCGTCCCCGTCTGCACCCGCTATCCTCCAAGCCCATTCCAATATGGCCGAAAAGGGCACGTGCTTTAGGCGTATCCCCCAATCCTGGGCGCCCGACCCGCGCGACGGGCCTGGCCCATAGCGCTCTATCATCGAAACAACTTGCGAGCATTTCTGGCCGAGCGTGGGCGGGCCTGGTTCTGTTTTCTCGCTCACCAGGACAATTCTGGAAGTCTACGCGGGTGGATCGGGAATTTCGCGAACGCGTATTGGTGCAGGGGTACCTGTCCCAAGCAAGAGTTGATCCGCCACGCGCGCACGCGCGCCTCGCACCAAGAGAACCCCGCGTCATCTTCGGCCTGGCCAGCTTCGCCGAAGGTGTCGAACCTACCCGGGCGCTACTGCGAACACGTAGTCATCGCCAAGATCCCCTTTTGCGGTACCGGGATGATCGGTGAAGCGGGCGCTCAGGAAATGAGATCGAACGCAATGGCGGCAACCCCTTTATGGGAAAATCGCCGTGCGGATGCCAGCTTTACGGCTGATTCCAGGCTTGTGGAGCGCTTGCTTGCGCAATGAGCAGGATAGCGGTGGTGGTGACTCTGCTGATCGCCGGCTGAGTCACGCAGCGTTATGGCAAAGGCGATATTGAATTGCGTTTGCCGCCGGTTTTTCGTGGGAAAATCGATTGGCCGCTTGGCGCTCATACGAGCGGCAAGCAGGCAAAGCTACAAGCGACAAGCTGAACCAGTGCATCAGCGAGGTTATCTTAGTTGTGAAGTTGAAGTGAAAAGGCCAAACCAAGCCGGGGTGCTTCTGGTGGGTTGGTTTTGGCAGTAAGCACGTATGAGACAGGCGGTGGTTCCCCAACGGCAACCGGGAAACCGGTCCAAATGTGGATGATTTTGGATCGAGCCCCAGGGATGGGTTCACGGCGGTTCCACGGTTTGCCGTTTGGAAATACGCCCAATACGGGAACTAGAAGCATCGGAGGGGGTTCGGCTTTTATCACTCCGTTTCATACCCAATTAGCTTATCCAGCGTTATGCGTACTGGGACAATCGTCGGTCAGGCTCGGGTCTTTAATAACCCCATAACACACCTCAACAGGGAATCCATACCATCGAGTAACTTCCAGGGCTATTCGACCCGCGCTTGAAACCGTTTACGTGAATTGTTTTGCTAACAGCAGGACAGATGAACAGGGCCACGGGGGGTTGGCGCGCTGTGCGTCACTATCGGCGGGCGAAAAACGGTGCATGGATCTGTGGCAGGGCGTGGTCGACCAAGGGACCAATCAGCAGGTCTGGAACAAGACACGCTGGTCAATGTTGTTTTCCTGTACCAAACGCTGGGCGCCGTTGCGCTGTTGCAGCAGGTCGAAAGCGGGTCGCTTACGGACTCGACAGGCCCCTTGCCGGACGGCTGGCCCGAATTCGCCAGGCGGCAAAGAGCAGATAACACTTGCGTCCACGGTGCTCAGCCGATCGCTCGGGCCTATCCCCATCAGCGAAAACCCTGCCGCCTGAAGCCTGTTCGATTGGGATGCCATGGCCAGCGCGTCTCGACCGCGGCAAGCACCCTGGGTGGCGCCGGCGAGCTTCACGGCTACGCACCTGTCACTACGCCTGGCTAGCTGGGCACCCGCTCAAGCGCTCAGTGGCGAACGCCAGGCGCCTATATCCAAGAGCATATCTGCCAACGTGGGCATTGGACTTTTTCGTCGCGTACCGACAGGACTGCAAACGTTATCGCCCACGTCTCCCGGGCTTACGCAATCAGTATTGGCGATGAATACGCGCGCAAGCTCTTCCGCCTCCGCATGGGGAGCAGCCGGAGGGTATGGGCTTCAAAGCCCTCGGCAAACCCCCCACGATGATGCGTCAGCACAACAAGCGAGAATGGCAGCAGGCCGAGATTCTCTCGCCAACGGCACCGGCAACGGGGCACCGCTCCGCTTGCACGTTCTGGCAGGCTTCCTGGCGCCGGCGGGAAAAACTGGACGGCCACCACAGTTGCTCGAATTAGTGAACTGAGTCGATCAGAATGCGCACCGAGCAACAGCCAGGGGCATGGACAAGACCCTGGTGGGCCCCAACCCGGATTCGGCCCTTATGGCGTCATTGCTGGAACAGGACTGGAAGGCGGTGGCTTCGGATGGGGCCAGGCGCATAACGGGACCGGCCGCCGGCCGGCTCGCTACGGGCTTCTGCGATTCCGACGCGGCGTCGGTTTTGGTTACAGTTACCAACACCATGGGGCCCTATTGTACTGATGAGACCGCGCGCGCTTGGGCGCTCAGCCGCGAAGTCTATCGCTGCCTGAAACAGGTGGATTGATACCAGAGTTTGTCCGGCGGTTCAATGCCCTTGCGCGCGGCAAGGTGCTGCATAGAGGCACTGTGACCTGGAGCCTTGAAGATGAATCTGATTCTAAGCGAATCTGGCCGCCGCGACTTACACCCGTGAAATGGCCTTTGCTGGAAAGCCAGGCCCATTGTAGAACCCCTGAGCTGTTCGCCACTGGTTCGAGCAGGGCCGGCTGGAAATCGAATCCACCGAAGCCAAACGCCATGATTGCTCCGCCACGTGGATGCGGCGGCCAGCCGCACCTTGCGTACTTGCTGGCTCAAGGGGGGCTGGTATGATTTCGCGGCTTCGTGTTTTTTTACCACTTATCAAAAGTGCCAAGGGCCAAACAATTGCCAGGCGCATCCGCAGCCGCAATGCTTCTTGTGGCACGCCTGGAGCGCCAAGGTCCGCATTTTGAAGGGCGTGGTCGAGCGGAATTTTCAGCGCCGGAAGGAGTTCGGATGCCTACTACCAGAGCCGTTCCCCTGGGCAGCCGGCTCGGGTGCCTGGGCTCACCCGCCAAAGGCAGGTAATTCGCCAGCCTGGACGTGCTGGAAGCCAACCTTGAACAGCTTCAGCAACAATATGCCCGGGACAGCCCGAACGCCCGCCGTACTGGGGTGAGTTTTCGGCTCAGGCCCCGCGGTGATCCGAATTCTGGCAGGGGCGTCCAGCGCCTGCACGACCGCCTGAATTTAACCGTTTAGTCGATGCTTGCCTGGGTGGCGTGAAAGCGCCTTGGCCGCCCTGATGCTTGCCAGCTAACGGCTTTGTCCCTCACCCTTGTTGCATATAAACAGGGCGTTAAAGAACAGAGTGAGGAAAGCCATTGGCCAGAGGCGCATTTCCAGCAAAAAAAAAGTAGGTTAGTTCATTACGGGCGGTGCGCCGGCTTCGGGGCGCGCCTTGGCACTGCGTTTTGCCCAGTCCGGCGCTTCCGTATCGCGATTCTCGGACCGATGTTCAGGACGAACCCCTTTTTGGGCTTTTTTCCGCAGCAAAACTGATGGAACCCCAAGCTGGAAAACGGGGGCGAAAGTAACTGGCGATTTTCCGCTTGTGACGGTTGGGCCGAACCCCCCAGGACTGTGAACAGGGCAATCGCAGGTGCTGGAAAAGGCAATTTCTTTTTGGGGCGGTAAATCGGATTTTGTACTTTGATCAAACAAATTTGCCGGGGAAATTTACCCCATTTTCTTTCCCCCCCCCACCCCCCCCCTTTTTTTTTTTTTTTTTTTTTTTTTTTTTTTTTTTTTTTTTTTTTTTTCCTTTTTTCCCC
>Ga0163217_1043396_pt1 | contig 12897 bp, 18 predicted proteins | sample SynspAceP_FD_185933 | JGI IMG/M metagenome (GOLD analysis project Ga0163217, IMG submission 185933) | Saline lake microbial communities from Ace Lake in Antarctica - Synechococcus sp. Ace-P (PacBio error correction) | ecosystem: Environmental > Aquatic > Non-marine Saline and Alkaline > Saline ... | reverse complement strand
TGAATTGTGCGCGAAAGGAAATCGTGCCAAAGAATTAAAAAAAGCTAGCTGCATTGACACGCATACCTTCAGGGCTAGGGATCTTTGCGAGTTTGTTGCGTGGTGACGTCAACTTATCCGGGTTAGGGCAGTTGAAAAATTGACAGTTGAAAAGTAGGAAGATGGACTGGTGACTGCGGGCTTGATAGCTGATGCCAATGGCTAATGCACAAATGCGTAATAACCCAATGGCTAATTAAATTCTCCACTTTGCAATAAACGGCCCTAAAGCTGACAGCACTGCTCGATCAATGTTCATCTGATGATCAAAGCTATAAATCAAACTTACCAGACATTTCTCAATTCCACATTCATGGCTTTGAGGTAGGCAGGAATGTCTGCATTGCATCACCATCCTCTTGGTTGCTTCATCGGGGATGGCCACGCCTGGCATTGTCAGCAATCACAGCATTGGCCCAAACAGTTCCAAAGATTCCGGCCGATCCAGATTCTGCAAGGCTTCTGAATAAGCGGGACTGTGGGAGGGCGGACGATCTCCTGGCAATTAGTTCGATAGCCCGGGCTTTCGGTCATCACCTTTGAAGGCGACGGCCTTTGTGCGCTCTGCCGAAAATCGCCATGTTAACAGAAGGTTTACCATCGAGGCGTCATGCCACCTGGATGCCGTAATTGATCAGGGAATCTGGGGCCCAGTAAGCGCAGGGGCCTGAGGCCTCAAGGCCTCCTTTTTTTCACCCCAGGGGCCTTGCTCACACCAGTGCTTCGAATTCATCCACATTCATTGCGGCAAGGTCCCAGCCGCCGCATGCCCTCAGCCAGGATCTGGCCCGCCTGGAAGTTGCGGGTGGGTTGCCGCACACCGCAGCATCATGCTGCCGCGCACGGTTCAGCCACCATGGCCGTAGAGCTGGGTGAAGGTATGTCGCGAATTTCTCCATTTGTCTCCCACACGGCTGAGGGTGGCTTCGATTCGTTTTCACTCCGTACCCAGGCTCGGTCAGTGGAAAGGGCGGCGCGCCATAGAGCCGTTGCCGGTCTTCCGGGCCCCCATGCGAAAACTGAGGACGCCTGGGTCAAGACACTGGTCCAGCCAGCAGGGTAACAGGGTAGGCAAAGATGCCGGTATTTTCGGCGTGATAGGCATAGCCAAAAAACCTGCAAATATGGATGAAAATATTCTTGGCTGCTTGATGTATTGCGCCTCCACGTTATGAAACAACCTGGTTGACACCAGGATATTCGGTGATAGCCGTCAAGCAGTCCGGGCTCCGATTCAAGGCCGTGGATGCATTGGGGATGGCAGAAGTTGGCGGGTGAAGCTGTCCACTGGATCCCGCAGGGCGCCGTGTCGGTGGAACCCGGAGAAGAAGCGCCAGGTTTGGGCTGCCGGCTCGCCAGAGCACGTAGGAAATCGTTGCGCAGGGGAATCGTGGCTGAAGGACCCGCCAGCAGGCCAGGCACCACATGCTTCCCGTCCAGGCTCATGCCGAATCTCGCAGGCCTCGTGCAGGTCTTGCTCAATTGTGGTTGCTTTTGGCGCCAGGACCACCCAAGATCGGCAGAGCTCGATCAGGTCGCGCAGGTTGTTACTCCTGCAGCTGGACCTTCATTGCTCGCGGCGCACCATCCGCCTCCATCGTGGCCACGTGGGTCGGGTCCATTGCCCGACAAATTCCCGTGGTGAAAAGGCCCGAACAGGGAGCGGAACCTTGGGCGAAACCGTGGCGCCAGTAGGCAAAGCGGTCGCCGCCCCCATGCATGGCGCTGTTGAGGCCGGACGCCGGGTAGAGGCCGATTGCTGAGTAACCCACCACGCCCTGCTCGAGGGCCAGGATCCTGCTCGCTGATTGCTGGCCTGGTCAAAGGGAGTCGGCGAAGGAAGCTGTTTCTGCATCGGCTGGGGCTTTGATTCGGCGGTTCGGACCACGCCTTCATTACTGCTTCCCAGCGCAGGTGTGCCCGTAGCGGACGAAGCTTGCTGGCTGGACGTGGGCTTTATCTGATTCTGTGGACCCCAACGATTAAGCAAAACCCGTTCCAGCCGCCCTTTACCTCATTTCGATTGCTTGTATTTACTGCCGTAATACGGGCCTGCAATAGGACCAGGCCCCCTGAAGCTGCTTACGGCGGGCAATCAAACACCAGCCCCGCAGCCCTGGCGCCTGCGCCTTCTTTTTCCTGGTGCACAGCGGCTTGGTGTCCACCTTGGGCCTGTTCTCACTGAGGTCTGCCATTCTGATCCAGCCGTTGTGGCCCCCTCGCTTTCTGAAGCTGAGGTCTCACTCGGTGGGCCTGGAGCGTTAGCCGAGCTCAGTTGGGGCGGCCCTGGATGTTGATGGCCAGCTGGATGCGGCAAGTACGGCGATCTGCCGATGGATCTGGGCCGATGCCTCGCTGCCACTGTTGGGCCCTATGAGCACGGGCTCCGCCGCATTGCACCCTGCGATCGACGTTGATTTTCGGCCTCTACCGGACTGCCTGGTGGAGAGGGCCTGGAAAACTTCCTGGCGACTTGAGCTCTCGATCTGCTGGCGCGGTCTCCGGATGATCAAATCACGATCGAGCGGGCCCCTCACCCACATCACCGCCAAACCGGCGTACCGCGGCTCCTCGGCGGCTCCGCAGAGGCCGCTGCCGTTGATGTTCAGGGAAATGGCATGCCCTGAGTTTCAACCCGGGCCCGGCAAGGCAACTGCTGGGTGGCGGGGACATACCGCTACGGGCTTCAGCACCCGGCTCACGCCGCAACCAGTGCCTTGCTTTTGCCCGAGGTCGCTGGGTGCGGCGATGCATTGAACTGGCACTGATGGAGGAAGTGCCACGCAAATCGCCCTGGAGGCGGGCGGCGGCCCAGGGGGGGCGGCGGATTCACGCCGTGAAGCTCCGGGTGGGTCGCTTCGCGGGTGCGGTGCGGACTCAAGCTGCCCTCGCTTCGCCTTCGAGGGTGGTAGATAGGCAGGTGGAATCAGCAAAGGGGCAACGCTGGAGCTGGAGCTGGTGCCCAGTGTGTTTGGTGTGCGGCAAATATGTGGAGAGAAACCTTGAGCCGATGAATTGTGATCTAAGCCTGTCCAAAACTTGGCGTCTGCCTGTCGGCGGGATGTGCTGGCGGGGAGGAGCATGGAGTGAGGGGTTGGAGCTTTCATTTTGCATGTTTCGTTCCGACGGCTTTCGCGATCAAAGAAACGTTCAGTCACTGCCTGATTACGGAGAGCGTCGAGCACCTGGGGATGGTTCCTTGATGAATGTCCTCGAAGATTGCCCATGCTGCCAAGACTCTCAGGCCTGGCGATGGCTTACGCGAAGGCCTTGCGCCATGGCGCGTGCTGTTGTCGCTTCGCGGCGATGGCAGGCCGCCTCGATTGGCGAGCAAGGGCGGTGGCCGGTTGAGGTTGAGCGATGGCCCTGCTCAAGGATGGGACCAACCTACGTGGCCGCACAGAGGGAAGCTGTCGTTCCGCTACGACTCCGACTGGGAAGTTGTCACGAGCGACAAACAGGCTCACCCTTGCCAGTTCAGGCTCAGTCTCGCCTCGCTCGCCGGGAAAAATTCGCGCCACGCGCTCCAGTGGTTGTTGACATCGAATCTAATTCGATGGTTCGACCTTCACGTTTCCTTGGCAACGGATCAGGAAACGTCTACATTGCAGATCCCGATTGGCAGGTTCAATTGAGAGTGTTGGTTGGAATGAGCTCAAGGAACATAATACCAAAGGCCACTGCCGGCTGCCGACCTGCCTGCTGCCGAAGGCTTATGCAGCATTGACGAAACGAATGTTGATGAGTCAAGGACCTTTGGCAGCGGGGTAATCGGTGGCGTGGAATGCGATTCATCTCGCCTTCCGTAAAACAGGATGTGATTATCAGATCTGGATCGCCCAGGGGATCGGCCCTAATCCCTGCCGTTACGTGATCACAAGCCAGGAGGTTCTCTGGGTTCTCCCAATACAGTGTCCAGATCAGCGACTGGAAAACAGGGCGCCGGTGCTGTCGGCAGGACTTCAACTTTCCTGGCCGCCTGGAAGGGCCAGATCCAATCACCTCAAGGAACATGAAGCGATGAAAGACATTGGGTGAGCTACCCAGTAATTTTGTTCGTGAAAGACAACCAATGACCATCATGAAAAAGCACGCCACCGCACTTGATCCTTGCCCTTGGACTCGTTTGGCACAGCCCTGACCACCGGCTGGTCATCAGCGGTTCATCAACGCACTCGGTTACTCCGGCGCCAGGGCACGCGTGGGCGGCCGCTCACGCCCGTCAGCGTGGCAGGGAGTGGGTCGCCGGCACGTGGCGTCGCTGTGCCGTCGGCAATCTTAACGACTGGCTGATCCACACGGCCTAAAAAGCACGGGGGTGACACACGCCGAGACAGCGAGCGAAGCCAGGGATGCCATTGAGGTCAAATGAGCCGGTCAGAAGCAAAAGAACTCGGTTCAAGCGATTATCCGGGACTGGCTGCAGTGTAGCAGCCAGTCTAAATTGGCATATGCCACCTACCGATCAATCTAATGGAATGGGGTGAGGACAGAGTTCTTGCCAATCTCGGGTCTTCGTAGGGCTTGGCGGCAAATAGTTGGGCTCGGCTGTCAATCAGCCCTTTCGCACTGATGACGGGGAGCATGGGTTATGCCTCGCAGGCATTATATTTTGCCTGGAAGTGCTCAGTAAGCGGCTGCATTCGCATTTGGTATTGATACTTGGTTCTTTATTGGGTGGGAATCATAAGTGGTGTCTGTTTCCAGAGTTCCCAAATCGCCTAACTGAAGGCTATAATTGGATATCCCGATGTTTTGTCCTAATGTAAACCCCGGCACCAACGCAGTATTCGCCAAGCTGCTGGCCTGGTCATTTGTAGGCAGGGCTTTCAGAGGAAATTTGTACCGCAACCTTATGCAAGCTGGAAGGTTCAGAGCCGAGGCCTATGCTAAAGACAATCCATCAAGGCTGAAGAATAGGCCTTTAATCGCGTCAATTAGCCATCAAAAAGGTTGACTATCTAGTGAGCACCCCTGGCAATATTGTCATTATCGAGGGAGCTTTGAGAAGCCATGGATTTGGTCCTACTGCACTGCAGATTCGCCTATGGCTGACATCCATGACTGCAAGGCGGACATATTCCTAGTTAGCTGATTGATGCGGGCAGCCAGGCGAACAGCCTTGAGGAGTCAGTACAGGTCATGCAGCAAGTTGTATGTCAGGTTCGCGAAGTCCTCACCAAGCTTTTGTTCTGCAAGTCCAATTCCGCCTTCAGCTTGCGCGCAAAGTAGGAGGACTCTGGAAAACGGAGCCTCAATCGCGGCATAATGGACCTGTGATCACCGTTCAGTTATTGAGTTGACGCCGGCAAGGCAAGCCTTGACTTTCACGGGATATGGAGCAAGTTGATAGTTAGAAGCACACCCCTTACCGAGGCCAGAGCCCGAGCGTGGCGGAGCCACTGGCGGGTGAAGTTCCTGTCTGAGAAGATTGAAGAGGTGCTTTGCCCTTGGCAAGCATTGATTGACCTTGATTGAGTCCAGCTACCCAAAGACGAGCAAGAAGGGCGGCCTTCGAGCCCACGCGCTGGAAACGCACCTATCGTCGGCTGGAAGATCCACCAGAGCCAAACTGCTTTCCCAGGCGAGCAGGTGCCATTGCTCAAGAACCGACGGGAGTTCACAAGCCGGGATGAGGCCCTCAAGGCTGTGGGCCCACCAGGCGTTCAGGAGGGCTGGAGACCCTGCAAGCCCCAGTGGTTGATGTCGATTTTTCAGTCAGGCACGTTTTGCCTACTGACACCGCCGCCCCACCCCACGCATGACGAGGATTGCCTGCATGGCGACCCCAACCGGAGTCGCCCTTGCCCATGTCGGCCACGCACATTGATGGGCCCGGCCGGCTCCACCTTACGACCTGCGCTTCATCGACGCATGCGGATGATGGCGATGGGGGCCCACCAAGGAGAATCGGGTTGTAATCCCTTGCGCAGCGGGCCGAGATCATCGAACTGCGCCGGATGCTGGCCGTGGATGGGACTGCGTAAGCCGGCGTACCACAAAGTACGACGGCTCTTTTCGCGCTCTGAGCAGCGCTGGCCTGCAGGCCCCTTTGACTCTCCTCTCCACTGGAGACCTTATGGTTTGAATGATTGGTATGTCCGGGTTGTGATGTTCAACCAGAAAATCTATTCCCAATCGTCCCCCTTCACCAACCGCTGGTCAAGGGGTGCATCGTCGCGGTTTCTGCTCGCCACGGTGCTGGCTGTTGATGACGTTTCGCCGGTTTTGGAACCTGGTACGCGCAGTCCACCGCTCGCCATCGATTTACTGAGCAGACCAATCCGAGCGTGTTCTGAGCGGAAAGAGCCCAGCAGGGTTGGTGACGGGCCTACCGCTCAGCGAGCTTGCGGGCTGCTGCAAGGGCTGGCTGGACCATCTTGCGCGGCGAGGGGTTCAGCGTGGTTGATCACGTGGTGGAAAATCTCGAAGAGATCAAGTTCAGGCCAGGGAGGTTCCGGGGATCTTGGGCGTCCTGCCACACCGCCACCCTGGCGGGATACGTGATCGAGGGTCATGTTCCTGCTGAGGCCATCCACAGCTGCTGCGACCAGCGTCGGCGGTGGCGGGCATCGCTGTGCCGGGAATGCCCTCGGTTCGCCGGGCATGGAGTCAGCGATTGCGCAGTGGGAGTCCTACACAGTCTTCTCCTTCACCCGCGACGGATCGTTTACGCCCTTCTTCACGTGAAGGCATAAAGATGGCGGATGGATTTCCATTTTTTGGGCCGCCGCTCTTTCGTTGGCCTCGCGGGCAGGGCCTTTCCGCCTCCTGTCGCGGCGCGGCCTGCTGGGGCGGCGCTCCGCCCCATGGCGTCCGGCCCAATCACGGGTTCGCTCCCAGCGGCGGGCGGCTGGAGATGGATCTGGTGGCGGCGGAAACGGCGCGTGGGGAGATTGCCAATGCCCACGCACGGCGCTGACTACAACGGCCTGCTTGCCCGGTCCGCTGCTGGAGGCTGAACCCGGCCGACGCCGTGCGGATCAGGCTTGCCACAACCGCCTGAAGTCGTCCCACCAATCTTTCACTACCCACGGTCTGCATTATTTCTCCCGAGCGGCAACGCGGACAACGTCTTCTTGAAGCGTGGCCCCGGGGCCAGCCAGACCTACGACTTCATCCTGCCCGCCGGAACCACCCCGGCCAGGCACCTTCTACTTACCACCCTCAACACGCCACGGCAGCGTGGCTGATCAAGGTGTTTCACGGTGGCCTGGGGGGTGTGCTTGATCGTGCGGGGTTGCCTTGATCGCATCCCCGAGTGCAAGCAGCCGAGGGAAAGCAGGTGGTTTTCTCAAGGATCTCCCTGCGTGATGGGATTCGGCTACGATCGGCATGGGATGATGCTGGGTACGAGAGGGGGCGCGTGCTCACAGTCAACGCCAGGTGAATCCTGCGCTCTCGATCCCAGCTGGCGGCCTGCTGCGGCTGCGGATTGTGAAACGGAATCCAATGGCCCGCTTCTGGCGGCTGGCCCTTGGAGGACCATCCCTTCCACCTGAATCGCCACGATGCGGTGGCCCTTGAACTCCGGTGCAGCTAGAGGAGTTGCTGCTGGCTCCCGGCGAGCGGGCGAGGTGCTGGTGCGGGGTGACCAGCAGGGGCGGCCGCTACCGGCTGCTTGAACCTTCCCTATGCCCGCGGCTCTGGCGGGAATGATGGCGGCATGGGCCGAAGCAGAGAATGGGCCGAGGCATGGGAATGGGGCGGGGTTCTGCCCAACAAGGGCCGGCTGCCTGTCGCCCCACCCTGGGCCTATGAGGGGATCTGTGGCAAACCCTGCCGTTACCGGAGCGCCTGTTGCCGGTATGTTCCCCTGCCGGAGCCGGTGCGCACCCGCCGCTTCCTGCTCAAACCACGGGGCATTGGCCCCGGGCATGGCATGGTGTTCCTGTATCAACGGCCCGCGCCTTCGAGCACGGCAGGATCGATACACGAGTTCCCAACGCGGAGACCACGAAGAATGGGAACTGGTGAACGACGGGTCATGATCACCTTCACCGTTCATTGTCAACCGTTTCAGCGTGATCCATTCGCAAACGGGCACTCCGGAACCCTAATCGGGGCCTTGGAAAGATTTGTGGTGTTTAGTCGAGCGGGGGAGGACCGTTTGCGGGATCCGCAACTCGCTTCGACGATTTCACCGGACTCACCGTCTACACTGCCATATCCTTGACACGAGGAAGCTGGGGATGGATGGGAACCCTGGAAAAGCATGCCGCCTTTAGTTCACTCCATCACACCCGCGCACCATGTTCATGCCGCAATGCAAAGGGATCGTCCCCGGGCGGGGGTAGCGGTAGCTCCAGGGCGGCTTTGGGGGGTGGGTTTGGGTTTTTGGCATTTTTTTTTCCAGGGAAAGCTTTAGGGGGAAAAATCCCCCCCCCCGAGGCTTTGTGGAAGTCGTGAAAGATCACCATGGCCATACCAGCTGGGGCGTGGGTCGTTCAGGTCTCGCCTTGGCAGGCGAGAGCCAACCACCGGCTCAGAAAATCGCGAGGAAAGGCGGTATTAGCCACTGAGATCAGCGGGAGTGTTCACGGGCTTGGGACGCCGAAATCCAAAACCCCCTTGATCTGCCAGCTGGATAGCCCTGAACCCCTGCTGCTTAAAGGCGAGGCCTGGCGTTAACGCCGTCCCCGCACATCGATTCACCAGCGCTTGGCGTGATTCGAGCGTAGCGATCATGCCGCATCGTGCGAGCGCGGCCAAGGTGAGCTTCACCCAGGCTGAGAGAAGGCTGGAGGAGGGCTGCCATTGAAAAAGCCTGAAGTGGCTACAGGTTCAAGGGCCTAATGTTCCCCTACAAGGGGTTGCCGACCTACCGGGGAGGAGGGATCGATGCAGATTGGCGAGGTTGCACGGGGCTTACCGTCGGGAAGATCGAAACCATCCGCTATTACGAAACGAGAAACACTTGCTGCCCGAGCCGCCAGCGTACAGATGGGCAAATTTTACCCGTCTCTTTATTCGCTGCAGCAATGTGGAGCAGTTGCGCTTCATCGCTGTCTGCCGCCAGCCTTGACCATGAGCCTGGAGGAGGTCCGCGTCTGATCGGGGCGCGGGACGCACCAGCCGGAAGCTGGCCCGGACCGTGAACGCCTTGCTGGACGAGAAGATTGGCCGAGGTTGATTGCGCGGCGTCGATGAACTTGGCCAGCTTCAGCCTCAGTTGCGGAATTCTCAGAGGGTCTTTGTCCGCAATCTGTGCAGGTTGAAAACCTGTGGCATTCTTCGTGCGAGTTGACCCGTTCGGCCCGTAGCAACAAGGGCCCAGATCTGATCGTTTCCGCCCTGGCTCAAACTTCGAGCCGCTCCAAACCTGGTGGGTATTGCGAAAGCAGGCGAGACCATGGCGATTCACGATCAGGACTGGTGCCCATGTCAGCAAAACAACCGCCATCCACATCGTGCATTGCCGGCCACCGGTGAGAACAGGAAGAAGGGCCTTGATTCCCAGCGCCAGCACAATGTTCTGACGCCAGGATGGTTGAATGGCGGCGAGAGAGGGCGATCCTGTTTCCGGTACGCGATCAGGGTCGTCTGTTTCATGATCACCACAATTCAGCCGCTTCGATGCGATGTGGCGGTGCCCCGCCGGCCCCCATCGCCCGAAGCCGATGTCCGCCTGGGCCAGAAGCCGCGACATTGATGCATCGCCCGGGCCATGGCGCGAATTCCGTAATGGGCCTGCAGATCGGCCACTGCCTTGAAGCTTGTTCCTGCCGGTAGCAGGTTGCTTCACCTCCTCGATTGCCGCCACGGCCGCTATTCGCGCCGGCGGGTTGGCTGCGTTGTCGCCCGTGAGCATCACCGGAGTGGACACCCAGGCTGCCGCAGGGCCTTCATGGCAGCTGCTGAGCGGGCACGAACGGTGTCAGGCGACGGCGATTCAGAGCGAGTACGCCGCGGTTTCATCGGCCAACAACTTGACGATTCTACCCTGGCGTTCTGCACTGGCATCGAGGCTCCCAGTTCGCTGGAGCAGAGCCCCAGCTCCTGCGATCAGCGGTGATTGGCCAGCATCAGCTTGCCGCCCGGCGATTCTGCCGCGCACCCCCGCCCGGGTAGGGCTCGAAGGCCTCCACGGTCAGGACGTTCACCCTCCAGGGCTTGTTGGCAATCGCTCTCGACACTGGATGGTCGGAGCGATCGGCCAGGTGTGGCCAGCTCTTGTTGAAGCGCGCCGGGCGGTCGGCATCCGCCTGCCTGATGAGAGGAGAAGGCCACCAGCTTGGGTTGGCCAGGGTGATTCGTTGCCGGTCTTGTCGAGAGCCAGCACCTTGATGCTTTGCGGGCCTCTCGAATGTACAGGCCTCCCTTGATGATGATGCCGCGACGGGCGGCGGCGGCCAGTCCACTCACACGGTGACTGGGGTGGCAATCACCACGGCACCCAGGGACAGGGCGAATCACCAAGCAGCACCAGGGCCTTGTTAGGATCGCCTGGGGTGGCGTGAATCCGAGCAAAAGCTGGCGTCAGCAGGGCAACAGCCCAGGGCGAAGACGAAGGACGGCCGGGGTCTTGTAGGCGCGCCGCGAAGCGATCACGAAAGCGTTGGATCGGAGCACGGGAAGCCTGGCTTCCTCCACGGCCCTTTGATTTGATTCTGCGCCAGCGGCTTTGGGAGGACGGGCGCCGCCACCCGGATCTCGAGGGCGCCGCTTCTGGTTGATCGTGCCGGCAAAAACCTATCGCCGCTGACCGTGGTCAACCGGGCCAGGCCTTTCGCCGGTGATTCGGAGCCTGGTTCACCGCACTTCTCGGCCGCTGAGCACCGTGCCATCGAAGCGGCAGACGTTCGCCCGGGGCGGGACACGGGACCACGTCTCCGATGGCCACAGCAGTGGCTGACACGCGTTGCCCAGCGTACCATCGGGTTTCTGGCATTCTCCGCCTGATCAGGGGCCATCGCCACAGGCGGTGATCGCCTGGGGCGAGCCCGCTCCACCGCCCGCGCTTCAATCGCCTCGGCGACCGGCGTAGAGCGCCTCCACCATGGCAAGCTCCGGGAAACGGCCGATCAGGGAAAGCGCCCGTGAACCTTCCACGCTTCATCAGTGCATTGATGTTGCAGCGGGCCCTTGGCGGCAGGCGGCCAGGCCCTGCCGAAAAAACACGGAGAAAGCCCCGCCAGGGCGATTGCGGCAATCCGCCATTTCCGCCTTCCAGCAGTTCATGACCCGGGAATGCGGGAATTGACCAGATGCGCAAGCTCTGCGTAATTCGCCAGCAGCAAGGAAACTTCCCAGGCGGAAGGCTGTTCACGGCGCCGTTCGGCCGCGGGGTCTGGGCGGCGGAACGGGGCCGCGTGCATCGGCGCTGATCGGCTTCCGGGGTTGAAACCCCAGCACGCGGATCGCGGCGAGGCGCGGACTGAGCGCGGGCTGTTTCCGGCATCGATCGCCAGAACCCGCTCGGCCAGCAGGAACCTTCAGGCCTCGGATGCCGTCGGAGTTCCTGAGAGGGCATGGGGCGGAATTTTCTCGGTTTTCTTCGGTGGCGCAAATCCATCGCGCTGACCGAAACAAGCGTTTCGGGTTTAGCGGCCGGGGCCCGGCTTTGCGGGGCTGGATGGCTTCGGCCGTCTGCCCGCTGGTTCGCTTGCTGCAGCAAAGGATTCCGCCATGGTGATGTCATCCAGGACACCTCATCAAACAGGCTGTAGTCACTTCAGGGTCAAGGGGTCTGGGGCAACTCCTGATCTTCGCAGCGGTTGCATTTAAGCCCCTTCCCTGCAAGCCTGAAACCAGGCTTGCAGCCCTACAGTTGTGCCCTTTTGGCTACACAACTGATGCCTGGCGCCGCGGTCAGGAGCAGTGCATTACGGCGCCGGGCCTTCAGCCGCGGCTTTAAAGACCCCCACGATTGTGATGGCGTCCTGGTAGGCGGCCTGCTGGCATTCTCAGCTCTGTTGCTGATCAGCTCCTGGAGCCCACTACGCCCTTTGTCGCATCCCTTCGGGGCTTCCACCGTTGCATGTTGTTCGGCCATCCAAGGCAGCCCCTGGCCCAAGCCGCGCAACCATCGTGTTAGGCAACCAACATGGGCGGCGGCAAGTCAGTGTGGTGTGTGTGGCCAACCCTGGGCAGTACCACTTGGGCGATGGGGCTGGGCGGGTTGGCGGCTCACCATCTTGCCCTTGGACAAGCTGCTGCGCTGACTGCATCCGGCCTGCCGGTGCTGTTGGGCCCTTGCTGTGCGTTCTGCTTCAAAAGCCCAGCTCCGGATTTTGTGGTGATTGGCCGATTGCTGACGGGTTCCCTGCTGTTGACGTTTTTTGAATGGGCGTTTGCTGTTCAAAGCCCGTCTTGAGGCTCCGTTGGATGAGGCCTTTATCCCCCCCACCACTGGTTTTGGACAGGTGGCTCAGGGTGGTGCAGATCCGGCAGGGGTTGCGACTTGGCTACGCTCCGACCTCAGGGCGCCAGGACCGCAAGGGCCCCACGACGCGGTGGCCTTACCTGGTGGCAGGCCCCACCCATTGCATTGTCCTCCAGCGCGCAAAGCCGCGGTCACGTTTGTTTGAAAATCGAGTGCGCTGTAAAGGCAAGTTTTTGATCCACCCGATCGATGCTGAGATCGAGTGCAAGGCCACCTTCCTGCCAGGGAGCCGCTCGGCTTGCTGTCATGATTGCACCGAACGAACCTGGGGCAATCGGGGACCAGTTGCTGAAGACCACCCAAGATCCACAGAAAGCCTGTTCCTTTGTTGGCAAAAACCGCACCCGTAGTTGGAACACATCCACACATGGTGAATGTGGTTCCACACAGAGTAGATGAAGTACTCATCTGAATGACACAATACTGATATCGACAGCTGTCAGATCATCTCTTCCTCCTTCCTTCTCTCTCTC
>Ga0163217_1097786_pt1 | contig 12899 bp, 10 predicted proteins | sample SynspAceP_FD_185933 | JGI IMG/M metagenome (GOLD analysis project Ga0163217, IMG submission 185933) | Saline lake microbial communities from Ace Lake in Antarctica - Synechococcus sp. Ace-P (PacBio error correction) | ecosystem: Environmental > Aquatic > Non-marine Saline and Alkaline > Saline ... | reverse complement strand
CTACGCCAACCGTTGCCCTTGATCGAGCGCTATTCGAGCGCTGGTGGCGTCTCGGACCATTGCCCTGGAAGCTGCTGCCCCGCATTTTCAGCCGCGCCCAGTCGATGGCACGTGCTCTTTCGTCCGCAGGCCAACATCGCCGGCTTGATAAGCCGCATGCTTGCTGGCCGCCGCCGGAACTTCGATCGCCTCTCTCTCCCCATGCCTGTGACGCGGCCAGCCCACCCGCGTCCACGCCCCGCCAAGGTACTGGTGCTGGGGCGCCGCGGTGGGCCGGCTTTGCAGGCCCGTGGCCACGCCCGCCGCCCTCCGGCGCGGTGGTCAGGTGTCTGACGTTGCCGGGCGGCCGCCCAGCCGAGCAGGTGGAATCCCCTCGCCCCCGCCTTCATCGATCCCCCCCGAACACCGCCCGCCGGCCCTTCCCGTCGCACGAGGCCGGGGGCCTATTTGCCGCCGCAGGTCGGGTTCTGGCCTCCCTTCCTGGAGGCCCGCAAGCGCAGCAGCTGACCCTGCATCTGCGAGCGATGCGGATGATCACCCACCGCCCACCCAGGCTGCCCGGACCGCCCCGCTCACGCCTGCTGATCACCACGGACGCTGGCTGCCGCTCCTGCGCGGCCCGGTGCTGTCCGGGCTGGATCTGCGGCGTCAAGCGGTTCCGGCAACTGCGCTGCGCCACACGCCAGCCCGATGTGCCTCACCGCATCGGCACACGCATCCGGCGGGGCTGGGATCATCGGCCGCCTCCAACCTGGCCCTCCACCGTCCTCACCACGCCAGTGCCCTTCTATTCCCGCCAATCTTGGTAGGCGCTGCTGGGGAAAGCCCCCTGCTCGCCCGCATGACGGCCCTGACCACTCCAACCCCGAGACCTGCTCCCGACTCACTGCCTAGATCACCCCACGGCCCGGCCCTATGCCGCGCACCGACCTCTGGCCCTCCGCCTTCGAGAGAGGCCTCCCGTCCTCGGCCCATGAGCGTGAGAACTCGGCCTTTCCCAAAGCCCTCTGGGTGCTCGTGCTCGGCACCGCCTCTCGCCTCGGCCTGGAGCCTGATCAGGCAAGGGTGCCGCCCACGCTCGCACCACGCCGTTTTTGCATGTCGGCTGGGCGACACGCGCGATCAGCCCGGCATCCACCTGCGCATCGCCGCCCTGACGCTGATCAGCCCAGGCCGCCAAGCCCGCCCTGCGGGCCGGTGGGTTCGCCCGTGGTCCGCTCGGCTTCGCCCTGTTCACAACCGCTTGGTCCGCGCTGCTCCTCTCCCTCCGCACCCCCACGCGCCACTCGCCCCTGCGCCATGCTCCTCCGCCCGCCCAACCGACGACCGCCCCCGCCCTGCCCCCCGCCCACACCCGATGCGCCGAAACTGCCCGACCCTCGACACCTCGCGCCGCCGCTCCGCCCCTCTCCGCGCCCTCCCGCCTCACCCCGCCGCCCTGGCCCCACCAGCACTCCCGCCCACCGCCCCGCCGGCCAACGGTCTCTGCGCCGGCCTGGCCCTAGGCCTGGCCGGTGGCTCGGCATTGCTGGCAAAACCACACAAAGCAGCGAAGAAGCTGAGCAGGTCGCCTGGATGCCTGGGGCCCCCGGACCTGCGCGGCTCCGGCGGCGGGCCTGGCTTGCCCCTGCTGGCTATCGCGGGTCGCATGCCCTCATTTGCCCAACGAAAAACACCCGTCGCCCCCTCGTTCCAACGCGCCTGCGCCGGCCCTCTCTCCCTCGCCTCGGCTCCGCTCGCCGCACTCGCGCAGTCTGCCCCGCCCGCCCCCCCCTCAACCCCCTGCCCTGCCGGTCACCCGGTCCCGGTGCTCGGTGTCCGGTCGCCCTCCCGTGCGGCGGCCATCCACCCTCCGCCGCCCGGCCTTTCCGGTGGCCGGTGGGCAAGCTCAAGCGACCATCCGACTCCGGCAGCCGCGCCTGGCACCGCCTTCCGTCCCCCAGCGCCATGCCCTCCCAACATCCCTCCCGCTCCGCCGGCCCCCTCGCTGCATCTCTCCCGCCTCTCCCGCGCTCACAGCGGCCCCTCTCCCCGCTCCCGCCGCGCTCCGCCCTGCCGTCAACCCGTCTCTGCTCGTTGCTGCTGGCCGCGCGGGCCGCCCCCTGCCCGCTCGCGCGCCTCGCCGACATGCGCTCGCCCCTCCGCCGTGGATCTCCCTGCTCCTCACACTCCTTATTTCGGGCTGGGCCGCCGGCCGCCGCCGGTTTGTGGTGTGGGCAGTGAAACTGCTGATCATGGCTGGCGCCCATGGTGGGCGCCGCCGCCTGATCCTCACCAGGTGAGGTGCACGGCGATGAACCCTTGATCACTCCCGTCGCTCTTCGGTTGGCGCCTCGGAGTGCCGGCCCGCACAGAGGTGGCAGCGAAGGGCCACCAAAAAAAAAAAAAAAAAACCCAACACCAACAACAAACCCACAAAAAAACACACAGGACCCTATACCAATGTCACCTCCTGCAAGCCCCGCCGGAGTGTGCCTCACCCGGCGAGGGCCGCGACGCGCGTCGTCCGCTCCCTCTGCCGGGCTATCGCCCGGCGGCCTCCGCGCCCCCAGCGCCCCCACAGCCCCCTACAAGCGAGCCTGGCCCCGGCCTGCCTCGCAAGACAACACCGCGTCGGCCGTCCAGCTTACGCCCATCCACCCCCCCCGGCTGGCCCGGGCGGCACGCCCGCGGCCACCACCCCCTCGAAACGTCGTTGCCTCGGCCGCACCGCCCCCGACATCGCCGCCCTCACGCACCAGCCTGAGTCCCGGATCAGTGGCATCAACACCCGGATTCTCCCCGCACGCACCCGTCGGTGATCGTCTCTCGGGCCGCCAACGACGTGGCTCAACCCCGCGCCACAGAGCGACTCCGCCCAGCCCCCCCTCGCCTACCGCCCCCTCCGCCCGTGCTGCGAGGCTCCCGACAGGCCCGCTTCAGGTGTTTGCGTGTCAGCGCCACGCCCTCTGCGCTCCTCCCGCGCGCCTACCCTTGCCCGCATCCGCAACGGAGCCTCGCTCTCTGACGCTGCCCCAGGACCTCAATGCGCTGCGTCCGGCCGCACTGCCCACAGCAGGCTCGCCTGCCAGGGCCCCTGACTCTTCCAGAACCCTCGCAGCGCACCACCCACTCCCCCGCGCCCCCCGCTGCCCCGCGCCACACCTCCCCGTGGCCCTCCCCCGGCACCCCACGGGCCAGTCTAGGCTGGCCCTCAGGAGGTTGTCAGACCCGCCCTGCACCCGCCCCGCACCCCTCGGCAGCGCCCAGCGACTCGACCGGCGCGTCTCTCTCCTCGCTCCGCGCCCTCGTTGCATTCCGCCATTCGCCAGCGCCTCCCCGCCCACCTGCATCGGGCCAGCCGCCACGGCCGGGCCACCCACTCCACCTCGAGCACCGCCCACCACCCACCTCCAGACTCCCCGCACCACGCACACCCTCTTGTTGCACATGCGAGCTTGGCCGGTCGGCCCCCCCGACGCCCACGGCCGGCAGGCCGGGCGAGAACGGCACCAGATGGCTTGCGCCGGCACTTCAGCGACCGGGATAGCCCACCCCGGTCTTCGATGGCTTCCTGATTCCTTCCTGTCCGACTCCGCTGCTCGCGGCTTCCTGCCCTCCAGTCTGACTTGCCGCGCCAGAGTTCTGCCAAGCACCAAGACCCCACGCCTTTCTGTAGGCACACTGACGGCCCCGCCCCACCACTGCCCAAAACCGAAACCGCCCTCAACCGACAACCCCTCTACCGCCAATCGCTGGTTGGCCATGGGGCCGGCTTGATCCCTGCACCCTGATTCACGCTCGTGGCGCCCCTGAAGCCGGCGCCCTGGCACGCCAGCTGGCCCAGCTCCGTGACTCTCTCGCCCACAGCGGCCGAGCAGCCGAGGCGCCGGCCAGCTCGCCGCCTCGCCCCCGGCCCTCGCCGACGCCAGCCCCGTCTGCTAGAGGGTGATTCCAATTGGCGCTAGCCAAACCCAAAGCCGACCGGGAGGCGGCCCTCAGGACATGCCCCCCATCCCTTCCTTCCTCGCCCACGCTAGCCAACTCGGCAGTTCTTGCGAGGACTTTTTCCGATTTCTGTTCTGACCCACCCAGCTCCGGGACAGGAGCAGACCGGACGCCCACCACCCCTCCGTGTCGATTTTTTCAGCTTCGGCTCTCTGAACCGCTGGCTTTTCAAGGCGATGCGCCGCCCACGGGTTACACGCACCGTCGCCGATTCAGGTTCAGTCGATTTCCGCCGTGCTCGGCTGTCGATGATCTGTTGATGGCCCGCCGCCAGACAGGCACCGGCAAAACGGCCGGGTTTCACCCTGCCGAGTGCTGGAGTGGCTCTTCACGCGCAATAGCCCCCGATTGCCCGCAACAACCAGTGGCTCGTGTGCTGGTACCCTGGTGCAGACTCCCGACAGCCCGGGAACTGTGCGGCAAGGGTGCCGCTGACACGCGTGCGGGGTGGAGTACGGTCCCAATACGTCGTATTCTGTCGCAGTGATTTGTGGTGTTTCCGCTCGTGTCAAGATCAACCCGCAAGATGGCGCGGCTGCGCCGCGGCGCCGAACGTGCCTGGTTGTGCCAATCCCCCGCGCGGCTGATGGATCTGTACCACGACACGAACGCTCGATCCTCGCTTCGATCGTCTGACCATAGTGCCTGATGCCTGCGATTAACGTGCCGCGCTCCGCCGGACTGATCTCAGCCACATGCGCTTCATCCCGCACGACCATCCAGAAATCCGTGGCGCTGCTTGCCCGGGCCATAGAGGCGAACCGTCGAGCCTTTTGCTCGTTCGTCTCGCCAACTTCAAACCCCTCGGATCCGCACGTGGCCACGCGGGGCTGCGTGCACCAGCACGCATTTGAAAATCGCTGTGTGCCATGACTCACCCCTTGAAATTGGGCTAAAGGCGCCGGGTCGCGCGTTGGGCGCTAGGTGTTTGGCAGCCCTGCGTCACAGTGGCCGCCAGAGCCCGCGATCTAGCATCTCGAAGCCACCTTCACTCGCGCTCTTCACCCATTGGCTGATGACGGCGGCCTTGGCAAGCCGATACTACTGGTCCAGCAGGCTTGCTGGTGTCTAATCTCGCGCCAACCAAACACACGAGGCCAACGGCTTCGCCGGACCGTTCGCAGTCTCAGGAACCGTCGGCTATCGAGCGCTCGTGGCATGCGGGGCACAACAAGAGCCAGGGGGCCGGCACCGCGCCCTCGGCGGCTCAAACAGGACGAGATGCGCGTGGCTGGTGGCCACCGACCTGGCCTCGCCTCGCCGGCCTCGCACCGACATCCCACGCATCAGCTACCCCCATCGTGGCAGTGAAGTCTGGACCTGCTCCCGGCACCCACGTCGCGAGATTTTATGTGCACCGGATCGGCCGGACGGCCGCGCCGGGCGCCCAGTATGGCTCACGAACGACGCGGCATCCGCTGGTGGCGCCGGATAGAGGCGACTGAACTTACTGCGGCGCTGATCGTACAAAGCGGATCGGGCAATGCCCCTCTGCGCCGCCAGGGGGCACGAGGCCGGGCTTCGAGCCCCCCCACTCAGCGCCACCCTTCGATCTCAGCGGTGGTCCGCCCGGCAAGGGCGCAGCCGTGGGGGAGCGGTCGTAGCCGCGCAGATCAGCCCCGAGTCCCTCGGGCGGCGTTCGCTATGCCGGTCGTCGCTCAAACGCCTCCTCCCGCACCATTTCCTCGCGCAGCCAGCTCCTCAAGGGGACGCCGGGCCGCGGGGGCAGGGGCTGAGGCTGGGACCCAACCCTATTGGATTACCTCGCAAACTCGAAGCTCTGTTCTTCCCACGAGCCCATCGATGAGGCGGATAAGACTGTGTGCCCCGCGAGCTGATGGGTGACCCGGTCGGCGATCGAAACTCCGGTAGCCCTTCGTTTTGAAATCTACGACCACCCGAAAAACCATCCGCCGTTGCCCACATGGCGATGGGCAAAAAAGTTGCATCGGTTCGGAACCGGATTCATATGCAAAACACGAGGATCTTTCGGCCATCTCCAATGAAGGGGAGCCAAACAACAGTTGTGAGCTGGCCATCTAGTGCTTCCGGCCAAAAAACACAATTGGCAAGACAATTTTTAAGTCATTCATCTCCCATTCCTCGGAAGATTTCCACAAGATTTTTCAATAATTTTTCTGTAAGGAAACCGTGGGAGTGGGCAACAAGGGAGTCTGCGGAGGCGCAGGCATAGACAAGAGTGCGGGGATAATCCAGGAAAAGGCCAGCGGTTACGATAATGGAAGTTCAAGCGGTGGACAGGCATCATAACCAGACTTCTCTCAGAAAAAGAGGCTCCTGAGCCGAACATTACTCTCTTACTCCTGACGCAGGGACGCAGCCGCTTCGTCATTTACTATCTCTCTAAATTCACAAATTGTGACTGGCCGCGCTCCGCTCTGCCCATGTCCTTTGGAGAGATAGGCGTGATTGAGAGAAAAGGCGGCGCCGGCTGAGCGAAGTTTCTGGGCCAATTACCTCAGAGGCCGGGGCGGTTGGACTCAGAGTCGAGGAGTTGCTCTGAGAAGATCAAGGTAGAACCATGCACTTATCCACCAATAATAATTCCTTTGGACGTGAATGCCGACCACTTTGGCGGCAGACTCAAGGTCTGATGAGCGGGCGCCGGCGCCCTCACATTCGCCCCGCATTAGATTACACCCGTTTCTGGACGCCGGGCGCACGCATCAGCTCGCTGAAATGCCTGCGGATTCGCGTGGCCAAGCAGACCTGGAATTCCCCTTCGCGCGGCTTGAGTGACGTTGTAGTCCCACCATTGAGGGCGATCAACCACCAGAACACCCACCGCGACTTTGGTCGAATCGCCGCTCTTCCTTACTGGAGGGGGGGTGGCCAGAAGAGGACAATAACGATCAAGCGCGGCATGCTTGCCACCTAATGGATCCTACCGTCGTGAGTAACCTGAATGTGCCGCTGCAACGTCATCGACCCGCCCGACCTGCCGCAAGGAGCCGCGCGCGCTGATTAAACCTGACGCGGCAGCCTGGTTTGAGTCTATCCAGGCTGCCTGCTGAGCAGCCAGAGGTGGGGGAGGTGGACGGGTGGGGAGGTTGAGAGCGCGCAGCGGCCTGCGAGCTGGGAGCTGCTGGTGGGTGGGTGGGCTTCTCCCCCCTTGCGCGCTTCATTGCATCGAAGACCGGTGTGACGCGCGGGGCTGGGGTGGGCCGTTGTGACCACCGCCACGGTGTGGTAGGTATCCGGCCACGCGCACCTAGCTCAGCGAGGGCGCTCTTGTCGGCCCTCCCGATTCGCTGCTGAGGTAAGACGATGATGAGCCTCACGGTTGCGGGGATCGCGCTGGTTGCTCACTTCATCGCGGTGGCAGGGAGCTCTCGCGCTGATGCATGACGGTCGAAAGGCGCTGGGAGCCCGACGAGGTGGCGAGTGACTGCTCGTTGCCTCACCGCGACACCTCTCTGATGAGCATCCCGCCGTGCGGAGCGCATGATCTGCTGCGACGGGCCGATTTTAGGTGCCGCGGGCGGTCCGTGCAGGGCCTCGAACTCCTCCGCTAGCGGATTTTCGCCTTGCCAGACCCTGCTGGAGGGTTGGCGAGCTTGTGGACCTCAACGGGACTAGGATGGCGTGTGGCCTTTCGCGCAGTGCCTCGTGCAACCCCGTATTCTAACAAGCCGTCCACTACGAACTGGTTGCACCCGCGCCCCTGGCACGCCAAGCACGTGAGCGCAGCCGCCGTGGTGCTCGTTTCACCCCACCTGTGGGCCACCCAGGACACGAACATCGCCGGGGGGCTGTGCGCTTGCCCCTACGAACGGTGGCCGCGAAAGTGGCCAACCCGCGCATCCGCTGGGCCGTATCTGCCCCGTAGCCATGCCATGCCGGGCCCGCGAAGCGTTTGCAGCACAATGATTCATCCGCAAGAACTAGGCTGCACCCACTTCATCATCGGCCCGCGACATGGCCGGCTGCAAATCATCGCTTAGCGGTGTCGATGGATTTCTACGCCCCCTACCAGGCCCAGGACTTTGCCAGAGACAACGCCAGCGAATGGGCATGGAAAACGGTCCCTCCCTCAATTTCGTCGTATTACCGAAGAAGAGGATACTGGGACAGGCCGAGCATGCCGAAAGCATCGTGGGCCTGCGATGTCAAAGAAACACTGAGCGCACCCAGTTCCGCAGATGTTTGCGGGCGGGAGGAAATTCCTGAGGTTCGCTTCTCCGCCAGCGTGGGGAGGTCGGTGTTGGGTCAGACGGCCAGTCTGATTCAGGCTTGTCCGCGCAGGCGTCGGCAATCGATTCCGAGGTCTGTGTGCTCGGCACGGCTTGCTTGCGACGCCTGGCCCTGGGAATCGGCCGCCATCCTGCGGCCTATGCCCGCCGGCGAGCAGCCGCCCTTCGGCTACCGGCGTTGCTCTCGGTCGATGACAATCCAAGGGGCCTGTGTTCCAGGCCGCCGATTGGCGGTCAATGCGGATCACTGCTTACGGGCCTTGGCTCAAAGCCTTCCCCATTGCACCTGGACCCTCTGAGTGAGGAAACGCGCAGCAGTGCCCTGCCGGGCCTCAGGCTCGAGTCGTGACCGCGGGCGTCATGGATTCCTCTCTCCTCTCGGACTGGTGACCAGAAGGGTGCATGTTTATTCTTTGAATGCGCGGCACGGCGAATACGCCGTCACCTCGCCTTGATCCACCAGCAGCGTTTCCGCGCGCCTCCATACCCGTCTCGGGTTATGGTGTCTGCTTCCGAGCTTGAGTCAGCTCTGGTTCGGCGGGCTGGTCTCGTCTGTCTGCACAATCCACGCTCGCGAGTCCCAGGCTCTGGGTGCGAGTCGCCGTCGGGGAGCGCTCGCCGGTTGCGTTTCAGCAGGCCGGGCTACCACTTGGGGAGTGCCCCGTCACCAGTCGCAGCACCGTGCTATGCATCGCCTGACGCTTCTGATGGTCTCTCGCGGCACGGCTGCTTGCGGGCTCGCCCGGCCGGCCTCGCTCGACGGTGGCTATACGGTGCAAAGGTGGTCGCGAATCTGACGGGCGCACACACCGCCGCGAATCTATTTATGTTCTCGCTCGTGTTCGCGCCGCGCATCGCCCGCTCGCGAAAGACATATTGGGACCATGGGCGCGCTCGCTCGCTCGCTGTCCCGCTGGTCCTCACCGCCGGCATAGTGCAAAGCCACCTCCTCTTGATCTCACAAACACCGGTGATTTCCCGTCAGGCGGCTGCTGCACCGGCCAGCCATGGCCCTTCCCCCACGCGATCTCTGCCAGGCCGCGCTTGAGGGGCCGCCGAGTGGGCAGGATCCGATCCCGGCGATTCCCTGCTTTAAGGCGGTCACGTTCTGCATCCCGCGCACGGATCCCGTGGTTCCTGTCCAGTCTCGCCACCTTCCTAGGCGATCGTCGTGTCTGACTCTCTATTGTCCGCCTCGCTCACACCGGAAGCCCTCCTGCCCTGCGCCATTGCAAGCCTGCACGCAGCGACGGAGGATCCACCCCAACATCGTTCTGGCATCACGCCTCGATCACCCGCGAGAGCAGGTCCAGCAAGCGGCGCGCCATCGCAGCGCCGCATCCTCTGCTCACGGGCCTTCCGGCAGCGGCTAAAAGCACCCCTGGCAACGCCTTCAACCGCCGGCATGTTCAAAGCCGCGGGCCTGGCCACTATGTGCTCGAGGGTGCTGACAACGTCCGCACGGGCTTCTCGCGCTCGCGCGCTCTTCTCGCACGCCGATCCGGGGGAAGAGAACATGTCGCCGCACTCGGCGAAGTGCGCCAAATTGTTTTCTCGATTGGCCGCGCGGCTCTATAGATATATGCCACTCACCGCCTCGGTTTAAGTGTTGCGACGATCAGCTTGCCCGTCCTTCTTCTCCTCACGCGCGTACAAGCCCGCTTCTGCCTGGTGGGAAACGGCGGTATGTTCTCATTTCCGATATGCTTGCTTGCAGGGCGCAGGCATCCGCATGTCGTGTGAAAAGCCCGCGACCCCAAGGTCCTTGGCAATATGCTGTGCAATAGCGCGCCGCCGCGGCCACGCATCACAAGACTTCCCAGGGCGTTCGTCCCGCCCCCTCACAGCGACTGCAAAGGCCCCTGCAGCGCGTCGAGTGTCCGAACTGCGGGGTGGCACGGCGCGATAACACAGCGCTGGGAGGAAATCCGTTGTCTCTCAGAGTTGACTCCGCTTACCTGGAGGAGGGCAATGATCTTCAGTACCTGCTCCGGTCTTATCATGGCTGCTATCGCATTTGAACCACGAGGCTTTGTACGCAGTCTTGTCGCTAGGTGTCATCGCTCGCTGGGTCAAGCCACTGAGCTGGTTGGCCGCCAGGCTACCCGCAGAGTGCTATTCAACAGTGTGAGATCGCCGGTCGAGCTCCCTTAGGCCTCTCTAGGGCAGTCTCGGGAACCTATCGAAACGGAGAGGGGCTCGGATCGAAGGCCCGGAAGGTTCCCTTCAGACGATTTTAGAGGTCGTTGCTTGTCGACCAACTCAGCCACCTTCTCCCGTGTTGCGTCCTGGCCCGTGCGACAGGGTCGGAGTGGTAGCGAGTCTGCGGAGTTTTACCGCAGCGGGTCTCAGCCGGCGTGCGCGTATCGAGCGTCGTCCCACTTCACACGACTGGCTTGGGCTCAGCACGTTGGGTGTGCATCGGGCCTACTTCTCCTCGCTACCTCAACCCACACGCGACGGGCGCCGCCGCTGATTGCTTTGGCGCACTTGGTGTTCCTGGACGCGCTTAAAGCGGTGTGGCGCAGCGCATGAAACTGACGGTTGCCGCTCCAGCCATCTCAGCAGCGACGGAGCGGACCGGCAGAATGGGTGCGCGGTGAGCTAGCTCGCTGTGCTGCTACTGGGCCTACGCACGGCCTGCGCTCGATACGGCGGCCTGGACGCAGAGCCAAGCGTGCGTGCTCGACCACCGCTATCGAGCACAGGTGGGGCGTGGCTGTCGCGCTTTTCAGAGACGCGCGCCTGGCTCGCCTAGGCCGCTGGGCGCCTGTGGGGTCCTCGTCAAACCGCTGACCGCAGGCAGGGGGCGCTCGGCCTTCGTCTGGCGGCCAGAGGCGCTTTGTTGCTGCAGCAGGCGTGCTCGTCGCTCGCCACTTGGACGAGCAGGGCGTGAGTCGGTTAGCGGCTGAGGGCCGAGGCGTGGGTCGAGCCCCTGGCGCTCGCTTGGAGCGCAAGCTGAAGGGCCATCGGCGGCGGAAGGCTGATCAGGCGCGCGGGCGACCCCGGTGGGCGGGGCCAGGAGCAAGATCGCCCCCCCGATTGATGCACCAGTAGCAGGGCCCGGTCGGCGGCCCACGGCGCGAAGGGCATAACGGCCAGGGTGAGGCCCAGGCAGCCAGGCCCCAAGGCGGCTGGCCAGCGCTGCCCCTGCAGTCCAACCAGTGGGCAGAAGCGGACAAGGAAGAGCAGCAAGCACAAACCAGGGAATCGGCCGGGCGGCCCACCTGCCACTGGGCCATCGCAGAGGCCGCAAGGGCACCAGCAGCAGCAGCAGGCGCCGCACAGTGCCCCAGCGGGCCAGGCCAGCAGGGGGGGCAGCGCGGCAGGGTGCACGGCGCGCAGAGGCCATCGCCATCGCCGGAGCGGTGGGGGGGTCGCGGCAGCCCGGATGCCACCACCCAGGGTGGGCGAGGGAACGCGGCATACAGACGGGAGACACCGAAGTGGGAAGACAGATGCAGTGGCAGAAGGATGCGCAGAGCCGAGCCGACGAGCGGCAGCGACCAGGCCGCAGACAGGCCACATCCAGCCGGACCCCTCGCCCAGGCCGGCAAAGCCAAGCGCATGCAGGGGCGAATAGAAGAGTGAGAGAGCGGGGTGAGATCCAGGCCGGCACGATTTGAGGCGAGGCAAATGAGAAGCATGAGGAAGAAGAGACAGGAACAATCATCACAAGCCAGCCTCAGTTCGGGAAAACGCACCCAGGTGACCAGCAGACGCTCAGCAGTCAACAGAGGAGGGCCGGCTCGGCGACCGCCTAATCAAGCACCGGACTGAAGGAGGCGACGCCCGCCCGATCAACAGCCCGCCCGCGCACCGAGGGCTGGGGGGGACGAGACACGGCAAGCGAGGAAGCAGGAAGCTGGCGCCGCGAAGATCGCCAGACCGCCGCCCCGGAAAAAGGCGTGGTGCCGCCGCGGCCACGTGCGCGCCCCGAGGGGCCCAGGTCCACCGCACCGCCACGCAGCCACGTGACGGCTGGGAAACCCGAGGCGCCAGGGCGTGGGCAAAGCGCCCGGCGGCCCGGAAGGCTTCGGCGCACCTTCGCGACGCGGCAAGGGCACCACGGCACTCCCCGAGCACCCAGCCGCAGCGCAGGCCCCGCGCGCTCCGCAGCCCGCCGGAGGCAAGCAGCGCGCCGGCCCGCCCATCCCCGCGCCGCCGAGAGCCTCCGCGATCGCGCGGTGCGGGGCGCCTCCCAGCACCCGCTGGACTCCTCCAGGGCAGGCTCGGCTTCCCAGATCCCCCTGGCGGGCCAAGCGCTTCGGGCCGCGGGCCACACACTCACACCAAAGGATGGGAAGCCGCTGGCCCCGGCGCGCGCGCAGCAGGCCATCCACCTCCAGCCGCCAACCCCTGGCTCGAGGAGCGAGGCGGCAGGCGCCACTCGCGCCCAGAGGCAGGAGTTCCCGTGCGGGGCCACCGTGCTCTTCAAAACAGGCGGACGCTGTGTGGCAGCCGGCCCTGATCCACCCGGCCTGGGATCGGCGAAGAGGTGCCCGCAATTCGCCAGTGAAAACTCCAGGACATGGGGGCCGGGGGCAGGCAGCAGCGGCACCGGATCGGCGGGCCGGGCTTGGGGGCTGGGCGCACCACCCCCCAAAGCAGCAATGGCGTGCACCGAAGCAGCAGCCAGGGCAGCGCGCAAGCCAGTTCAGCCCAAGCCTGCCCGACCGCCCCACCAATCCTCTCTTG
>Ga0163217_1053335_pt1 | contig 12899 bp, 14 predicted proteins | sample SynspAceP_FD_185933 | JGI IMG/M metagenome (GOLD analysis project Ga0163217, IMG submission 185933) | Saline lake microbial communities from Ace Lake in Antarctica - Synechococcus sp. Ace-P (PacBio error correction) | ecosystem: Environmental > Aquatic > Non-marine Saline and Alkaline > Saline ... | reverse complement strand
GCCGCCAATTGGCGCCTGGCCCGCAGCGGGTGCCGCGCAGTTTGCTGGGTACGGATCTGAGATGATTTCGCCGTGGCCTGGCGCGGGTCACACCTGGTAGTCGGGCGGGTATCGCCTTTTGGCCGGGTTGAGGGCGGGTTCGTTTGATTATTGATATAGCTACAACGCCAATCCGACTTCGGTACACGCGCCATGCGTTATCATTCTGACAGCGCTTCAAGGGCCGTCGCATCCGGTGCTGGGTGATTATGGGCGAGCTGGGCGAGTGGGAGCAGGCCCAGTCACGGGAAGTGCGCACTACTCGTGAGGCAGGTGGCTTGACCACTCTATGCGGTCCGGTCGTCTCGCTCTTCGCCGATGGCCAGTGGAAAGCTTTGCGTGCCAACGGCTTTGCTGTTCGGCAGCCGTGCCGATCTGGTTGAACGCCTTGCGTCCAGAGCTCGCGATGCCACCACCCGGGTGCTGGTCAAAGGGGCTCGCGCAGTGCGGTATGGAAGAGGTGGTGGCTTGGTTTGGCAAGAGCGCGCCATCAAGTCGACAATAACAACGATTAAAGGCCCCTGACATGTTGCTGCTGGCTTGATCCAATACCGCACAGTTCTAGCACCGGCTTTCTCGATTCCAATACCTGAACCCTGTGCGGCATTTCTGCTATTGACGGCGTTTGGGGCTGGCGCTGTTTCTGGATGGTCCCTGGATTGATTCGCACCCTGAGCTTTCGGCAAATTGGCCAGTCGAGTGCGTAACGATGGTCCTCAGTCGCAACCTTGGTCCAAGGCCGGTTACGCCGACCATGGCGGCGCGCTTATTCTGGTCGCTATCGGCGTCAGCACCTTGCTCTGGGCCCGAACCTTGAGCAACCTGTACGTATGGGTGGTATTGGTGTGACCTTCGCCTTTTTGGCGCGTGGCTGGGTGGATGACTTATCGAGGTAGTGGAAAAAGAACTCCCCGCGGTTTGCCCTGCGGCCTGGAAGTATTTCTGGGGCAATCGGTGTGTTTCCGGCTCGACCGCGCGTGGTGTTGTACTGGCTGCTGATACGCCAGTGGAAACTACTTCTGATCGTGCCCTTTCTCAAGCCAGGTTTGAATTTAGTTGGGCATTCCTGTTTATTCGTGCTCACCTATTTTTGATTCGTGGCTTCCAAGTAACGCGGTTTGAATCTGACTGACGGCTGATGGCCTGGCGATCATGCCCACCGTGAGGTCGGTGGGCGCACTGGGTATTTTTTGCTATCTGTCGGGGGTAAAACGCGGCGGCTGTTGCGGTACTGCTGATCCCCTTATTGTGCCGGGCCGCAGGCGAGCCTGATCATTTTTCTGTGCGCGTCTTGAATTGGGTTGCGGCCCTTGGTCTTTCTCTGGTTCAACACCTGATTCCGCCCAGTCCTTTATGGGCGACCGTTTGGCGCTTCTGGCGTCTGGCGGTGCTGCACTGGGCGTTATCGCGTGATTCGCATTCGCCAAGGAAATAGTGCTGCTTTCTCCACTCGGGCGGCACTCATATATAAGATTAGATAGAAACCTCTCGGTGATTGTTCCAGGGTCGCGTGTTCAGCATATGACGGCCCGCCGTGTGTTTCGCATATGCGGCGCCCATTCACCACCACTTTTGAGCTCAAGGTTTTGGCCGGCACCGCGCGTGATTCGTGCGCTTCTGGATTATATTACCGTGATCCTGGTCCTGGCTACCCTGAACTGCTTGAGGAAATTACTTTGTGTCACTGATTACACGGACAAACAGCGGATATCATCGTCGGCTCGGAAGACCGGGCTTGTCGGTCGCCGTTCATTGTGCTTGGCCGTGGTCTGCCCTTTGACGTTGCCGAACCCGTCGAGAATCCCCGGGGCTGGATCAACTATAGCGCTTTGCACATGGCTGACCTGCACCTGTGAGCTCGGACGCGGAGCAGTTGTGCGGGCACTCGACGCTGTGGTGGTCAGTCCGGGCATTGCACTGTCTACGCCTGCAACTGGTAAAAGAAAAAAAAAAAAAGGCCAAGGCAGCAGGTGTGAGTTGATTGGCGCTATCGAGCTGTTCGCTCGCCGAAGCCGTTGCGCCATCATCGCGATCACCGGCTCCCAATGCCAAAAGCACCGGTTGAACCCACCCACTGTGTTTGGCGAGATGGCCGCTGCTGCGGGCAAGGCGCGTTTCAGTCGGCGGAATCTGCCGGTACCCCGCGCTGTTATCTGCTGGATTGAGAAGGCCGATCTGTACGCTCACTGGAGCTGTCCAGCTGTTTCAACTGGAAACTAATGGACCGCTCTGAACGCTGAAGTGGCGACCGTACCCCATGCTGAATGTCAGTGAAGATCATATGGACTGTATCGAGGCATGGGTTGCTACCATCAGGCAAACACCGGATTTTTCCGCGGTTGCACGGCAGGGTGTTGGTCGTGAACGGACGATAGCCTGTCGCGCCCTGGGCGGATCAGTTACCAAGCTGGAGCTTGGCGTCGCGCCCTGACTTCAAAAGGTTTTGGCTGATGCAGCACGAAGGCCAGACCTGGGCTGGCTTCGAGTTTCAGGCGCTGCTTGCCTGTCGCGAGCTGAAATTTCGTGGCGCTCAACAACCAGGCCATGCGGCTCGCTGCCTTTTGGCGCTGGGCCATGCTGTTTGGCCTGCCGGGATGGCAGGCGATGCTGGAGGCGCTTGCGTCAGGTTCGCCGGGCTTGCCGCCACCGCTGCAGTGGGTAGGGTCGCAGCGCAACTCGGCGTGGACTATTACAAATCGATTCGAAAGCCACCAATGTGGGCGCCGCATTGGCCCGTCAATGGCTTTGCCGCAGACATCCAGTGGGGCAACGAGGTATTGATTGCCCTGGCGGTGATGGCAGGGCGCTGATTTCTCACCGCTGCGTCAGGCTGTGTTTCAGCGCACCTGCCGCCGCTTTCGTGCTGTTGGGCGCGGACGCAACAACGGCTGGGAAGAGTTCCATTGCCGGCCAAGCGTGCCGGTGCTTGCATGTCGACAGCCTGGATCGCGCTGTTCGTGGCTGCGGCGGAACAGGCCGGCTCCCGGCGATATCGTTTGCTTGCTATCTCCAGCCTGTGCCAGCCTAGGACATGTATCCGCCATTTCAGAGCGCGGTGATGTATTCACTGCCGGCCGTAGGGGGAGGTTGCGCGGCCATGATCGGACTCTTACTATCATGCAGTCCGCCGCACCGCTGGCCTTGGCCAGCGCCTGTTTCGGACAGGATATTGCCGCTGCTGGGTCGCGGGCCCATGTGTCTGCTGGGGGCGCTGGGTTGGTCATGTGTCATCGGCTCTTATGGAAGGTCGCGTGCTGGCCAACTGGGCAATCACTGTTCTACATCGACTCCGCCAGTGTCGGATTTACCTGTTTATCGGCGTTAGGGCCGCTTGATCTGCGTACTCTCGGGACCTATCCGGCCTGTGGGAAGCAATTCGGGCTTCCGCTCGTTGTTCCTGGGCGGTATTTGCCCTTGCTGATGCGCGTGTTGATTCCCGTATCGGCCGTGAGGTTAACGGCAGCTGGCGTCTGGATTGCGGTTCTGGCCCCATCAACGTGCAGCCCTCTGAATGGTGGCACAAACTGTTCGCCGTTTGTGTCCCTGGCAGGTTATCTGGTGACCGTCAGGCGAAGTGAAAGAGAGCCTTGTGGGGGTTTCGTTTCAAACCCTTATGGTGCTTTCCGATGCTGGGCTGCTTGCATCGTCGAGCCGCATTTTCGGCGCCACTGTTCGGTGTTGATGGGCGCAGCGATCGGCCATTGCCTATTCCTGGGTGGAGTTGGCCTGGTTCCGCTTTCATTACGCTATTTGGCTCCCTGGCGGCGGCCGGGTGGTTTGCTGATTTCTTCAGTGTGTGTATCGTTGTCAGGCGTCTGACTAGCTAAATCCCTGGAAGACCTTCGGGTTACCGGTTACCAGTTTTACCAGGCGCTTGATTGCCTTTGGTCGTGGTTCACTGGCTGGGCGTTGGCTGAAGGCTCAACAGCGCTGCAGAAGCAGTTTTATCTGCCCGAAAGCGCCATAGATTTGTGTTTGCGTGCTGCGAAGAGCTTGGCATGATTCGGCGCCGCTGTGGGCGCCTTTTGCGCTAGATAGGTCTTCGTCGCCGTGCGCAGTCCTGTATATCGGCCTTTGGCTGAGCGCGCCGGCCCGGCTTTCCCTTGCGTACCTGGCCTACGGGCTGTCCGATCATGTGGATATCGGCCAGATTCCCTTGATTAAGTTGGGTTTACCCTTCGCAGTGCACTCGTCTGCTTGCTGCCTACCAAAGGGCTCTGACCTCTGCCGTTCTCGGAGTTTACGGCGCCTGGTAGTTCGCTGGGTGGTCTGTTGTTCAGCTCTGGGTATTTTGCCTGCGTTATCGATCTGGGGAGCTCAAGCGTTACGGGAGGCCGGCAATGCTCAATATTCAACATGCCGTTTCCAGATCAAATTATCATGGGCCGGCGGACCGGCTGGGCCATGTGTTCACCGCGACGCTGGCCTGTGACGCACGGCTAATTCGCGGGGAACAAGCTCATGAGGTGCACTTGGCTAGGACGCGTCGGCAGGCATTCCGAAGTGAACTTGATTCCTTGCTGCCGGGTTATAACCATCCAATTACATCGATGTGCAGGGCTGCGTGGCAAAAGCAAGCTGGTTTGCTCAAGGCGCGCTTTCCAGTTACTGCGCGCGCTATCGGGCAATCGTTGCGTGTGGTGGCTCAGATCAATCCGGTGTGTATGGGCGCGGCGGGGGCTACTCCATTGTTAACAGGCCCCGGCATGGTTTGCTGCCTAGGCTTCAGCGCATTTTCCGCTTGTGATCCATGAGCAGAATGCCGTTGTCAAGGCCACCGCCAAACCGTTTGCTGGCCACGCTGGCCGCACGCGCTGTGAAGGCTTTCCCGGCAGCTTTGCGATGATTGCCAAGCGCCGCGCAATTGCCCTGGCCCGCGCGCTCTGCGGCGCCCAGGCTTGTCATCGGTAAGCCGTAGTGGCCGAGTAACCTCTCGGTGGTGATATACACTCGGTGGTCGTGTAGTGAGCGCCGGATCTGCGTGTGAGTGCGGCGGCGCGGAATCATCGGGCGCTCAATTGGCGCCGGTAGGCTCAGTTTGGTCGGTTTGTCGCTGACTCTTGAGTGGATCGCTTCAGACGCCAGTCCGACTTCGGGTAGAAGAAGCGGCCACTCGAACATTCTGACAGCGTGCGAAAGGCCGTGCGCATTCCTGGCTGCTGAGGAGTCGCTCGTGTGTGCGGTGCGCCTGGTCGTGCATGTCGGGCGCGCGACAGTGGAAGTGTGCGCGCGGCACTCGGTCGTCGGCGCGGCTATGATTCTGCACTCGTATGCGGTTCGTTGTCTGTCTCGCGCTGGCAGTGGAAAGCGTAGGTTGGCCAAGCGCATGTGTGTTCGCGCGCTAACGAGTGGTGTGGTGTGTGTGTGGTGCTCCAGCAGAGTTAGCTGGGTCGCCCTCAATCGTGTGCGTGGACGTGGGTCGTCTGGTGGCGCTCCGCGTGAGTTGCGGAGACCTTTATTAGATGTGTAAGATGGACCATAGTTGGGGCTGGCTATGCGATGTGTTTGTGACAATGGTCGGTGTCGCGCCATGTATGATCCGCGCGATGCTGTCCCAACCTGTGACACGAGGTTGGCCAGAGGTCTGGGACTGTGTCTCGATGCTCGGGTGGCACTCGGACTCGCTCTCGCAACAAGTTATTAGCTTGCTCTCGCTGCTTCCTCTCGTGTGCTATACACACGCTGATCACCAGCACTGCCTAGTGCACGCTGGATTCTTGGCCAGCCGCCGAGGCCGGACTTCTGCGGCGGGTTATTGATGCCGCGCAAACTCACTTTGGAACCCCGGTCTGCGCTGCTGAGAGCAGAAGTTAACACCCCTATTTTCCCAGCCGGAGACGCTGCAAGCGATGCTCAAGAATCGCCCGCGCCAGGCCACACCCAACGCTACCGTAGGACGTCATTCGTTGCTTGCCTGGAGGTCGCCCGTGACCACTAAACCCGTCAGAAAGCGACTTTTCGGCCTGCCGGAAGATGCGCCGCATTCGCCGTTATCCACTTCATGTTGGTAATCGGGTTGGCGGGTGTGCGGCATCGCCGGAGGTGTTGTTGAACCTCGGTTTACGAAGTCTTCAGGCTCGGACCTCAAGCGCTTCTGCGGTCACGACCGGCTGGGATAAAGCTTTGGTGCCCTGGCGTAGATATCTGGCCACTTGCGCCCGGGACAACCTTTGCAGAACACGCCGCGACGTTCTCGTGGTCTCCAGCGCGCATCATAATACCAGCTAAACCGTGGTAAGTGTGGCTCGTCGGGTCCCTGGATAGATCGCCCTTGCAGGCAATTGAAAAGCGCGTTCCATGTTTCTCGCTTGACGCGATTGCCGAGATGCTACGCCGAGGCTGAATTTGCGTATCGCCACTGGTCGATGCCCGTGTCAGGCGCCTGCCGACAGTCGCATAGACCACCGACCTCAACACGCGCCATAGGGATTGTGCGATTCGTCGCACCTGTAGTGCTGCAACGACGAGAGAACATGAGCACCACCTTCGGTGGTATCTCGACGCGCCCGTCCTGACTTGCCCCAATGCGCCGCGCGGCTCCGCTTATTCTTGGTCCGCTATCGGCGTGCAGCAGGCTACCAACCGCTCGTCGCACTTGTGTTCCTGGTGAGGCCCGCCTATCTGGTTAGCCCCGGTGACAGAGGGACGAACGATGCGCCGTCTGTACCTTCTCTGGCACTCTTGCAGCGATGGTCGCATATGTGACCAGATATCGGACGTCGATCGACGATGGCTACCTTATAGAAATGTGACTTGGTGCGCCTGTTGTCTGAAGTGCGTTCCCTCTTTTCGCCTTCGGTATCCTGGCACAAGCTCTCGGCCGTTCTGGATGGCCTGGGTGTTGCTGGTGTGGCTTTGACTGATTCCGCTGGGTGGTGTGTGAGTCCTGGCCGCAGATTCTAATCTGTCAGAGTGATTCACCTAGTCGGGCAGTCACGAACGACCTCGCATGTTTTCACCAGACAGGGAATTGCAGACCGCATTTTACTGCTCTGCGTCATGCCATGATGATTCTGACCGTGTCAAGTTCAACAGTGCCTGGCGTACAACAACGTATTGAACGGCCCTCGGCAAACTATTGCCGTTGGCTTACGGACGGAACTGGTCAGCGATGCCGCCATCATCAAGGGTTCTGACTCGGCTTTGAAGGGGGTAGGGCGGCGCTTCCAGGTGTATGGAATTATCCGCGCTAACGATGGGCGATTGTATCATGCTGAGTTGATGGACTTAACGGCCATTACATCCCCGTTGAAGTGGCCGCCTCAGTGATCAAGCGGTTTACGTTGGGCCGGGTTGGCCCGAGCGGCGTCCTGGTTGATGATCTATCAAGCCGCAAGCCGCTCAGCCGCAACCCATTGACATCTTAGACGAGGATTTTATGTCCACGGTACTGGCCTCGTGAGACCAATGTTCTGTTGTGATGGAAGTCTTATATAGACAGAGAGAGATAAGAATCCATTCCCCGGTGCCGACAGAAGCACTGCTTGCCGCAGCATCGTCAGGGCTGGTCACCTGGGATCCGATCTTAGTCGAGCGTGATGGCCGTAACGCGTTGATTTGCCGCTGCTGGGAAGGCCGTGCTTTGCAGCCCCGGCGATATTCTGCTACCAGGGACGCCGGCGATATCGGTGGGGCTGCTGTGCAGTTGGCCGAAGCACTTCATCAGCTCAATGGCGGGCACTGGCAGCAGTTATGAACCATCGATGTAACGCTTGGCAAAGTAGCGTGCTGTATGGCGCAGTTCGGTGAACGGCCGTATTCCCTGAAATTCCGGGGCGGCCGGTACTCGAGGCCATTGGCGGCCGGCGGGTGGGATGCCTATGCGCATTGACGCCGGTACCTTATCTGGCTGAACAACTGATCAAGCAACGCCCAGACGAGTCTTATCCGCGCTGCACGGCCGCGGTGGTGAAGACCGGCAGCCGTGGCAAAGGGCCTCTGGAAAGCCTGCGCTTGCCCTATACGGGCCAGCGGCGTGAATTGGGCATCGGCACTGGGCCATGGACCAAGCTGCGGACCAAACTTGTGTGGCAACAGCCTGGGCGCTGCCCAACCCCCTGCCGGGCCTAGGCTCTGGAGACTATGGTGTGCTGCGCGAGCAAGGGTAGACTTGCCAGGGCCTATCGTTCGAACGCCTTGGCAACGCGTTGAATCGTCAAGGCCCTATCTCCAACGAAGCATCCAGCATGCATGGCAAGTCGAACCTGGCGCAACTGGAAGGAAAAGCCCTGGGCAGCGCGCGAGCAGATACGACGATGTCGCCCTGGGTCGAACAGTGGATTACTGCGGCGCGGAAGATTTTACCGTTGTGCCATCCTCGATGGCAGGGCGCTGCCGGCTATCCGCCTGCGCACACCGCACACGTTCATTACGATTACGACGCCAAGTACCGGACCAACCGGATTACCCAGTACATACGCCCATGCGGGCTGACCGAAGAGCGGGAAGCGAGTTGGTTGTGAGCTGATGTCTGCAGAGGCCTTTACAGGTGCGGTGGCTGCGTGGCTTGGGGTCCGGTTTGAATGTAATGCAGATGAAAGCGGAGTCGTTCTATCTGCTGGGAGGTCATATACCGTACCGGCATGACGGGACCACAGATCTGGGCCCATTTGGCGGCTGCGCGCCGCCGGCATGACATTCACCGATCTGGGCATGCTGGCTCGATCTCGCCAGTGCCGTTACTGAGGAATACACCGTATCGCTAGAAGAGAGACAGTCTCTCCATGAGACCCGCGTGCCAGTAAGGCCACGACCCGACGCGCCTGCGTCTAGTCGTTGGCAGCGGATGTGTGGCTCAGCGTTGACCCGCGGTACCTGACAGCCTGTCGAGCCCTTCTGTGGGTGCGTGTGGTGTGATGGCGCGTGACCCGCGCGGTGTGGCTTCTGGCCGGCTTTTGCTGCCTTGGCCTCTGGTCTTCCTCGCGCTCATACATCTCTTGTCTCGCACTGGGCATGCGCTCGTGAGACGCAATTGGCTGATGGCTCGAGTTTGATCTGGTGCGAGTGTGTTATTGGCTTGGAGGCCGTCTCGTGTCGGACACAGACTGCGTATAGTGCGTCCAACTCTCCTCAGCTGCGCTGTGAGAAAGTTTTCCTGCTGCGGCATTGATCTGGGCGCGCTAATGTGGCGATAGTCTAGTATTTCGCGTCGAGGCCGCAATGCACCTGATCGCGTGGTGGTCTGCGCTCGCGTGCCCTGAGGCTCAGACACCGCCCGCGGTGCTTCCTGATATCGAGTTGATTATAGTGTCATCTGCTGCACGCATGGGCAGACTGTCCGTATGTGTGTGGTGTAAGGTACGCGAGTTGGAAGCGTAGACCTTTACGCTGCTCGTGATCGTGCCCTTCTTTCGCAAAGACCAGGGTGTGGAAGGCATAATGGATAAATTCAGCCAGAGGGACATCAGGCCGTTCTCGACTGCCGCAAACTGTTCTGGCCCACAGGCGCGCGCAGCGCCGGGTCATGCAGTATTTACCAGCAGTATCAACCGCTTGCTGCGGCCCCTATGGTTGGGCGTCGCCGAACTGGAACTGCGTTGAACCGCGGCCAGTTGGTTTTCTGTTAACCCACCCATGGACGGCTTCAGGTGCTGCTCCGGGCTCGACAAAACTGGTAGACAAGATGCAGAGACGGTATCGCCTGACCATCGACAGCACACTGCTTGTTCGGTGAGTATCGGTAACAGATAGTCGCCGGTGTTTGATCTTGCGCTACAGCAATGCAAGGGCAGTGGCCTGAGCGTGAGCGGTCGCACTCAAGCTTTTCAACGGGGGAGTAACCGGATCTTATGCAAGCAAGAGGGTAGCAGAATGATTGTCGGGCTTCGACATCGGTCACATCCAGGTCGTCGGCACTGGCGGCGAGATCCTAGGCGCAGACGGCGAGCTTGTGAAATTGTCTCGGTAATCGGCTCGGCACCCTTCACGCGGCTTGAAGAAGGGTTGTGGTGTGAATAATCGAATCCACCGGTGCAATCCCATTTCAGCGCGCTATCGAAGAAAAGCGAGGCTTCAGGCTCGGCGCTGCCAGTTCATTCGGGTGTTGCCGGTATTTGCGGGCATCACATTCCGCAGCCTGAACTCGCACGCCATCCGTCGCCATTCGCGACGGGGAAGTGCTCAGGCAGATTATCGAACGGGTGCTGGGACGCAGGTCAGGCCGTGGCAATCCCGGCTGATCAGAAGGTGCTGCACATTCTGCCGCAGAGTACGTGATCGATAACAGGAAGGCGTACGCGAGCCACTGGGGATATGTCGGGGCGTACGGCTGGAAGCCAAGGTTTTGGGCAAAAAAACCTGGCACCTGCGCATTGAATGCACAGATACAGACATCGAAAAATGTATCCGTCGCGCGGTCTGGAAGTCGAGGACGTGATTCCTCGAGCAACTCGCTTCCAAGCTTACGCGGTTTTTGACCGAAGACGAGAAAGGAGCTGGGCGTGTGCATGTCGATATCAGGCGGTGGCACTTACTTGATATCGCGATCTTCACCGAAGGCGCGATTCGCCACACGGCAGTGATTCGATTGGGCCGGTGATCAGGCTCACCAACGACATCGCCATGGCGTTGCGTACCCCGACTCAGTATTGCCGAAGGATCAAGATTCCGCTACGCCTGTGCGCTTGGCAAAACTGGCCGGCCCGGAAGAAACACATCAAGAGTCCCAAGCGTTTGGCAGCGGCCACCCCGCGATCTGTCACGGCCAGCGCTGGCCGAAGTGGTCGCAGCCGCTTACGACGCAGCCTGTTCACGCTGATCCAGGCTGACACTGCGCCGCTCCGGTACGAAGACATGATTCGGCCGGGCCATCGGTGCTGACAGGCGGCACCTCGAAGATGGAAGGCGCGGTCCGAATTGGCTGAGGAAATTTTCCACATTGCGGGTCCGCCTGGGTATTGCGCAGGAATTCAAGGGGCTGACGGATGTAGTTCGTAACCCCATTACGCCCCAGCGTGGGCCTGCTGCATTACGGCAATCGGCATTCACGCGTTGGCGGCAAGCAGTCAGAAACAGAGCAAGAATTTCAGCGCTGGTACGGTGTTAAAGCGCTTGGTTTCAAAGGCAATTTTTTATTAGACCCGCTTTTAAGCGGGCGGGCCTCGCGCAAGCGGAGCAAACGTGCAGTAACCGAAACGAACACGAAACGAGTCAGTTTCAAGGAGATAGGGCAATGTTTGAATTAATCGATAATCGTTCCGCAAAACGCTGTATCAAGGTCGTTCGGTGTTGGCGGTGGCGGTGGTATGCCTGCAGCACTGGTGGTCAATAACGTCGAAGGGTTGAATTATTCTGCCGCCATACCGATGCGCAGGCACTGAAGAACATTCAGCGCCCGCCACCGTACTGCAACTGGGTCCGAATGTCACAAGGGTCTGGGTGCCGGCGCCCAACAACCCGCTGATCGGCCGTGAAGCTGCGATGAGATCGCGAGCGCAGATTGCTGAAGTGCTGCGTGGCGCCGACATGGTGTTCATTCACCGCGGCATGGCGTGGTGGTACTGGTACGGGTGCTGCTCCTATCGTCGTGGAGTCGCGCGCGGAAATGGGTATCCTGACGGTTGCCGTAGTACCAGCGCTCTCCCGTTTGAGGCCGCAAGCGCATGCAGATCGCCGAGGAAGGTATCGCGAGCTGAGCCAGCACGTTGACTCTCTTATCCACCAATTCGAATGGAAAAGCTGCTGACCGTGCTGGCAAAGACGCCAGCCTGCTGGCTTGCTTTCAGCAAGGCCAACGATGTACTGGCTTGGCGCATAGTGCAGGGTATGCTTGATTGATCATGCGTCCGGGCAATGAATCAACGTTGACTTCGCCGACGTGAAAAACCGTGATGAGTGAATATGGGGTATGGCGATGATGCGGGTACTGGCCACGCCAGCGGCCCGAACCGTGCGCGTGAAGCAGTGAAGCGGCTATCCGCAGCCCGCGCTGGAAGATTGTGAACCTTTGATGGGTGCCCGCGGTATTCTGGTTCAACATCACCGCTTGGCCCGGGACCTGTCCCTGGTTGAGTTCCTGAAGTGGGTAATACCGTCGAAGAGTTCGCGTCCGGACACCGCTACGGCCCCCCCCCCCCCAACCCATGGTGGTAGGTACCGTGATCGATCCCGAAGCTTGCGTTGCATGGAACTTTGCGCGTGGACCGTGTTCGCCACCGGCTGGCCGCCAAGGACCGACAGCCCAGTCCAAGGTTGTGGATAACACCACTACCAGTTGGCAGGCACATAGCGTCCAGCAACCTGCTTGAAAGCTCTACCCGAATTTCCGCGGATCTGGGGGACCGTTTTCCTACGGTCATTGCGTTAAACCCGGGCCAGGGCAACAGTGCAGCGGCAGCTCGGGCTGAAACCAGCCAGCGGGAAGAATCTGGATTATTCTGGGATATGGCCAGCGTTGTTGCGGCGTCAGGCTGACTGATCCCTGATTTAGGGTGTCCAGTCAACTTGATTGTTTTATTAGGCTGATGGGTTCAAACGGGGGGCGTCTACTTTGTATGGATTGCAACCGCCACTTTGTTTTGAAAAATAATTTCGCAAACTTAGAGCGGGAAAGCCCATTGTCAAGCATGATCAGACAAAACGCCACACTGAAAAAAATATTCATTCGGGCCACCGGTGTTGCCTTGCATTCGGGTGAGAAGGTATACCTCCACCCTGAAGGCCAGCGGCCGGTCGGTACGGGCATTCGTCTTCGTTTTCCGGGTGATCTTATGGGGGGAACCCCCGTGGCGAGAATTTCCCCGCCAACGCGCGCCGGAAAGTTTCGGGGTTGGGGTGGAAAAAAAACAAACCATGTTTTTCCAACCCCACCCTGGTTTAAAAAAACCCCAATTTTTTTCCTTTTCCCCTCCTTTCCCCCTTTG
>Ga0163217_1021553_pt1 | contig 12899 bp, 6 predicted proteins | sample SynspAceP_FD_185933 | JGI IMG/M metagenome (GOLD analysis project Ga0163217, IMG submission 185933) | Saline lake microbial communities from Ace Lake in Antarctica - Synechococcus sp. Ace-P (PacBio error correction) | ecosystem: Environmental > Aquatic > Non-marine Saline and Alkaline > Saline ... | reverse complement strand
AGACCCCGCACCCCGCCGAGCCGGGCGAGCGTTCCGCGGGGCGGCCGCGAGACGGCCGCGGGGCGGCAGCACCCCCGATCGGCCCGGGCGGGAGGACCAAACGGGAGGGTGCGAGGGCAGCGGGGGGCCGGAGCGGGAGGTGCCCCGGACGGCGCGGCGCGGGGACCGGGGGCGGGGGGGGCGCGAGCGGTCGGGAGGCCCGGCGGGCGGCGCCCGAACCGGGGCGCGGGCGGGGGAGGGCGCGTCGGGGCCGCGCCCGGATCACCGCCAAGCCGCAGCGACGGGGGCGGGGCAGGCGGCAGGGGGGCGCGCAGGTCGAGGCCGGGGAGCGGGGGGAGCCGGGCGGGAGGAACCCCCCCGCCCCGGCCCGAACCCCGACCGGGGGGGGTAGCGGGGGAGGCGGGGCGCAGGCGGGCCCCGGGCCGGCAGGCCGGGGGGATGCGCGGCCGGCCCGCGGGGGGGGGGGGGGCCACGGGCGACGGGGGAGGCCCGGTTTCAACGGCGCCCCGGCGGGATTCGTGGCCGGGACGGCAGGGGCAGGGGAGGCCAGCACTCAGGCGTGGCGCGGGGAGCCCGGGCCGAGGGCACCCGCCGGCGCGCGCAAGCCCGGGGCGGGGGGCGTGAAGGGCGCCGGGCCAGCGGAGCAGAAACCGGCGGCCGGCCGGAGGCCCCAGCCGGGCCGCCTGCACCCCCAGCAAGGGCGGACAAACGCCGGCGGCGGGCCCGGAGAGCTGCAGAGCGGGGCAGGGCAGCAGCGGGGCAGGGATGGAGCCCGGCCGCCGCGAGGGCGAGGACCCGGGCCGGGCCCGCAGGAAGAGGGCAGGGTCGAGCGGAAACCAGGGGGCGGGGCAGCCTAGAAGCGCAGCGGCGCCCGCGGCGCGAAGCGGAAACCACAGGGCCGCAGCGCGCCAAGGGCCGGGCGGGGCAGCAGGCCCCATGGCGAACGGCGGGGGGGCGCGCACCGGCCAGCGGAGAGAACAGGGGGCCGGGCGCCGCGTGCTCAGCACCACGGGGCGGCGAGCGGCAGAACGGGGGGGGGGCGCCGGGGGCGGCGCGGGCCGGCGGGAGGCGGAGCCAACCGCGACACGGACAGCGCGGAAGGCCCCAGAACCGACAAGCCAGAGGGCCAGACGCCGCCAAGCCCGGGGACGGCCAGGCGAGGACGGGCGCCAAGGGCAGGGGCAGGGAGCGCCGCGGGAGGCGGGGCGCCACAGGAGGCAAGAGCCCCGACCGGCAAGGGGGGAGCAGCCGCCGGGGCGCGCCCCCGCGAGCGGGGGGCGCAAGGGAGCGCACAGTAAGACCCGCGACCACGGGGCGGCCGGCGCGTCTGGCGGGGGGGGCCCCCAGGCGTGCGCGCAGCAGCAGGGCCGGCCGAGCACGGCGCCCGCAGGTGCGCAGCTATGCACATGCAGGGCAATGGGGGACGCTCCGGCAAGGGAGCGCGAGGTCAGGCGGCCAGGCACGGCGTCACCGCGCGCCGTACGTGGAGCAACCCGGAAAGAGCGGCCACGGAGGGGGCGGCGGGCGGCAGGGGGCGGGGACGGCGCAGGCGCAGGGGCGAGCGCAGCCGCAGCAGCAGGCGCGGACTGGAGCCAGCCGAGGAGATGCCAGAAGGCGGCGGGCGCCGGCGCGGAGGCAGCGGGAGCGGGCCGCGAGTGCGGGCGGGGGCAAGAGCAAGCAAGAGGGCACGCCCGGCAGCGGCAGGCGCAGGGGAGGGGAGCAGCGGCAAGCCCGGCGCGTGCCACAGAGCAAACAACAGGGCAGGCGGGCAGGCATTTTGGCACCCAGGGCGGGAGGCGGGAACTGAGGCGGCCAGCCGCGCCGCCGGGGCGTCCCGCGGCAGGCCCCACCATGAATAGGAGCAGGGGGCCGTGCGATCGTACGGCACGGCCGGGGCGCGCCGCTGGTCGGAGACCGGTAGCGGAAGCGGCCGGGGGGGTACCACAGAGGGGCAGACCCCGGCCAGACGGGAGGCGCAGGCACCCGGGGGATAGAAACGCAGGGCGGGAAGGCGCACGGAAGCGGGCCGGGGGGGCGCGGCGCCGGAGCAGCACCGAGTCCGCCGGCAGACGGAGAAGCCCGCGCGGCCAGCCACCACCAAGCAGCGGTGGGCCGAGCGAGGGGGGGGCCGAACAACCGGGACGGGCGCGCGAGCATGTAACACACAGGGGCAACGCGAGGCCAGGGAGGGGGGGGCGAGCGGGGAGCGGCAGGGACGGGCCAGGCTGGGAGGGAGCACCGGACCCCGGCACGGAGCGCGGAGGCCGGGCGAGCCGGGCGGCGGACTGAGAGGAGGCAACCCGCGGCGTTAGAGGGCACGGCACAGGGCCACCGAGGGGCAAGGGACGAAGTGACAACAGGCGGGGGAGCGGCGCCGGGGCAGATGGCCAGCGCGGGGAGCAGAGCACCGGCCAACGGCGCGGCGCAACCCGCGCAGCACGCGCACCACCGAGCAGGGGGCGCGCCGCGACACGCAGCGGGCCCGCCGGCAAAACGGGGGCAGGCCGCGGCGATGCGCAGGGCAGGGAGGGGGCGGCAGAAAGCCAGGGGGGGCCGGGGGTGGGACGCGCCAGGATGCGGCACACCGAAGCGGGGGCGGGCGGCGCGCCGCGGAGGAGGACGGGCCGGCGCCGCGAGCACCAGCGCCAGAGCCCAGGCGCGCGGGGGACGCCGGGCGGCACCAGCAAGGCGCGGGGTAGCCAAGGGGTCCTGGAGGGAGGGGGGGCGGGGGAGGGGCTGAAACCAACCACGCCGCCGGAACGGCGCACCCGGGAGGCACGCGGGGGCCGGCCGCAACGGAAAGGGGCGGGCGAGGGGCGGGGGCCGTCGGGCAACGGCCAAGGGCCGGAGCGGGGCGAGCAGGTCCGACGCAGGGCACCGAGCGCAGGCGCAGGAAGGGGCGGGGGAGGGGGGGCGCCCCGAGGCAACGGCGGCAGAACGGCGCGAGGAAGCGGAGAGCGCGCGGGACAGAGCCGGAGGGAGCGAGGGCCGGGGCGGACCAGGCAGGAAGCTGCGCGGACACCAAGCCAGGCGGCGAAAACGCGCCAGCCGGGCCGGGAGCCAAGCCCAGCCCGGCGGAGCACGGCGGGAGCGGACCAGGCCGCAACCCTAAAGCACGGGCGAGCCACACGGCCGCCCGCACGGGCCACAGCCACGCAGCCGACGGGGCAGGTGAAGGGGAAGGAGGGGCCCGTTGAAGCGCACCGGCAGAGCCTCCGAAGAACGCGGCAAAAAAAAGGGGGGACGGGCCGCGCAGAAGAGGCGCGGAAAGCCAGACCGGCAGCAAGCGCCAACACCGCCACCGGGGGAACACCGGCGGAAGGGGGGGCAGCCACCGCCAGTCGCGCCGGAAGACCGGCGGGAGCACGAGGCCGCACCGGCGGGGGGCGGGGCGGCAAGGGGCGAGCGCGAACGGTTGAGGGGGCTGGGCGCAGCAGGGAGCGCTCAGGAACAGGAAAACGGGGCCGGCAGGGGCCCGTGGCCGGGGGAGCGCGGGGCGGGAGGTGGAGGGCGAGGTGAAGGGGGAAGGGGGGCGGCCGGCTCCACCGCCGGGCCCGGCGGCGACCGAGAGCCAAGTCGCCGGAAAAGAGGGCGTAAGAGGGCCGCGACCGGGGCGAGCAGGGGAGGGCGGGGGACCAGCGGCACAGGACCTGGCGGGGCTGGACAGCAAGGGGCGGGCACCCGCCAGCGGCGCGCCAGCACAGCCCGGGCAGCACACCCAACGCGGCGAGCAGCGCGGGAGGGGGGCCGGGCAGCGGGGGGCGCGGGGACCCACCAGGGAGACGGGCGCGGGGAAAGCCGCCCCAGGGCGCCAGTGAGCACGCCGAAGCCGGCCGGGGGGGCCGAGCAGCCCGACCCGCAGGGGCGCGAGAGCGCAGCGCGGCCGGCGGCCGGGAGCGCGGCCGCGCGGCGGCGGCAGGCGGGCGAGGGGCGCGCGGCAGCGGCGGGAGGCGGAGCCGGGGCGGCGCACGGAGCGGGGGCAGGAGGGGGCTGGACGGACGGGAGGGAGGGCGGCGACAGAGCGAGGCGGCCAGGAAGCGAAGCCGGCGAAGTGGCGCGGGGCGACGGCGGCGGTGGCGCGCGGACGGGGCCCGGTCCGGCGTGGTCCGGAGGCAGCAAGGACGAGGGGAGCTGCTGCGAAGGGGAGGGGCAGGCCCGGGCGCCGAGGCCGGGGGCGAGGGGCCACCAGGGCACGGGTGGTGCGGCCCGGGGACAGGAACGGGTCGGCCACGGGCCGGCCGGACCCAGGCAGGGCGCCACGGCTGGGGAGGGGCGAGGGCCCGGGGGGGCGCCGGGCGGGGACGGCGGGGCCGGACAGCGGCACCCCGGCCGAGTGCGGCAGGGGGAGTGCGGGGCCGGCGGCGGGAGGAGACACCGGAGCGGGGGGCGGGCCGGAAGGGCCAACCAGGGCCCCAACCGGGGCACGATGGGGGCGAGGCAGGCACCGGGCGGCGGGCGAGGGAAGGCACCCGGGAGGGGGGGCGGGCTGTCCGGGCGGGGGAGCAGCGCCGGCGGCCAGGGGCGCCAGGTGCGCGCCGGCCGACACCCGGACCGGGAGGGTGGCCGATCGCAGGGGGGCGGCCGGCTGGCCGCCGGGCGGCGGCGGAACCGCAATCGGGGCCGGCCCGGCCCTTGCCGGCGAGAGCGGCCCGGGGCGGTGGGGCCGGCCGGCGGGGGCGGGCGCGACAAGCGGACCCAAGGCGGACAACGCCGCGATCCCGCGCGGCCACGCATTCCGACGACGGGCAGGGCCGGAGAGGGGGGGGGCCGAGCGGGAGGCGGGCACAGCGGCGCCCGGGCGGACGGGCCATACCGAGGGGGCCCAGAGCCAGGGGCCTTTCGGGTGTGGGCTCGCCCGCAACCCCCGCGGGGCCAGCCCGAACGGGGCGGGCGGGGAAGCGGGGCGAGGGAGCGGCCCCGCGCTGTGCCGTGCTCAGGCCCGTCGTCGGCCGGTCCCGGGCCACCCTATAGCCGGTTGGGGAGTTGAGGGTATGCTCGAAATGCGCCAGTTCAGTTCGGAAGAAGGGCGGCGCAACATGGCGTTTTCGCAACAGTTGCGCAGGATGCGGCCGTGTGGTACTGAATCACCCGCTTTGGTCCCAGCAAGCCAGAGGCGGGTATTCGCATGTTTTGACTCTGAGGTATGGGGATGAAATGTAGCCACCGGTGTTGGGTTTGTGTTCTGTCGAGCAACCGAGAGATAGGGCGAGCGAGTGGAGCGGCTAAGCCTAGCAAGCGGCCGTCTGGGGGCCAGGTTTGGGCTATCTGCCAGTGTGGGCTTTCCGATAGAACCCTTTGGTATCGTGGCAGCGAGGCCTCGGTCACAATCTAAGGCGGCCCTAGCTCAGTGGTTCCGTTGGGAGTCGACAGCCGCCAGGCGGAGCCGGATCAGGCTTGCGAAGCTTAGTTCTAGGGCTTCTGGCGGTGGAGTCTAGGCTGGGGGGGGTTTCTGCCGCTTTTGTGTGGGGCCGAACCGGACGGGCACAGGGCGTCGGTCCTGCAGCGGAGCATCCGGGCCAGGACCGGCCACAACGACCAGAGGCAGCAGGGGGGGGCAAAAAAACGACAGCGGGGGGATGAGACAGCCCGGCCCGAGCCCCAGGGCCCGGAGGGGAGGGGGGCCGCCAGCCGGCCAGCTGCTCGCGTTGCCGCCGACGCGGGGGGGGGAGAGAGAGGGACGGCGGGCGGCAACTGCCAAGGCGGGCCGGGGGCGGGCCGGGGCGGGCGCGCACACCCGGGCGGGGGGCGCGGGCGCGGGTCGGGGGGCAGGGCCGGGCAGGGGAGCCGCGGCGGCCGCGCCCGGGCCAGGGCGGGGCGGCCCAGCCGCGGGCGAAAACCAGCCGCCCAGTAGCAAACGCAGCCGGCGGAGCAGACCGGGGCGGGCGCAGCCGGGCGGCGGGCGGCGACAGGTCCCGGGCGGCAGCCGGTGGGGCAGGCCGCGAGGCAGGGGGCCGGGGGTGCGGCGGGGCCAGCTGGCTGGGGCCTCTACCGGGTCATCCCGCGGCAGTTCGTGGAGTGGCGTGTCCGAGCATCCGCTGGATGTCGAAGGTTGCTCTGGGGCGGAGCTACACCCAGGGGGCGCTGGGGCGCACCGGATGCGGGTCGCGGCGGTCAGTCTCGCTGGGACGGCGGCTAGCTGTGGTTTTGTGGACCGTGCCCGTTTCGGAATGCGGGGTGCTGCAGGACGGGGGAGCAGCCAGGACGCTGCAGAGGTCGGGCTCGCGGTTGTCGGCGCCCGAATGGCTCTCCGCTGCTTGGGTGTGACAGGTGTTACTCGGCCTGAGAGGGCTATGGTGAATAGTGAAGCGAGGTGCAGCGGCTATGCTATCGCGGGGCCCTGCCAGAACTAGGGTTCGGGAGGTGCTTAGGGGGCGGGAGTGGTCTGGATCTACCACCGGAAGTTGGATGGCGGGGGTCCACAGCGGGGGGCCAGGCAGCCGGGGTCCAGCGGGTCCCGACCGCCAGAGCGATATCCCACCGCGCCGGCAGCCAGTGAGGAGGGGCGTCGCGAGGGTGCAGGCGGGTGTTGTTCTTGTTAGATGGGGGCGAGGGAAGCGTACGCACCGCCGGTTTCTTTTGGCTAACAGCGGCAACGGGCGAGCGCGCCGGCCGGGAGGGCGTCTACGTGTGTTGGGTGCAGCAGTTCAGCCCGGCGGGGCAGCCGGGGCAGCCACCAGGCTGCGCGGCCACAGCAGGGGCGGGGGGCGGCCGGCGCGATAAGGGCTGTCACTGTGGAAGGGCAGGCGCGGCGCACCGCCAGGAGCCGCAACCCCGCAAGGGGTTGGCCGTGTTCAGACTGCCGCCGGAAACGGGCTACGGAGAGAACACAGCGGGGCCCAGGGGGGGGCCAGGGGGGATGGCGGACAGCATCAGTCTGCGGGTTGGCGTCGCCATGCAGGCCGGCAAGCGCCACGTGGACGCAAGCGAAGTGGGGGCCGTGCAGGAACAGGGCCGGTCACCCAGGCGCAACATTGGGCATGCGGCCGACGCTGTTCCCGCAGGGCGCCGGAAGGGGCTGGCCGGGGCCAGGGGCGGTCGGTGCCGGGCAGGGCAGACTTCACTTCGGGACGTGGGGTGCCCCGCGAAACGGTCCGCGTGGCGTGGCAGGGGCTCGGGAATGTCCTGTGTTCTATGCTATAGATGGCCTTCAGCCGGCAGGGCGGAGCAGGTAGCCTGCAGGAAGTGAGCTAGCGTGCTATGAGCTGCACGCAGCTTAGTGTATGACAAGCGCGAAAACGGAGTACGGGTTGGCGAGTGCAGTGGCCGCCGTGAGTGGGATCCGCTTGCAAGCCGGACATTGCAGCCAGCCGGGCCCAGATGCCTTTTTTGGGAGCGCACGAGCAGGCCGCACAGCGCTCAGCGAGCCATGCGACATGCCGGGAAGCAGAAAGCGGCGGGCCGCGAGCCAGGCGCGCGCAGCGCGGCCGATGCTCGAGACCCCTGTGCGGGAGGGCGGCGCGCGAAAAAAGGCTCGGCGTGTGTCGGCGGGGCGGGGCGCACAGTGGTTGCGTGCGTGTGCAGCGAGGGAAATGGCTCTCGTTGGGGGCTATTTTACGCGTCCAATCCGGCGGTATGGTTGTGACACACGCAGTTGTGGTAGTGGGCGTTCGCATTTGAGCTCGGGGGGTGGGGGCGGAAACGGGTCGGGTTGCGTGGGAGCTGATTGAAGTCGGGAGGGGGGTATAACGCTTCGGGATGGGTGCACGGCACCGAGCCGGTGAGGGTGCTTCGGTGTGGCGGCAACCGCCAGCTCATCGGAGCGCACGGTCGAGGAAAGCGGCGACAGCGAGGGCCGGTCTGCGGGGCGAGTCGGGGCGCCGAGTGGACTCGAGGTTGTGGGAGCTTGTACCCACTGACAATCGTGTCCGCCCTCTACAGCCGCCCGAGCACTCCGGCCCGGTGATCTGCAGTGACACGGGGTGAGTCGGGCTGTGAGGCGACCCGGCGGCGCACGGCCACCACGCACCGCGGGCAGAGCCGTCCACCTGGGATGTAGTATCGTCTCCTCCGTTTCTCGGGGCGGGAGTCGGGGCGCGGCAGGGCGGCCGGCGCGATGCGGGGGATGGCCATCCCACGCGCCGGGGGTTTGCCATTTCAGTTGGGGGATGGGGTGGGGCGATGGAGGGGAGGGCCGGGAGGGAGCAGCGGCGGCGCTTGGTGCTTTACTCGCGCACCACGGGGGGGCATTGCAGGGGCGGCGGGGAGCGGGCCGGGCGTCGGCAGGGTTCCCAGCGACGGCCCCCGGCTATGGTTAATCCGGCGGCGGAGTTGGGATGGTTTTTTGTGCAGGGTTGCTTTCTTTGTGCCGTGTGTGGCGTCGCATAGGTGATTTGGGTGGGGGCGGCTGTAGGGGCGAGTCCAGCCGGGGCGCGAGGAGGGGGGGTTATGCCGGAAGTTGCGGGAAGGCGGTAGGGTCGCCGCCGGCCGGGGGGTCGAAGCGCGGCGGCAGCGGCCGCCACGGATCGAGGACAGCGGTTGGTCGGTATGTACTAGTGCAGCTGATGCTGTCTGTTTTGTCCGCTTGAGCAGGGTCGGAAGCGGGTGCGTCGGTGGCGGCCAGGTATAACGTCTGACACCGGCCGCGCGGCGGCGGGCCCGGTTCGTGCGGGACGTGAGACGGCAAACGAGGGTCTGGTAGCGGGTCCGGGCAGTACGCTCACGCTAGCGGAAGTCCATGGGCAGGGCGGCACGGCACTCTATGCGGGCGGAGGGGGGGAGCAGGGAGGCGCGGGGGGGGGGGCCCAGTCTCTCGACCAACAGCGCCGGGAACCGGGGGGACAGAGCCGGCGGGCTCCGCCGGGGGCCACAGGCGATGAGGTTGAATGGCGGGCGTTTCCGGTGGGGCGCGGGGGAGAACGGCACCGGCCGCGCCGACGGCGTCGCAGACCGCAACCGAGCCGGGGGGTTCCGAGCCGGGCGAGCAACACGGCTTGCACCAGTGTGTGTGGGGCGGGCCGAATCACGTTGACCTGGCAGTGATGCGCGAAGAGGCCCGTGACCTCAGGGGCAGGGCTGGGCCGGTTTCGGGAGTGGCGAGTGGAGCGCACCAGGCGTGGGGGGGGAGCGGAGGCGGGGAGCAGCGCGGGGGCATGGTGGCCGGCGCAACGAGTATGGGCCCGTGCACCGGGAGCCGTCGCACAGCGGGGGCACTGCGAAAGGGCCAGTCGGGGGGCCAGGGGCGATTGTGTGGGATTCAGCGTCCTGCCTTTTGTTACTGGGGTGGAGCGCGCGACGCGACAGGTCGCGATTTCTCGCTCGACGCGCGCAGTGGCCGGTGGGGGCCTGGAGCTATCGCCCGACTGGCCTTCTCGGGGTCCGGGCAGCGCACCCGAGAGTCACCTCCCACGCCCGGGCCGCGCGGCCCGGGGGGGCAGTTATGGGAGCGCCGAGCCCGAGCACCGGGGTCCCTTGGCCATTACCTCTGAGTCGGACGGAGGAGGGGGAGGGTGAGTTGTGCATGTTCGCGGCGGCGACGGCTGGGACCGGAGGAGCGTGTGGTTTTGTGGTTGCGGAGCCGCGCAGCGAACACCCGGCCCGCGGCGGGCGCCGGCAAGACAGGAGGTGCGGCCAGGGTTGGTCGGCGCAAACAAGCGGGGCGGGGGGGCGGCTGCCAGGGGGCAAACCGGGCAGCGCGTATGCCCTGGGGCGCAGCCGCGGGGAGAGCCAACGCCGGGGCCGACGAGGGTATACGGCCCCCGGAGCCGGTCGGGTGAGGGCCTGGCCGCGGAAGCCGGGGCGGCGAGGGCGGGACGGCCGCCGGGGACGCAGCGCCCAACGGGGGCCCGGCACGGGAACGCCGGCCGGGGGCGCGGGGGCAGCGAAGGGCGTGGCGAGGCGCCACCCGGGCCGGGACGCGGCGGAGGGCCCCGCGTGGGCGGTAGAGGGAAACCGTGACAGCAGCGAGGGCCGCGTCCAGCGGCCGCAGGTCTTGTTCCGGCGCGACGAACGGCTTTGGTTTTTTTTGTTGTTTGTTTGTTTTTTTTTTTTTTTTTGTTTTTTGTGTGTGTTTTTTTTATTTTGTTCGGTTTTTTTGGGTGTGGTTTTTGGTTAGTGGGCGCCGCGGCGGGAGCAGCGACGTGCGGCGGCTGGTTTTGGAGCGCGCACCGTGCGCCGGCGCAGGGCGCGCTCCCCGGCGGCAGCAGTTCTCAAACGTCCAGTGGTGGCAGAGGCGTCTGTCGGGGGAGACGTGGCGGCGTCGAGGGGGAGCGTTGGCGGCCGGCGGAGCTTGCGCGGCACGGCCAGGTTTTGTAGGTTATCCAAGGGCGTGAGGGGGCGGGAGGCGCCTATGGGAGGGCGAAGGCGCGGCCGGGACTCTTTGCGGCGGGCGCGAATGCCTGGTGGGACCCCAGCAGACCGCCGGGCTTTATGTATGTTCATCGGGGGCGAGGGCGTAGGGGCGGACCGGTCGCCAAAGGCGCGAGGAGGGGCGGCGAACGGCGGCGGGCACACACGGGCGTGCGGGCGTGTGGCGAGGGCGCGGGGAGCGCCAGCCGCCGCGGCGCCATGACCAGGACGCTGGGCGCCCGGCGCGCCCTGGCTAAGGCACGGAGGGCGGCCTGTTTCGGCGTGTTCGGGTGCGGTGCGGGGCGGGGGAGGGCAGCGAGGGGCAGGTGGCGAGGGGGGCGCCGTAGAGCCCGCAGCATGGAGATTCTCGGTGCATTACTCGCCCAGGGCCGGCCGAGCGAAGCCCAGTGGGGCGGGGAGCGGAATGCCAGGCCTCCGGGAGCCAGGGGATGGGGCCGCTCGTATATCCCTCCCGCCGATTGTGGCGCTCGGGGTTACGTGGTGATTGGCAAAGCCCGGGTTGGGTCCCGGGGCTCGCGTGCGGTGTTTGTCAGGGGGTGGGCGGCGTTCGGTTAGCTTCCGAGGCGCGCGGAGGGGTGGAGAGGCACCGCACCGGGGGCGCGCGTGTGACTTGTGAGCGGCCTGCGCGGGCCGGGCGGGGCAGCGCAGCGAGGGCGGCGGCACCCGTGGCGCGCTGGGCCGGCCCTAGCGAGGCGCTTCGTCCGGGGCCGTCGTACGGCGGGGCGAACGTGAGGGGGGGTTTGAGGGGGCCCGGCGGGAGAGCGGAGGCCTGTGGAAGCCCGGGGCGGAGGCCGCTTGGGTATTAGCGGCTGTTCCCTGCATGCACAGCACCGGAGGTGAGCGGCGACAGGCGAGGGGGCCAGCGGCTCTGGGATGTGTCCCCGTTGTTCAGGCTGGTGGTGCGGCGCACCGGGCACCGGCTGACGGCCCGGCAGGTGTGTGGGGCGCATGGCGAGCCAGGGCGCCACCGGCGCCAGTGGGGCACACAACACCAGCGGGCGGAGGCGCGCACGACGGCCGGCAGCATCGGGGCCGGCGGCGACCGCGCACGAGCAAACACCGGGCGGGTGGGCGGGCAGGGGAGGGGGGGGGCAGCCAGCCCCTCGGCGTTCACTAGCGCCAGGCCGGCCTTGCGAAGCACCCGGTGGCGGAGGCACGTCCCAGGCGCGGGCAGGGGGCGGGGAGTGTGTCGGCGGACCCGCCGCGCCGCGCCACCGCCAGAAGCCCCAGGGTCTTGGGCGCCGCGGCAGTGCCTGCCAGACCTGTAGCGAGCCACCCTGGCGCCAGTGTCAGGGAGCACGCGTCAGTGGGCAAACGCAGAGCGGCGCAACTCAGCGTGGAAGCGGACCGTCCACGTTTGGGGCGTTTGCAGCGCCAGGGCGAGCAGGTGGGGCGGCAGTACATGTTAGGCCGGTCTGTTGCGAGGTTTCGAACAGCGGTCAGGCGTCGCTCCGGCGAGCGGGCGGGGTCTGGGGGGCGCGGCTGGAGCAAGACACCAGAGTGGCAGCGGGGTGCGAGAGCGGCGAAGGGCCAGTCGCTCGCCCCCATTGTGCGCTCAGACCCGCGTCTTGGCGGGAGGTGCATGCGGGCTGCAATGTCCATGACGTGCAGAGGCCGCGGCAGCTCGCGCGGGGCCTGCCGCCTGCCTGTGGGGTGTGGGGGGGAGGAGAGGGAAGCGGCCGAGGCCGCGCGGGCGGTGCGTATACGGCGCGGCAGCCGGACGAGAGGGGCGGGCGCCTTGGGGTGGCGGAGGGCGGCTCCGTGCCGCGAGCGGCTGACCCGCGGCAGCGGGTGGGCTCTGGGAGGTGGCCGGAGACCCCCGCTTATCGGCCGAGCCGGGCGAGCGGCCGCGAGGGCCGGCCGGGCGACGACGGCCGCGTGGCGGGCAGCATTCCGAGCGCCGGGGTGTCTGGAGGGACCATTAACGGGAGGGGCGAGGGCAGCGGGGGGCCTCGAGCGGGACGGGTGCCCCCGGACGGCCGGGCGCGGAGGACCGGGGCGCCGGATTTGGGGGCTTTTTTTGCGAGCGGGCGTGAGGCCCGGGCGGGACGGCGGCCCGAACCTGGGGGGCGGTTGTGGCGTGGTTGGAGTCGGTCGCTGGTCGGTGGCGCCCCGGAGCACGTCTATATGGCAGCGATTGGTGTGCGGGTCTTAGCTCTTGGGCAGGTGGGTCGCTGTAGGTGTGAGGCCTGGAGCGGGTGGGAGCGTGGGCGGAGGACACCTTTCCGCCTTGCCGTGTGTCTGTTGTTTGTGTGGTGTTGAGACTTTGTGTGGTGAGGCAGGGTCGTGGCTAGCGTGGGCCGTGGGGTGTGTGTCTGTGGGTGTGTATGTCTGTTTCCGCGGCCGCGGGGTGGGGGGGGGGGCACGGGCGACGGTGGGGAGGCCGGGCGGACGGGTCGCCGGGCTGGTTGTGTCGGGCTCTGGGTGCGGGGCAGGTGCAGGTTGAGCCAAGCACCAGGCGGGTGTACGCGGGGGCAGCCGGGCCTTTTGTGTTGGCACCCGCGGGCGCCGCGTAAAGGGTCTGGGGGGGCGTGAAGGGGGGGCCGGCCAGCGGTAGCATGTGGGCGGCCCGGCCGGAAGTGCCCAGTCGGGCC
>Ga0163217_1042741_pt1 | contig 12901 bp, 9 predicted proteins | sample SynspAceP_FD_185933 | JGI IMG/M metagenome (GOLD analysis project Ga0163217, IMG submission 185933) | Saline lake microbial communities from Ace Lake in Antarctica - Synechococcus sp. Ace-P (PacBio error correction) | ecosystem: Environmental > Aquatic > Non-marine Saline and Alkaline > Saline ... | reverse complement strand
GAAAGCCTCGGCTTTTCTAAGGTTTCTTGTCACGGAAATTATTCTAGGCCATCCTCAAGCTGTTTTAACCGTGCGATAAACGAATTTTCTTCTTCACCGCAAGGCGGTACGATAATCGTTGTCTGAATCTTTAAGCGTTTTATCTTAAAAGGCGCTTTTTCAATGTCCACTTCCATTAAGAAGTGCACAACCACAACGTAAATCTTTACAAAAAAAAAAAATAAAAAAAAAAACCTAACTTTAAGGGCTTCGCCACCTAAAGCACTTAAGCCAACTTGGTGTGTCAGGCGCTAAATTCATTTTTTGGGAGACAAAGTAGTTTTCACAGATTTTTTTCGCAGAGTTCACGGGCAATTAAAATTGGGTGTCAGCATCTTTTACACGAACCAAATATTTGGTCATTTTCCAGCACAACACTTTTACATTCAATTATTTCGATTGGGTTAATTCATTTTTATCTTTCTACTAATTGGCATAACAAACCGCGTTACGACCAGCTGAAATTTGCCACTGCATGGTTCTTCACCATTTAGAGATTGGGGGAGGCATACAAGTTACAAATTGCCGCATCACGAAGATCACCAAAATGTACTTTCCATAATTGGAGTTTGGGTTTAACACAGGTTATTCCTTTCTTTGCAAAATTGGCTTAAGCTCATTAACGCGCGATTTGAGGTTTAAACAAAGGGCCATTAAATGGCCTTCAATTGTACCTTTTTGGCACCTGCTGAGGACTGCTGACTTTATTGAACTAACAATATCTTGTTGAATCATTTAAGCCAATTTCACTAAAGTCTTTATCTTCAGATACCTTTAGTGATTTTACCCCACCATACCACCTTGCGTTAAGACCTCGTCTCCTTTGCTTAGGAAGTACTAGATTTTTATGTTCTTTGACGCGGTTTGGCTTGTGGACGGTATTAACATGAAGTAAAAAATCAACCGAAAACCCCCAGCATGCATCAACATTTCAAACCACCACCAGCAAACCACCGCAGGTGCGCCTTGGGCGTATGCATCAGATATAAATAACTCATTTTTCTTCCTTATTGTAATAATATAATTAAAAAATACTGATGACACGACTTTTAGTCAAGACGTCATCATAAGGACTTAGGAAGAAACGGGTACCGCCATTATTTTTTTGCGCATAAAACTCATTGACGAGTTCAGTTAAAGCTCTCGCTTGCTATGGGCATCCCGTAACCTTCATCACTCTTTGATTAATAATTGGTAATTGTGTATGATTCCAATCTGGCCCGAGTATTCTCGTTGCAACTTTGTCTAAGTGATGGAGATATGACCGAGATAATTTTTACAAGTGTAACACACATTTTTCGTCTAGCGGACGGTATTCGGTTTTATGGGCCGTCGGTACGGATTTTTACCACACCAGCACTAACAAATAGTGACCATTGCGAGCGTTACGGTTGGCATCCAAAAATCAAACCTTATCAATGCCCGGCGGCACCGCCTCAACGATATCTTCTGGTTTACCCACCACCCATCAGGTTAACGAGGTTTATTGTGCTGGAATTTTATCTGCCATATGATCGAGCACTCGGATATATATTCTTTCGGCTCACCTACTGAAAAGGCTCCAATAGCATTATCCTCAAAAAACCAAGTCTTCTAGCCGGCGCAGTGAATATCGCGTAACCCTCATACATGCGCCGTTGAACAATCCAAATAAAGCAGAGGGGCTATCGCCGTGGCTCATCCTTTTACTTGCGTTTTCCAGCCGCCAACGATAACTCATCGATACTCGGCTTCACTTTCAGTCGCAGGATAAGCGTGCATTCATCAAAAAATCATCACGATGTCAGAAACCCAAATCCACGTGGACCGCAGGATTTTTCTGGCGTTAACAGAATTTTTTCACGTTGATGGGTGAACGGAAGGTCACCGCCTATCTTCAGTTTAATTTTACCGCAACTCACCTTAAAACTAAAAACCTGAAAACCACCCGAATTCCGTTAAAAGGGTTGTATCCCAATGCATAAAGTTCATGTAAATCACGTGTAGTTTGATGATTTCGGTGCCCGGTCGCAACATCAAATGAAAGGTATTAACCTAAAACAAAATATGGGCTCCAAGTGTTATCTAACCTCTTCTGCGTCATTGCCTTTATACCGTGCCATAGGTGCCCCACTGGGCATAAAAGCAGGAGTTTCGACCACTCCGCGCGCAAAAAATAAGTCGTCACGACGCGGCTTTGCCCGTCGGTATTGTTCTAGATTCAAATTTCATTTAATTCACCTGCTAACCGGATACAGTCCAGTGCTCAAAATCTGCGGATAACAATCATTTTGATTGTATGACAAAAAAGTCGCAGGATTATATTGAAATTGCGGCAATGAACAAACACTAATAGCCGACAATTCTGATTTTTACCAGCACAAAGTGTACAAAATTCAAGCACTGCCAAGTTAAGTCAAGCCAAAACCAGTGGATAATTGATTGCGGCCTGCTAACCCCGACTAAAGAAAGTCGAACTTTTAGCTATTTTTAGTTCTGTTTTACGGCTCCAAAAACATGGCATCGCCGTAACTAAAAAAACGATAGCCGCTTTGCTATGGCCTTGCTCATAAAGCATCAAATATATGTTGTTTACCAGCAAAGCACTCACTAACATCAGCAAGGTTGATTCGGATAAATGAAAGTTGTCAGCAAGGCATCAACACTGAAACTTGGTAGCCAGGGTAAATAAAAAATACTTGGTTCTCGAAGAAGGGTGACAGAAGGGCTATTTTGCTCACGGTGAATTACTGAGCTGCGGGACTCTAGTGAACGAACAGAGTCTGCTACTGCCACGACGCGTTTTTTCCTGCAGCCTTAGTGGCTTCAATAGCATCAATGACGATTGCCCGACTTTCGGGCGTATCTTCTGACATGCATTTTGTGCTCTAGATGTTGTCGACCCTGGACGGGTTGAAATGTGCCAGCTCAACATTGGCAAGTACAAAACTCAATATTTTAAACGCCCTTATCCCTTAACTTTTGCAGTTCCTGTCAAAATGTATCCGCCGTCGGTGCCGCAACTTTGCGCCGGCACTTGGTTGTTAGACAGTCTGATAACGCTCTTTATCAGAAATCTTCATCAGGCCTGTCAATTATAGGGCGGAGAGGCATGTGGCCAAATTTTTCTAGTATGGCAACCACCGCCGTTCTTCGATAAGAATTGCACTCAAAGAGCGTCATGGCGGGCTAACATTTCAACTTTCACGCTTGATTCAATTGTAACAACGGTACCCACTTTTGGGGTGATTTACTCGCTCTGATATTGAGCCAGCACCGGTGTTCGTCAAGTATACGTTTCATTAATACTTCAACTTTACCACCGAAAGTTTTTGTCCTAAATAAGCGGGCCCGGAAAACCCGAGTATTATTAAAACCGTAAGTCACCCGCTTCAACTAGGTTCCACTATATCAGTAAGTGACAATGCTCAATTTTGCCCGTGTTACCTTCTAAGTGCATTGAGGGACTGGCGGTTCTTTCTTGATGTGGGGTAGGCGAGCAATTTAAACTTCAGGTAATCAAAGCGAAATCGGCAAGTTTCATAGCTGTCTCAAAATTTTGTGGTTTATTTCGTATTATTTTATATACCTGCAATTTTAATTCTGGATACCCAATCTAGGTTTGATGTGAAGCTAAAACCCTTAGACTTGAAGTTTACCGTTTATATTTATTGACGTTTCCTTAGACTGTTTTTGCCGACTCCTTTGAGGTCGGGGTTTTTTTTCATCTGCACAAGGATTCTCGTAGTTTAAAGTTAATGGTGACCGCAACTTTAATGCTGAACCACGGGTAATTTATCTAAATTAAGCCCCATCAGAAAAAGCAGAAATACAAAGGTCAAATGCACAACCAACATACCAAAATAATTTGTCTTGCTGTTGTTATCGGCTTCATAAACACCTTTAACAAATGAATCGAATGATTATAGGCCAACAATTGACGCAGCCACTTTGTTTTTCAAGATAGCCTGAGTCCATTTTGCCACAACCCAGTTTTTCTTTACCTATCTTCAATATCAATTCGGCTAACAAAATTTTCGTAACTTGAAAACATCACCATTTATTTCAGGCAGCCCACCCACTAAGGATAAAATAACTAGGATGAGCATCCGTTTTCTTTAATACTAAATAAGACTGGCACTAAGTGAATAAGCTCTTTGAAAAAACTTAATCACTAATGCAAAAGTGGCCAACTAAGGCCTTAAGTAAAATTAGGTGCTAGTAGCCAACGGCATTGTAGAGAATATTCTCTATGATATTTTTCCATTCAAAGCTATCCTCTGGTATCTGGCCTAAATTATTTCATTCTAATTGTCGCCCTAAGTCATTAAAGATATCAATAATCTCATCACGCTCAATACCGGCGCATATGAGCACATTACATGATTTGTAACAACAATCCGCCCCATTAATGCCCTTTATTTACTTTATTTCTTAAGTTTGTCTGCGCTTTGATTGACCCTTATGCTTAGCAGTCGGTCGCTCAAATCTTGATATTTTGTTGCCGCGTTTTGACATTTTCAGCCTTTTATAAACGTTGAACGAGTGACGCCAATCGGCAGGACGAGGTTTTTTTCAGTGATATATTCAATTAATATGAGTCTTTCAAGTTGCGTTTAGTGATTTTTTATAAACGCTTTATCGTGACGTATAATTTACATTTAAACAAATATAATCAATGTTTGAAAATAATTTGACTATTTGTTTTTTTATGGCTAAACTATGACCCGTGATGTCAACTATGATACATCATTTATGGTCATATGACTTCAGGAGGTAACCATGGACTTTGGGATCTTAACCAACTTGGAGCCTATTGGTTGACAAACGCGATTTAGTTGTCACGAAGAAAACAAATTGGCTTGATGATCGCAATAGCGATGGAATTGATGCGTGCTAGCCATTAAGTTGGTGAGCAAATCATCATTGAAACCTTTGTTATTGCAAAATGAGTCAAGGACTGTGCGGTATTAAATGAAGAAATTCTAAAGCACACCATGTTGTTCCCTTCACGACGAGGTATTTCGCAAGTGGGTGGTGATGAGTATTACACTTGCGTTTGGTTCACTAAGCTTCTCAAGTCTAAAGCCGGAAAGTATTTGCTATTGAAACTAAATACACTATTTCAAAATGTCGAAAGCTTTTATTATGACTTTACAAGTACATTTAATATTGACGGAAAAGATTATCGTCAGTTTGGAGAAAGTTAGTCACCGCAATTAAAGGTGGTGCAACAGAAGCAGCTCAAATCCGTTGTTGACGGCAGCAATTGCATTCTTGAGCAGGGAAATTCGTGAGCCAAGATGAACTGCGTAAATCAGATTCATGCAAGAACCAAATTTTAGCAGGTGCAAACTCGCCCAACAGAAGTGGACAGCTTGCAAGGCGCTCAATTGGCAATATGAAAATCATTGCTCGTAAAGCCATAAGATACGGATCGTTCAATGGGCCTTTAGATTGCGCCCAGAAAAGTGGCAGATATTGAAGTTGAACAAGATTCTGAAAATCAGTTTCTACCCAGGGTTCCGCCATCAGAAAAGCAATTGGCCAATAAATATAAAACAAGCTAGCTAATTTGAAACGACTTGAACAAACAAGTTGATATTGGTCAAAGCTACTGTCGGTTGCAAAAAGCACAAGTGCGGTTTCATTCACGCCACTTAGGCGCAATAGCAAAATGAAAACGGCTACCGGATCGCTACAACGAATCCAAGAAAAGCAAACGATGCCTACTGCAGGTTACAAGCCGACTGAGAGGATGGCTGCGATGAAAGTAGTGACGATCTTGAAAAGGTTTAGCGGCTGCCGGAATAAAGGCAGTAGGTTTCTGCAGAGATGAATTTAAGCCGAATATTAGGTAAATAAGGGATAGTGCTCAAGGTTTAATGATTAGTTAGAACAACTTCGCACTTTTTTGCCAAAGTATTCTCGGAATTGCGTGTACACTATTGTTACTGCGGCTGGCTTTTTATGCGTTAAACGACTTGGATAATTTACTGTGGTTAGGCGGGAGAGAAAGCCCTACCCAAAGTAGTGATTTTATCACTGGCTTAGTGGGTCACTGGATCACTGGTGGGTTAACGTGACGTATTTCGCCTTTCTACTGACGCTGGTACAAATGACTCTGAGTCGCCCACTAGCTCTATTGGTATGATTTATTATTCCCATCGTGACTTAGTTTGATGTTTTGCTTTAGTGCGTTATCGGTCTGGCTCGCCCAGCCTCGGTATCAGAACAATTCGGCTAACAAGGAGCATAGCAGGTTTAGAAGGATTCTAGATGTTTGAAGAGCACACCTAGTCTCTTAGGGTGGAACGGTCATTCTTAACTTTTGCGTTTGGTTAAACTATTACTGGCGTGAACGTGCTCAGTAGGGAGGGTAATCCAACAATAGTATTGTTTAGGCTGAAATTACTAAACCCCCATTGCCGACGATATGAGTTTGTTAGGTCGGACACCTTTTAGTAATGACATCGATATGGAACAGAGTTGTGTGGCAAAGGCTAGGGATTCTTGATGGACAATCCAGAAGCTGACCTTTCACCATGACCACTGCTTTATTATTGCCAGGCCACGTAATCCCCAATGCGCAAATGGTCGCCTATTTTTAACGACGAAAGTTTTAGTGCCTTTTACAACGGCCATTGCCTAATATTGAATTGTTACCCCGAGTTGTTGCGGTTGAAATGCTGGCTAAAGCGGTTTTGATCCAGGCTCGAGTTTTACTCCATCATGATTTGCTCGATGTTGATGAGGCGGTAAATGCGCAATATTCAGTCACCTTACCCCCGTGGTACCCCCTCAGTTAAAGGTGCGCATTATTTTATCGGTTTTTAAAGAGGGATATCGCCGCAAACCCTTATGGTTTGGCTCGTTCCCAAACAAACTCACTATTCAAGTTTCAAACCCAGACCTGGACGAAGAAGTGTTTTGCTGAGGATAAATATTTTATATTGCTGCATGAAGAAATAGGACCACTTGATTTGGCAGCGCCTTGCTGGAGAAAGTTATGTTTTAATCGTTTGTTTGGTAAAAAGCCGCCTTTGAAAAGGCAAAAACACCAGAAATAATGGGCTTGTAACCTTGGCGGTTCGTTTCAGATGAACCCTTGAAACTTGCGCTTGCATAGAACCCCAATAATTATCGCTTAAAGCCGCATCGAACTCATTATTATTTCAGGCTGTTGGCGGAAGTTAATTTAGGATACGGGTGCAGATATTGCGCTTCTACACTACGATGACGCCTATTTACAAGTGATTCTGGATGCGGTTGTGACTGAAAGTCATATAACTGATTCAAAGCTATGTACTTTATGAGACTTTAAAAACCGTGGTAGCGATAAACAGTGGCAGTCGCTGATCAATCAGGATATTTCACAGCCGCAGTATAAACATCGAGGTTACACCCTTTTTGCGAGTATGGGTTGCGGTTGGTGCATAGCTCCTCACCAGTGCGATGACGGAACGCACCTTTGGAAGAAGATGGCGATATCAGTGAAAACGGATCAATTGTGATGTTATATGAGGCAAACTAGAGATTGAGCAGCTGGAAACCCTGTTGGTCACTGGTGAAGAAAAATTAGTTAATGATAATCTAGATCGTTGTTCTCGTAATCAGCACTGGTTTTAATTTTTAACAAAGGTGGACATTACCATTAACGGTTAGTTATTTTATTATTTAACAATCCCAAACAAGAGGAGTCCGACATGGACACGATACTTCATTCAATTGCGGGCTTAGGAAATTTTGCAATTGTACTTTCGATTTTCAATAGCCTTATTGTTTGTCTTCAAAATTATTTATGCCTCGTTTAACCCCTTTCATGATGAAGTGGAAACTAGTAAAAAGAAAGATAAAAAATTTGCTTGCCGCCGTGGCGTTTGGTGGAGCAATGAATAGTTTCAGTATGCCTTAGCGGTGCCGCACAAACTCTTTTATCTTGCTTGTTTTATTATTTGGGGAATTTGTCGCCAGATTGCTTCAATCATTTGCCTTTGCCCTCTACGTTTTTACGTTTATGCCTAAAATTGCTGAGCGCCATTAACAAATGAAGTTCTCTGCGGCACAATGTTAGCGGCGATGTCAATTTCTGTCTGGGGCTGCTTAACGCGGCCTGCATGACCTACTAGGAGGGGGCAATATAGCAAGCTAAGCTAAAACGCTCAAGGTCTATCAATTAACCAGAATGCGCAAAGCTTTACGTAAACCCTTGGCTTTGGGATTTGCAGTCATATGTTTTAGCCGCCTGTGGAGAGAAAGCAAGTACGCAATCATTTATACTAATTTGCAGAATTGAATTGTTCGCTGACGCCACCCTAACATGTGGAACAATGTAAAACGGCGTATTCAAGAAGCCATGGCAGGAGCACAGCGACTTGGCCCCAAATACAACTAGCCAGAGGACTGTGAAGCCGAGTTTTGGTGCTTAATCAATGCCAAGTGGTTCGCCAAGAAAGTGGCTCGTTTTTATGCCTTTATGGCCGGCTATCTTGTTGAGTAATTTATGTCGCCTAGAGGGCTTTAATAGTCAGCCATGTATACGTCTTATTTCACCTTTTCTTCTTACCGTAATCGCTTTGGGGTAGGGCTCAGATGGTTCATGATTTTTGGTGACCAACGCCAAACGTAAGACTGCGCTTAATAAAGAGCGTTGAAAGCAAAACCAAACGGTTGACTAAAAAACATGGATGTCGAGGTCGGATTTTTGGCAGCAGTGTCAGAGCTAAATCAAGTTGGGGCAGTCTCATGTCATCTAGAGCAGTTGGCAGTTAAGCCGGTGAACTTATGTTTCGAATAGATATTGCAGAACGTCGTAAAAAAATTGGCGCAAGAAGGCAGCAGAGTTGGCTTTTTACGTTTCATTACTATTGCATGGGGAGCCGTATTGGGACGAGAGTGCTTATTACAATTTACCCTGCAACAAGTTGGAACGCGATCTGGAAAGCGCCAACAGAAGAATTCACCATCTTTGTCTTGCTGTAGTCGATCTGTCGCCAAGACGATGAATGTAAGTAAATTTCAAATTCCTGAGTTTTTTGGCAACCCATTCTAGACTCATGGACCCAATAAAGATTCCTAGCCTATACTTTCGGTTTAGACCTTTGGCCTATACGGCTCGGACCCCCGCGACATTATTTTGAAAATTAATGCGGGATACGCCACTCCTTGTATGAATCTGGTTTTTGGCAGTTGGTTATGGCTCGAAGAACAAGATTGATTTGGAAGTCAAGTAGACAAAGCAGACAATTTATTCACTAGCAAGGAAAAAAACTCATAAAACAGTTTGCTAAATCGCCCAGCACTATGCTATTAATTCCATGCATTTGCCTGTTGTAAAGACACTATCGAAGATCCGCGGTTACCGTACAGTATTTGCAAGACTGTGCTTTAGAGAGGCCCAGCTTTTTTAGTGATTTTGTCTTTATTGAGATATTGGTATTAGCGAATGTGAACGCCTTTACTGATTAATATGGACAGCCAATAGATTACCTTATTTAATTGTATTCCTGGGAATTTATGCAAAGAGAGGAATTTGCACCTTTTCATTTTATGCCCGCTCAAGTCAATTTGGTTAAACCTTTTTGTGGAAATCCATTCTTATCAATAAGCGCTGTTACCGAGTTATGGAAGTTATTTCCCAAATCATCCATAATTTACTACCCAGCCTATTTTTGAGAATGAACTGGCATTTAGCTACAGGAACATAAACCATTCAAAAAACCCTTTTTTCAAGGGAAGGCGACCAAACATTAGTTTATTAGACCAAGGGCGCACGATAATTGATGGAGGATGGTCCTTATGGCAAAGAGGGTTTTCTATCAAGGTTTTTCATGCCCTGCCTACTTTCGGCGACAAACACACCTTGATTGCTCATGGTTAGTGGACGATCAGGCTGCGGGTAATCAATTCGCGAAGATAAGTGCCATCACTCAAGATTTATCCGTTATCTGCCCCATTTTTTTGTGACAATTTTGACACGTCTTTTAAACACAAAGCGCTTCAGGAATATGACTCAAGTCTACAGGCACAATTAAATTGGCTTATATGAAGATTACTTTGGAAACATTTAGATACACGCAACAAATAAAGTTGGGTTGTGTTAGTACTCGCATTATTTACTGTGATTGAGATTATTAATTTATTAAGTGGTCGCGCCCTCAATCAACCTTGGCAATATTCCAGCTATGTACCGGGGCTCAAACGGCATACTTATTCGGACCTTTTTTACATGGTAGTTTGCAAACATTATTTCGCTAATTATTTAATCCCTTTAGGTCTATGTTTACTTATTGTGCTTGCAATTACGGCACTAAACGATATTGCTCGTAACCGCATGTGATTATTCTGTTATCTGGCATCTTAGTGTGGCTGTTTGGACGTTCTGCCAGCCATATCGGTTGCCAGCGGGCTAATTTTATGTTATTTTGGCTTTTACTATGGCAGCTTTTTAAGTAAGAGTTTTAAATTACTGCTATCTCGATTATTGTTGGCCTTTTTTACGGTGGGCCCATTTTTGGAGTGATGGCCAACACCAGCCTTTTGTATCACTGAATCGCACTTATTTGGCTTTTATTCGCTGGTGTGATTGCCGGTGTGGTGTGGAACCGGTTAAATAATCCTGAACTCATAGATAAGCAGAGTTCAAGTTATATTAAAGTATTGGTAGGTCTTACCTTAGTAATAACCATATAATGCTGCAGAAAATTAGCGCTTTTGAAATTAGGGTTTTTAAATGAGCAAAAACAACGAAAAAAAACCAGGCGGCAGTAGGTAATTTAGCTTTAACCATTATCATTCCTGTGTTGATCATGACCAGGCTAAGTGGTGAAGATAGTTTGGGCCGCTTGAGGCATGTTGCTGCGTTTAATTTTTCCAAATTGGCTTCGGTTTATGGGGACTTAAAACAAATCAGGCAAGTGGAATTGCATTCTCAATTTTAGGTATTGTTAGTGTCATTTTAAACCGGCGCGTTTAGTTCTGTTACAGTTGCCCGTGAATATACGCTATTAAAGAAGCGGCTATACCGCCTTAATAGGATTGGCCAGTATTAATCACACAGCGGCACTAGTAAGCCACTACTAAAGTTATTTGTATCACGAGCAAATTGTTAATTGGCATAACTTGAATAAGTCACTGGAAAGAAACAGGTACTGGCGGCTTTATTCGAGAAAACAACTGGCTGTCAAGCTCTTATATTGTTGCAGGTTCGTTTTTTCTGTCTTCAGCACTCCAATTACATCCTCGCAAGGTGATATTAGTCAGCACCCCTGCACCCACTGCATTATTAACGAGAGCTTGGCCATTTTATGACGGGCCTTAAGCTACCCTGTTATCGTTTATTTCCCAGCATGATCATGCTTTGCTCGGCGCTTATGGTATGTATTGCGCAAATCAAAAAATTACCCGGTCAAGATCTCGACCACTTCTTAGCTTGAAACCAAATAAAAGCCAAGATTGTCACTAGGATTAAAACCAAAAAAGCCAGTTGGAAACTGGGCTTTTTTGTTCAATCATATTAAACCTTAGTGATTACTTTTGGCCAGCAAACTGTTAATATTTTTTTTAGCAATATCAGTATTATCTAAGTGGCCCTTTAAATAAGGTCTTTGCCTGGCCCTGCAAATATTTGTAACATTCACGCCAGTTAGGCGGTAAGTTGTTCCAACCGTAAAATCTGCGTTGATTCCAAGATGGGATTTTACCGCCTTATTTAAAACATTTTGGGTCTGCTGACTTAATGTGTTTAGCTGGTTTTGGTTCATCTTGGTTAATCAAAACCGAATTGTTTTCATTTGGCGGTCGCGCTGCGGTCTTTGCTGTCTATGAGCGTTGTTTTTAGCGATTGCTGGTCGCGCGACTTTAAGATTCTTAAGCCAAGTAGGTTCCAGTTATTTCTCCATTCACCCCTATTGTCATGCCGCAGTCTATGATCAGCCGTAAACCACAAACAAGGTATCCGGATGACTGTCAACGTTTTGTGACATCCATTCTAAACTTATGGCCAAGCATTGCAGTCGCCCATTTGATTGTGGCGATATCGTTAGCATTGCCCCCCAATCTATTTGAAACTTCCTTTCCACTAATAAAGACCGTTTCTCATTTTTCTATTGCTTGACTTGCCGCTTTGTAACCAAACGAGGTGTAAACGTTGTTTATTCTTGCTCATCTAAGGCCAGGTAGACCGAACATCAGCAAACAAAAACCGAGTAAGGGCGTCTTTGTCTTTGAATGTCCATTTTAACTGGATTTTAGAACGATATCAACTATTGGTAGCCGGCCGCTTTAACCTCTTCGACAAATTCGGTCGTCACGAATGGAAATACTTCCATTCCCGCCTAAACATTAAACATCCAAGGCCTAAAATTGACCATTAATTTTTTCCATCAAAGTAGCATCTGCAAATTTCATTCATAATTTTGACGGCTAACATTGTGCACAGAAAACCCTGCTGGCGTAGCGTGGTATCATCTGTGAAGTCACGGCTATGCCTGTTTTTAAAGCCCATGTTGTTTTGGCATATTCACAGCCCAGTTAATACTAGGCCTGTTTTATTCACATCAACGCCAATCAGCCCAGCCATTGTTTATGTTTTTAACCCCAGTGGAGAAGCGCCTGTAGCCTTTGCAAGCCCGAGTAGTAAACGTTTAGCCTTCAGGGGGGGGGACTGTGCAGGATGAGTACTTGCCTCCCTACAGTAGCTTGTCAAAAAGATTTTGGTTAACCTCGACTTCTGGGTACTTTTTAATCAATCCATAAAATTGCGATAAGCAAGTGGTGTTACTTTTTCTTGGGCCCACTTTCCGGTGCCCCCTTTACCACCATTAACTGATTATTTTTCGCGTTGGATTGGGGCATAAAAAAATCTTCTTCCCTTTTCTTTTTA
>Ga0163217_1103166_pt1 | contig 12902 bp, 12 predicted proteins | sample SynspAceP_FD_185933 | JGI IMG/M metagenome (GOLD analysis project Ga0163217, IMG submission 185933) | Saline lake microbial communities from Ace Lake in Antarctica - Synechococcus sp. Ace-P (PacBio error correction) | ecosystem: Environmental > Aquatic > Non-marine Saline and Alkaline > Saline ... | reverse complement strand
GATAATAAGGAATTAACTTGGATATGCCAATAAGCTTGGATTTTGACAGTGTGTTAGAATTTTGTAGAGGGTTATTGGGAATATTGACCAAGTAATTGGAGGTAATGAGGCTTGATCTTGTGGTTTACCATTCATGATGATTAGACGCATTTCAGGAATGTCTCGTTGCGGGAAGAGCACCGAACAAATATTTAAGGTGTTTAAATATGTTTTCTGTTTGTTTTTGTCTAGGGGGTGCTGGGTGAATAATTAGATTGGTCTGTTATTAGGAAGCTGTTCTTGGGTGTCCAAAGTCCTATTTCCTAGGTTCAGCCCTGTTGGTTATAGGTTGGGCTTTTGTGATTTAAATATAATTAGGGATAATTTGAACTCATTTTGAAAGAGTTTAAGACGATGTTTCACGCCACTATTACTGTTGTTTCACAGGTTTAGGTCCATAGTATTACTAATGATGAAAATAATATCAAAAACGTAGCTCGCATTGTAATTTGCCTTGTAAAGGACTGATAGGGTGCATATTTGACTTTTTATGTGCTTTACTTTATTTGGTTGTTATCCGGCATATTATCCTGTGAAGGTTATTATAATAGCTTTCTTTTACATAAAGATGTTTGCTTTTGTTTTTTGTTATTTCTATTGCGTTAAGTTGTGATTTTTAGGTTTGAGATTTTTTCCATTTTGTTGCGATTTGCTCTTTGTTATTGTCCTATGTTTGAATTACGGTGCTTTGGTGAGTTTTTTGTTTTTAGGTGTGGGTTGTGAGCGTTTGTTCAATTTGCAAGGTGGTAACTCCGTTTGATGTTTTCTTTAATATTTGAGATTCTTCAGACAAGTTGTTCAATGCATTTACATTTGAACGTCGCGTTTATTTAGTATTTGATTCCATGTTTTCTCTTTTATCCTCTGTTGTGGCTTTGTTGCGGGTTTTATTCATACTTTTGAAGACCGGGAACGTTTTGCTTTGAATTGTGTCTGATTGGAGTTTGTTATTGGAATTGAAAAAGAACTGGTTACGACCATTGGAGTTGAAAGGTCCCAGACATTATAAACAGTGACCGGAAGAACCTTGGTTCATTATGAATTGAGTAGGTAAGATAAAGATTGATTACTGCCGATTTGACTTGAAGAGGACTTGTAGCAGTGAAGAGGAGGAGCAGAACCAAGCAAGATTTTGGTTTGGTAGAAGAAAGGGAGTTTTAGGAACCTGACAGGTGAGTTGTTAGTTGTTTGGCGGTATTGGAGGCAAGTCTGGGAGGTCATTTAAGTTAAATAGGAGAGTAATTGGTTTATAGGCGTTATTTGTGTTGTAGTGGTTTTGGATTTAGTTTATGTGGTAGTTCAGTGGTGATGGTTTTGGTTGTATGGATTCAGTTGTGAAGCGGAGAGTGTTGTGGGTGCTATACAAGTTTCTAACGGTCCGTGGAGGTAAAGTTTTAATTATTATGATTTTGTCAAGTAAGGAACTTTCTTAAAATTGGCGAATGATGCTAGGGAATTTGCGAGAGGAGGGTGCTTTCTAGTAACGCTTTTTCTAAGTGATTTAATAAAAGGTGATTCACCTAGATAATGTAATGAACGAAATGAGATTCCATTTAACTATTACTGGTTGCTTGCCGCTTTTTGGGGAAGGTGCTGATGGCCTTAATCATAGTGTTGGGTAATAAGATGATGCATTCAATTGGACGATGTGCTTTTGCCATTTCATAGCGCCTTTTGAATAATTTTTGACGAGATTTACTGAATTCCGAGAGTTATTTTTGATTGCTGGGTTAGGGGGGATAGACGAGAGGTATTTCTTGGTGGATGTCGACGAATTGAGTGTGTATGTTGTGAGTTAAGTGGTATTTGAAATGGTTTAATCTATGGGGGAGTGGTGGAACAATTGATGGAGTGGAGTGACATGAGTTTTTTTGGGGTTGGTTGTTGTCTGTGTGTATGTAAAAAATTTCAATGAAGGCGTGGCTAATAAAGGGTGTATTGGTTGCGAGTGGTTTTTTGTCACTATTGGATAACTTTGTACATTTAAGCGTTAATTGCGTGAAAGAGGGGAGGAGTGGTATTGACTTCTTACCAATTGATTTTTCAAAGGAATTTGCTGGTATTGAGTAGTTTAGTGTGCATGGCCCGTATGTGTAGAGCTTGTAAAAGTGTATTTGCCGGGAAGATGTAGTACCATAATTCAGGATTCTTGAGCTGATTTTGGTTGATTGTGAATTGACATTCTTGGCGTGTGAGTTTTTGCATGAGCATAACGAGGAGTTTGGGTGGTAGACTAATGTGGCGGTATCTGGGGTTGAGGAGGTGAACGTCGTTTGGGCTGTGAAGTTTGTTCCTATTTTTTTAGTGCTTACGCTTTTTATTAGTTGCATTCTTTTGGTTAGTTTGCTTAGTCTTTGGTGGATGTTTTAGGTTTTGGAAGGTGTAGAAATTTAATACTTTTTTAGTATGTAACGGATTGAGTCGGACTGCAATTGATATTGAAGATATGATTTCGTTTGCATTTGCAAAGTATTAAGGGGATTGGTAAGTTTTATTTCAAATTTGGAATTTCGTTATCGTGTCTTGGCAGTAGGGAGGCTGCGTTCCGGCAATATTGAAGGGTCCTTGTATATTGAGTAGAACTGTTTCGGTTTGTTGGGGGATTGGTTTGGCCTCCCTCCGCGTTATTTTTTTAGGGCTTGATTTAGAGTTTCTTTGTTGGGCAGTGGTTGGGCGAGATTATCATCATTGTCTTTTTATTGTGACTTTTTGTTGTCAAGGCAGGCCATGTTTTTTGGTGGAGGGGATTTTGGTACTGAGTATAGTTTTTTTGGTGCAAGGTGTCGGATATGTTTATTATGTTCATTTTGACGAAGGCTTTTGGTCGTGGCAGTTTGTGGTGTTCCATTGTTGTTGGGAGGACGTTGGTTGATGAGGGTGAGTCAGTTAGTACGTAGTATTTTTAGGTACTTATGGATTGTTTTAATTCGTATGTTTTTTAAGTTATTTGAGCGGAGATAATGATTATAGTATTTTTTGCATTGGATTTGGGTTCGGTTTGTGATGTGATTGTTTGTATTTGGTATTTTTCTTTGTTTAGCACGTTTTTTGTAAGTTGGTTTGTGATTTGTTTTTATGATTTTGTGTTTTGGTTAATTGTTTGGTTTTTCGTTGTTGGTTTCCTTATAGTTTGTTTGGTGTTTGATTTTGAAGATGTTGGTGTTGATCATCCTTTTATGGTGGGACATGTTATCGTTAGTGGTGTTGGGTATAATTTTTGTGAGTGCGTGGGTGTGTGATTATTTCGTATTGGGTAGATTGTAGCTTATTGTTTGGCTGGTGATTGGACTACATTGTATGTTGTTTTCATATCCCTGTTTTTGTTGAGTTGTGGTTGTGGCATCTTGAAGAGTTAATTGTTAGCGTTAATGAGGAGATTTGGAGGTAATGGTTTTTGTGGCAATTTTATTTGTTGCTGTTTTTTTTTGTGCTGGGAGTTGATAAGAGAAATAAATTGTAAGTAGTATTCGGCTATGTTTGAGTTGGGATGGATTGTTATGGTTGTATAGGTTTATAGATGTTTAATGGCATTTTTCGTTATTGTTTTAGGTAGGTTTTTTTTGGCGGCTCAGGGGATTGAGAGTAGGTTAGGTAACTGCATGGCCGTTTGTGGGAGATGTCGCTCTGTCTGTCAAGTGTTCTTGTTAATGAAATCTTTTATACTAAACGCACTGTTTTCAAGCCGTATTTGTGGACGGGTGTTTTTTGGTGGTGTTGCCGTGAGGTTTGTATTCTTGGACCTTTTGTGGAGTTTTTGGCGTTAATCGTTGTCTTTGACGGAAGATAAGTGAGAATGTTTGAGTGGTTTTCAGATGTTGGCATATAGGGTTGCTTGTTCTTTTCGTAATTTGTTGTTGTTGTGGCAGTTGAATTTTGGGGTGATTTTGATTTTTATTGATGAGGCCTGGCTTTTGTGGTGCTTGTTTTTTCGGCTGATTAGATTTGTCCGTTTATTATAATGCATTTTGTTATCGTGGTGTAGTTATGCAGGACTGTTGGTAAATTAGGTTTGAACGGGTGGATGGTTTGAATAGATTTAATTAGCGTTGTATGGTTTGAGAATGGTTGCCAACAGAAAGGTGGGAGTTAGACGATGAGCCTTGAACGAAGTTAGATCTTTGTGACCTCGGGAAAAGATTTTGTGGGAGTTGTTATAGGGATTTGCATTTATGGGTTAAAGTTGTTGGCATGTTTTATACAGTATTGTCAGAGTACGAGTGGATTTTTATGAGAATTTTTGTTTTTTTTGATTGTGAGCAATAAGTTTTATTGGTGTTTTGAGCATACCCGGTTGATTATGTGTGTGTGGTTTGGTGGCGCGTTTTACCGGTTACGTGTGTTTTTGACAGAGGTTTTGTGAGATGTTCAGGGGATGTTTTGTCTTAAGTAGAATGCGGTGTTAAATTTAGTGGAGTGGATGGGGTATTTTGCATGAGCAGGACCAGCTTACTTCGGTTTTTAGGTTGTTTGGTTTGATCTTGGGTTCTATTTATTTGCAAGTTTGGTTACTGGGTAGTTAGTGGGGTTATAGGCTCATTGTTTGTTCCTAACATAATTTCGTTTAGGGAATGCCGTGGTGGTTATCGTTCTGACAAAGATTTGCTGACTTTGGTTTTTAACTTGGCTGGTGTAAGGTAGGGGGGTTGGAGAACATGACGTGTGGCTGGTTTGTCTTCGATTATGGTCAATTTTTTGTTTGTTGCTCAGTAAGTTCGTTTATATACTTTTAAATGAGTTGGCTTTAGTGATCGATGTGATTTTTTATTCTTGATTTTTGTGGCGACCTTACCAATACGGTTTCTAAGGTTGTGTCTGGGATTATGGTTTGTATTTGAAATTTGTGTGGGTGGTGTGGTGTGTTTGCTTTGGAATTTGGTTTGAGGTGAGATAGGGGTTTTTAATAGGATGATGGTGTTTTGCAGCGTTGCGCTAATGAATCGATGGGTTAAGTGTAGTATCGTTTTGCATCCTGACTAGTTAAAGCAACGGTTGGATATCGCGTTGCTAAAGTTATTGTTTGTGAAGTTGTAATGTGAACAGACTCCGATTTTGCGTCAGTTCGGTCCGTGCTTTTATTTTATTTTTTGTAATGCTATGTTTGGGTTGGCGTGTTGACTTTTTTTGAAGTTAGGCAAGTTCCTGTTTTATGGACTTAAAATGATATTTTTTTCCGGAATAATTATATAGGAAAGGTAAATAGGTATGCCGGGGAAGGATAATTTAAGGGGGCATTACCTTAATGTATTTGGAAAGACTTTGGTGAGAGGAACTTAAGGTTGGCTTTACGCAGGATGTAAAGATTTGGGTAACATTAACTATATGGTTTTAATGTGGTTTTTGTAATAAGGTATCGTGTATGTGCATTCTTAGAGGGGGGTTGGTGTAGGTTCTTTGGGTGTGATATGGTGAATTATATTTTAGGTCTGGTGTTTTTGCGTTTGACTTAGTTTATGTCGTCCTTGATTTTCATAAGGATGTCTTTTATTGTGTTTGTGGGTAGGATGTGTAGATGTGCCTGTTTTTTGATATGCATTAAGGTTAATTTGTTTTAAATTTGGGTAGTCTGAGTGAAATTTAACAATCGTTGAGTTTACAGGTTTTTTGCTGTCTGTAAGGTACTTTTGTTGTTTGTATAAGTCGAATGATATAAGTATTGTCGGTGTCAATTAATTTGTTACCTATCATTGATTAATTTAAAGCCAGTTGAAAGGTAGATTTGTAATGAGGAAGATTTTTGCAGGCTGAATTAGAGTGAGCATCTCCTTGCTTGATCCATAGTGACTCTTGGCTATTGCCATATTGGTTTTGACAGTAGAGTAGTCAAGTATTTAGAGAGGTTATTGGGTATGATTTGCAAAGTAAATTGCCGGTAATGAGGACATGGTCTTGTTGGTTTTAATTATCGTGTTATGAGTTTCAGGCCTGTTCCAATCAAGAAATTAGAGGGAGAGTCAAAGCGAATATATAGGTGATTATTGAATTAATTTCTGTTTAGTTTTATTGTTTAGGTGAGATTGGAGTGATAATTGATAGGTATGTTGCTTGAGAAGTGTCCCTTGCGTGTCAAAGCTTTATTAGTTCGAAATGTTGGATTTAGGTTGGTTTTGTGATTTAGAATTATTAGGTAATTTGCATAATTTGACCGGTTACCGTGTTTCCCTGTCTATTCTGTTGTTTCAGGCTTGTTCTGTTACACTCTTAATCTGGGTCAGTAATAATACACAGTGATCGTAATTATTTGATTGTACGGACATGATGGGCTGCTTTTGACTTTTTATGATGCTTTCATTTTATTTGTTGTTAGTGGCCAGTATTAAAATAGTTGTGAGTTTATATGAACTTTTTTATCAAGGGTTTGCTTTTTGTTTTTTGCTTTTTGACGTTAGTTGTGCTTTTATAGGATTTGCAGGATTTTTTTAGGTTTGTTGAAAGTTTCTTTGTTCTTTGCTCTTGAATTTCGATATTAAAAGTTGATTGAGTGAGTTTTTGTTTTTTAGTTGTGTGTTGAGGTTTTTAGTTAACTTTGAAAGGTGAGTTAATGTTTGTGTTTTTTTCTTGAGAATCATTGAAGTTGGCTAATGTAATATTTGATAGTAGTTATTATTTAGTATTGTATAGCTATCCTATTTATTGACAGTTGTTGTTTGTTGGGAGATCTTTAACTACTTAAAATTGAAAGGGGAGATTGAATGTTTAGAATTGTGTTGAATTGGAGTTGTAAATTGGGTGTTGGGCCATGAGTTGAATTGCGTGAAAAAAGGTAACCGACAATATAACAAAGATGACGGCAAAGCTTGGTTACATTTCCGCCTGCACTAGGTGAGTGAGCTGAGAGAATTTGAATTATGAAATGAAATATGAGAGGCTGTTCCAGACCAGTGAGGCCAGGAAAGCAGACAAGAACATTTTCTGGTCTTGGTAGGAAGGGCGTTTTAAGGATGCACAGGTGGGTTGTTAAGTATGTTTGGCCGTATTGAAAGAAAATAATGGAAACGGCATTTAAAAGGTCAATAGCGGTATTGAGTTTAAAAGGCAGTCTATATGCTGATTGGTGAACGTGGTTTTGATTAGTTATGTGGTAGATATTGGTGATTGGTTATATGGATTGTATGGACTTACAGATTGTTGAAAGGGAAGGGATAGGTTGTGCAGGTGAATTAGATTTTCGGTAAGTGGGAGGTAAAGGTTTAATTTATTTTATAAGGAATAAGGAAATTTAGTAAGTTGTGCTGATGGTGATGAGGATTTGAGGGGAGGAGATGTTTTTCTAGTAGTTTTTTAGTGTTAATAGGTTCTAGTAAATGTCTTTGAAGATTGCAGAATTATTCACTTTTATGTTTTTTCTGGCTTGTTGGTATTTCTGAGGAGGTGCGTGTTGGAATTTATGATCTGATGGGTGGATATAAAAAAGTGCTGGCCTTATTTAGGCAATGTGTTTTGACAGTATTTACTAGCGAACTTTATATTTTCTGCGGTTGTGACTGCGGTTTTTTGTTGTGGGTCTGGAGGGATAGGAGGAGGCTACTATTTGGTTGGTTGTCAGCGTTGCGTGGTGCTGTTGTTGTGCGTTAGTCCGGCTTTTGAACTGGTTAATTATATGGGGTGGTTGATTAGTGAGCAAGATGCGTGTCATGGTTTTTTTTGGGTGGTTGTGCACTTTGTGATGTTGAAACAATTTATTGGAGGATGGTATAATCGGTGTATGAAGTCTGGGATGTTGTTTTTGATATTATGGCTACTCCTGTTTATGTTGATTCTAGGCTTAATTGAGTGCAAGGGGGGAGGTGGTTTGCTACTTACATTGTTTTTAAGTTTATTGCTGGTTGTCAGGTATTGTGTGAATTGGATATGTGTGCAAGCTATATGCTAGTTGATTTATTTGCTGGGCGTGTAGATCTTGGGTTTTGAGTGCTTTCTCGTTGGATTGTGTGATAATTGAAGATTACATTGAAGAATTGTGCTTTATTAATTGTTGTGTTTAGGAGGATTTGACTTGTGGAGTCTTTGGGTGTGGACGAGAGTTGCCGTGTTTGGCTGTCGAAGGTGTTATAATATTATCTTTGTGCTTTCGATTTTTTCATTGTCGTTTCTTATTGGCTCTAAGATTGTTAGTTTGGTGGCCTTTATTTTGTTTGAGGTGTCCGAATTTTAGTTCTTTTGTTGTTGCGGAATTGTCGCGGATGAAATTGGTTTTGCAGTATTGTTTCGTTGCATTAGAAGATTAAAGGGGTTGTAACCGTTTTTATTTACTGAAGATTGTGGTTTCTTTTGTTCGGCCAGTTAAGGGGTGATTTCAACTAAATGAGTTTGACTTTTGCGGATGCTTTCGGTAGGGTTTACCGTTTGTTGGGGTTGTAATTGCATGATTGGTATTTTCTTTAGGGTATTTCGGTCATTAGTGCTGTGCAGTGGCTTGGAGAGATTCTATAATTTGTCACTTTATTGTGGATTCTATGGTCGGTACGATGTTTTGGGGGGATATTGTCCATGTAAACTATTCCATCTGGAACCATTCGGAGGTACGATATCGTATTTATCCAGTTAGTTATTCTGGAGACTTTTGAATAGTGGAAAAGGTATTGTGGTGTTGATTTGTTGTTTAGGGAGGGAAGATTGGTATGCATGAGGTAGAATTAGTATCAGTAGTCACCGTTTTTGTTCTTAGACTTGCTTTATTAAGTTGTTTTGTATTAACCGTTACTTGAGGAGAGATTTAAACAATGTTAATACGATGCTCGTGTATTAGACATTGCCATTTGGGCTTGAGTTATGTTGTGTGATTGTTTGTCTTTGAGATATTTCTTTTAACCTTGTTTGCACAGTTTTTTTTGTGTAGTTGTTTGAAAGCATATTGTTTTTAATGTTGTAGGTTTTGGTACTTGTTATCTGGTTTGTACTGCTCAATGTTCAGGTTACCTTTATATAGTTAGTTATTTGGGTGGTTGATTTTTGGGAACAAGGCATGTTTGGTGTGCTATGAACATTAATATAGACGTAGGGCCATGTCTAGTTGTGGTAAGTGGATAATATTTATTTGTGGAGATGCCGTAGTGTGTTAAACTTGACCGTTACTGAGAGGCTAGATATTGATTTTGCTATTGGTGGCTGCATTGAATTCATCATTGCTATAGTTTGTTTTATATTCTGTTATCCACTTTTAGAAAAAGATTTAGTACTAGTTGTTGGATATTGACAAGCTCCGTTAAAATGTTAGAGTTAATGAAAAGAGACAGTTTAGGAGAAGATCTTAAGGGTTACTTTGCTGTAAGCCATTTTATATTTGTTGTGCTTTTTTTTTTTGTGTAGGAACGTGTCAAGGGACAAATTAATTGTAGTGTAAATTCTGCTTGTTTTGGCTATAGAAGTGACTGATTATAAAGAAGTTTATACGATTTATTTCCGTGTTTAAATGATTTTTAGATTGTTAGTAATTATTTCAAGGTAGGATTTATACTTGGGCGAATTAAAGTGAGTCTGCGCAAGCTGGTGCTAAATGCCCTGGACGTGTTGTGGTGAGGATGTATCTGTTGATATCAGTTCTTGCTATTTGTGTAATCTTTTTTTCGTGTTTTAAGCGTCTTTTGGGAAAACGGGTGTTTCTGGTGCATGGCCTGACAACGATGAGCAGTTTGATTTCTTAAGCTTTTTGTGGTTTTTTGGGGCGTGGTTGTATATTGAAGACGAAAATAAAAGTGAAACATGTTTGCAGTGGGTTTTTCAGTAGTATGGAAATACAATTAAGATGTTGAATTTTTTTTCTACTTAGTTGTTGTTGTGGGGATTGAATATATGGGGTGATTTGGACATTACCTTATTCTTGGTGAAGGGCACTTGGAACATTTTGTGGTGGTTTACTGGCTTATTTAGCTGAATCCGATATGTAGAAAAATTAAAAAAAGTATTAATAATATGCAAATCTTTGTCAGTTCCGTTGGTGCTGTTACAGCAAAGACCATGTTGGCATAAAATAGCCGTTGACGGCGTGTGATTGGTATTGAAATAGTGTCCATTGAGCAGAACTTGTGTGATTCATGAGTGGCGTAAACGAAGCTGGGGTTAGCGATGAAAGTTTGCGAGATGCGCATTTTTGTGTGGCCGGAGAGACTTAGTTGTGGGGAAGTTGACGTTATAGCCGGAAAAATTGCCATTAAATCGGTTAAGTCAGTTGAAAACATCGTTTATTAATGTTTCTGCTAGACTAAGAAGCTAATTTTAACTATGGAAATGTTTTGTTGTTTCTTTGTTGAATCTGTGTGCATTAAACAGAGCTATTAATTGTTTTGACAGCAAAGTAACGCTTGATTTGCTGCTTTCGTTGAAGATTTGGGCGTTTTAGTAAACAGTGGTTGATTTTAGCGGCTTTTGTGAAAGATGTATCACAGAGTTAGTCGCTTTGGATCTATCCAGTAAAGCTGAACCGGATGTTTAACCTTTCTGTGGCGTGGAATGGGTATTTTGCAATGGCTGAGCCGCTACATCGAAAGTTTCTTGTTCGTATTGCGCAATTGATCCATGGCCGGTTTCTTAATATTGCTATTAGCCGTGACTAGTTAACATGGCGACTAGGTCATAGTGTGGGTTCTAGCATCAACTGCCTTTGTTCATAATTACTACTAGTTAATTCGGGTATGGATGGTAGGATCATAGTCAAGAATGATCATTGGATAGATATGGTTTTTCACCAACTTTGAGCAAAACTGGTGCTACCAAGGATTAAGAGGAGAAGTATCCGGCAAGCAATGCCAATAGCTCGAGATTGAGTTGTCGTTAGATTTCGGATTACTTTGCTGCTTTTCGTTCCGTCCAGTTCAAGTTTATAATTCTAGAAGTTAGATAAATTAGTGAACCTGATGATGATTTTTTACTAATTGAGGCTTTTTCTGGTGGCGACATTACATCGGCTATTCATAAGCCTTCCGCTAGTGGGATTAACTGGCTAATAACTGATTTTTGACACTCTTGTAGATGGGTCTGTGTGATGAAGTAGTGATTAACTAAATGGAGTTTCGAGAAACTGCTTGCCCGGTGGACTAGGGTTTTCTCATAAATGGAGAAATGATGCAGTAAGCTTTGAACCGGTTGAGTAATGATCCCGTGAGCGCCTTAGGAACTAGTCATAGTCTTGAAGAATCCCTGAATAAGTAACGGGTAATGGCTATGAAGTAGTGAATACGCATTGTTGTAACGCAGTCCTGTCTGGGAAAGTAAAGATTTTGCAAAGCTAGCTAAATCCGGTGAATCGCCTTTTTTTTTCTTTTTCTATTGCACTAATCGATAATCTGGTTGGAATAAGCTTCGCAAATTTTTTGCAATGTTCAGCGGCAGTTTGTCTTATTGAATTATGATAAATTTTTTCGCTTTAAATATCGGACCAGGACTACATACGGTTTGGAAGGAGGAGGCGATAATTAATAGCGAAGGAATATTGATTTACTTAGGACGATTTTGCTACGAGACGGGACACTTTCCGGGGCTGCTTTGCACCACTGCTCACAGCAATTTAGGCTATAATATTCTAAATACTGCTTTCTGGCTGAGTTTTTGATATACCGGCTAATCGCACCGTAATTCGTTCATCTCGGGCGGGGATTAGGCTGGATGTATCCCTTACATTTTGGGTGATGGGGTCGATTTGAATTATCACTTTTAAGTCAATTGGTGTTTTAGTATGCTGTTAAATAGTGTCCTTGGTTTTATGGCATGTTTTTAATTGCCTGTTTGTGAGGTAGGATGTGATGCACCTGTAGCTGCTTTTTGTGCCTATCGAATTGCCTGCTTACTTGTTTTAAATTTCGGTGGTATGCATGTGTGATCATAATCTCCGGTTCGCTCAATCGGTTTTATTAGCTGTTCTGCTACAGGTTATTTTGCTTTGTGGGAATATCGTAACCAGCTGGTTACCGGCATTGTCGGAACTGGTCAACTTATTGTATGTCACTATCCATCATGATTTTTTAAGTGCAAGGTACAGACTTTAACCGTAGGGCGCGCTATTTTGGTTGATATCTATAAGGGGGGGGTGAGATTTTTCTTGGCTTGATAAGTGATCATTGAGCATTGAATAGCTTCCGCACGGTTTTGCAGGTAACAGATGTTCAGAATTTTTAGCGCATTTATTGCTGGTATATTGAGTATTGGGGTAATTGAAGGGTGGATCTTGGTAGGTTATTCCTATAATGTGATTTGCCTTTTTAGGAATTGTCCTCGATCTAGGGGGAGGATATTAAGGTGTAAATATCTGCTTTTCTGTTTTCGTTTTATTAGTAGTAGGTGATGGACCTTGGGTGAAATACTTAGATTAGGTTGTTGCTTGAGAGATGCTTATTGCCGTGTCGCTCTATTTTCCGTTGCATTTGTTGATTAATAGTGGCCTTATTGCTGTTCATTTTGGCTATTTGACTAAATTTGAGGTAGAGTAGGTTTACTGTTCACGTTTCTGCTGTTCAAGTGTTGTATACACTGTTTAATCATGATGGTACTATGGAGTGGTTACGTAACTTTGTTCCTTGTAGATGAATGGTGTATTTGCTTTATTTGATGTTTCTTATTTGGATGCTTGCTTTCTTAGTTGACGTCTTTGTTTTCTTTTATCGATTTTTGTTTTGTTCTTTGTTTCTTTGGTTAGTTGTTGCTTTTATAAGCGCTGTTGCGTTTTTTTTTTTTGTTGAGATTTATTTTGCTTATTGAACTTCTTATTGCCATTTCGATAAGGTTGTTAGGTGCCGTTTTTGTTATTAGCTGTGTCTTGTTGGCGTTTGTTTCAATTGTGCAAGGGTGGTAACTCGAGTTTTTGTTTTTTTTTTAATTATAATTGAGACATTGAACAAGTGTTATGCTATCTATTGCGTGATTTTATTTGTCTT
>Ga0163217_1107807_pt1 | contig 12903 bp, 23 predicted proteins | sample SynspAceP_FD_185933 | JGI IMG/M metagenome (GOLD analysis project Ga0163217, IMG submission 185933) | Saline lake microbial communities from Ace Lake in Antarctica - Synechococcus sp. Ace-P (PacBio error correction) | ecosystem: Environmental > Aquatic > Non-marine Saline and Alkaline > Saline ... | reverse complement strand
TAAAGTCGGTGAGTTGGTTGAATTTTTTTGTGGCAATTGGTTGTGGAGTGAAATTTCTGGGCGTGTGGCTTTAGGCTTTTTTGCGATGCAGGCAGTGTTTGGAATGGCAATCGGAGAAGCGGCGGCGATCACGGCCCGATGTGTGGACTTCCGGAAAACAAGATATTGTTGGCGTTTCATTGATGTTAGTTGAAGCCGATGCCGCTGAGTTTTGAAGAGGGTCGAGTGTTTGGCGATGGGTCCGGCGTCTTCGCGCATCCGACCGGTCTTCGGGGCCTGTACGGTCTTTTCAAAGCTTTTCGTTGGGTTGCATGTGTCGTGATCGGCCAATGTTACTGGGTTTGGCCCGAGAGATTGGAGTTTATGGTTCCAGTGGGTTTGATGTCGAGCGGCGCCTACGTTAGCGGGTTAGCGTTGGGGCCGATCGGCCATTCCTTTGATCAAAGACGGGGAGCCCGATCGCCGAGCTTTGGGGATGTTGTTGGGTGGCTTTTGTGGCCTTTTCGCCTTTTCCCTTTCTTTTCCGGTTCTCGAACGAAGGTGCGGAGCAGGGATCAGTTGGTTCCAAGGTGGCTGCTGTCATTGATTTTGAGAAATCGTTCGGTGACGAATGCGTCCGCGAAAATCCGCACGGGACCGTTCGGCACATTTGGGCACAGTTTTGCAGGGAAGGGCGTTGGGCGGATCTTGTCAGTGACCTTGCAGAGTCGATGGTTTGTTCGTATGTCGACAGATAGACTATGACCATTCGTTGGACCCGGTATGTGGAAATTCACGGGCACGCCTGGGATTGAATTCTTTCTGTGGCTTTTTTATATTCGAAAGTTTGTAGATTGGGGATGTTCGGCCGCAGTCTTTTGGGTGAGCATTCAGGAGCACCAATGTAGACCGTTGGTGTGTTTGTGGTTTTTTCCTTTTCCAACAGACTGGCAGCCTCGCTACTAGGCACTTGGTAATGGAAGGAGGTAAGGTTAAGTTATTTGGACGGACTCAGCGTCCTCTGGGCGTTTGGTTTTCATTCCGGTGGGTTTTTGGAGGCCGCGTTGCGGAGGTGGCCGGGTGGCCGGTTTGAAGTTTGTCAGTCGACCGGGAAGGTGACTCGTACCGCGTTACGGGTTGGGTGATAACATGTCGCTTTGAGTTCTATGTTTCTGCGGCAGCACGACCCGTACACGGTTTTTCTGAGTCGTTGAGCTAATCGTGCTTTATGTGGTCGAGGCGATGGTCGGCCGGACGCATGGTATGCTGTGAGATCAGCCGATCGAGGTGAGGTGTGATAAACGATATGGCACGAAGGCTCCGGACCCGGACAATGCTGAGTTGATGGGCTGTGCGGCCAGGTCTCCATGTTCGGAGCGTAAAGGATCGTGAGTCTTTGCGGGCGGACTTGGGCGAGAGGTATGGAAAGTCGAAGAAGATCTTGCATTTGCAGGGCGAGGAGAGCGGGAGTCGGACTGAGTGATGGGATTGGTCGTCCGGGAATTGCCGAATGTTCGTTGAGATGGTTGATGCGGGCAGTTTGCGTGCTTTGTTGGGTGGAAGGGCGTAGAACGGTTATCTGATCCGGCTGGGTGTGGTTTGTGAGAGGTCTTAAACGTTTTTAGCCAAGATCATAGGCTATCCGTTTATTGTTTCACGTTCTTCAGCCGCTCCCGTCTAAACGTTTATTGCAGAAATGCCAGTGTGTCATGGGTGGAGTGCCGGTGGGTGCGTGCTGAGCGACCCGGTGTGGCGAACCGATCCGCAGGTGTCACCAAGCACAAGTAATCGGATTGTGCGTCATCGACCGCGTGTTTGGGAAGGTGACCAGTTGACGAAGGGATCCATACCACGCCGTTGTCGTACGGAGCGGAATCGTGGTTTGGGTGTCGTGGCCGTGAATGATCTTCAAAGGCGGCCCGGCTATACGAAGTATGGTGTGGGGAGTTCGTGGCTGTTGTGGTTTTGGTTTGACACGCTGTAGCAGGGGGAGGCTTTCAGTGATGGACGCCGTATCGATGGGAAGGTTCCCGGATCGAATGACGTGAGGTTGAATGTTTCCCGGTTTCGATGGTGAGGTCGAGTAGAAAACAACAACTTAGAGATTCGTCGAGGCGAGCGGTTGTATACGACAGATGAAATGAGTCGATTCGATGGGTGGTTAAGGAGTATGGGGTTTTGGGGATCGTTTGATTGACGGGCCTTTCGATTCTCGTCGTGGGACCGCTTGGATTTGTGCAAGTGATGATTTTTGGTATGCCGAGGCTGTACAAAGTGATACCATCAGTGGATGTTGTGCCAGGTGTCTATCGGAGTAGGCGTATGGGGATGACGACTGGAAGAGGTGAAAAGTGTTGTCTTGTTCTTGTGGGGCAAGAACGGGAAAGTCCCGGCTCCGTCGATACAGCCGAATGGTGCCTGATCTTGATGTTTTGCATTGTTGGGTTACTTTTGTCGTGTTGTTGGATGATTGTTGCCCGGGACCGTCTGGAGCCAGAGTGGGCGATTTGGGGCGTGGGGAGTGTTTCCGAAGGAACGGGGTGGATATTTTGGCACCTGGAGGTGTGATCGTGTGAGCCGTTAACGTGTAGATTTGCGGTTCGGTTTTTGGTGTAGTGGCGTGTTGTGATAACGTTGAGTGATATGTAATAGGGAATGTGATTGTATGAAGGGTATTTGCAGATGGGTTTGTTTTGTTGATTCGAGCAGGAGGGTCCAGTATTGGTGGTTTAACGTGTATTGGAAGGTCGTTTTTTCGAAGAAGTCCGGCGGTTTGGTCATTGCTAAGTGTCTTCGAGAATGGATCCGAACGGAGAACGTTGTGGGTGTTGATGGCGTGGGTGGTGGGTTGTGGGGTGGGTGGGTTCTGGGAGGAGGTGTTTTTGTGATGCCCGCGTTTGATTCGATCGATTGGATTGCCGCGAGGGAAGGGAGGGTTGCTGATTCTTTGGCGATTTGGTTACGTTGGGTGTGGGCGACCGTCTGTGTGTTGAGTGTTCGTGATGGCTCGATGGAGAACGAATTTTGGTGGGGTAATGCCGGTGGATGCACAGTTCCCCTGTGAGTCGATGGCCGGTGACGAGTGTTTTGTGCTAGGGGTGGCCGAATTTGAGGTGGAGTGGGGAGTTTGTTTTTGGTCGCGGTTCATTGATTCTGATGGTTTGGACGAGTATCAAGAGTAAATTTTGCGTACAAGATGGAAGCCTTTATGGGGGTGGTGAATTGGTTGCCTCAAAAGCTCGTTTGGCGAGCGGGGCGTCATGTGTTGGGACGTTGCGTACGGAAAACGGGCGGGTCGCGATCGAAACTTGACATGAGCTTTGGGGTATCCGATTGTATCAAGCTTCCCGATTGACAGGCGTTTTGATGGAATTTCCGTTTGAAAAGATTCGGGGCGATTGTGCGATCGAGCTGATCCGTGCGTGAACGTGAGCCCGTTTTTAGCCCTCCGGGGCAGGGAGTAATGAGAGCGATAGGTAATTGTTGGCGAGTGAGTCCCGGCGATGTCGAGGCGTTCTTTGGGATGCCCGGTTTCTGTGCCGATGTAGCCCGTACATAATTTGTCCATGCCATGGCGGTAAACGGGTCGCGGGTTTTTCTTGAGCCGGAACATTCGGCGGGGGGTGTCAGGGGGCGGAAGGTGGAGCTATCGAGGTTCAGAGGTCAATAAGAGGTCCCGGTAAGGCATTGTCAGGGTCGGAAAGAATGATCGAGGCCGATTAAGTGACTGCCGGCGTTCAGTTCGGACGAAAAGTTAGGGACAGCGGCGGATCGGGTGGCGGCCTGCGGTAGGGATTCAAAAATGGGCGCAGAAACGGCGAGCGACGGAGCGAAAGGCCCATTGTGAGAGGAGGAAAAGGGGGGCGATGATGCCAACGCGGCCGTATGAGGCAGAGCGATGAAAGTCCGGGTTACGATGTTGCCATGTGGGAGCCGATAATTGAGTGGGATTGTCCGGGATTCGATGGCGCGTGAGCAAATGGTATGGGCCGTTTCTGAAAACACATTGAACGAATCAAAGAGGGATCAAAGGGGACAAATAAGGGGGCAGAGGAGATGGGACAAGGGAGAATGGGAAAGCGGATGGTCGGTGGGAAACGAGGCCGAAAAAGCGCGGTTGAAACGTGGCGGCGCCTTCTGTTGATGGGACGAACGAGGGGGATATTGGGCATTCCCGGATTTTTACGGAGAGCTTGTTGAGTTCGGGGCAGTTTGGGAATCCGCCTTGGATCGGGTAGGGAAACATTGAGTGGTGATGTCAATGCGTCCTGGCATGGTTTATTTTGGGGGGTTGTCGAGCGTGCATTTTTTTTTTGTTGTTGTTGTGAGAGGAATTTGTGCGTTTCCGACCAACGCTTATACCGTGCCGGGATTGGTTGTGGCGTGTTTTTGGGGGATTCAGGGCGAGTTACCGGCCGTCGTGGGGAATTGGGTTCTGCGAGTGTGAGAGGAAATTCCGGTTGCATGGCCGGGGTATACGAGTGTTCGTTTTCGATGCTGCGGCGGAGCCAGCAATGGAGGTGTGGCACGTCGTTTCAAAGACGTGTTTTCGGCGGCGGTTTGTTCCGGGCAGACTGGGTAGGTTGTCATTTCTTGTCCTTCTACTTGTCTTGCTCCTTGTTGGCCCTCTGATTGGGCTCTTTGATTCGTTCAAATGTTGGTTGGTTTGCGGAAGCATGACATTGGTTGAAGTGTCCGGGATTGATGACATTCAATTCATTATTTGTCCGGTATCATGGACGTGTGAAGGTGATTGAGGTCGCTTGTGCTCCGGGTTGTCATTGTTGCGGCTTTGTTTGTCTTGGGGGGAGATTGCTTGCTTTGCGGTCCATGTTCGTGCGGCTGTTTGTGACGCGCCGAATTGTTGTGAATCTCGCTGTTGGAGGCGAGTTTGCTGTCTGCCCCGATTACCGCCGTGGTCCGTGGTTGATAGAGTGTCGTGAGAGCGTGTTAACGTCCGAGTGTAATCGGATGGGTTCGTTGGTTTTTTTTTCGGGCGTGGTCCGTGGGGACTGCTTGGGGTCTTGGTTTTGAGGTGCTGGGATCGTTGGTGGAGGTTTTTTTTTTTTTTTTTTCGCGCCCTTTTGACCGGGTGCGAGTGGGTTCCGGTGTCAGATAGGAGGCGGTGTAGTACGGCTGAGTGATGGATCAATTTATGTCGTGATGGCATGATGTTTAAGAACTTTGGAATTGTGATTGTTATCGGGATTCAGGGATTGCGCCGTGCCTTCTTTATTTTGGCCCGGGTAAAAGGCCTGTGGGTCGTTTTCGAGCTCCGGATTTTCAGATGGCGTGGCAGTGGGTTTGTTCAAGTATTAAAGTTGCTAGTTGAAGGTTGTGGTAGTCCGGTCGAAGTTGGGGATGGTCAGTTCGGTTCGCGAACGGTGTTAGGGTATGGCAAGGGTTAAAACTGAGTCATGAGATGCCAATGCCGGTTGTTTTGGACCATCCAGCCAAGTATAACGTTTGATGTTGTGGATTTTTGATAGTCGTGCGAGGAGACGTCAGTCCATGAACGGACCGATAAAGAGATTGTGCGTCGACGGGTGAGGATTTTGTTAACGGCGAGACGAAACCAGGATCATTGGTCATGGATTCTGGTTTTAGTGAGGAATTGCCCCGGTGATGTCCAACGGGATTGCAAGATTTTGCTTTTCGGGTGTGCATGCGCGTGACGCTTACAAGGATCGGTGTTGGCCATTTTCGACAATACCTAAATGGGTAAAATTGAATTCAGGAAATTGCTGTTTCTGGGGTGGCGAATGGTATTGATTCGGGCGGTCCAGCAATAGTTTCGGCTTACCAGGAACAGCAGGGCGACGCACGCGCGTGCAATACGGTTGGTCGCACAGTTCTCCCGTTGACCTGTCCGTCTTGGAATGAATTGTGATGTTGACAAGAACGGGGACTTTCGTTTCGAAATTGGTGTGGGGGTGGGAGTTGAATGGAGTGAGGGTCCCGTGGCGGATCAGAAGGAAACAAGCCGGTTTTGCAAAGTCCTTTATATTCAATATTCTTGATTTTCATATTGCAACGGTTGATCCCAATCCGCGACTGATCACAAATCCGGCTGGGTAATTAGCTTGCCGGTTGGGTCTTCATGAGGTGTACCGTTCGTGGAGGGTGATGAGTTCGGCGTCCCTTTTTGAGGAAGTCGCGTGGATGCCATCGCTGTGGTCGTCTCGGAAAAGTCAATCAAGGGCGATCAAGAAATTTCGCGCCATGGTTCGTCAAAAGGTTAAGGTCGGGACGGATTGGGCGGTTTGCGGAGCCGGTGTTGTTGCTTTGTCAGGAATTGATTGCGAAGACAAGAGACTTCCAGCGTCTATGATGGCAAGTTCGAGCGAAGTTGAGGTTCGGCTGAGTGATAGAACCTGCCCAGTGACTTCGTTGATTTGGTTGATGAGGTTTGTCGTGCTTCGGCAGTAAAGTCGGAATACTTTGCAGATGAAGGGTCCCGGCATGGGGAGAATCGAAGTTGGTGATCGAACGTTTCCGAGAACGGGATATTTTTGAGGCAGCAGAATGAATTCCGGAACGGTTGTTTTGCTGCTTTTTTATTTGTGATTTCGAACCGTCGTTCGTTGGAAGGTGTTTCTTTGAAAGGTTGTTGGTTTTGGTTGATTCGGAACTCATGGGAGTTGGCCCATGCTGTTGTGATAGAGTTCGATTCGAAGGCGGTTCGGTCGTGATGTCCGGCGTCGGCGTATGTTGAAGCTTCGCTGGGACGTGCGAGTCAAACCGGCACAGGGCGTAGCCCAATCCTTGGATTGTGTTTTCGCCGGCTTGAAGGTCTTCGGGCGATCCCGGATAACGAGGAGTAGTTGTGGAAAGTTGTGGGATGATGGGATGCTTGTCCGGCTGTCCCTTCCAAAACAGCAGTCCGTGATGATCGGGTGCGTGACTTTGGGTTGGCTTGGGTGACTGCGTTTGGTGATAAGCGTGATCAGCGCGTCAGGATCCACCGCGATGGAGAGCTGCTGCATGGCTGGGGATAAGTGTTTTAGAATCGGCGGGTTGAAGGGTGGCAATAGTGAGGATAGGTAGTTGGAATTTGTAAATTCGGTTTGAGGGACTTGATCACTGCAGGTAGGGTGCGTTTAGGTTTGTAGTAGGAAGAGATATGCCGCTGCATGATGCATCTGGAAGTTTGATTTCTCGGACGAATGGAATATTCATCAAGTCGCGGTTCTGGCCGTCTTGTCGCTGCAATGTTGATTGGTTTGATCTGTCCCAGTTTCGGTTTCGGCGGAGTGCGGTAATGCAAGTCAGGAGTTGCTTTCGTGGTTAGGTGGGCCTTTGCCGGGGAAAGGCCCATATCAGATTTGTGGTTGAGGCCTTGCATAGGTTTATCAAGCCCTTAGCCGGTCGATGTGGTTCTTTACCGTTAGCAGTTGAGTGCGGAATGAATCGGGAGCCAGGTCCGGTAAAATGATTGGATTTGTAACGGAACTAGGAAAACGTGGTGATCTGTGGTGCTGCCGCGAATTGACTTTAGGAGTGTTGACACCAACCGTGACGCGGAGAGTCATTCGGTGAATGATCATGCGGGCCCGGCTTCGCGTGATGTCGTGGGTCCGAAGAATTGTGTACGTGAGGACAGGAAGATGGTTTGAGTCTGGTAAGTAACGTGTCTTTACTGTCCCCGGTTTCTTTGGTTTCAAGTTGTTAGTAGGTAGCTGGTTGGTTGAAAAGAAAATAAAGAAGGTGAAGGACTGTGTAAGTTGGTTTGGTGTTTGATGTGTCAGAGAAAACTGGGCCGAACTCCGTTTAAATTCGAATGTTAGGAAAGGGGAGGAAAAATGGTTCTCCGGGCCCGGAGGTGGCGGATGTTTTAGGCTGACTCCGTTCCGGATTGGTGATGAGTTGGTGTTGTGTAGGTAAGGGAACAAGCCGTGAGCTTCTGCGAGGTGCATCGAGTTCCTTGGTGCGGTTTTGCAAGGGTGGCGCATGGTGGACCCGGTCTCGGCGGTTTGGGATTCGGGTTTCCCGGTTCGGGAGTTTTATTATTGGGACACTGCGGATGCTTGAATGTTGGGTGGGCCACGTTGTGGATGAACCGGAAAGGGGGGGAGGGGGAAAAGCGGGGGGAAAGGGGAAGGGGAAAAGGGAACCAAACATGAGTGTGGGGATGTGCTAGTTCTTGTTTTATCAGGGTTGCGGATCGGGGAAGGGGTGACCGGCTAGTAGGGGCGCGTGCCGGATCAGCGGAGATGAATGAATCGGTTGCCCAGTACTTGTCGCCGTCCGTACCTTGAAAAAAGAGTTTTTGTGAAGGGTAGCGAGGGGGCGAGAAGTGTCCGATGGAGAGAAAGACCGCATCGCTGAACTGCGCCCCCCGGTGCCTTCCCCGGACTACGGGTCCGTGTTGTATGTCTGCGCGCGTATTTGGTTTGGTGTGGCGATCGCGTCAGACCGAACGCGGTTTGTTTGTTTGTCGATGTCATGAGTTGTCAATGACTTGATGAAAAGGGCATGATGCACGGCGAAGGAAGTTGGTGAGTCGCCAAAATTGCAGAAAAAATCACCAGTAGTTGGTTGACTTTTTTTTTCCTTGTTGTTGTTGTGAAGGGATTGACAAGTCCGGTTGAATGTTGATTTTTTTTGTGGCAGTTGGTTGTGGGTCGAAATTTGCGGGTGTGGTATTCGGTGTTTTTGGATGGGTCTGTGTTTGACAGCTTTGGATGAACGAGAAAACAGGGGCGGCCGATCGACGGCGATGGCTGACGTCGGAAACAAGATATGTGGGTCAATGTTGTTTAGTTGACAGGATAGCCGTGAGTTCTTCGAAGGAGTGGTTGCCAGTGTTGGGGATGGGTTCGGGTTCCTTGATCCCCGCGGTTTTGGGCCCTCGTACGTTTTCAAAGTTTTTCCGGTGGGTGAATGTGATGTGGTGCGACCTGTATGGTTTGGGAGAGTGGTTTGGTTCAGTGCGTTTGATCCGTCCGGGGGGCGCTAGTTTAGGGGGTCAGGTTGGGGATCCTGGCTCGCTGATAAACAGGGCCCGAGCCCGTGGAGTATGGCGGGTGGTGTTTGGGTGGCTTTTTTGTGGCTTTTTCCGCTTTTTCCTTTCCACCTTTTTCAGGTTAATGCGGCGTGCGGAGTCGGGGTTTTTAAGGAGGTGAGTGTCCGTGTTTGATGTATCGTCTCGGGGAAGATGCGGATGGAATGCGAGGAGTGGCCCATTGGCGAGTTTTGAGGAGCGTTGGGCGAGATTCCTTGTCGGTGGGCCTGAGAGTGATGCGTTTGTTCCGCTTATGTCGACCCGCATCGATATTGACTCGTTGGACGGGAGTAGTGGAACTGGGAGTGGGGTTGATCTTTTCCTGTGGCCTTTTCTTCATTTCGGAACGTTGTAAGATTGGATGGTTCGGCGAGTTTTCTGGGTGGTTAGGGGACAACATGTGAGTTGTAGCTGTTTGTCCGGTTATTTTTTTTAAGATGGAGGCTACGGTCGTAGGAATTGGTGAATGGAACGAGAGGTAGGAGATTCGTACTTTGGAGGTCAGTATTGTGGGTTTTTTTAGCGGTGGGTTTTACGGGGAGAATCTGGAAGTGGCGGGGTGGCGTTGCCAAGTTGATGTTCGAGGCGAAGTGGATGTCCGCGTTCAGTGGGTGTCGAATTGTCGTTGAAGTTTTAATGTTTTGCCGGAGCCGAGGATACACGGTTTTTGTGGAGTCCGTTGGAGCCAATCAGAGTGGATTTAACGAGGTGGTCCCGAGTCGATGTCGGCGGGTGGTCCTGTGTGAGATAGCGTCGACGGTGAGGTGTGATACCGTATGGCGAAGGGCTACGGCGGGACAAATTGCTGAGTTTGATGGGGCTGTGGCGGGCATGTGTCCGTGTTCATCTTAAAGAGGTACAGGATCGTGACTGGCAATTGAGGGGATGCCGGCCGGACGGATATGGACAGATCGAAGACCGAATATTTGCCCATTTTGAGGCGGACCCCGGAGGAAGGAGTCGGAACTGATGTGAATGGGATTCCGGGTCGTCGGAGAGCGAAATGTGCTGAGTGGATTGATGGGGCAGTTGGTGGCTTGTTATCGGTGAGGAAAAGGCGCGTAGACGGTGTCCTGATCGCTGCGTGTGGATCTGTGGAGAGGTCTCCAATGAATTGTTAGGAAGATCTTCGGCTTATCCGTAGTATTGTTCCGTTCTTCAACGCGTGATCCTAAAGACGTTGTATCTGCGGATGCGCATTTGCTGTCATGGGTGGGGTCGCGGTGGGAGTCCGCCGGTGCTGAGCGACGGTGTTGGCGAAGAATCGCAGTGTACCCCAAGCCACAAGGTCATCGCGCTGATGCCGTAATCGACGTGTTTGGGAGGTGACCCAGTCTGCGAGGCTCCATTTCAAAGCCGTTGTCGTACGAGGGTCGTGGTTTTTGGAGTTGTCCAGGTGGACGTCGAAGTGCTATGTCAGGCGGGGAATACCGGAGAGTATGGATGTGGGGGCGTACGCGGTGTTGTCGGTTGTGACCCGCCCCGATCGTTCCCGAGAGGGGAAGGTTTAGGTCCGTACGCGGGCCCCGAAGTGTCGACGGGAACCGCTCCGGAATGATCGGACGTGAGGGGCATTGCCCAGTTTCGGTTTCCGATTGTTGGGTTGCGAAGGTCAGACACAACAGCCTTAAGGATCGTCGAGGCCGAAGCCGGTTAGTATCAGAACAGCATGAATGAACGTGGTCGATGGGCTTGGTTAGAAAGTATGGTTTCTTGGGATCTTCTTTGTCCGATCGCTGGGCGTTAGATTTCAGGGTAGCGTTGCGAGTTGTGCCCAGTGTTGGACATGTTTTGTTATCCCGAAGGCTAGTTACGTCCGATAACAATAAGTGATGTAATGTGCGTGTGTAATTCACTGATAGGATTGTGGAGTTTGCGTTCCTTGTGCGCGAGTGGTTCTGTTCAGAGGGGTTCGGGGTGATTGCATATATAGTTGTTTGCAATTACCTTACTGGTGGAAAGAAGGGTCGGGAAAGGTCGGTCGTCCGGCGTTGTGACTGGATTTGGTGTCTGAAGTGGGTGGCCGAGTTATTTTGATGCATTGTGTTGGATGGATGTTGGGAGAAGGCGACGGATGGCGTTCTGGAGTGGAGTTTTGAGGGGTTGGTGATATTTGACCTACGGCCGAGTGATCGCTAGTGGGCGTTAGTAGCTTAGATTTGCAGGTTCGGGATTTTTGGTGATACGTGGCGTTTGTTGTGGTAACGTTGGTCGATATGTGGGATGTGTTGATATGAAAGTATTTGCAGTGGGTTTTGGTCTGTTTTGGAATTCCGAAAAGAGTCGTTCTTGCGTGGATTAACGTGTTTCGGACAGGTGTTTTTTCACGACGAGTGGCGGTTTTTCCGGATCTAAAGTTGTCATTCGAAAGTCGGGAAGAGGGATGCTGGGACGGTTCGTGTGCAGTGGGCGTGGTTGGGTGTCTGGGGTGCGGTGGTCTGGGAAGCGAGTAGTTTGTGATCGGGCCGGTTCGATATGAGGATGATTTCGCGATGCGGGGGAGAGTTGCTGATTCAATTATGTTTGGTAGTTGAGGTCCCGATGGGGACGTCTAGGTGGGGAGTCCGGTGCTGGTAGATGGAGAAAAGCAATTTGGTGGGGTATAGGGTGATTAGTTGATGAGATAGATGGGGGTGCGAGTGATGTTTCGTGTGCGGGGTGAAGATTCTGGCCGTGGGGGACCAGTTTCGTTTGCTGGGTTTTGATTGATCCGGTCTTACGCGTGGTTAAAGGACATTTTGGGAGTGAGCTTATGAGGGGTGTGGTGGATTGTGTCACCGCGTTTGGCGAGATGGAGTCTTGGTGGACGTTGGCGTTGGAGCCGGTGGATGATGAATGCAGTTGGCCCGGTTTTTATTCGGTAGTTCAAGTTCGATGACAGCCTTTGATGAATTTTATCGTGAACCGAATGCGGCGATTGCTGGTGCAGTTTGATCCCGATCGGTCGAATGAATGGAGGCTTTTTGCGTGGGCAGGAATTATGAAAGGGTCCGGTAATTAGCGTTGAGCTGGGTGATGCAGATACGACCGATGTGCCAGGGTTCTTGGGATGAGGTTTACTGGCCGTGTCCGTCTAATTGTATATGGCGTAGGTCGGGGTATTTTTTTGGACGAAAACCATTCCGGCGGGCGGTGTAGGGCGGAGGTCGGCTTATCCGAGTTGGGTACTGAGTAGTGGATTGTCAGGATCGGGGGAACAAGAGATGATCGAGGGATTAAGTGAATGGAGGGCGCTTGTTGCGGAGACGATCGGGGAGAGGGTTGATGGGTGAGAGCAACGGGGCTCCAAGCGGATTAACAAAATTTCGGCGGAGCAAGGAGAGCGAGGCCGCGGCCATTGTTCGAAGGTGAGCAAAAGGGGGCCGAGCGATGAAATGCAAGGGCGGTATGGGAGGATGGGTGGTTGATCGTTCGATGATGACGGAGGAAAATTTTTGAGTGGATGTGGGATTATGATGGGTAAGCAATGTTTGCGTTCGAAATTCACTTGAAACGATCAGGGGCAAACACGGAGGGCCCAATTTAAGGAGGCAAGGGAGGGAGATGGAAAGGGAGATGGAACAAGGGACATGTGGTGGCCCGCACGCGGACGAAGGGGTTTGAGATGGAACAGTATGTTGATCCGCGGCAGATCGAAAGAAGCGGGCGTAATGGGATTCCCCGAATCTTTTAAAAGAAGGGCTTGATTTTGCCGATTTCCGGGGGTTTGAATCGTCGGTGGCGATGGTCCAAGGAGAACTTTGAATGTAGGTGATGTATGGGTTTGAAATGTTATTTTTGGAAAGCGGGGTTGGTGGGGAAGCGTTGGGGAAAAAAAAAAATTTTTTTTTATTTTTTTGGGTTTTTTTTCCCCCCCCCCCCCCCCCCCCCACCCCCCCCCCCCCCCACCCCCCCCCCACCCCACCCCCCCCCCCCCCCCC
>Ga0163217_1100119_pt1 | contig 12904 bp, 6 predicted proteins | sample SynspAceP_FD_185933 | JGI IMG/M metagenome (GOLD analysis project Ga0163217, IMG submission 185933) | Saline lake microbial communities from Ace Lake in Antarctica - Synechococcus sp. Ace-P (PacBio error correction) | ecosystem: Environmental > Aquatic > Non-marine Saline and Alkaline > Saline ... | reverse complement strand
GGGAGAGCAGATATAAATTGATTTGATTTACACAAAAAAAGATATTGAACAGCTAGACCGTTTTTACTATGACTAAAAATCATCAAATTCGTGTTTTACGGGTATAAAATCTACGATCTTATGGTACTATAGAAAATCAAGGGCAACCAACTTTGGCTTATCTTTAGCGCAGTAGTACATTTGGGATAGCAACCTGCACCTTATAGGTTTTGTGTCTAGACGCAGACATCGAAAGTTAGGTCACACCTATCGCTAATATTAATGATAAACGGAGTTTACACCTTTAACCATATTTCATCCCAGAATTTATTAAAAACGCCCATTATACATCCGAAATTTGATACTCAAGCTGTTCAGAATTTGAAGCGTTGTAATCTTTCCGAAGAAATATTCAAGGGGTTTTAAAGCGCCCCTTTGTAAAAGAAAGCAAGTTTAAAATAGGTGTGCGTTTTAAGGGAAGCAATAGATTATTACCCTTAATGGAAACTGTTTTGTGTTATCTGGAGAAATTGACACCTTACTACTTCCAATACTGCATTAAATAGTATGATGAACATCGATTTGGAGGTAAAATAGTGTTGGGATTTTCAGCTTTAAATAGCTATATTTTTTGAGAAATTTGAAAAGCACTTAAGTGAGAGTACATGAAAGTGCCAGAATTTTATTATGAAAAAGAAAACTTTCCAACAAAAATATGTATGTTTGCGAACGTCCGTTTACGTGGCGTAAAAATGGAAAGCAATTGGTGAAGAAGTTTAAAGTATTTGTAGCGAACGTTGTAGAAGAATAAATTGAAACGATACATCCTAGTATTTTCCGCATCAACTATTTCAAGAATCCCCCAATTTTTGAAAAGTCGATTGCACTCCGTATACCTCATTGAAGAATACTATTCTTTAAGCTCTAAGTACCACATTTCACAAGCAAAAAATAGCACTTCATAGGGCTGGACAAATGATTGCGCGGTATTGACAGATTTTCTTCAGAGGATAAAGAACTCGAAGTACTTATGTTGAAAGCATTAGAAGTATCTCAGATATCCGAACAGCTCATTCTTGATTGAAACGTCAAGGTATTGAACCATACTTCAATTTAAACATTGACCAACTGATAATATTGGACTTCAAAGAGATTAAATCAATGGGCTGTTTTAGATAATGTATTTTCAACCAACAGTATTACAACTCGCCATTGTTCTTAAATTACAAAAGAAGAATTAGCTCCTTTTTTTCAGACCTGATAAAAAAGGGAAATATCATCAAACCACCTTCTATAAAGAACAGCGTGAAACGAAATATACTTATTGATACTGATGGAAAAACTCCCACAGGGTGGAAATGGACATTGTTTGCTGTGTGAACAAAGCAGAAAGAAATTATCCCACTAAAAAAAAATACCTCCATCTATCCCAATTTCCAGATGAGATCTTTATATTATACAGAAAGCTAAAGCGTTATGTTGAAAACCCTTCGCCGGAACCATTTATGGAAGTATTACAGAACATTCATTTGTATACCAACTAGTTTTGAAGCCACAAAGTTGTGGCTCAATCAATTTTTGAGCAACGTTTTATGGAGTTTGGGTATATGAAAGACGCCATTGTTGCTGAAAATTCTTATTACTTTATAACCATAGTGCGTTGACTGACACAATGCTTAATGTAGGTTTAATTCACGTCCAAAGAGTATAATTGTGATGCTGTTTTGGTATATGCTGAAAGAAAACGGGACGTACCATTTAATTCTACCGAAGATTTATACGTCAAATTAATAGGATGGCTGAGAGTTTTTATAAGAGGTATTTACGAGTCTATAGAGGAACACTTAACAACGTTACCACCAGTTATTTTGGAACTTTTAAAAAGAAATTCCCAGCTTCCTTTATGACGGTTACTACAGGCATTCCCTATTGACAAACATTAAAAGGTATTACAAACAGTTTGGGTATTGCCACCATTATATTAGAACGCCTCATGTTTTAGGCAATTTTATGATGCTCTGTGAATTTGACCCAGACGAAGTTTTACAAAATGGTTTATGGAACTCTTTATTGTGCCTACGATTGGTTATATGGTCTACCAATATTTACCGGACAATGAGTCAATCTTTGAGATGGTGGCTTTAACTGCTTACGAAAACCTTACATATATCGGCACAGTAACTATCTAATGAAAATGAGACCATAAAAAAGGAGATTACGGCAAGCCCACTTGGGATGGTCTTTTTTTGCGCGATTTATGCTTTTACGGCATCGCGTATTTTCTTGCTCAAATCCACGATTGGGAATGTTTAGTTGAGATAATGTTTGATTAAAATTGCCTGCCGAGAACGGCAAAATCATATCGATTGATTGGAGCAATCCTATTTGCATACCCTAAAGTTTTAGCGGCTATCTTCATGGTCACATTAAAAAACTTGTAATATGAACATCTTAGTATATAGCTCTGTATTTAATCAGGATATTGCATTCTTTTTTACGGGCTATTTACTTGTTAAGTTCATACAAAAAATGGCTGTTGGGAATTTACTCGGGTTTCTGGGACTTGACAAACCAAAAGACTACTCTACAGGGTATTTTGCAATTAGTAGTTCTTGGTTTTAATTGTCGGTAACTTTTTACTACCTGATTTCGGGTATTTTTTATTGCTTCGAGTAAGGATTTGACTCTTCTAATTGCTTTTTTGGATTTGCGGTTTTCGAATAAAATTGAAGACAGTCTTTTACAGCCATTGCCTTCATTAGTATTTACACTTAATCAACTTATATATCTGTTGTTGATATACTACAGCAAGCTTTCCTTACTATAAATTTTTAAACGAACGCAATATAAATAGCACATAATTAAAAATAGCGTGCTGGAATATGATTTAAGCAAAGGGTCTTTTATTTTTGACCTCAATGCATAACTATCGAACCTTGTCTAGAAAGAGTTTGGCTAACCCTAAAGCTGACAGGCTGTTTTTAAGCAATAGGATACCATATGGCAGCGCATTAGTAAAAGTAGCAAGGTGTTACTTTTTATAAAAACCTTGTGTAACATAGTGCAGTTGATAACCATATTTCTTTAAACTCTCTCTAAAATGGTAGTTGCGTTTCCCCCATTCGCCAACGTCGTTAGCTTTTTTGGCTTGCAACTAGCCCATACATTTAAAATACTGTATACCACTAAAACCTGAAAAGCAATAACTAAATATTTCATATCGCTACGATTGCATGTTTAATTTTTTAGTATACTACGCTTTAAAACAATTTAAATAAATTTATATTTCCACTATAAAAATACTAATTTTGTTTTATATGTTTATAAAAAGTGTTAAACAAAAAGAATGATATTTATGACAACTCAAATGTTATGCTAAATTCATAAAATGTATTCACTATGGCCAGTTAATAAATAAGGATTATACAAAAAGAGAGCCTGAAATATATTAGGATAAAAATTTTTCTTTTTTTGGAAAAAAATAAAGCTGTGGTATCACTATCCCCCATCTGTAGTCAGGTTAAAGGTATTCCTTAGTTTATTCATGATGCCATTTTTTTAGCATTATAAATTTGAGTCGGGCGGCACTTTTCTATTTCGGTATGCCTTCTTTTGGTATTATAGAACTCGATTATACTCCCTTACATTTGATAGAGGTCCAGACCCCGTTTGGAGGTTCAGAGTATATCTTTTCATATTTGATCGACTTTCTCGCAGAAGAACGTTCGATGTAAATGTTGTCCAGGGCCCTTCCTTGGCCATTCATTATATTTGGATGTTATGCACCTTGAGCAGAATCGAATGTAATTGGCTACTGGTATATTGAGCTCTCTGATCGGATAGTTGTTGTATCTCAGGCGGGCCCCGTTTTGGCAATGGTGTCCTCAATAGTTTATGCACCCATTCTTTGTCCATTGAATTTGAAAATGCTCAATAAGGATCTTTTCTATGGTTACATCGATCTTGGCGTTCATGTAACTAAAACCCCGCAAACATGGGGGATATAAGTGATATCGGTTTGCCAGGCTGATCGGGGCGTTCTATTTTCAGGTTTCCCTTAGCAGATAAGGGAACTTATAGTTCTTGGGGGTCCCTGATAGCTGGTCCTGGGCTTCTATAAATGGTCTGTGGCCATAAGCTATATAGCGTTCTTATCCTTTTCACGTTTACGCGGTACCCAAGTCAAGGTTCAGTAATCCGTTCATTACGTTTGCCGTCCCCGTAGTAGGGGTGTTCCAAAAAGCAGTTCATCCATTTCCTTTCCATAAGCTAGGTTCAAACATTTACTCTCACTTCTGGGCCTGTAATAAAGACAGAGCGAATGGATATCCAGGAGCTTAATTGTTGGAACAGGGTTTAGCCTGGATGGGACCTTACCACCTTCTGTCTCTTTCCGGTAGTGCTCATTTGCCAAGGCTTTTCTCTTTTAAAAATCGATTCCTCCACTTGCAAAACTTGGCCGATCTTATTGTAGATGGGGCCGGTCCCGGAAATCAGGATCTTCTTTTCTGGTTTGGACCGAAGGCCAGATCTGGCATTTTCCAAAACTCCCGTTGTCCAACTTGGAATATTTGTTAGGATTAGTTGAATTTGGCCGCGAGCTCTTGCAGGCTGCTATTGGCTCTTTACGCCTTCAATGGCCCTTTGGCCTTTGACGATGCACTGAATTTCTTCTTGATCTCTTTTCATATTTGACAGGGTAAATTTACAACCTTAACTTGCTGTTCCTAATTGGGGAGTATTATACTGTTCCTAGAAAGTCGCTGGGGATGTGGTCGATGGCGCAACCTTAAATACCAAGCGATTACTTAATCCGCGTGGAATATGGGCCGTTAATATCAACGATATACAAAGAAACTCATATTATCATTCCGATGGGGATCTCAATATGCAGTTATGGATTTTACCAAATATCCTGATAAATCACCAATGCCGCTTATAAAACAAGTGTATTGAAGCAGAAAAGTAATTGTTTGGGATAATGCGGTGGCAGGATCATTTTTTAGAGCTTAAAGTCAGAATGGGTCTACAACATAGCTATATTGCCCTGTAGATCGGGAAGCCGAAACTTTCTCTGTCTTTCAATGGATAGAAACTTGGTACGTGTGAAGATGAATGCCACTTCTCTTGGGGTATTAAAACTTAGAGGAATTTGAATAAGAATGTTACAATCAAAAAGTAGCGCATTGACCCTTTAATCCTAATGTCAACTTTTTTTTTGTTGCAAGTCCAATAACACTCTAATTTATTCAGACATTAGAGATGGCCCAATTGTATTAATTCATCGAAAAAAACTAGCCCGATGTAATATATAAAAAGCGATAAGACATAATGGTAATTCAGAATATAGAATTTTAAAAAATATTAGTTATTTTTGAAACAATGGTTTTTGGAAATGAAAAAAATTAGTAGTTCAACTAAGTTCCCCTTTTCATTATAACCACTATTTTGAAAATTCCATTTTACACTAGAACTCTTTCTTGCCGTTCAGCTCCTTTAGATGTTAAGCCATTTGTATAAAGATGTTGTTTACTTATTTACGTTATCTTTTTCAGTAAGTAAAAATGTGACACCAAAATTCAGCTTCACAAAATTCTTGGAATTGTTGAAGCTTCCCCGGCTCTTGCATTACCAAAACTTGCGTTACAAGGCAAAACCTATGACAACGAGTCCTTTTTGTAATATCAATCAAAGCCTTGGTTTAACGCTTATTACTGTTTTTGGTAATACCGCATTCAGAAGCAACATTTACAATAAGTATTTTCTTCCTTTCAAACTCTGGAAAGAGAAATAGGACTTTCCATTTATATTTTTATTTCTATACTAAGATTTTTTGTAATTCCAGATTTAATAGACTTCTATTGAAGGCGACGATTTTGGCTTATCAAAATTGTTTTCATAGCTATACTTTACTTTAAAAAGGTTGCATTCCCACATCCATATTTTATCAATATACTTATACTACCCTCCTAATTATTATACTAAAGAGTTCCATATTTTAATGTTTAGTGTAATATTACTTTATAAGTATAATTCTGAATAACATTACAGGCAATTTTATTTAGCATGTAATTAAATTTCCCACCATTAAAAAGAAGTCACAGTCCGAAGAAGTATTCATCTTTAATCCACGAGAAGAAACACATAAGTGTTTTGGGCATCTATAAATTACGCAACATCTTTGTGTCTAGTTTCAGTAAGCTAGCAGCTTTTGATTCGTAATCGCTTCCTGCACTTGAGGCCTTTTGCGCCGTAAAATTGTATATTTCTATTTAGCTTAGAAAGTCCGATTACTTTACCAGAAAGAGATATATGCCAACATGAGCCTTTTCCTATAAATCGGAACAAAGTGATTGCTTCGCAATTCGAATAGAATGAATATTCTTTTCAACCGCATTTGTTCGTAATTGATATTTATTATCGAATAATTGTAACCTTTAGGCTTGTTTAGCAGGATTTAACCTGAAAAAATCTCATTTTGATATAATTTTTTGCTACACGGTTGGAGTCCCTTTATAAGGAGTTCGTCCCTAGTCTACCCCATAACATCCATTATTTTGTGGCAAATAGAACTCCGCTATTTTATATTCCTTTTTCATAAATCAAGTCATTCAATGGCATTCCTCTCGATGGGAGTTCAAGTCCTGTGGCAATTATGGTTTTCATCGCCTATTTCTTCTTCCGAATAATCCGTTAATTACGTTTCTTTTTCAATGAGGGTATCAAACATATTTCTTCGGTGTTTCATTAAAGTTATATTTAATTCAAGTTTGACTCATAAATTTTCATGGTCTTTAACAATAATTGTAAATTAACTACAGCAGATTCTCCAGCGGGGATTAAGGTTCTTAAAATAATTCATTTGGTATCTAGGTTAAGATTTTGTGGTCAAACCTATCGAAAACTTTTCTTTTATTTTTTTTTAGATAATTATTTTTTGTATCCACAACTAGCCCGTATCCGAATCACCATAACCAATAACTCTTTACTTCTAATTCGTATTATGACGTTGATAATTGGGGTTGTTGCCATTTCCGAAAAACTTCTTTTGTTTTTTTATCACTTCCAATTTTTTATTATGAATCTGTGTGCTGCATAAATGTTCACCTCACGATAGCTATCTTATTCATATTTCTGACAGTTCTTTTTCGATAATCTCTTTATTACGTAAAAGTATTATAATTTTTGTTTAAATTTATATAAATATAGTTAAACGAAAATTAAAATCCATAACTTCGGTAGATGAAACATTTATTAGTTAATTTAAAAAGAAACGGTCGGGTACTTATAAGTTTTAAATAAAGTTACGAATAATTTAGATCGAAAACCAATAAATTCAGATCTTGGTTTCTATCGAGAAGGACAGGATTATATCGCGACTTTATCATGCGTCTGGAAAGGCTTGTAATACCGGGTGCCTCGAAACTTGAAAAGGAGGAATGGCGCAACTGCGTGAACGCCTTGCCAAATAATGAAATCCCAAGAACAGCCATAACAGTTCGATTCGCCTTTCCAAGGAACGGGAACCGTCCAAAGAAGAATCAAAGTCTTCGCAGATCTACCGGTTAAAAAAAGCCAGAATGGTCAGCTGGGGCGTAAAGGGCATTACCTTGGAAATATGGACATTCCGTACCCGACCGGTATCTATAGATTTAGTTCCCAATATTGAACCAATTGTCTGGTCTGTTTCTTTGGGAGAAAGTCATTGCTGTCGGGATAGAACACGTCAAATTGTGGACATTTTACCAACCTGTTAAAAGCTCTTGTTTTTGGGACCCAGTACCGTACCTACGGTAAAAAATGTGACTGTGGCAGCATGCACCGTGACGGGATTTCCCCAAGGAGTGGACGCCAGTAGCTATGGGGCAATATCGACAAGACACTTATCGGCTATTTTCACGCGCTGCCAGTATTTGCCTTTGCGAGAATGAGGAAATGATGAACGATGTCTTCAAATATCGAAGTGCAGCGAAGCCGGTCCTACATTGTTATTGAAATCGTTTTACCAATGGGCAACACTTTTTATCCAAAATATTAGGGAAAAGAATCTCCGTGCCATGGTTTATTCGGAACTTGTTGAAACATGGTGTAAAGGTAACGTTTGACAAAAAAAATTGGTTTTCTGGACTTTGGCAACTTCCAGTTTTGACCTATACGTCCACTCAGTAACACATGGGCAAAGTTGCTATTGGGGGCTAATTTTCCCCATGGTTTTCCCCATTGCTTTACTCGGTTATTACGTGATGGATGGAGGGCACAAATGGCACAGGCAAAGGACCATCTGACCTTTGCCTCCACTATCTATGAGACATTTAAACTACCATAGAACGAAAAATATGGGGTAATTCAATGGGGCATAGTACCTTCTCAGGCTGTTTTACTTTATGATGCCGATCAATCTATTCAAAAATCCGAATTCTTATCGGCAACGGATATTGAACAGGTACCAATATCGTTTACATACGACTAGGTAGCTAATGGAAAGACCTCCCATAAAGAAAATTGGGGATCTATACCTTACCAAACGTATGTGCCGTGAAAGAAGGCATCTGTTACATTTCTTTTCATACAGAGTCCCTCTCGGATTAATAAAACGCATAGAAGGGCCATTCGCAATGTTAAGTTAAGTGAACCAGAAATAACGTGGCAGTTCCCAAAACGCAAAACAGCAGCCAGAAGACTTTGCCCAAATACGGATTCCGTCATAGATACCAGCAATCAATTATGGAATGAATTGTCTTGAGATGCATTGGCTCTTATCGCTGAAAGCAAAGCGGCTCAAAAGGACAATAACTGTATTAGATTACGAAAATGAAGCGATTCGATAATATAAGTAATATCATTGGAGCAGGAATAGTGGTTTATATTGCTACTGATATTGGAGCAAATGGATTTCTCCGTCATTATTTGAAGCCACAGATAGCATTGGTTGAAGGGTAATAAAAAACAGATATTTGTTTGACGGTAATCAACTTGACCATCGTTTTTTCTAGTATTAATATTACGCATATCCAGCAGCTCTGAAATAATCAAATTTGAATCTTTAGAATTACAAAGATTTCATGGCCAGTGTGGCTACGATATTATTTTAAAAGATTGCGTAAACATGACGAGACAATTTAGGAGGACCCTTAAGAGATGTTATCGTTTTACTATTTTCAACATTATTTTTCTGGTATAGGACGCTTTTCTAGACAATTAAGATACTTAAAATTAACAGGAGATTAAAGAAAAAGACGTGTGTTCGGAATATTTTGCAGACAAGGAACAATTTTACATTTTTATATTTGGTAGATTTAGGCTTTTCTTTGGAAATGATATATAGAAGATTTTTTTACACCATTCTTTCAGCGGTATTTTCCTGAATAAACTAGAAACCTCTAGCAAGAATGTTTGAATTTTGTTTATAAGATTGATTCGGGACGAGGGTTATGGCTTCTTTTACCGAGCTTAGGAATAGGAAGCCATCCCAAAACCATTATCATAGAATTTAAAGCATTACTGTTGGTTTTATAAATGTAAACGGTTAATTTACAAAATACATAGGATTTGGTAAAGAAGAATTACATAGAATTTTGGCAACATAGTACATAGTTAAAGCTTCAATTGGGGCATGCCCAATGAGCCTAATTATGGCTAATCAACAACCAGAAAATATGAACTATTACTTAAACAAATTTATGACTTTATTTACGAGATTCACCGAATGTCACTCTGAGGGACATTCGGTCATACCGATCTAGCAATCATTTAGTCCTTTATTGTGAGTGAACGGTGGAAGAAGTACTTCTTTCCATGGATCTGAGAAGTGGTATGAGGAATTTTCCTCATTAAAGCTCCCAGAAAAGAAACTTCTTTCTCTCCTATGAAGATTTTGTCAGATCTAAATTAGAGGGTTACCAGGATCCCCTGCAGTGCAGATTCATGATGGGCTATAAAGCATATGATGCAGACTTTCCCAAGGTATCACCAAAGACGGTATTCAACTTTATGCAATTGGGATCAGGACCAAACAGTACCTGCCCACATTGAGCTCTATACCGGCTCAGTTACGGCATTGGTCCGAAGAGCTGCCTTTACGGGAAAACAGGCACAGGTTAGATTTGGTGAATCACACATATGCGCCAGTAGTTACCGGTTATCGGTGTGAAGGTTATTTTTTTCCATGATTCTTTCACGTTCCCGGTTTTAAATACGTGGTGCGTTTAACCGACAGGTATTTCACCTCGGAACTGGCCATCATAGCTCATGAGAAGGCTTATTGAATAATTTATGGGGGAGTTCCGATGAATTGTTTTAATGATTCAGATAAAGTATATTCATAGTAAGTGAGAACGGTTTGGGGATATTATACTCACCGATGGCTTCCGTAGCTACACTTAGGGATTCAGTCCTATTACATTCACTTTTGTCGCCTTAAAGCAGATCCCAAGCAGAGGGCAAGGTCGAAAATGTAGCTTAAAGTATGCTAAGCCAAAATTTTCTTTACATATAACCTATCATACTGATGAAGACCCTGAACGATTGAAGCTGTTGGATGGATTGGCAAGAACGGCTCAATATCCTGCCCCACGGGAATCATAAAAAAGAAACCCTTCCGGGAAAAGACCATAGAACAAAGCTTTTCTAAAACGCTTATGTTCCTCAGACGATAAAGCCCACACTCAGTGAACCTATGCAGTGAGAAAAGAAATTATACCATTCCCTATAAGGAAAATTTTTATTTCCCTTCCCCTGGGCACCTTTAAAAAGGTAAATTTTCCACACAAGTGGGCTGCACATTAAAGATACTCTTTTGATCATTGCCGATCGAAGGTAAAAAAAGGAATATGCCGTCACCAGGATTCCGCAGGAAAGGGATAATAAAAGACCTTAATAACCATATCATAAGCGAGAGGATAATCGGAGGCTATAAAGCCAAATGCTGGAGGCAGGTGGCACGCGCTCTTTCCACTAATCAGGATAAAAAGTTTAACAGTGGCTGTCAAATTTGATCGGTTTGGTATTAAGCCCCGGTTTACATCCGGGACCAATTGCCTTATCATTAGAAACTGCTATTAAGGTGAAAAAGGAGCCCCAACAATGTACGAAAGGGCAACTTGGACTATGTGCATGGAGACATTAGGCATCACTCCCGGGCTACGTGACTTCAGAAAGCATCCTGGACTTGCCATTCACTAGCAGGGGAAGCACGGGGAGAAGTGGATACGCTTAACCCGCTCAGGTGGAGAGGCTCCGACAATGCCCTAGGATCCTTCCCCAATATAAAGCGATATCCAGTGATTACCAAAAGGACTGCTGGCAATAAAAAAGTACAAAAAAATATAGTTACTAACTGCCATTCGGTCCGTTTTAAGGCGGTTGGCTTAAATATTAATATTTATGGAGGCACACTGAAGAAATTTAACTATTGCCGTCAATAGAATTGAGTGGGGAGGATAGCAGACCGTTTCAATGAAATCGGTGGAAAAATCCGAAAGCAATAAGCATAGGACCTAGAGATTCACCCTGTGAACTTTTGAGCGGCTGAAAAACGGGCACATTCGCCAACAAAAGATGTAAAAAGAAGAAGGAAACTGCAGGATTGCCCCAGTGAAAGAGTTGACTGGATGGCTATGACCATAGCTTTTGAAAACGGAATGTCTCCTCAAGATCAGGATTCACCCAACTCGGGAACTTAACGTGGTTTGGACCAGGATAATAATCTGATTGATGATGGGCCTTATCCGGGGTCGGCAAAATACCATGTTGTTCGGTGGCCTTTTGTGCAGATGCCAAATTGAAAAAGGCTATAAGCTTACTTCAGACATATCGGAAGAAACTGTTGAAACGTTCTGAATACTAAAAGATGTTACCCGGTACCGCCCTGGCAGATTACAAGCGCCTTATAATAGGACAGATCTCATCATTTATTGACTTTTGATATTATTTGCTTGTTCCCAAGTGGAAAAAAACATTGGGCACTGCCTTGTTATCAACTTTACTCAACCAGGTTTATGAAAATTACCTTTTTATATATAAACAACCAATAGATGGCCACAACTGGGCCAGAATGTTTGCATGATTGAAGTGCTGAGAGACCGCACTTTTTGGACCGATTATTTATTCCGTTTGTGGAGGTGATAAATTCTCAGTGGAAAAAGTACCCGGTTAAAGGAATAGAAAAACTTTTTTTGATTAATGAAAATTATTATCAATGGTACTTATTAAGATATTGTGTACTCTTGTTTGCAAAAACTCTTTACATACCAAGATACCAATATGGGTTTGTTGTATTGTACTTACCGACTACAAATAAATTCAACACAAATGGTGACATCAGTAAAAAAATGGAGAAATAGAACTCTCAATGGCTCAAAGTTTAAAAGTCATTTTACATATAGTTGCAACAATGCAAGTAAGCTATTTCCAATCTATACCAATATTAACACATGGCAGTCATGTGTATACATTATATTTTGAAAACTTTCAAAAACGGGTGTTAATAAAACCACTAATAGGTCTCATTCCTAAACAAAAGAAACATATTATCAATAACATTTTTTATCACACAAGTTTGGAGACAAGTTGCTCAAAGCAAGCAAAGAGTTTCTCCCTTCTGTTTACTGAGTCGATAAACCAATTAAATCTCTACCAAAATAAATTACTAAGATTGAAACGAGTAAAATGGGAATTAAAAGAACCATTGTTAACATCGATTCTTTGCAATTTTACTCTAAACCCTATGCATTTTTCCTACGTCTCTATATCCTAAATTAAATGATTTAACAATATGAGTGCGGGCCTTCGGAGACGCGTTTCAACCACAAAATATTTTTCTTGCTGGGTGGACACCGAAACTTAATGGCTCACTCATATTGCTGCTTTGATTCTGGAGATACGAGCCTAGTCACTTGGCATCATAGAAAACATTATCCAAATTTTC
>Ga0163217_1068052_pt1 | contig 12906 bp, 6 predicted proteins | sample SynspAceP_FD_185933 | JGI IMG/M metagenome (GOLD analysis project Ga0163217, IMG submission 185933) | Saline lake microbial communities from Ace Lake in Antarctica - Synechococcus sp. Ace-P (PacBio error correction) | ecosystem: Environmental > Aquatic > Non-marine Saline and Alkaline > Saline ... | reverse complement strand
TATTTTCTTCTTGATCAAAAATATAGATAAGGATCGGCTTTACAGTATACCAGTGTTGGGTCACAAAGACGATTTAAATTTTAATTTGGCCGAACACCCCACAAAAAATTCGAAGCCAAGGGCAACAGAATCCTTTTAGTAGCCTTAAAATTAGCCCCCAGTTTTATTTATCCAAAAAAAGAGATCAAAAACAACGCCTATTTTATTATTAGATGATATTTGACAAGCTAGAATGAAACATCGGGTAAGTCATATTATTCATTTGGTGGATGATGAAAATTTTTGCCCGGCAATATTTATTAGTGATACCATGCCGATCAGAACCCGAAAATGCCTGCTGCAAAAACATTTCATCAATCGTATAAGATATTTAAGCCTTGGGGATGAAAAAATAAATAGAGAGTAAGAGAAGAGAGAAGAGAGAAGAGAGAAGAGAGAAGAGAGAAGAGAAAAAAAATTATAAACATAAAATGAAAAACCATCCCTTAAGTTCTAATTTGTTTTCGCAAGCCTTATTGTTGTTGGGCAAGAATGCTTATACAAACTTTTGGAAAAAGCACTGATAAACCAATTCTTTTTCTCATGGCGCGACAGGGTATAACAGTGTGGCGTTTGAAAAAACTACAGCAAACACAATTAAGCTGAAAATGGTTTTTTGTCATTTCGTATGATCGCGTGGCAAGGAAGTCCGACCAACTAAAGCCCCAGCCTATACCTTTGACGAACCTTTGCTGATAATTTAATTATTTACGCTCAAATTTAAGCTAGAAAAAACGAGTTGTTGCGCACAGTTTGGGCGTGGCATTGTGGCCCACTCAATTCGCCGAAAAAACACCAGACAAGCGGTCACGACTTATGGCTTGTTGGCGCTCTCGATAAATATGCCAACCAAACTTCAAAAAACAATCATTGCAGTGCTAAAGAGATCTATACGAGAAGAAATACTGCTAAATCTGAATTATAATAAGCATGCAGAAAATATGATTCAAAAAAGTTAGAATACAGCTCTTACACTTGCACATTGCCATGCCCAAACGGATTTACAAGTACCAAAAGTCCTTCACCAGAAGCCCAGGTGTTATATCAGTTATCAGCACCGATAGCGAATTAAAATTTATGCCCTTCAAAAATGGATTATAAAGCTCCTATGGGGTTGTGGAAAAAACGAAAAATATACAGCTAAACCGTTACGAAAGTTTACACAATTTAAAAAATTAAAATATGGGTAATTTATGACTTTATGGCAAAAGAAGACGCTTTTAATACGATACCGCCCCACAAATTGATCACCTTAAAAGCACTAATCGCGAGCGAAAATGTGCTTTATGTAGAACAATTGTTCTCGATAATTTTTATAGACCAACAACAAAATATTTATGATTTTTCTGTAAAAAATTTAACTAAAATGATACCTCTAAAAAAAAAGATCCTTATTTTACTAGTACTGGCAATTACCGGATGCCCGGCAAATACGCGCTTACGGAAACTGAATTAAACCAATTAAATGGGTATTGGGGAAATTGAAAAAGTAAGGTTTCCCAGATGGGCCAAACCAAAAAATTAACATTAACGAAACGGTAGATTCATAAAATTAGGACAGCTTAAAAGGCCTATGTTAAAAAAAAATGAAACCTACTTTTGAAAGCACCTATATTACCAGTGATGATGCGGAGCTCTAACGATATTTAAAAAAAAGATACCTATATTATTCAGTATAAGGCTAATGAACTGACTGTACAGAAAATTTTAATAGCCTTCTGCCAACCAGTTTTTCAGTACGTACGACGAGAATCTAACCTATACCTATAAAAATACGAACCTATAAATATCACGGAGTAATGCAAAAAAGACGCAATGACAAATATCCCGATAAGTGAAGCCTACAAGAGTTTATAGAAAAAAACAAGCCTGCCAAAAAGGCATTGACCGTGTAGACGCGTAGAGCTTGGACTAAATTAAATGGGGAACGGCGTTAACAATAACACGACGCCATGAATTACGACACGAGACCTTATTTGTAGCGCTCTCATTCCTTGTTTTACGCGAAGAATTAAGCCTTGGAAAAAGTAAAATTATTGCGATGCTCAACGAGGAGACTAAGGGAAGAGGTGATTAGGAAGTTGGTGTCGAATAGGACTTTGTTTTAATAAAATAATTTAGATATTAAAATTTTGGACAAAAAAAATCAGAAGTTTTAGATTCCTTGATATTCAAAATACAGGCTTTATTATACATCTTATTTAACTAAACACGTCAGTATAACTGAGATTTATCAAAATAGAGCGTTGATTGCAAAAAGAATACCATAGTTTAAAAATGAAAACAATTAAGAAGAAAGTGATGTGACGTCTTTTTCGAATAAAGATATAGAATTGGTCATATATTATTTTATAATTAACTTATTTCCAACATAGATGCTCAAAAATCTGTCTGTACTCGATAGCATAGTGTATTCGCATAAGATATTTAAAATTATTGACGTCGTCGGTGTTTATCCTCAGAGTTTTTATGAGTATATAAGAAAGATGACAATAAATGCGTACGTATATTTAGAAATTGCGTGCTAAATAAAGGAAATTATTCCGCATATAATTACGAAGATATTCAATTTCATGATCAGCCAGAAGGCATTGTGACCTTCACTGAGAGTGACGTTCAAATCCGTGTATTATCGTTATAATAAATTACTATAATATACGCTAGAACAAGAACCGACCATAGAGAAAACCCCACAAGCTTATTATCAGAAAGTTTTAGTCGATGGGATCTCTAGTGTTGCCTGTAATATGTTCGTAATATTAATTCGGAAATGCTATTTTCAATAGAAATGCATTATTGGGCAAAAGTATTTGTAACTGAGTGTGGCATATGCGGGATTATAATGTAATATAATCCAAAGTAGCTGGTGATCAAGACTATATGTTTAAGTAGGAATTCTTGGTGTATCAGAATTATCTTACTGATAATAGATCAGAATACATATTGTGAATAAACATACCGAATCCCACTGTCTTGGTACCATGGCTTATTCTTCTACCTAGAGCATTTTTTCGGCAAGTTAATATTGTCGAGCGAGAAGGAGAAAGGAAGGATGGGATTTAGAAGTCATTTTCCTGCGGAAAACGAGCGCATAAGGGGAATCTCTATATGAGATCGTGTGCTTCGAAACACATAACAGACTAACTTATACAATCAGACCATACGACTTCTTTCTGTAAGATAATATGTCAATAAATGCGACACTCAAATCATCGAATCTAAGGAAGGACCAACACGTTAAGATATTATTCTAACAATATATTCACTATAATATACATCTTAAAGAATGAGTTATGACAACAGTTTAGTAATGCTTCTCGTCAGAGACATAAACGCGAAATTATACCACATAGCAGAAGTTTTGTAAGAGATTAATCGACTGCAAAGAAAGAGGTAAAGAGCTGTGTATGAGTTAGAGGTCTGTGTGTAGTTGAATTTAAGTAACGTGATATAGTTAGAAATATTCAAATACCAAGAGCGCGCACATAATACAAAGTAAATGGTTTATAATATCATAAATAGAATCATAATAGTATAACAAGCGCTTAATAGTTTGTTCCGTAAAATAAAATATATGCGATTACAGGAACTAGCCTGTGATGTGCAGAATATTAACAACTATATAGGAATAGCTACAAGAGCTACGCTCTAACAAAGGAGATAGAAGAGTAGCTATTAGGATATTGGAATATGTAAAGTCAACAACACGATAGAAGCTAGATACTGCAATGCAAAGTGATTGTGGCCTAGCTATTCCACTTTGTTGCTGACGAACAGTAATAGTGTTAAAGGATTAAATAAAATTTTTTAATCTAATCCCCAAGTTTTTCTGTCTCCAGAGCACAGTCATATAAGCCTGTTATGGAGACAGGCGTATAAAAACATTATATAAATAACATCCAAAGAAGTAATGTTGAGGATGCATACCCCGTATCGAGGAGGTATTCTTCTTTGTAAGATAACTCTCCATACGTTATATGGTGATCTCTGGATGGTCTCCAAGACTTATACATCATTTGTGGCCAAAGCTTACTGGAGTACAAGTGCAGACAATTATGCCACGACTCACAGAGCGGCAAAATGAAAAGAGAGGAATTAATTTCTCGAAAATATTATATGTAAAAATAATACAATGATATACACACAGGCGGTATGCATCGAGAAAAGGAATGAGAGTCCAGTAATGACGATTGAGTCATCTGGCGTAATAAAAAATCTTCAAAAAAATTTCGACCATACCGGCATGAAATAATTATATGATCTCGCTATGAGGCAAGGATAAAGGAATCTTTCTATAAAAAGGTTTTATATAATCCGTATCTTATGACACCTGAAACAATCACTGATTAGAAAGAGAATAACCTACGAGACGTACTGTAAACTGTATAGAAATTGATTACTTTTAGCTATGAAATCACATAAGGAGACAATTAGACTAGTATAAAGTATGACTCAATCTGGCTAAATCTAATATATCCGGAAAATTTAGTAGAGTGACTTCATATTCACTAAGTTTAAGGAATCAAGCACATAACTCACTGTTCTTTAACACTCGAAGTATCAACGAATTCACTACAACATCTTGTCATTTCACTAGAGATGAAACTTTTATCAGAAACATGGCTGCATCAGTTGAGCCGATATCCACTTAAGCTCGATGATATCAGAGCATCCACAGTTAAAAGCTGAGTTTTTAAGAATTGAAATAGCCCAAACTGAAGGCCACAGATAAACTGACGTCTAAGGTGCAGAGAGTTCCGGCATTTGGATTAGTATTAATCCTAACATGTGATCTGCCTCTACATTTGCCCTCAAATAGCTTTGTCAACGAGCATACATAAACGGAATATATTATATTGTTAACATTGAGAATGAGATACTAACATCCTAACAAATCTAACACTAGAAATTAATTATCTATATTTAACTACTATAGAATAAAAGAATAAAAGACGAAACTAGCCTATAATTATATGCGCAGAGTATCCTGTTTTAAATTTTGTAATTGCTTATATCCAAAAATAAGTTCAAGTTAACTTTCCGTGATTAGAAATCTATATACATTATCACATTTTTAATTGAAAAGTTCTTTCTCGCAAATATAAGTCTGCGCTATCGATAGAAAGTTATTCCAGTTATATGTTATCCCCTAAACTAAAACTTCATGAGATACCTAATTGTTACCTAAGTTTACAAAATTCAGACGTTACATAATCTCATATACAGCAGACAAACCCAGAATTACAATCTCCTATATCCTTATATATCTTAATATATATATTTTAAAAAACGCGTTTATATTACAAATGATAAGCATCTGAGCATGACTTGCGCGCTTTACAAGAGTATCGGACGGAGCGCATATTTAGATTCAACTATCGTCAATTACCTCAATACAGATCATAAGAAGTAGGAGCGTTATATTGTGAGATATGTGTTATCATATACAATCGAAACGAATTGAAGATTATTTGATGAACAATACTAAACTTGATACTTGCCAGTAGCACCAGACACGATTTGGTAAAGTTTACAAAAAGATAATGATACCTTTTTCAAACTAAATCTTCAAATAAGATCAATAAATAGAATAAAAAAAGCCCACCATTCTAGGTAGCCTGTACATAGATTAAAAAATATTCCTGAGAAAAATCTCTCTTCCTGAAAAGTTGAAAAAGCACCTTTCAGATAGCTGCATTTCATCGCTATCAGAACCGGTACGGGCATTTTCCCTAATGAAGTTTGCCAAACTTTTACGGTATGTACCCTCAGCGCTTGCTGCCGGATTCGTCGCGCGAGAATTAGAATAGCTCTGAGACATGTCGAGTATCTACCCAGCTCTGTCTATTTTCTAATAAATTGCAGATCACAGAACTGGTCCTCTCTAGTAGCATCATAACACTCGAAACCATTAGAAAACGGCAGACGATTCTCTCCAGGAAACGGAGTGGACATGGAAAAAAAGTCAGGGTGGGTCAGACGACCACTATGTGCCTCAATCTGTGTTATTCATGCATTCTAGAATCATTAAAAAACACTGCCCAGTCGTTTGTATTGTGTCTGATCTCAAACATCAGTACCAAAAGATCCTTTTGTCTCAAACAAGCAAAATCACGAACTTAGTTGCATTGGTTTGAGAAATTATGATGTGCCTTATATGTAGTCAAACATTTTTTATATATAATAATTTGTGATATGCGAAAGAGAGTAACATTACATATTATCAAATTGAACCACAAAGTGATGGTACGATTGAAACGACTATTGGCTCACTAAAACACTCTTCGAGCTTATTCAGAACTTTTTTATTTCTATTGAAACGCTCTGGCCAAAGCTTCTTCTCTAATATCTAATTCTCTAATCAGAGTTCTAGTATCGGCCTCTTATCATTGTTACATAAATCAACACGCTAGTGCCTCGAAATATTATCAATAATTCCAAAAGGTCCGGAAACACACCAACATACACTCTATAGATAACCACCATACAATCTGAACAAGTCTCTAGTCTGTTGATGGTGAGACTCTGCCCCGCTCCTATATGTGCATGTAAAACGGCATAGTAAGGCGTATATATAGCCGCTACTGTAAAATCTATTAAGGATACGCTTAAATTCGTCAACAATTCGTCGAAAATCAGAAATATGGCCTGCTCGCCAGACAATAACCATCACCCCTTTGCTTTTGAAGCTACGATGTTCATTTTTTTAAGCGCATTCAACTTCATTTGTGGAAAATTTCCCCCAAGTTGCAAAACCATGCTCGTTAGACAATACTTGAATACTACTCACCAAATATTAAAATCGGCGCTACTCCTGTTTAATTCATTTCCAACCATTGCCATTGCGCTCTCCCAAAACAGTGCCTTCAACCATACGGAAGGGGGACGTTAGGCTCACTCTTCTTTTTGGTCGTACTTTGGTCAGTGCCTGTTCTAAATAACGGTATCTAAAACAATACTTTTATTATGTTCCCTCGGAGGTTCATAGTATGTGCCCGCATTAAAACCCCTTCTCACTTCTTCTAGGACTCTCTTCGGCTACGCCTAAAAAACAAGAAATTCTTGTTGACTGCGCTTTCGCTTTAAACTCTACTCCACCGCATTTAACCTAGTCATGATCGTCCCAAGTACCGATCATTGGAATCTAACTTTTAAGTCGTGTACCCCGCTTTACCCTATTTGCTGACTTGTAAATTGCTCTTAACTTTGCATATTAATCGTATTCGCATATACATTGTCGCCACCCCATCCATAGGTCTGGGTTGGCTGTAAGCCCACATCATCCATAAAAGTTGGAATATTTTGTTTGTTACAAGAACCCAAAGCAATCGTAAAATCAGCTGTTTTTAAGCTATCTGTACCCTGTTGCCTCTTCTTGCGCGAAATACAAACAGCCAGTAGTGTAAAAAAAGCTGTGACAATTAGTTTAAAAATTTGCAAGGATGTCTCTCTAAGGTTACGACAAAATAGCACTTGAATTGGCTTAAACAATATAGGATAAAATAGTATCCTTTTGCCCGCCCAGAATTAGCCGATATTAAACACTAACAGCACTGTAACGTACCACAAAAAATTGTTATTGTACCACACAAAAATCCTGATTGGAGATTGCTATTGATTCACTTGGGTTTATGCATTTTTTAAAAAATAAAGGTCAAGAGCTACCATATAAGCCCTAATGATTTTCCAAAATTTTTAAAATGGATGCCGGGGCCTGCCAGATATTTTAAATTTTGAATAGAAAGATACGCAGTCTAAAAAAGCCATTCAAGAAGCCAACCTTTGTTTTACCTAGACTTTAATTCATTTGGAGATAGGTAAATGCAGCCTTTCTGGAAGCTGTTCAGGCGCCGATAATCATGATCGATCATCATCAGGAACCGTCAGACTATCCTTGGTTACCTATTCGATTTGACATGAGTTCTACCTGCGAGATGGTCTATAATTTTATAGATTTTATAGGGGATACCTCAGAAATAACAGCAGAAATTGCCAATTGTTTGACACCGGTATCATGACAGATACAGGGTCGTTTAAATATGCGCAACCCACAGTAAAACATAAATCATGCGAACTGAGGATAAAGGAGCAAAAAACACCTATATTCATTAATTTATTTTCGATACTAACTCCCCCAGTAGGCTGCCATTTATTAATTATAAAATTAATAAGCTGTGCCTTAAAAAATATGGTGATCCTTGAAGTTTTAAACGCGGCATACATAACCTTAGCCAAGAAGATTAGATACTATAAGTTAAAAAAGGAGATACAAGAAGGTTCGCCTTAAATACACTTACCTTAGGAAGAGTTTAAGTTTGCTGTTATTTTATAGAAAATAAAGAAGAAATGGTATTATTAAAATTAATTCCTTGCCGATCAGATAGGCGGACTTATCGGGCTAAGAGAACGATGTTAATAGCCAAGAGCATCGATCTTTGTCAGAGTGCCGCACTTTCTAAATATACGCAATAGCATCGGCCTTGCGTAATTAAAGTAATCTATCACCTATAGCAAGAATAACTCCAAGAGGCTATATTCGGCTGAGTAAACACTACTTCCATGGGCATTAGTTACCTGAGGTAACATCATAACCATAGTATGCATCCTTATTGCGGGAGTTAACGAGATACTACTTTTATATGTGTTATCCCTTGCTGAATTTATTTCCTTTAGTAGGTTGCAGAGATAGGATTCCGTACTATGCAAAAAACGCAAAGTCGGCACAGAGTCACTCTCAAAACAATCCACCATAGCACTACAAAATAAAATATCATAAGCGCGAGTTAGTCGCAACCAAAAGATTTGTCTGATCTTGTGAGCTTTTGCAATGTTGCCTTTTGAGTAAGTTACAATAGTTACATTTATATTCTTATTGCACAAAGAAGATACCTCGCAATTGTGCGCCATACGGCAGTATTCTATTGATTGCAAACATTCCTAGCAGATTGCGTGACTTACATGAAGTACATGAGTTTTTCAACTATAAGCGCTAAGAAACATCGCATATCAGCTCACACAGCTCTATTAGTCTAAAATGATTATTGCTTCCGCTCGTCTCAGCCCGCGTATTTACTCAAGTCTGCTCCATTGCCCCTTTTTCTTCTAACGCATACCATTAATTCTCTCAGTCTTCATAGCGTCAAAATATTTTGCTAAGATCGAACAAGGTAAATAACACTCAGTCATTTTTAAAGTCCATATATGAATGGCACGTACGTTCCTTTACCATATTTTTAAATAGCTCAAAGTGGCGAAAAAGCATAAACTATTTGTTCCCTATCTTCTTCAAGACTTAGACTATAACCACGGCGATAGTATTGCATCAATAAAGGAGCTTATCTCTGGATCTGTTTATTCACCAATATGCGCACCTATCATAAAATGCATGTCGTTTATAACATACTGTTTATCAATAAACTAGACAAAACGAAGTTCTCAATCTATCCAAATTAAATTGAAAAACAGTAATCAGTCACGCTGCCATTATATCTCATGCGGCTGTTTGGCACCTGATGTGAAATCATCGTGGTATAAGACTGTAAACTGAACAGATTATACGGCGATTCGTATTTCGTTATATTCGAGATCTCGAAAATATTGGGGACATATCCAGCAATAGAGATCCCGTTACCGAACATTATATACTATCCCATATTCTATGACCATTATATAAATATAAGTCTGTCTAAGATCTGCTTAAGTAACCCCATCAAAGTTACTGAGTAATCACCGAGTTGCTAAAAGCTAAGATATCCCATTATTCTTCCTCTATGAGTAAGATGCTATCAAACCTCTTCACCTAGATGTTTATATCTAGATAAGACGTTCTTATTTCGATAATCCACACTCCTGGAAAGGGTAATACAGCTTCAGAGGTACATATGAGTATAACCTCTTGGCGAGCACCGCTGAGTTGACCGTTGTATCGGTAAGAATACTAACGTAACGATTCTTAAATCCATAATAAAAGTAGGAACGCTATGCGCATGCCTGAATACTGGACAACCAAAATCGAAGGAATGTCAATTGATACATCACTCACGTAGCCAAAAAGGCCTGATTTAAATGTGGGCTATACGCGTTTTGTGAAACCGTACATAGTAGGTACCGAAGTTAAGACTCTTATTGACCAATGTATAAAAACAGATCCTGAGATTAAGCCTTTAGGAAACCAGTTTTTATGAATAAAATTGTTATTATTCGCAATGGAAAAGAAGCCCAAAAATTTGATGCCCTGTTGCTGTGATGACCCAAATTTTGCTGACGAAAGAAATTAGAGAAAAGAAGAACTAAGAATAGCGGCTGAACGCGAAGAGCCCAAATGAAAGTTAGCCCAAGCTGCTTTTGTAGCAACGCTGAGAATCACAAAAGAAAAAAACGGCTAGCACATAGCCTTCTGGATTAAAAATACATACCCTTTACAAAAGGCACAGTGATAAGCCAAAAATGCCGACAAACTGCCAATTATTTCTATTGCCAGGTATTTTGAAGAGGCCTCTTTGATAGCAATATTTAGAAATATCGAAACTGAAACGGACAGGTTTAACCCCAATTAGAGAAGCCACGAAGTGGCTACCAGACTATGCCCATGGAAGTTAGTATGTTGATGCTGGGCGTTATTGCTGCCGTTTTAAAGAAGCCGTTATAATTTTAAAAGTGGGTGAAAAAGCCACGCGTTGTTTATCCTTGCCGCATTTAGCTTATGGTGAAGCTGGAAGAGGGACCAAATTCACCAAATTACAGACTTGATCTTATGATTTAGAGTTGTGTGTTGATAAGTATCGGCCCTTTGTTGTTATTCCTAACAAGCATCTACCTATTGAAATTAAAAAAAGCCCTTCAAAAAATTTGAAGCGGCTTTTTCATGTCCATTTTTTGTTTTCAATTATTTTTCCTCTATATATTTTCTTAAGCTATTCACCTCAACCTTGGCTTTTAAATCATGTAGTAGGTTGTACAGCCCAGAAGAACCGTTCTGTTCATATATAAAAAATGCTTAGACCCCCTATTTCCATTCATTTTACGAATTTGCCTTGTCGTCATTGGCATAACGCCTACTTAAATCGGCAATCTTTGAAGCCCCAAAATTCACGGCCTCCAAAATCGAATTGGGCTTCGTAAAAGCCGTAAACAAGCTTAACATTTCTTTAAATATGGCTTTAAAAAAATATTTAATTCTTTCAGGTGAATCTGTCGGCTGTAAAATTTCTAATTTGTTTACAATTGCTCCATGAATAATGTGTCATTCTGAAGAACTTCAGGCCGCGCTAATTCAAAATAAGCGATAGTAAAATTCATCTGGAACCTTCTTTAATACATCCAAAATCGATCGCAATTAGGGTCGCTTTCTGTTACATAAAAAATTACTGGATGCGGAATCAGCATGTACTTTCCGTTAAACCGTGAATTGATACATGGAAAAATCCCAAAGCTGCCCCAATTTATGCTGCTGGTCTTCATCAAAATCAGTTTGAAACTCACTCGCTAAGTGTTTCCGTGCTCCCAGTCCATAGTGATAATACGTCTCACTGACTAATCAGCGATAGTATACTGGAAATCCATATTCGGATGATGAGCACAGGCTTTGTAATTTCTTGACTCTGCGTTGCATTTCAAGTTAAGTAGTTTGTTTCTTCTACTAGTTGTGTTCCACTTCTTGAAAAAAACTTATCAAATCTTTACCTTTTTAGGGTTAAAACATGCAGATGACGATGTTGTCTTACCATGCCAAGAATCGCTACTGATTACTTTCTGCCATACGCCTGATATTGAACTTTTAACCCCAATTCTTATTCCCCTTGGTGGCTTTGTGTACTTGCCCAATTACTTGCCGCGTTAATAGAAGCCTTATCGAAGGCTATCAAAGATTTCCTCGGGGTATTTATCTAAAATTTTTAAAGGTTTTTACGTACCAAAGGTGCTGATAATGGTGTAACAGAAATTGACAAATGGTAAAATTTTTCTTACATAGCAGAAGGGATAGTATGTTTCTATCCAATATCTTCAACATTTGTGCTAGCTTTTTTAAAAGGCCACTCCCTCTTAGGTTTTAACACCATCATTAAATATCGCCCGCATTATCTTCATTAATCACCCGCTATACGGATTTAACTGTTTTTTTACCGTAATACTTTACGTAGTTACCACCGATTTAACCCCCGTTTTCACCAGCTTACCAGGCTCTTCATATTACCTGTGGGGTTATTCTATCTAAAACTTTCATGTGTACCTCTTATTATATGCTTGTTTTTGAACTACATCGTTTCAAGCCAGTTGATGTGAGGATAGCAATCAAGTAGCTGCAGAAGACCGAAGTAACCGACTATTGGTTCCCTTATGCTCCCCATACATGACAGTATCATACAATTTCTCTACTATTGTTACAAAAACTCTTACCTGAGAGATTCTTATGATGCTTAGTCTAAGCGTATTTTCAAATACATCAAAAATAGTATTGACGGATTTTTCATAACCACAGTTCGGTATCTCAAATCCAAGGCCACGACACTCTTCCATCCAAAAATTTTTAAAAAGATTAATAAAAATCTGAACCCATTGCCCCTTCTGAGAATAGCGTAGGGTTTCTTTTCGCTTAAGCGTAATAGCATCATTTTAACTCGTAGGCCTCATTTGATAAGCGCTGTTAGGAAAACTCTTTTTATTGCTATGTCTTTAAGAACCCTTTTAATTGGCCCTTCATTATTTTTTTCAACATTCCCTTTAGGTTTCAACCGGAGGCGCAAATAATTACATTAGCGCCGATTCATGGGCAAAGGTCGAACAGTGGAAAAAAGAAAAAGTTGAACAGCGTGCATTCGTATCCGAAAAAGACGCTAGCCTTATGGCTTACCAGGTTGTAAACGACCC
>Ga0163217_1051324_pt1 | contig 12906 bp, 7 predicted proteins | sample SynspAceP_FD_185933 | JGI IMG/M metagenome (GOLD analysis project Ga0163217, IMG submission 185933) | Saline lake microbial communities from Ace Lake in Antarctica - Synechococcus sp. Ace-P (PacBio error correction) | ecosystem: Environmental > Aquatic > Non-marine Saline and Alkaline > Saline ... | reverse complement strand
TTTTATTGCTTTATTATTGTTGCGATCGGCGTTGTGAATTCGTGAATTCTTGTTCAGTATATTTCCTATAGCAAGGGAATCTAAATATTAGGGAAGGGAAGTAAGGCAATGGGCGTTCCATGCTTAGGTATTTCCTTTGGTGGGCTTGGCCAAGGGGTCGTTGGCGTAATGGATTTATGATTTTTGATTACTCTCCATTCTTTCTGGGCCGTATTTGTTACCATAGAGTTCTATGGGTTCCCTTTATTGGTTATTTTGTTGGGCATTCTGCCGTTTTATAATTATCTTCTCTCCAATGGTAGTCCTTCCAAGCTTGCGGTTCTCTTTATGGCTTTTGTGGTGGCAACAGATATCTATTTCGATTTTTAGTTCTTTAAAAATTGGACAGAGCGGCTAATCCTTTAATTACGTTTCGATAGGGAGTATTATTGGGAGGTACAATTTTTGGTTTATAGATTATTTTTGGACTCTACTTTTAGTCTTTTTCCTATTATTATACGAATGTATAAAAAGGAATTGCCAAGGGACAACTTTAATAACTACCAGGTTTCTTCCCTTTTGGAAAATTGGAGTCCTCTTATCTTTGAAAACCTCTTGTATTGCTGTTAGGATTCGCTGGCGGGCATCCCGCGCACGCTAGGGATATAGCCAAGGGGCCGACGTCGAGGAGGCTAATGCTCCCTAATAATGAAGGAGATTGCACAAGGTGGAAATTGACAGCAAATTCCTACTTTCCATCTTAGGAACAGCTCGTTTGTGTAGCTCCAATCTTCAGGTTTGTCTTTACACTCTTCCATTAAAAATAACCCAATGAATAGTAGAGGTTTATAGTAATGAAATTTAAATTTTGATCGAGGCTAATTATTGTCGACTTTCTTTCAATTGTTCTGTTTCTCTTTCGGTTTTTTTCTTGCACCGGCCTAGGATTTCGGTCGAACTTTGCTTTGATAAGTTCAGGTCATTATCAGTAAGATCACCTACTTTTGTTTGAACTTACCCTTAAACTTGTTTCCATTTTCCTTCTAATTGATCTGTTTATAGTAGTATTGTATTTCAGGTCTGCTCTAAAAGGCGACAGATTAATACATCATCTTTACATAAAATTTAGGCCTAATACTCATGTTTCCAATAATTCAAAGATTAATTTTTATCATAATGTTAATGGGAAAACTTTAATATTTCTTTATAACGAAAGATTTAATAAGTTTTTTATTCTTAAAAGGATAGCGATTGGCAAATTGAGACGAGATTCATACTTGCCGCCCATCAAAAGGAATTCTGATGCGCTCCCTTCAGGAGCGGAAGGGACTTGTTAAGGGGAAGCAAAAACGACCGGGCACTACAAAATTGATATCTCCTTAAGGCCAAGCTAGGCTTTACCCAATTCTTGGCCCAATTGGAGCTATTTTTCTTTTGGCAACACTTCTTCGTTGAACTCACGGTGGTGCAGGTTATTTCTGAAATCTCTATGTCATTGGTCAACCATTCGTTACCGGATCGCGAATACGGGCCCTTAAGTACGGACCATATTGGAAATCTATTATTCCAATTGCCTGTCTATGTAGATTTCCCGATTGGTCGAAAAAGAGAGGTGCCTTTTATCAGAACTAAATGTTCCTGGTCCAGCGGACCGTATTCTTAATGCCCTGACACTATAGGGACCCCGAAAAAAATTGCTTTTAACAATTGGCGAGTAAAGTTGCCGAGGGAATTGGCCCCATTCCTGCTAATTTTACCTTATAGGGATTGTTCTGCCGCATTTTATATTATAGCGAAATTCTATGTCGGCCTTGGCATTATTGAGCATATTCAACCCAAAACAGTTTATATCGGACCGCCAATAGGTTGTAAGGTGTTGGCCAGCTAATCTCGCTTGAGGAAACAAATAGGGTGTTTTTTTTTCACATCTACCAGTTCGTTGGGAAGGTAAGTATAGTTAGCCCAGCGATTAATTGTTGATCGAACTTTGTTTCAAAAATGGATTTTTTATCCAAATGGGCCGTTAAATTCTTCAGAGGTGTTCGCTAGGTTACGTATTGACGCTATAGGGTATAAGCTCGTGGTATTACAAACTATTGCATTCCAGGTATAACCAAGGAAGGTATTGAACGAATTTAGGGTTATAAAGTTGAGTACGCGATAGGAATCGGTTCCCGGCTATTTTGGGGTCTGTGGGTTACGCGTTTTAATTGTTTGGAGAAAGAGGAGCAGTTTAGGAGTTGATCAATCGGTTTTCAGCTTCCGCTTTAATGCTAAGGCTGTGCCTTTTCCACCCGAGAGCTGAGTCTTTCTAGGCAATTGCTGTTATGATTATGTTTCCCCTCTTTAAAAAAAGGTTTCTGTTGTTGTTAGTGTGGGGATAGTTCGGGGCCTGCAAAGCCGTTTTGAATTTGGTTACGGCTGTAATTGGGCCCTTACAACCTTTTTGTGTGAGCGGTGGAAGAGTTAATAGGTCGGCGTATAACGAGGCAGTACTGTTTCTCGGTTGCTAATTCATTTTCATTTGACCGAATTTGACATATATTTAAGTTACCAAGGCGGAAGCTTATTTACTGGTTAACCTGGCGTTTTCGATTATTATTTATGACCCACCCGACAACTTATAGGGTTCAATTTTTCTGGTTAAAAAACTCTTGTTTTTGAAATAAAATTTGATATGTCGTTGAATACTGTTGGGTGTGGCGCTAACCTTTCATATCGTTTCAATGGAGAAGTTGGATACACCGAAATTGGAATCAATGGTATAGGCAATCTTGTTTTCTTAGGAAGATTTCTTTTTCAATTAGAAAGAGGTCGAACTTTTTTGTTGTCATAGCGGATTGGTATCGGCTTCAAAATCAAAATTGGATTACAGTTATTAATAACTTTGTTTAAGTTCTGTGGTCTATTCGTTCCCTTTCAATTTCATCACTCCAAATTCTAAAACGATCTCTATCTTAATTTCTGTTTCCTCAAAGTTTTTCAATTTCGGCATAGTGTGGCAGCAGTCATTTTTCCAGTTCAAAATTTTTCAGCGTATATGGTTTTGGCAAGATAAGTTATATTCTAATGGCCGCGATGTTTTTGTGTACTGTTATTTTGATGATACTTGCTTATAGAAAAACCGGATGTCCGGTCTGTTCAGGATTAGTTGGTTTTACTCGCTGCGGATTTACATCGGATAGATAAACTGGTTTTCCCGAATCTTTCTTATTAAGCACCGGTTTAGAGCCAGGTCTTTTACGTTGTGACTTTGTAATGAAATAGAGGCCGGTCGCAAATCCAAAATCGGGATGGTGGGTTCCGTGGGTTAGTAGGGGTGTGCATTCTTGCGTTATTTTTTTTAGGTGTTTTTATTTGCCTTATCTAACGAAAATCAATTTTTGAACCAGTATATAATGTTCGCCTTTTCAGGGAATGTATTTACCACAATGCAGGAATACAATAAAACTAGAGTTACAGGGTTAAAAGAGTCCGATATGTTTTTGTTGTCATCAAACTTTTTTGATTTTTTGAGTACTTCTTTGTCTTTTTCTTCAGCCCGATTCGAATTCCTTTTTAAAGGATGAAACAATGACTAAATCTATTAAATTCCCCTATTGAAGATAAGGCAACCCAGTGCGATCAATTGTCCATCTGATGTTTCTCAGGACTCGTTCTTTCTAAAACCCCTTAGTCTTATAAATCGGCATCTTTGGTAAGAAATCTCTAGCTTTACGTTACGATCTTATGGGGGTTTCTTCTGCCCTGGTGCAACTGCCCTTCAACATAACTGCACTTCCGCAGTTTTACATCAAGCGGTCGTTGAACAATTTTTTTTCTGGCGTTGATATTCAGTTGGGTACCCGGTATTGGGGACTTTCCCTTTTGGTAATCGTAAAATGTCCAAATCAAATCACCTCCAACCCTGCTGCCAAAATCTGGTCCGAAAAAGGTTTAGTTCCAGATATACTTTGTTTTACATTTTCCTAGCTATGGCCGTGCAGTACTCCAATTACTTCGTCACTTCCGGAATGGGGATAGAACGATTAAGTGCCAACAAGGAATACTGTTTGTTTCAACTCAGTTCTCTTTGTGGTTCAATTAGTTGTACCCTTCCGGTAGGACCGCACTCCCAAGGATCCTGTTATTTCTTCTTGCATATCCGTCAAAGACAAATTTCGGTTCCAGATGTTTCCCATCTACATTAAGATAGACAAAAAAAGGTAGGGACTTGGCGGTATTTACGGTTTAGGCTATATCTTTCGTGGAAACCACCGCTCGGACTATTAGCGGTGAGGCAGAAGTTTCTTTACCTTATAATAGTAGCTGTAACGTCAATTTGGCATCCGTAGGGTCTTCCTGCAGGTAATGGTGCTATTTAGGGTTAATTAAGGAACCTTCTTTTCACCAGGTGTAAAGATTGGTCTCGTAATGTCCGGAACTGTAGTTATATTTCCTTGTAAGGTTGGATCCTACCATGGGTTCCATATTTAAGATTTAGGGAAGCCATCGCCTGAAAAACTTTTAGGTTTATCACATAGTACGTTCATTCAATAATATATTATAGAATTGGAATCATCAGGCGATCTAATTCTTTAAACATCAAAGCCCTGAAAAAAAGGCCTGAGTTTCTTCCTTTGTCATTCTCTGGTGAGTATGGCATCTGGTGCTCACGGTTAACAAAATTGACAACCCATCGCGTTCTTCAACATCCCAATTTGCGATTTGGGACTAGTAGGTTACGGATAGGTACTTCACGCACGCGAAATTTTCCCCGCTTTATATATAGGAAGTTTTAAATCGCCTTACGGGTAAGGCAACATCAAAAACTAGCTTTCCATAGGAACAACTCGTTATTCTTTTCGTAGAGTTTAAAAATTTGAAATTGTTTTGCGTTTAAGGCTTAGGTCAAACTTATGGATGTAGAGTTCTTCTTGAATCAATTGAAAACATCCACATGTGAAATTGCTGCTTATTGGCGGTCCGTTAATTGAAAATTGTTCAAAATAAGAGCCAGCTGGTATCAATTCGTAATGTCTCATATCGAAATCTTCAAAGACCGATTTCAAGCTGGCCCATTAAAATCAGTTTCGGAAATTACAATGGTTCCCTGTATTTTCTCGGTGACTGTGGTGGTGCCGGAAACATCTATTTTTCGGAAAGATTAGCCATGGGTATTTTGTAAACATCCAAGGAAAAATCCTCAATAACCTTAAAGTCAATTTTATTTAGGTCCAGATCAAGGTGTCAAGATTAGAGCACTGTTTCATGCGCAGCTGCAATATCCCCATTTAAATCTTATTCAGTACACCACCTTTAAGGCAGATTAAAAATGATGAGGTTATCGATTGGTTCTGCTATGAGCCTTTCAAGGTTAAGTTACCTTAAGGGGTTGACTGCATTACCTTAACGTTATTTTAACTATTTCATACTCAGGTCAAGAATTCCAGTTTGCCCGAGGGATTTTCAATAACAGATTCACCATTTTACCATTCGGAGGCAAGGGAGTTATCCGGGATGTTTAAATAGATACTTAAGCAAGAATGTTCTGTAAATTATAGATTGATCTAATATTAAGGAGCGCTAGAATGTTTTTTCTTGACTCTGTGTAAGCCCGGTCAAGTCTAATGGAGAGGTTGTTGTGGTTCTTGATTATACATTTGTAGCGAGTTCTGTGATATTCCAAAATCAGATACAAGCTTCATCGATGTATGTTGGGAGCGAAAGATTATCTCTGATAGTGTGTGTCTCGCGCATATAAAGATCATACTCTCATATTTTATTTGAATAAAAAGTATCTTTAGAGGCTAATATTGATTGGAAGGCAATATGGGTTGAGTGTCCTTTGGCGGAATCATTTTGCAGGCTATGTGAATTTACTTTGTCCTGTGTTATACCGAAGTAATTGAAATATCTGACACAATTAGTTATGATTACCAACTTGTCATATTTTATAGCAAGATGCTCATCGCCAAAATTATGTAATGTTCTTTAATATGCACAGGATCTGCATTAGGTTTATAAGGGCCGGCGGTTTAAAGTTTCTAGGTTGGTGGAATACCAATTATTGAAAGATTTTAGGACTGTTCCAATGTAACACTCTTGTATTCTGGCGGAGGGAAAACCCCATTTTTTTTTTTTATTTTTTTTGGGGCATTTAGTTTCATTGTGCGGCATCCAAAATTTGCTTCTTACAATATGGAGTTCCATTTGCTCAAGGTCCTTAGGAAAGGGACTTCCGTAACAAAGGGCATTGGGTTAATTTTTTACATCCATTTCAAGTTTTACGAAATCGGAGGACGGGGAAGTTCATCAAGGTTATTCACAAAGTAACTTTGAATTGTTTGGTAATAGCCGTATTGATGTTGCAGGGGAGCGTTCCGATTTTTAACCTGCCATTTAGAAAATCGCTTTTGATTCGTAACAATTGTACTAATTGTATCGATCTTGGATTTTATTGGCATACGTCCCCATTTGGTATTGCTGATCGTCATAAATGTGGCGTATGCATTGTTATGTGGACATTCAATCCATTGAGTTTTTTCATGTTCCCGTTTAAGATCTGCTTCCAGATCAGTCGTGTCTAAGTGTTTTCCTGGTGGCACCAAGCGCTGTAGATCGGCCCCGATAACATTTAGGTTTAGGACGAATTTTTTTGAAGAGGTGAATCCTAGGGTCATCAGAGGGTGTTAGGCGTAAAATTCAGGTTCGTATCCTTAAAATTTAAGTCAATGTCGCCCTTCTCCGTTTTTGATCCTCCGTTTAACTCCAGATTTGAAAAGTCATGTTGTTAAGTTTTATTGCGTGAAATCGGATTCAAATTTGTAGGCATTTTAGAGTATTAATACTATTTCTCACTGCCAGAGGCCTTAATATTTAAAGGTCACGGGTCCGAATTGCTTCAATTTGTGTCAAACAACTTTCCTTAATTGCAGGCTATCACTTTAAGATTTCCGTCGAGAGGTGTTTTTGATTTAACTTGGGTGATTTTCCCTTAAGTTGAGCAGACTTCCGGGATTTCAAGGGGCTTTTCCGCGATAGTTTTTTAGCAGTTACCTTGAGGTTTTCTTGCCTGCGAGGCATTATGTGTCAGGAACTGCAATGTTTCAAATCCTTTTCGGGAAACAAATTTGAGCACATCTTTGCCCGGATGGGAAGTTCTGCTTTTATGTTGGGAAATCAAGGAAAGTTGAATCGGTTTCCATAAGCTGGGAATACGTCCATCTGGCTACCAAAGGGAATGCGCCCCAGTCAATTGTAGATTTGTGATCCCAATCGTCAAGTGTGCTGTAGGCCTCTATTTTCCTGTACAGCGGATGTTAGTGGCGACAGCAAAATATTCGTCATTTACTTAAATCGGTTAAAGAACAGGGCGATCTGCAGCGCAAGATGTAGCACAGCATTTGTAGGTCAACTTTGGTTCTTCGGGGAAATGGATAAACTTCTTTATAGGATGGATAGTCCATTTTAGATCTACCGTAAAGCCAACTTGAGTTGGTCTTTAATTCCAATCCCGAAATGGTTGTCGAACTGTCGTCCAATTTGGCTTAAAAACCGTAGATTGTGAAGTGAAAAAAAACCATTTTTGTAAATAAAGGAAAATTGAATCTAAGCTCAAGCTGGTATGTTTTTGGTCGGATTTATGTCGTTGGCCTTTTCAGGCTAAGATGCGATAGGAAACTATACGTTTAGGGTTGAACTGATTACAGTTATTGCTTTTTATTGGATGAGGCCGGTATGCGAAGAGTTATTTTCGAGGATGATATTGTCCGCATTAAATAAAATTCAGGCCAGGAAAAAGTCAATATTTCCGGAATTTCGGTCCCAATAGAAGATCCTTGGGGTGCATCGGTTTTGAATGGAATGGATATATCTGGTTTTTTAGAAAACTTTATCCTATTTTCCACTTCATTCTTTGCTAAATCCAGCTTTCGAAGACTGTACATTCATAATCGCCAGGCTGCATTGGCAGTACCATCTGGAATAAGAAATTGTTTTTAATTTTTTTTTTTTTGGGGGCCCCGCCCCCCACGTTACGCATTTTCAGTTTTAGATTTTTGACAACCAGAAATGGTAGCGCGGGTTTGGTTGCGTTATCTGAGGACAAACAGATCTTGGTCTTGTTTGTAAGTGTTGTTGGTATTCCGAAAGTCAGATACTTCATAGGTTTGAAGTTGCATGCGTTCCAAGTCCACGGTCATTGGCATTTAAATATAATGCCACTTTAAACAAAGCCTGCTTCAGGCCAGATCTATGCGTCATTATAATCGATTTTAAGTCCGGGAAATTAAGCTCCCAATATTAATTTTCAAGGGGTCTACCTCTTGGGGTGGGGGAGTTGTGAGTGATTAGGTAGCTAACCAGGCATCCAATATAAATCGAAATTAAAGCTACTGAATTTCACAACTTCTAGTAATGTATGCCTAAAGACCTTTCCATTCAGGAGATTTAGTTTAATTCCGTTGTGGAACAGTAAGAGAGGAAAGACGGTAGAGTTGGCTTCCAAGATGTTAGAATACAGTAAGGTATCCCCTCATTTTTGTCCTTCCAAGTACAGCCTTCATAAAAACGGCATTCCAGAAAAGTGGATAAAAGGAACGGGTTCTCTATTTCAACTTAGATTGGTCTTACATTAGTAATTAGGCGGATGCGGCTTTGGAAACAATTATATTTTGTCCCCAGGGCTCTTCTAAACGAAAAGTACCAAAACAACAAAATAACAGTACAAAAACACAAAATAACTTTGGGCACAATGTGCCCGAAGTAATCGATAATTTAAAATTGTCTTTTCATATAAATAATTCAGCAAAGATCTCATTTTGCAATTTAATGAGCTTTTTATTTCAATCTTAAGAAAACTACTTATAAAATATATTAAATGGATTACCAGGGAGTTAGGACCAAATATCTTTGCAAAAATTCGAAGAGGTCGAAATTTTGTAGGTCTAATTTTAAGGCTTTCCAAGTCATGGCAAATAAATGTTTTTTAGGCTTGTGCTACAATGGAAAAAGGGAAACAATTAAGCAAATATATTCTTTGTACGATAAAGACCTCAATGCCATAACCAATCATGTATTACTTTATCAAAATTTTTTAATTTTCATTTAAGGTATATTTTGCGTTATAAGTTGTTTTGATACTTTTTTTTCCAGTTCAGAAATTAAACATAGCTTGGGCATTAACTTGATGGTTCTGGATCAATAATTGACCTTTTTGGGGTTGAATTTAGGAGAACATTATTCTAATCTTTGGATTTATTCACTAGGGAGATTTGATGCTCGATGTTTTGCATGCCAGTTCCGTTCAGGCGGGCGTCGAATATTAAAAGTTGTTTCCTTTTCTTTTGCCTCGTGGGCATGCCTATGAGGTAATGGGAACAATTTAAGTGAAAAAATAGAAAAAAATTTCGCTTGGAAATATTGAAATGGATTAGGGATGCAAGAAAAAAGAGCCTTTTGTGAATAAGGTTAAAAAATATGGTTTGCAACAATAAATTAATAAAGTGTTAGAAATTTGGCATTCAGGATTTTTGTCGTTGTTGGAACGATTTATTAGCCAGTTTGATGGATGACGTTGGCGGCAATGAGTTAAAATAGTCGGGTAAGAAAACAGCTGAATTTTGGGAGATGATCTGGCGGTAAACGCAGGAAAAAGCTTCCGGTTTTGTGTCCTCAAGGAAAATTCCAGTTGCTTTGTGTGCCATTACAAAAGGGTCATTATTGAACAACTGATTATTTACCCGTATACTTTTCTGTTAAGGCAATTTTATACCATGGACTGTAACTGGTAATTCTTCGTTTTGGGTGGGGACTTTATCTAGGCGTACGAAGGGGATGAGAAAACTCTTTGAATTCTTGTGCCCCATGAACATCTCAAAAACGGAGGAAAGTAAAAAACGCAACCTGACTAAGAGTAGAAATTTATGTTGTGGAAAAGTAAAAAATAAGTCGGCCATTAAACGATTTTATTTTCTTCCATTGAAAATAAGTTCATTCCATTAGCCCTAGGAACAGTTGTTCAACAAATATATGGACCAGGTAATGGTTGTTTCCATCCATGCCCTAGTGGCAACTGTAGGCGTTTACGGAATAAGTGGCTGCTGATAGTTCGGATGGATGATCTTAGGCTAAAATCTTATTTGCACTAATGGAGACAAGCGCAGCTATATCGATTTTATTGGCAGTTTCTGGTAGCTTGCATACCGGGTGGTCATTAAAGTTTATCGGTAATTGTACATTTGCCTTAAGGTTTGGTAGCCGGGGGTATCTTTTTGTGCATAAACCTGGAATGGCTAATCATTGTGCTTCAGAAATACGCGCCCTTTAGCGCCGAGTTGATTGCGGTTTGGTTGATCGGTTTATCTGTGTTTGGTTGTGTCATGGCCGTCAAAAAGATTGGAAGGCTTTTGGGGCAGGAAGGAAAGGGGCGGAACTTCTTCGCGAATTGATTCATTCAATCTATATTAGTATGTCTGGCCTTGATGAGGTTGGGGTAGCTTAAAATATTTGGATTAAATATTTTGACCTTAGAACTCTATCTAATACCTTTAGAGGTCATTGGAAGTTCCATGAAAGATGCAATTGTCAAAGATTTTTTTTTTCTTCCATATACCGCTTGCTTTGTTATAACATCTATAATTCCGAGGAAATAATCACTTCCTCGATGGCACCCCGCCATTCCGAATCCCAAGCCGTTCTAACATAGGTACTCCAATCTAAAGTGATAAACCTTAGGCATCATGGTTAATGGATATTAGGTCTGCTATGGTAATCGGAATTGATCGATATTATTCGAATAAGCCATCTTAAAGATTAAACCACCAATTGCCACATTTTCATTTCAGACTATCTGAAATATGGCCTAATTCATGGCCCAATACCCCGATTTTGCGGCATTGTTACGGAAGGTTATAAAACAGATTGGTGCAAGCCGTTTTGCATTGGATTTTTTGTTACACTTATAGTTGATAAATTTCGTAATTGCGGTTTTTTGCCTTTTTTTTAAGATTGTGGCAGTAACTTGGACGGGACGAAAAGTTGGCGGTGTTCGCTTGCGAAAAACGAAAGGTTAATTTTAGCATCCCTTTAAGTCGGATAGTAGGAAAGGCGGTTCAATTACTTTGCGCCTCTATTTTTATGATGCGAATTACGCTTTTGGTTTCAAATTTATCGAATTATTTGAATGGAATCAAATTTTCTTTTTGAATTAAACTGTTTCTTGGGAAACTTGCGACTCTCGGTCCATACGAGATACCAGAATCAGCTAAAACAAAGCGAATAACAGTTGGTAGTATTCTTACCAACATTTTCTTTAAGGAAAACTGGTGACTTGGAGCGATCGAGTTTGGGTAGCGGTCCAGTCCTGAGCGAGTTCCTCCCGCTGCTAATTATCGTTTCATTTCCCTTCCAAATCCCGCTGTCTTTATACATTAGGAGAAGTGTTTTTATGGGTAGAAATAACCAATTTCTAACCATGGCTGGAGGGACAAGAGTGTTTAAGTCTGTTATCAGTGGTCTGCGTTTGGGTCGTTTTCAGATCTTCCAGTCTATCCATTAAGTTCCACGGCATCTTAGAGCGGCACCGGCGACTATTTTTCCTTTTTCGGTAAGCGGATATGTTTTCGGATAACCATTAGAGCCTCAAAAACCTGCCACCTTCTTCATGGTCCGTTTTCATTCACTAAAAGTCCTGGCAGGTCCGTGACGGTTTGCGCCTAACGAAAGAAAAGGCAGGACGAGTTTTTTCGAAATGAACGCTCAGATTTATTGTTGGGATTAATTCCTGCCGGTTACACTTTGGGAACAGATGTCCTAGGTCCATTCTTTTTATGGGATATTTTCTTTTGGTGTGTTCTTGTGATAGGTTAAGAACAAATGCAAGTGAATATTAATACGAAGTACGTAAAAGATGGTTTGCTCATTTTATATCAATTTTAATTTAGCCTCCAGTTTACTATTGGCCCTAAGCATGGCCGTGCCATCCTATATAATCTCAGGTAACATGTCCTTTTTGATGTTTGATTCCGGTCTTATTTGTGATTAAAGTAGTTTCCAATGGCCTGATGATTTTCTTCCATGCATAAAAAAGGGACATGTCTGGGGTCATAAAATGGGTTGGTTTCACTTACCGGCACTCGTTTTGATTTTCTATTGTATGCTGAATTTTTTATCTCCATTGATTTAATTCTTCAAAAGCAGGAAAATTAAACGACATTCCAATCGGCGTAATAAAATCCGGGATCTTTGAGAAACAATTGGAATCATTTGTGCAACAGTTTTTCACTAGCTTTACAGAGTCATCAAACATTTAGCCGCCCCTTGTATGGCTTCCAATAGGGGACTAGAATATATTTTTTTCCTTTTGCCAGGATTGGATCCCAGGTATTGCCATATTTTATTTTATTACAAGAGAAGGCAGTTGGAAATAGCTCCTAGGTTTTGTTTTTATTAATTGTTAGAATGGGAATCCTTCCCATTTCCGATTAACAGATAAAAATTCTTTAGAGATCGTGCTATATTTCGCTCTGTGAATTCGCGTCACTCTCATTCTCAGTAGGAAAGGCATTCTGCTACTCGTAAGTATGGTGGTTTCCCTTATTCTTCCTTTTGGATACTCAATTAGCTCTTTGAAGTAAAAAATCGTCCGACAATCGGATGTTATTTTATTAGCAATTGGTTGAAGTCTATCCATATCTTCAATATTATCAATACACAAATGCCTTCATGCAATATCCGGTTTTAGGCGAGGTCAAACGAGGGATTGGAAACGCGCAGAGTCTAAAAACGCTGGAAACAAGGTCTCCAGAATTCCTATTTCGTCATACGAGCATGTTCTGTGATTTTATGTAGGTGAATGGTTTTTTTGGAATGTACTGGGATGCGTATCAGATCAATATATTTTCTTTTTTTCGATTCCATGGCCATACCCCATTCTTGATGGAAGAT